>Ga0307426_1001026_pt1 | contig 18934 bp, 17 predicted proteins | sample SalMarWE160340MG_FD_202165 | JGI IMG/M metagenome (GOLD analysis project Ga0307426, IMG submission 202165) | Salt marsh sediment microbial communities from the Plum Island Ecosystem LTER, Massachusetts, United States - WE1603-40 | ecosystem: Environmental > Aquatic > Marine > Intertidal zone >... | reverse complement strand
ATGCCATATCAGCTTTATAGATTATTAACTACAATCCGCGGAAAAAGTTGCAAGTTGAAAGTAACTTAGCAATCTCCCAAAATATAATACTACCCGGCATTGCGAATCCTATCAGTAAAAACCGCCTTCATTCCGCCTGACTATTCGTGAGGCTGAGGAGAATAACGGCGTATCACGCTCTATACCCAATTAATTCTCTGAAAAAGGCGCGGAACCCGCGCAATATGCAAGCGCTTGGAATCATTGAACTTTATCGGATAAATACGATTGCACGGACGTCTCGTTAAAATTTATTATTTTATCAAACACATGCGGCAGAAGGATATTCTTTGCGATGTAATACGCGACAATGGCGTAACACGAGCCTATTATCAGGTCGATTATATAGTGGTGATTCAGATACACTGCCGCAAACCACACGCTTAGCGGATAACCGATGAATATCCATGTTATGCCCCTGAAGCGCAGCCACAACAGAAGCGCTATCACGGTCGGGTAACCAGAATGGAGGGACGGTATGGCGGCGAACCTGTTCGAATTGAATGTATCCCACAGGCTCTGAAGGTAGTTGCCCCCCAGGAGCTTGTCGAAGTTTACCAATGCTCCCGCCGAGCTTAAGTCCTGAACCATGGGCTGAACGAATCCGTGTTTATAAATGTACCAGGGAGGCGCGGAGGGAAATAACATGAATGTTATGAGGGCCATGACGTTTAAAACGGTGAACGTATATACGAAAAGGTAGTAGGTCCTTCTCTCATTCAGCGTATGCCAGAAGAACCATCCCAGGAGAAGCGGGGCGATGAAATGCAGCAGGTACATCGCCGTCGAGTATATGTCCATGAACAATTTGACGAAGCTGCCGTCGTGGGTTATCTGAAAATGCTGGAGGTAAAAGGCGGGCACGGGAAAGCCGGTCATCCAGCCGAAGAGATGATGCTCGAGATTAAAAGGCTCGGCAACATGGATATACCCCTTCATGGAATCCGCTATACCGTGCATCATATCGTAGGCGATCCAGAAGATGATGAAAGGCGACCAGTCTATCAGGAACTTTATTCCCCACTGCCTTCCGAAAACCAGGAACACAAGAATTATGAGTGAGAGGAAAAAATGGTCGGGTCTGACGCCTATGGTCTTATGCATCACGTAGCAGTACGTGATGAGAATGAGGAAAACAATTATCCTCCACTTGAGATCGGTTCTAGTGGAGCCTGCCATGGATAATTTCTTAAGCCATTCCCGCATTCAGTCTCTGCCTGGCTCACTTACTCAGCCGTTTCGGAACAATTGCGGACGGCGCATGCCGCGCCAGTAAGATCAGCTTTACCATGGATTATTTGCTAAAGACCTTCCCCCCGACGAGTAAGTTCCATTCGTAATAACAACTCTTGTATTAGTCAAGTCCCGCCATGCGAGTCTTCAGTCAGGAGCGTTATTTCTTCTTAATCCTTTCAAGATAATCGCCGGTTCTGGTATCGACCTTGATCAGGTCGCCCGTATCAATGAAAAGAGGGACCTGGATCGTGGCTCCCGACTCCAGTACCGCGGGCTTGGTGGAGCCGGACACGGTATCTCCTTTCACTCCGGGCTCCGTCTGACTCACCTCAAGCTCGACCGCCGTGGGGAGCTCTACGCCCGAAGGCTCGTTGTTGAAGTAGAGGATGTTGACTTCCTGCTGTTCCTTTAGAAAATCCGCGGCTTCGCCAATCTGCTGCGCTGACAGACCATGCTGCTCGTAAGACTCCATGTCCATGAAGTGAAAGCCGATATCGTCCTTGTAAAGGAACTGCATGGTCTTTCTTTCCATGTCGGGCGTCTTGAAGGTATCGCCCGATCTGAAGTTCTTTTCCTGTACCGCGCCCGTCGAGACGTTTCTGATCTTGGTCTTCATGACGGCGCTCCGCTGGGCGATCTTGGAGTGCCTGTACTCGATTATCTCCCATATTTCGCCTTCGTATTCTATCTTGAGTCCTCTGTGGAACTGATTTGTTTCGACAACTCCCATCTATCTGATACCTCCTTTGAAATTCGCGCCCGTAAACCCGTTTTAATGCAGGTAGCCGTCTTCGTCGCTGTCGGCATCGACGTCGTGTCCGGAGTCCTCAAGGGCATCACCCTCAATACTGTAGTTTTCCGATACCCAGGCGCCCAGGTCCACCATCTTGCATCTCTCGGAGCAAAACGGTCTCCATTCATTACCTTCCCAGTCCACTTCCTTTTTGCATTTGGGGCATTTTATCTTCATAACGTGAAATTTATTTCCTAGTATTCGAACAATTCAAGGAGAAGAAAAATTTTCTTCCATTCTAGAGTATATCAGGATCCGTTCTTGGATTTCTCTTTCTTTGATTTTTTCTTTTTTCCGTCGAGGGATTCCTCAACCATTTCGCAGATAATATGAGCGAGAGTAATCTGTACTTCCTGCACCCTCGGGGTAGACGAAGAAGGGACGCTCACGCAGCAGTCGACCGTCTTTTCGAGCTTGCTTTTATCCTCACCCGTGAAGGCAAGAGAGCTCATACCGATCGACTTGGCGGTCTTGAAGGCGCTTAGCACGTTTGGCGACTTGCCGCTTGTCGTTATCCCCCAGGCGAGGTCGCCTTTGGAGCCCAACGCTTCCAACTGCCTCGAAAATATCTCTTCGAAAGAACCGTCATTCGGAATCGAGGTAAGAACGGACGTATCGGTTGTAATAGCCAGCGCGGGGAGTGCTTTTCTGTCTTTCGTACATCTGTTTACGAGCTCGGCTGCTATATGCTGGGCGTCAGCGGCGCTCCCGCCGTTTCCGAACAGGAAAATCGTTCCGCCCGATTTGACGGTTTTCTGAACCAGATTCACCGCTTCTTCAAGCTCATCGATAGACTCCTTGGCGAATCTGAGCTTAATGTCCGCACTCTCCCTCAATTTGGAAATAATTTGCTCTTTCATATCCTATGTCCTCTTGAACATCCTCTCTATCTCTGAAAACGTAAGCTCGCGCGCAACGGGCCGTCCGTGCGGACAGGAATGCGGGAACTCCGCCTTGTCGAGCTCCGCCAGAAGCGCCCTCATTTTCTCAAAATTAAGCTCGTGGCTCGCCCTGATCGATGAGTGGCACGCCATTGTGGCGATAACCCTGTCTATACTTTCGGACAGGCTGTCCTCCCTGCCGCTATCGGCGATCTCGGCTACTATGTCCTTGACGAGACGCGCAAACTCGATGTTTTTCAGTACGGCGGGGACCGACCTTATAATAAACGAGTTGTCTCCGAAAGCATCGAGCTTAAGACCGAGCTTTTCGAGACCCTCGGCGTACCTCCCGAGTATATCGGCTTCGTGAGGGGAAAGCTCGACCACCTCGGAGACGAGAAGCTCCTGTGATTCCGGACGAGCCGCTCCCTCGAAGTTCTTTTTAATCCGCTCGTAGTTTATTCTCTCGTGCGCCGCGTGCTGGTCGATCAGAATCATACCGTGTCCTGAGGCGCATACTATGTAGAGCTCACCAAGCTGGCCTAGTATGTGGAGATCGGAATACCTGCCCGCGACCGGAAACAGCTTGCCGCGACCGGGATCCCCCTGCTCATGCCCGGTAAGCGGCTCTGTGTCCCCGATTCCGGGCTCCGCCGAAGCGTGCCCACCGCGCACGAGACCCGGGTCATGTGCATTCTCGAATCCTCCGTGTCGCGGGTACGAGAATTCACGGTTGCCGTAATAGGATCCGGATTCACTAAGCACCCGTCTTTCGCCGTAGGAGCTTTGGGGCTTTCGGTCGTAGCTCTTGATCCATGGGGCGTTCTCTAGCATCCCCGTCACGGCTTTCCGTATCATGTCCGCGGCCAGGCGGGAGTCGCGGAACCTGACCTCGTTTTTCGTAGGGTGGACGTTTACGTCGACGTCACCGTGCGGGACTTCGAGAAAGACGACCCCCTGAGGGAATTTTCCCTTCTCAAGCATCTTGCCGTAAGATTCCATCACCATGCGCGTCAGAAACCTGTCCCTCACGCTCCTGCCGTTTACGTAGGTATACAGCTTTTGCGTGTTTGACCTGGTATCGAGCGGGCTGCTCATGAATCCCGAGACTCCAGCGCCTTCGGACCGCGCGCTTATTTGGTGCAGATCCGACCGCGGGTATATCTCGGAAATCCTCTCCGAAACGGTTTCCCTCCGAGGCAGCCTGAGTATTGTATTTCCTCCGTGCTTAAGCTCGAAACCCACCTTCGGAAGCGGAAGAGCTTCCCTCTGAACCACATCTATAACGTTCGAAAGCTCGGTCTCTATCTTCCTCATGAATTTCAGCCTGGGCGGGGTATTGTAAAACAGGTTTCTCACCTCGACCGTCGTGCCTCCCGGAGCCCCCGTTTCTTCTACGCCTCTTAAGACGCCGCCTTCTACTTTTATGGCGGTCCCAACGACGTCCCCTGGGGTCTTGGTCGTCATCCTGAACCTGGACACGCTCGCGATGCTCGGAATCGCCTCTCCCCTGAAGCCGAGCGAGCTCACCGAGAGGAGGTCCTCGATGCGGCTTATCTTGCTCGTTGCGTGGCGCTCAAGCGAGAGAAGGGACTCGTCCCTAGTCATGCCCGAGCCGTCGTCCGAGACCCGAATGAGCTTCTTGCCTCCTGATTCGAGCTCTATCAATATCTGCGTGCTTCCGGCATCTATGGAATTTTCAAGGAGTTCCTTTACTACGGATGCGGGCCTCTCCACAATTTCCCCTGCCGCTATTTTGGAAACGAGATTGTCGGGAAGTATTTTGATTTTACCCATCTACAATGAGCCAGTTTACATAAAAGAAGAATACCCGTCAAAAGGGAAAAAGCTCCGTCAGACAGGCATGCATTAGAGGAAAAATGATATGTATCGAGGGGAATTAAAAGAGCTTCCAAAGGATGACTATGATGAAGAACGTGACGGGCACCACTATGCAGGCGATAGATAGAAGCGTATAGAGCGATAGAGTTGTGTGCGCTCCCACCCCGTAGACGTCATCGGCGTGCTCTTTTAATATTTTGCGGTATTCCTTCAGCATCGTCTATTCGTATTTTACACGATCCGGCAGTACAGTTCCATGCGGTAGATCGTCGGTCTTAAGAGCCGATCCCTCATTCTCGGATTACCGGCGGATTTGCCCCGACCTTTTTATTTCCTGTTTTTCGCGGAGCGCCCGCCCGGACGAACGCGAAATTCCGGAGAATTTCGGAAGCCCTTTACATCTATGAAAGTCGTACGGTCACAGACGTGCAACCGCAGGTTTTTATATACGCCACAATCCGGTTATGATTCATATTTCGAAAAAAACCATTATAGTTAGAAAGCTACAATTTCAAACGCGATTATGTATAATCTAAAGCTAATCTCATAGCCGATTTGAGGAGATAAGATGCGCCATAATTACAAAATAAGAGTTAGAACATCCATCATATTTACCATACGCGATATACTTCCTTTCATTTTGCTAGCACTGGTTCTCGCAAACGTGACCATCAATCGGGCAGACGCTAAGGAAGACGAAATGGAATCTCCGAAAAGAGTGCTGGCGGTGAAGGACTACAAATGGGGCGCTGGAGGCATGGGAAGGGAAGCGATACTAAGTGAAATTACAATAGAAAACAAAGGCAAATACGACTATGAGAATATAGCCATCGAAGCGGATTTCTATACTACAAACGGGGTTCCGCTCGGCTCGCTCAGAGGCACGATACACCAGGCGCTTCCAGCCGGAAGTGAGAAAACATTTTACAACGTAAAATTCGGCATAATGCACGCGGAGCTCAAGGATTCCGTAGTCCGCGTCGTAAACGCCGACCTTATTGAGGGCAAGGGAACACCGCTTCAGGCCAAGGACCTGATACAGGTAAAGAACTACGAGTGGACAGGCGGCCGGTACGGAACCGAGGGAATCCTGAAGGAAATAACGCTTGTAAACAAGAGCGATAAGAACTGGAAGGACATGAAGATCCGCGTCGACTATCTCGGAATCCCCGGGCCTAAAGTCGGAATAAGGGGGTTTACGAGCCGCGCGGTGATCCACGACATACTGCCCGCGCACAGCGAAAGGACATATAAGGGCATCAACGTCGGATTCAAGCACCCTGACGCCAACAGCATCGACATAAGCGTCATGAGCGCGAAGCCCATATCCGAGAAGGAAACCCAGATAAAACTCGCCAAGAAGGAAGGTAAGAAGGCGGTTAAGATAAAGAAGAAAAAAACCGCACCCGGAGAAGCCGGCGAGGGAGCGGGCACAATACCCGAAGAGGAACAAGAGCTTTCGCTTTCAGAGAGATATAAACAGAGACTGGCTGCCGAGAAAGGCGAGCCGGTAGCAGAGACAGGGACGGAAACCACTCCTGCATCCGAACCTGAAGGCGCCGAAACGCCTTCCGTAAAAGAATCGATGACGGCGAAAACGGACGAGACCGGGACCGAGACTGCCGAGGCCGGAGCGGGCGAAGGGGAAGAGGAGTATGAATACGTGTACGAGGAGGAGGTTCCCCTGCCCGAAGAGGACATAGTCGTCGATAATTTCAAGTGGGGAGGCGGCGTTACAGGTACGATCGGAAATATCTCCGAGATTACGCTCCGCAACATAAGCGGCATCAGTTACTCGAAAATCGAGCTTAAAATCGAGTTCTACTCGTACAACGAACAAACGCCAATGTATTCGAACAGGGCGACTATTAATGAAGTTCTGCCCGCAAACAGCACGAAGACGTTCGAGAACGTAAAAGCGGGTTATCTGAACGCCATACCCCAGGAAGTAAGAATAGTGGTGCTCACGGCCCAGCCGTTCGCTCAGTAGATCGAGCGACAATTTGATATTAACGGTATGACTGAGGCTCCAAGCGGTGATTAGAAGAGGTCAAGCTGGCTGCCGCCCGGCTTTCTGAAATGATCAGTGGAAAGCTCGATTTTATTCCCGTCTATGCCGGCCTTACGGCACGAAACCTGAAATAAATCCTCAACCTGCTCGGCGTATATGCCGATTCCCCTCATGCGGTCGTGAAAATCCGCGCTGTTGAGACTGCCTCCTCTGACGGATTTGATGCGGTTTAAAACCTTGTCCTTCCTGTCGGGAAAATGCCTCTCGAGCCACGAAGTGAATATCCCGGATACGCCGTAGGGGAGCCTGAGCATTATGAAACCGGCGCTTACCGCGCCCGCGTTAACGGCGGCTCTTATGATATTAGGCATCTCGTGATCCGTGAGTCCCGGAATAACGGGGGCAACCATGACTATGACGGGAATACCGTTTTTTGAAAGCTCCTCTATAGCCCTAAGCCTGAGCTGAGGCTCGGACGTTCTCGGCTCCATAACCCTTCTGAGCTTCGGGTCAAGCGTCGTCAGTGAGACGGCGACTGCGATGCCGTTCCACTCGGAGAACCGTTTAAATAAATCAATGTCGCGCGTGACGAGATAATTTTTCGTGACTATTCCCGCGGGGTTCCTGAATTCGGTGAGCACTTCGAGGCAAGCCCTCGTCAGCCGGAAGTGCCGCTCGGCAGGTTGATAACAGTCCGTATTGCCGCTGAGAGCAATCGTTTCCGGGACGTACTTCCTGGAGGAAAGCTCCTTTCTCAGAAGCTCGGGCGCGTTTTCCTTGACGAATATCCTCGTCTCGAAGTCGACTCCGAGCGAGAGGCCGAGGAATTCGTGTGTGGGTCTTGCGTAGCAGTAAACGCAGCCGTGCTCGCATCCCCTGTACGGATTGATACCGGCGTTAAACCCGACGTCGGGGCTGTCGTTGTATGCGATTACCGATCTCGTTGAGTCCTTGTAAAATACTGTTTTCGGAGAAACCCCTTCCGCTATTTCTTCTTCGGAAGGCTCGTATTCTATTTTCTCGAACCTGTTGGCGGGATTTTCCGCCGCCCCCCTGCCCTTTATGCCTGTTGTGTGGCTTTTCATGATTTGTCACGCTGATTGCCGGTTTGTTACCCGGAGGATATTTAAGTAAGCATAAAATATTGGCGGGGGGATTTATACGGGGTTTTTCGTGTAAATTGTTCTCACCCTCACCCTGACCCTCTCCCATAGAGGGAGAGGGAAAATGAAAAAATCGAGATTGCCGCGCTTCGCTCGCAATGACAACAAAGGATAAATCCCCCTCAATCCCCCTTTAGAAAAGGGGGGGAATAAAGAGTTATAAAAAAGTTGTCCTTCGACAGGCTCAGGACAAAAGGATTTTGTCACTGAATCAACAGGGTAATGGAAGTATTTACGTATGAAAATATGATGTGAATGGAGCTCAGGCGCTTACTGCGAAGGTCTCGAGCTCTTTGACCAGCTCGTCTACGATCTCGGTTTCCTTGAAGGAGCGGACGAGCTTTCCGTCCTTGTAGAGCATTCCCTTTCCGCGACCGCCTGCGATGCCGATGTCCGCTTCGGACGCCTCGCCCGGGCCGTTCACAACACAGCCGAGTATGGCGACTTTTATCGGACGCGGCAGATCTATGCCGGTAATCCTGTTTTCAACGTCCTTGACGAGCTTCATGAGGTCTATCTCGAGCCTCCCGCAGCCCGGACAGGAGATAAGCTCTATGCCGTGCTGCCTGAGACCCAGGGACCTGAGAATATTTAGCCCGACCCTTATCTCGTCAACGGGGTCGCCGGTTAGAGACACTCTTATCGTGTCCCCTATTCCGCTCGCAAGCAGCGTGCCTATACCGACAGACGACTTGACCGTCCCCATCTCGTAAGTGCCCGCCTCGGTAACTCCCAGATGGAGCGGGTATTCGGTCTGATCGGCGAGTATCCGGTAGGCCTCGATCATCTTCCGTACGTCGGTCGATTTGACGGATATCTTGATGTCCCTGTAATCGAGGTCCTCCAGTATGGAGACGTGGCGGAGAGCGCTCTCCGCTAGTGCCTTCGGCGTGGGAGAGCCGTGCTTCTTCAAAATGTCTTTTTCCAGAGAGCCGGAATTCACGCCTATCCTGATAGGGATGCCCTTTTCCCTGACGGCGTCCACGACGGCTTTGATCCTGTATTTAGCCCCAATGTTCCCGGGGTTAATCCTCATGCCGTCTACACCCTGCCTTACGGCTTCGAGAGCGAGGCGGTAATCGAAGTGTATGTCTGATACTATGGGAATATTCGTCTGTTTTTTTATGCTGCCGAGCGCCCTGGCGGCTTCCATGTCGGGAACGGCGAGTCTTACTATATCGCATCCCGCCTGCTCGAGGCTCTTTATCTGCGCGACAGTGGCATTAACGTCGCGAGTGTCGGTTTTTGTCATGGACTGGACGGCGACGGGCGCGCCGCCGCCGACTTTAACGCCGCCTATATCTATTTGTCTCGATATTCTTACCATGTGAGGCTTTCCGCCGTGTAAAGATTAAGTTATATATCGGAGGTGTCAACATAAAAGGACCCGGTTCAGTTTACGGAAGCGGCGTCTTCACCGCCCTCTTTCTCGGTTTCCTTTTTATCTTTACCGCCGCGTCCCTTGCGCACGTCTTTGGCTTCAACGACGTTGCCCTTTTCATCCAGGCCTTTGATATTCCTGCACCTGGGATATCCGGTGCAGCCGAGGAATTTTCCGTATCTGCCTTTTCTGACCGCCATGGGCTTTCCGCATTTCTCGCACTTTATGTCTTCCCTGATCTCGGGCTCTTCTCTTTCGATGACCTTTATGTTGCCTTCGGGGTCATACTCGAAAGCCTTCGCGTTCTTACAGTCGGGATACTTCGAGCATGCCAGAAATTCTCCCCGCCTGCTTTGCTTTATCATCATCGCGGAGCCGCACTTGTCACACCTGATATCTTCTCTCAAGACGGGCTCGGCCCTTTCGATGACCTTTATGTTGCCGTCATCGTCGTACTCGAAGGCCTTCGCATTTTTGCATTCGGGATACCTCGAGCAAGAGAGGAATTCACCCTTTCTGCCCCATTTGATTATCATCTTGGCGCCGCACTTGTCGCAGTCGATGTCCGTCGGCAGACCGTCCCGCTTAAGGCTTTTCATCGTATCCTGAGCCTTGTCGAGCCTGCTGGAAAATCCGCTGTAGAAAGCCTTCAGGAGCTCCACCCAATTGATATTCCCCTCTTCGACGTTGTCGAGCTTTTGCTCCATGTCGGCTGTGAACTCCACGTCCATTATCTCAGGGAAGCCCTGTATTAAGAGGTCGTTCACCGAGCAGCCGAGAAGCGTGGGCTTGAGCCTGTTCTTTTCCTTGAGGACGTACTCCCTGTCCTGAATCGTGGAGAGAATCGTGGCATATGTTGATGGCCTGCCGACTCCCTTCTCCTCAAGCACCTTGACGAGCGAGCTTTCCGTGAATCTGGGCGGGGGCTGCGTGAAATGCTGCTTGCCTTCGACGCCGAGAAGATCCAGCACTTCACCCTCGTCGACGTCCGGAAGCTTCTTCATCTCGTCTTTCTCCTTCTCCTCTTCCTCTTCCTCTTTTCCTTCGAGGTATACGGCGGAGAAGCCGGGGAATTTGACGATCGAGCCCGTGGCCCTGAATACGCCCCTGCCGGCTTTGATGTCGAGCGAAGTCTGATCGTATACGATCGGCATCATCTGTGAGGCGACGAACCTCTGCCATATCAGCTTGTAGAGCTGGTATTCATCGTCGGTCAGGTATTCCTTCACAGAATCCGGGTGTTTGTTGACGTAAGTCGGCCTTATGGCCTCGTGCGCGTCCTGAGCCGCCTTTTTAACCTTGAACGTGTTCGGCTTGGGAGGGAGGTAATCGTTTCCGTACGTTTCTTTAATAAGCTCCCTTGCTTCCTTGAGCGCGTTTTCGGAAATCCTGACTGAGTCTGTTCTCATATATGTGATGAGACCCACGGGACCTTCGACGCCGAGCTCCTTACCCTCGTAGAGCTTCTGAGCCACGGCCATGGTTTTCTTGACGGGGAACCTGAGCTTCCTCGAAGCCTCCTGCTGAATCGTGCTCGTGATGAAGGGCGGAAGCGCGTTCTTTTTACGCTCCTTTCTCTCTATGGACTTAACGGTGAAATTCTCGCCTTTGACGGCGTCCACAATTTCGTTGGCACGGGTCTCATCCGATACGGAGACTTTCTCGCCGTCGAAGGTGGAGAGATTGGCTATGAATGAAGAGGAAGCCTCGTCCACTTTCTTTTTGAGCTCCGATTCAATCGTCCAGTATTCTTCTGTCTGAAACGCTTCGATTTCCCGCTCTCTTTCGACGACTATCCTGAGAGCGACGCTCTGGACTCTGCCGGCGCTTAGACCCTTTCTCACCTTTTTCCAGAGTATCGGGCTTACCTGATAGCCGACCAGGCGGTCCAGAATCCTTCTGGCCTGCTGGGCCTCGAACCTGTCCTGGCTGAGAGAAGTGGGGTGGTCTATGGATTCCTTGACGGCGTTCTCCGTTATCTCGTGTATGAGCACGCGGTGGGACTTATCTCTGATTTTGAGCCTGTCAGCTATATGCCATGCTATGGCCTCGCCTTCTCTGTCCGGGTCGGACGCAAGGTATACCTTGTCCGCGCCTTTCGCCGCCTTTTTGAGCTGGTTGAGATACTTGCTCTTCCCCTTGATAACTACGTACTGGGGATTGAAATCATGCTCTATGTCCACTCCGAGCTTGCTGCTCGGCAGGTCCACGAGATGTCCTGAAGACGCCTCGACTTCAAAATTCTTGCCGAGAAATTTCTTTATAGTCTTCGCTTTCGCAGGAGATTCAACTATAACAAGGGATTTCGACATTTATTCACCTATTGTTTTCTCTTTTTTTATTTTAATCTAAGCACAGCTAAGTTCGTTTCAACTCGCAACTGATAATTTAGGCATTTTACCTGAATATAAATTAATGCAAATAATTCTTTCTCACCCGTCTCCGGTATCCGAGGGGATGAGATGCCGGTTTCGGCGGTCCGGGAACCGATCACCCGGCTTGCTGACATAAATTGTAAAATCGTTACCAAATTTGTCGGATTTTTTCAATTCTAACTTAGTATATTATCGGCTGCATAGTCTTATCTAATAGTAACAGAATTATCAGGCCTCCCCTAACCTTCCGAAAACAATGGGAAATTTTTAATGCAATCTGGGCCCGCTGCCGCCAGCCCTAACCGGGGCCATTCGGCACGGTATTTGCACCTACATGGCGAAGGAGTCGTTATGCCTGAAAAAATTATCAAGATAGTCCTTATATCCAATTCGAGGCTATTCCTGGAAGGGCTGCGTAAAATCCTAGCAAATGAGGATGGCATAGAGATCGCAGGTGAATGCAGCCGCTTAAAGGAGCTGGATTCCATATTCAAGGAATCAAGCCCGGAAGTCCTGTTTATCGATAACCGGGAGCTAAAGTGGGACATCGAGAAGCTTTTTCAGGGCGGCAAATACAGAAAGAACAAAGTCATGATTATTCTTTTTACAGAAGGCGTGAGGGAAGAAACCGGTAACCCCGACTTTGTGACGGTAAACCACGATACAACGGCTTCAGAACTGATCGCCATCATAGGAAGCGTTCGCGAAGGCAATAATCAAACGGCGGCAGCCGTACACGAAGACTCCGAGATTCAAAACCTGACAAATATGGAATTAAAAATAATAAGACTCATAGCATCCGGAAGGAACAATAAGGAGATTTCGGATAAATTGTCGATCAGCGAAAAAACCGTGAAGGCCCACCTTTCCAACATATTCCAGAAGTTAAATATGAAAAACAGATATCAGCTTATGGTGTTCGGTAAAAGAATCGAGAATAATAGCGGGATGAGCGTTTAGTTGCGTATACCGACCCCTGAATATTTGAACCCCGCCTCCGAGAGTCTCTTCGGGTCGTAAAGGTTCCTGCCGTCGAATATGACATGACCTCTCATTAATTCCTTGAGCTTAACAAAATCAGGCTGCCTGTATTCATTCCACTCTGTATTTATAATGAGGGCGTCGGCGTCCCTGCAGGCGTCGTAGTTCGATTCGCCGTAGGAAACCTTTTCCCCGAAATGCTGTTTCGCGTTTTCAATCGCCACGGGGTCGTGGACCGTGACCTCCGCACCCGATGAGATAAGCTTGTCGATTATGTATATGGAAGGAGCCTCCCTGATGTCGTCGGTTTCCGGTTTAAACGATATCCCCCAGACGCCGACTTTCTTGCCATTCAGATCTCTTCCGAAATGTGATTCGATTTTTTCCCAGAAAAGCTCTTTCTGCCGGGTATTGACCTCATCGGTAGCCCTGCAGACCCTAAGGTCGTATCCCAGACCGGTAGCCGTGCTTATCAACGCCTTTACGTCCTTGGGAAAGCACGACCCGCCGTAACCGATTCCCGGAAAGAGGAAGTGGCGGCCTATTCTGCCGTCGGATCCGATTGCGACCCTGACTTCTGATATGTCCGCGCCCACAAGCTCGCATAGATTGGCTATGTCGTTCATGAACGAGATTCTCGTCGCGAGCATGGCATTAGCGGTATACTTGGCAAGCTCCGACGACCTGATGGACACTACAATAGCCCTGTCACCCGACCTCATAAACGGCGAATAGAGCTCTTTCAGAATGCCCCCGACAGCCGGCTTATCGACGCCGATGATGACCCTGTCGGGCTTCATGAAATCATCGACTGCGGCCCCTTCTTTCAGGAACTCGGGGTTGGATGCGACGTCGAAGTCCAGGTTCGTCAGCTTCTTTATCTCATCCCTTATCATTTCGGTTGTGCCGACCGGTACGGTGCTCTTCGTGACAATAATTTTGTAGTCATCCATATGCTGACCGATAGAGCGCGCCACGCTCAATACGGCATCCATATTCGCGGACCCGTCTTCATTCGGGGGAGTGCCGACGGCAATGAGAACTATAAAGGAGTTCTTCAAGGCTTGTTCGATATCCGTGGTAAAACTTAGCCTGCCTTCTTTTACGTTTTTTTTGACGATGTCATCGAGTCCGGGCTCGTAAAACGGGATTTGCCCCGCGAGCAGACTTTTGACCTTTTCCTCGTCGATATCGACGCATATGACATTGTTTCCGCTGCCTGCTAAACAAGCGCCCGTAACCAGCCCCACATATCCTGTACCAATCACGCTCAAATTCATTGTGAATGCTCCTGTTCAATTATCAGAAAAATATCATCTTAAAGAATGAGGAGAAATATTCTACATACGAGAACGATAACTGTATGTGCTTTTTGGATTTTAATCAAGGAAAGATTCATACGAGGGAGGAACTTTCCTTCCCCGTCGTATTAACTTACGAGTCCGTGCCGGAATCCGAATAGTATAAGCTCCGAGCGGTTTTTCACCTTTAATTTCTTAAACACTTTATAAAGATGGAACTTGACCGTCTTCTCGCTTATGTAAAGCTCGTTCGCGACGTCCTTGTTCGTATAGCCGTTTAATACGAGCTTGATTATCTTTATCTCCGTCTCGGTCAGGTCGTAAATCTCGCCCTTTCCTTTCACGGTTCCCTTGGTGGAGTATGTAGTGCCGTCAAGAACCTTGCCCATGAGCTTTCTTTCGACCCAAAGCTCGCCGGAGTACACAGCGTTGATGGACTTTATCAGGTGCTTCGAGTCGGTGTCCTTGACCAGGTATCCCCTGACCCCCGACCTGATCGCGTTTATGAGTAGATTCTCGTTGTAGTCGTTGTCTATTATCAGAATGACCTTCGCTTCCCGGTTCTTTTTCATCAGCCCGAGAATTCTCTGGAGGTTGAGGCCCCTTATTTCAACGTCGAGCAGCAGAATGTCAAACTCCGACTCCTCGCAGGACTGAATGAGGTCTATCAGGTTTGAGACCCTTGATATAACATCTATCTCGCCTTCTTCCTCCAGAATTTTGGAAATACCTTCACGCAAAAGCGGAAAGTGACAGGCGACGACCGTGCGGATTGGTTCCGACTTATCTTGAGTAGCTTCCTTGTGCTGTGCCACCATATTGTTGACCCCAAACCCTGCTGTTTTCGGCAGCAGAAAAATTGAATGTTTGCTGTATCATACGAGATACATTTAATACAGTTATATATATTACAATACCAAAGTCTTAAAATGTCAACATACTTTGGTTAGCAAAACGATCAGACTAAAGTGAGGACCGGGACAAGAAACTAGAACCTGCGTCTGAAGAGCTTGCCCGGATGCTGCGCCACATAGCCGTCCAGCTCCAGTGATAACAGGAGAGAGAGTACGCTAGAAGACTCAAGCCCGGAGCTCTTTATTATCTCGTCTATGTGAAGGGGCTCAGTGCCCAGGACGGAATAAACCGTCTTTTCCCTGTCCGATAACTGAGTGAGATCGATTTTGACCGCCTCGCCTGCGCTGCCGTCCTTTAGGCCTCTCAGGACTTCAATTTCACACAATATGTCGTCTACCGTTTCGACCAGCTTGGCTCCCTTTTTTATGAGCCAGTTTGAGCCACGGCTAAGCTTCCTTCCAACGTTTCCCGGCACGGCGAAGACTTCTTTATTCTGATCGAGCGCGAAGGATGCGCTTATAAGCTATCCGCTCTTGTCCGATGCCTGAACGACTACCACGCCCAGTGAGAGGCCGCTTATGATCCTGTTTCTTTTGGGAAAGTTCTGCGCGACCGGCGGCGTGCCCGGGCGGAATTCTGAAACGACCGCGCCTGATTTCGTTATCTTTTCATAAAGCTTCCCGTTCTCGGGAGGATATATGACGTCGATGCCCGAGCCCATGACGGCTATGGTGCGCCCTCCCCTCTTGAGCGCCTCCTCCTGGGCGATCGAGTCTATACCGCGAGCCATTCCGCTGACTATGGTTACGCCGAGCGAGGCGAGCTCTCCCGAGAGCGCTTCCGTCACAGTTCGGCCGTACTTGTCGGGGAGTCTCGTACCGACAATCGCAACAGAAATTTTGTCTCCGGGAGTAACTTCGCCCTTCATCAACAGGAAGGGAGGCGGGTTATATATCTGAAGGAGCTGCGGCGGATACGAGTGGTCGTTGAGCGGGACGAAGACGGCGCCCGATTTCCGAATCTTTCTAAGCTCCTCTTCGACCTTGTCCCACTCGTCGAACGTCCTGATTGCCCGGAGAATCTTCTCTCCCAGACCTTCGATACTCCTAAGCTCATTCTCGGAAGCGCTGAATATCTTTTCGGCGCTTCTGAATCTGCCGTAGAGGGTCTTGGCGCGGACGTCGCCGATGCCGTTTATGAAATCGAGAGCGATCTAGTATTTCGCATCTTCTTTCATTAGGGAAATTATTAAACTTAAATAAACAAGGCAGTCAAGGCTTTAGCGTATTGCCATGTTAAGATAAGACATAAGAGCAAAGAGATAGAGTTCCTGCCGATTAGCGTTCAGTATTGCTTATACGGGTTCAATACACTTAAAAAAGAAAAGGCAAAATGTCCCTCTTCTTTTTCTTGATAAAAAGAAGCAAAAATCATCCGACACACAAAAATAGCTAAAAATAAATTACTCCGTCTAAAATCTTTTAATCCCGCCACATCCCCGAAATGATTTTTACGACTTCGTAATTTATTCTCTTGACACTATTTTTGTGGATGTCGGGAAGGAAAAAAACAAAGAAAAGATAAATCCCCCCTGACCCCCTTTACAAAAGGGGGGAGAATGAAAGGACAAAGGATCTGAGTTTCCAAGGTGTTCAGGATGACAGAACAAATTACCAGATTGCCGCGGTTGCTTTGCAACCTCGCAATGACGAGAAATGAACACGCCCCTCATCGCAGTATTCATACTTATAACGTTCGGAAATGAAGATATAGTATGTGTTATGAAACTACTACCCCCATCCTGACCTTGCCCCTAGGAGGGGGGAAGGGATTTTGTCAAAGAATCGCCCTAACCGTGATGGAGTTTCTCGTCGAGGCTCTTCATCTTGCCTTCCATCGTATAGGGCTTGTCCGTCCTTTCGCTTATCCGTACGGTCGTGCTGATTCGCACGACGCCCTTTTCCTTGAGAACATCGTGGCACTCCTTTACGAGCGGGATTACGTCGTCCCAGCCGCACTCGATGTTTGTTCCCATGGAATGAGACTCGAATCTGAGGCCGCTCTTTTCGATCACCTTCATCACGTCTGCCACATACTCGGAAAGAGACGGGCCTACGCCTATGGGAATAATGTTAAGCTCGATTATCATTTCAATTTCTCCGTTTTCATTTCGGTGATTTAAATCATACTACATTCGCGCGGCACTTTTACAGATTACCAATCATTCGCTAATCTCTTGATATAAACGTGCCGGGACATAACTAAACCAAACAAAGGGGAATAACCATGAAAAGCTTTACGGAGTATCTGTGGTTCAACACGGAAGAAAAAAGGGAAATGATCCACATCACCGAGACCGTGAGGAAGATAGTGAGGGATAGTGAAGTGAGGGAGGGATTCGTGCTGGTATCGGCCATGCATATTACAGCCGCGGTTTACGTAAACGACAACGAAAGCGGTCTTATCGAGGACATATGGGAGTGGCTGGAAGGGCTCGCGCCTTTTAAACCCGATTACAGACACCACAAAACCGGCGAGGACAACGGAGACGCCCACCTGAAAAACCTGATTATGCACCACGAGGTAATAGTCCCGATTACGGAAGGCGACCTGGATCTAGGTCCGTGGCAGAGGATCTTCTACGCCGAATTCGACGGTCAGAGGAAAAAACGCGTGATTGTTAAAGTTATCGGGGAATAGAACCAACAAAAGCATCGGCCAATACGATACGATATAATACAAACTATGCCGGACGATAAAAGCGAAGACATAAAATACAGGTTCTTCATAGACAAGAACGGCAACTGGTTTCAGGACGGGATAAAGGTTCAGCACCGGGGGACCTACCTCTACAACAACAAGCTTCTCGACCGGGACGATGAGGGAAGGTTTTACCTGGACGAAGGCAGCGGCAAATTATACATCGAGGTCGAGGACACGCCTTTCGTCGTAAAAATGGTGGACAAGCGCGGGGAGGATTTCTACGTCATCCTGAACGACGAGTCGGAAGAGAAGCTCGACTTCGCCGAATTTCGCATGAGCGGCGACAATATTCCCTATGCGAGCGTAAAAGACGGCAAGTATGAAGCGCGTTTTACGAGACCGGCATACTATGAGCTTATGAAGTATGCCAAGAAGAAAGGAGACGAGTTTTCGATTACGGTAGGCGGTAATAAATACAGTCTGAAAAAGGTGTAACCCCCTTTACCCAAGCGAGCGTACAAGCCTCACGATTATCTCATCCGAGAGCAGGTTGCCTTTTTTAGTGAGCCTGACGGTGTCGTTTGACAATTCAATGAATCCGTCGTCACGGAGGCCGGTGAGCCTGTCGAGATCGGGTTTAACGCCGTACTTCCCGTAGAGACCGGTAAAATCGATTCCGTCCCTCAGCCTGAACCCCATGATAACGTGATCAGAAACGGCCTCATTCATGCTGAGGCTCTCGCTGAAATCTATCGGCTTCCTCCCCTCGCCGACCGCTTTCATGTAGAGGGCGGGGTTTCTCAGATTGCCCCATCTCCTTCCCCATTCCGAGTCGGCGGATTTGCCAAGATGTGAATGAGCACCCGCGCCTATTCCGATGTAATCCTCCCCTCTCCAGTAGAGAAGGTTGTGCCTGCATTCGTAGCCCGGTTTCGAATAGTTGGAAATTTCGTACTGGGCGTATCCGGCGGCTTCCAGAAAATCGGTAGTAAAGCCGATAAATTCCGCCAGCTCCTCGTCCTCCGGAAGAACCAGTCCTCCAGATTTAAACAGCCTCCCGAACTCGGTTCCGTTTTCTATTGTAAGACAATATGCCGATATGTGTTTCGAGCCGTAACCGACCGCCTCCTCGAGGTCTGCTTTCCATTCGGAAAGGGTCTCGCCCTTCGTACCGTACATGAGGTCGAAGCTGAAGTTGCAGAATCCGGCCTGCATCACGTCTTCGAGTATCCTTCTCCCGTCAGACGGAGTGTTGATGCGTCCCAGGAACTTGAGCTTTCTTTCATTAAAGGACTGAACACCGACGCTTATTCTGTTTACGCCCGCGCGGCGAAGACCGGCGAGTTTCTCGAGATCGGCTGTTTTGGGGTTCA
>Ga0307426_1001024_pt1 | contig 18942 bp, 14 predicted proteins | sample SalMarWE160340MG_FD_202165 | JGI IMG/M metagenome (GOLD analysis project Ga0307426, IMG submission 202165) | Salt marsh sediment microbial communities from the Plum Island Ecosystem LTER, Massachusetts, United States - WE1603-40 | ecosystem: Environmental > Aquatic > Marine > Intertidal zone >... | reverse complement strand
AACCGCCAGTCGATTGTATCCGATGCCGTCGAAGCGGTGATTGCCGCCTTATATATCGACGGTGGTCTGAAGGCCACTAAAGAATTTGTGCGGAATATCCTTATATCACACGCATCTGATATATTAAACGATGCCGCCCAGAGAAACTTCAAAGGCGAATTGCTGGAGTATCTTCAGAGTCAGGGTATCGATCCGCCATACTATGAGGTGGTATCGGAAAACGGCCCGGATCATGATAAAACTTTCGAGGTCGTCGTTTATACTGACGGAAGGAAAGCAGGATTCGGCAGCGGCTCATCGAAAAAAGATGCGGAACAGAAAGCCGCGCGCGAGGCGATTTCAAATTTGCTGCGAGAGGAAGCCAAAAAGGCCGGTTTGAATTAACTGTAAGCCGTGCGCCGATACATATTTGACTTTTTGTGAAAAATTGATTTATTGGTAGAAATTTTTAAACTGACTTCGATTTGAATAGATACAGGAGGTGCAAGTGAATATTGTCGTTTTGATAAAGCAGGTGCCGGAGATTGAACTGGTAAAAGTCGATCAGACTTCAGGCGAGGTTTCGCTTCCAACCGGGCCGGGCGTGGTGAATCCGTTCGACGAATATGCCGTCGAGGAAGCTCTGAGGATTAAAGAGAAAACCGGAGGCAAGGTAACAGTTATTTCGCTGGGATCGGAAAAAGTGGAATCGGCGCTCCGCGCCTGTCTGGCACTCGGCGTCGACGAAGCGATTCAGATTACCGATCCTGTTTTTGATAAATCGGACCCGCAGGCAGTCGCCAAAATACTTGCGGCCGGCCTTAAAAAAATAGGTGATTATAATTTGATTCTCGCCGGCAAGCAGGCGGTCGATGATGACTCGGCCCAGGTGCCGGCGGCGGTTGCGGCTAATCTCAATATCCCCCAGGCGATGTTTGTCAAAAAAGTCGACTCGATTGACGATAGCACGGCTACTATCTGGCGAACGACCGAAGAAGGCTATGATATTGTCGAGTTGACTCTGCCGGTAGTTTTGTCGGTCGTCAAAGAAATCAATGAACCGCGCCTGCCCTCGCTAAAAGGTAAGATGATGGCTAAAAAGGCGCCTGTGACAAAATGGACAGCGGCCGATATCGGCCTCGATGGCAGCGGTGTCGGAGCTAATTCATACACAAAGATTATCAAAGTCACCCCTCCCCCGCCGCGTCAGAAAGGCGAAATAATCGAGGGCGAAACCCCCGAAGAAATCGCCGAAAAGCTCTACAAAAAGCTCAAAGACGACCAGGTCTTGTAAATTCTTCTTTCGCAGGTCAGGAGCCGTGCCTGAGGCACTGAGCTTGGCGAAGTGTCGAAGGGCCCGAAGGGCGCTCCTGACTTACGACTATACTTGTATCGCATCCTCTTTCTGATAGGCTGCGTCCCACTGTGACCAGTCTAGTTCTCTCTTACAGAAAGGACAGATTGATATTCCTATAATCACTTGTCGATTACAAACTGAGCATGTGCCGCGCTCGATTTGATCGGTTTCCTTTAGCAGCATCAAACCAATTGCGGCATATATCCGTTTACTTGTAATATTAATTGCCTGCAAGTGATTCTTTATGTGATACAGGCGAGATACGGCGACGAAGAATCCTACGATTAAAAACAATCCTATTATTACGTCGACAATGTAAAACATGCTTAACTTCCTTTCTTATAGATTTCTGCCTATTATTCTATTACTACATTTAAAGCTGTCTGATTTTTTAATCTACCCATTACTTTAATAGTATTCCCCATAGCTCATTTAGATATCATCGATTCGGCCTTGATCATCCTATTGGATATTAATATAAAATTTACAGCCTTTAACGATTTATCGATTCTTAGCGGTCTCAAATAAATAACTAAGACTCCATTCGTACCATATTTGAACATTTTAAGCTTGTGGCGTTTCCCGCGGTCGGCCGCCGAGGGCGGGCGTATGAACTGATACATAATTAATTAAATTTGACACTTCCCCGTCAACTTTCTATATTCCCTTTTAATGCGGACTAAAAGAATAATTTCAACAGCCATTATTGTCTTTTTATTCGGCTGCGTTTCGTATGCCGCCGGGATTAATACTAACGCCCTCCTGACCGACACGCGTGTCGTTTATGTCTTCGACCAGGGCGATCAAATCGACTGGGCGCTCATTTATTACCTGGCCTGCGAAAACGGCTGTCAGGTCGATCTGGCCACTGTCAAAAGCGGCCCGGTTTACAAAAGGCTGTTTCTTGAATCGGACCGACACAATATTACACTCTCCAGATTTTTCCTTCCGGAAATTCTATATAATTATCTCGATTCCGCTGCCCGTCAACTTTATAAAAAAGACCATCCCGATACATCCATCGAGCATCTCGATTCGGCCGCGCGTGAGCTTTACAGTGAGTATCTTCCCGACTCTTCGGTGGAATACCTGATTTCGCTGGCGCGGGAATTGTACGGCGAACATCTTCCTGAAATGTCGATGAATTACTTCGACTCGGTCGCCGCCGATCTTTTCGGCGATTATCTCCCGGACATAATCATATTTTCATCGAATTTTAAGGATCGGGACACGCAAGCTTTCGATAACTATCTTCTCGATATCGAATTCGATACGACCGGAATCTTTAAAATCCAAAAGTACTTCCGCCGTGTCGATCAGGGTGGAGAAAAAAGCGTCTATCTTAATACCGAACAGTATTTTCAAGACCATAGTAAGGAAATCACGGAAATGGCGGCGGCCGTCGCCGAAACGCCACCGCTCCCCGGTTCGCTTCGGACTTATTCGATTTACGACCTGATCAAGGACAGAACAACGACATCATCCGGCACGCCTGATTTTCTTGCCGGGATAGAAAGGCTGAAATTCGACCAGATAACCCAAAAATACATCAAAACCGCTTCCGGTCGAAAGGCTTATGAAACGTATCGAGACCAATATGTCTCATATTTGGAAGCTGCGGAGCATCAAGGCGGTTTAAATAAAATCGAATCGCTTATATCGGCGCTTGGCGAGATGCAGAAAATCCGTCAGACTTATTATTACCAGATAGGCAGACTTGATTCATTGGCACCTATGGCCCGATATATTGAAAAGTCTCTCGGCTCGTTATCTTCGGCCATCTTTCAGGAGGCCGATATTGATTATCGCGCCAATATCGAGATTCGCGACACACCCGAGGGCAAAAGGCTTAAATTCAAATCGGAAGTCAATAACAATGGTTTTCTTGATATTGAAGCCGGATGGCTTGAATTCAATCCGCCCGGGGCCGATACAAATAAAATAATCGACAGTAGCTGGACGGAAATCAAACCCAACAATTCGCTTGTCAGGCAATATACGGTCGACATCGATCCGAAAAGACTGGAAACAATCAACGCCAGAGAGATGCGGTTTATCGGTCGTGTCAAGTATGGCGGTGAGGAAGTCAGCTTCACCTACACGGCCAATGCCTACGAGGAATCACCCCTGTCGGTCGAATTTGTCCCTGATTTTCTGATGATAAAACCGTTCGGTAAATTGAATATCGACCGGCTGGTCGAAGCAGCTGATTTGAAGGTTATTATCAGAAAACCGGCCGACTTTGTCGGAAAATTCGGTGTAAAAATCATTACGCCACCCGGTGTCATGGCCGGTGCATATCGGGAGGAAATCGACTTGCAGAACGGGCAACGGGCAATCGAGATGGGAATTCCATTGGTGATGACCTATAGTGCCGGAACAGAGAAAAAACAGATCGAAATCGACTTGATTAAAAATGGAAAAGTCCTTGCCTCCGATCGGGCCAATATCCGTCAGGCGGAATTCAGTATTCCCGAAAATCTCAATATCGCCCTTTTCCCGGACTATAATGGCCTGCTGGAAGATATCCTTATTGAAACCGGCGCCCGTTATCGGCCGATAAGCGAAAGGTTTCTGGTCGCGGGGGATTTCAGTTATTACGACGCCATCTTTTTCGGCACGCGATGTTATCAAAAATACAATTCTCTTGAGATAATCAGGGATAAAATCAAAGATTTTATGGAGTTCGGCGGCACGGTGGTAGTCTTCGGACAGCCGGATGAATGGCGCGATGACCTGCTTCCGGTTTCGATAATATCGACGACTGTAAATTTATCGGCCGACAGCCTCCTTGCTCTGGATAAAAATAATCAGATTTTTAAGACCAAATTCAATATAACTCCGGAAAAATTAATGAGCAGAATTAATGCCGGGTATGTTTCGTATCCGGCGGTCGTCTTTCCCGGAGAAAAGATAATAAAAAGCAGTAGTAATACAACGGTTCTTTCACAGACAAAACTGGGGAAAGGACGTCTTATATATTGTGGTTTGCCGCTTTTGGAGATGATAAGAGATCTTGATATCGATGCCATTAAGCTATTTTCGAATCTTGTTCATTATTCCGGCGAATAAAAAATAACTCTCAGGGCACAAGTTTGTATCCTCGGTGTTTAATAAAAATATGCCTGAAGAAAAGATAAAATTTAAAGAACGTTTCCGGATAATATTCAAACACCTGCCGAAGTACAGACGCTATCTGGCCTGGGGTGTGGTGGCGGTCATCAGCGCCAATTGCCTGATGCTGATCAACCCGTACCTTCTAAAAAATGCCTTTGATAAACTGGAAAACAAAGCTCCTTCGGGCGAAATATTGTCGATTGCCCTTCTGATTGTCGGCCTGGCCGTTTCCTCCGGGGTTTTTCGGTTCGCCATGAGACGGTCGATAATCTGGATGTCCCGTAAATTGGAGTACGATCTTCGCGCCGAACTTTTCTCGCATCTTCAGAAACTCAACCCGACCTTTTATCAAAATAATAAAACCGGCGACATCATGGCCCGTGCCACCAATGATATTGAGGCGGTGCGAATGATGATCGGGCCGGGGATGATGCATATCGGCAATGCCGTCGTCTCGACCCTCATCGCCATTTCATTTATGCTTTTTCTCTCACCCAAACTGACCCTGTACTCGCTGATCCCATTACCGATTATGTCGATTGTCGCCAATAGGCTGATGATGATTATCCACCGGCGTTTTATGAAAATCCAGGAATATTTCGGTATTCTTACTTCCAGGGTTCAGGAAAATATCGCCGGGATTCGCGTTGTCCGCGCCTATAATCAGGAAGAAGCCGAGATCGACGATTTCTCCGGTCACACCGGAAAATATATTCACCTGAATATGCGATTGATAAAAGTCGAGTCCCTCTTTTACCCGATTTTGTTTATGATTGCCGGAAGTGTCAATCTCATGGTGCTGTATTTCGGCGGCAGATCGGTCATCGGCGGTGAAATCAGCCTGGGCACGCTGGTCGCTTTTTTTGCATATCTGACTTTACTCATCTGGCCGATGATTGCGATGGGCTGGGTGGTTTCACTCTATCAGCGCGGGACCGCCTCGCTGGACAGAATCAACCGCATATTGAATTCGAAGCCGGAAGTTTTATCGCAACCTGATTCGATAAAAGATATCGACGTCAAAGGCAAAATCGAATTTCGAAATCTGAATTTCAGCTACAATGGTACTAAAGTCCTTCATAATATAAATCTGACGATTAAACCGGGAGAAACCGTCGGCGTTGTCGGTCCGACCGCGTCGGGCAAATCAACTTTGATATCATTGATCGGTCGGTTGTACCCGGTCCCATGGGGACAGCTTTATGTAGATGATATAGACATAAACAAATGGGATCTGCATACGCTTCGCCGTCAGATCGGATTCGTGCCGCAGGAGCCGTTTTTATTTTCCGATACCATCGTCGGTAATATCATGTTTGGTATAAATAACAGGAAAAACGAGATCGCCGAAAAGGCCGCCTCGCTCTCGGTAATCGATAAGGAGGTCGAAGAATTCCCCGACGGCTACGAGACCGTGTTGGGCGAAAGAGGTATTACTCTCTCCGGAGGACAGAAACAGAGATTGACAATAGCACGGGCAATCGCGATTGATCCGCGGATTTTAATTCTTGATGATGCCACCAGTTCGGTCGACACCGAAACCGAACATCAGATAAATTACCGGTTGCAGAGCGAAATCAACAAACGCACTTCGATTATCATTTCCCACCGCGCCTCGGCGGTCAAAACCGCCGACCTGATAATTTACATGGAAAACGGGACGATTGCCGAATCGGGCAGTCATGAACAATTGATGGACCTGAACGGCGCTTATGCACGACTCTACAGAATGCAATTGATTGAGGAAGAACTTAAGAGAATGTAATTATGACGGCCAACAATTACCATGAAGAAGAAGTCCTGGGTAAAGCGTACGACGGTCGCCTCATGCGCCGTCTGCTCACATACGCCCGCCCGTACCGCGTTCAGTTAATTGCCGCGGTAATTCTCTTATTGGGCGGGTCATTGCTTCAGTTACTTCTTCCCGTTATGGTGCAGATCGGCATCGATCGCTACCTTATGAAAGGCGATTTAAACGGCCTTGCACGCATCGTACTGGCTTACGGTGGAATCCTGCTGGCCGCGTTTATCCTGCAGTACCTTCAAATGTACATCACCATGGCGGTCGGACAGAAAGTTCAGTACGATATTCGAATGCAGATATTTTCGCATCTTCAGAAATTACACCTGGCCTTCTTCGACCGCAACCCGGTCGGGCGTCTGGTGACAAGAGTCACCAACGATGTCGCCGTCCTCGACGATATGTTTTCTTCCGGTCTCGTAGCGGTATTCGGCGATATCATCACATTGGTCGGTATCATAGTGGCGCTCCTGTACTATAACTGGAAACTGGCGCTGATGACCTTTATCGTCTTGCCTTTATTGGTCTTAGCGACGATTGTATTCAGGAAAAAAGTCCGGGCCATTTATCGCGAAGTGCGTATCCGTCTGGCCCGCCTTAATGCTTTTGTGCAGGAACACATAAACGGCATGACCGTCATTCAACTGTTCAATCGCGAAAACGAAATTTATTCCGATTTTCTGGATATCAACGGCCGTCTGCGGGAGATGCATCTGAAATCGATCTATTATTACGCCACCTTCTTCCCCGTCGTCGAAATAATCAGCGCCGTCTCATTGGCGATACTTCTGTACTATGGCGGCCTCCAAATATCGGCCGAGGCCTTGACCTTCGGTGAACTGGTTGCCTTCATACAATTGGTGCAGCGGTTCTATAATCCCATCCGGGACCTCTCTGAAAAATACAATATCCTGCAATCTTCGATGGCCTCGTCGGAAAGAATTTTTAGACTGCTTGATACCGAACCGGAAATAATCGATAAACCCGAGACTTCCAAACCATCGGTTTTCAAAGGAAAAATCGAATTCGAAAACGTCCGGTTTGCTTATAAAGAAGGTGAGGATGTTCTCAAAGATATCTCCTTTACGGTGTCCCCGGGAGAAAAAGTCGCCATCGTCGGGGCAACCGGTGCGGGTAAGACATCATTGATTTCCCTCCTTTTCAGGTTTTATGATTATCAAAAGGGCTCCATAAAAATCGACGGCCAGGATATTAAAGATATGCCGACAAAAGTACTTCGCAGTCAGCTTGGATTAGTGCTTCAGGACGTTTTCATTTTTTCCGGTGATTACGCCGGTAATATCCGACTTGGCCGAAAGGATATTTCCGAGGAAAAACTGAAAGATGCTCTTAAAAAAGTGAACCTGTTTGATTATGTGATGAAAAACGGAGGCGGTTTATCCGCCGAGGTAAAAGAGCGCGGCGCGACGTTGTCCACCGGCCAGAAACAGCTTCTCTCTTTCGCTCGGGTATTGGCGTTTGATCCGAATATTCTGGTCCTCGATGAAGCCACCAGCTCGGTCGACACCGCTACCGAAAGACTGATTCAAAAGGCATTAGATAACTTGCTGGAAAATCGCACCGCCATAATCATCGCGCATCGCTTATCGACCATAGAAAAGGCGGACAAAATAATCGTCATGCATCATGGTGAACTGCGCGAAATGGGTAAACACAAGGAACTGCTTGAGCAAAAAGGCATTTATTATAGATTGTATCAAATGCAGTTCAAACAGGAACTTGTACGCGCGACAGGATAAACTTATGTTATCAAAAGGCAATTTAAAAGATGTTACTTCCTTTGCACGCGAGACCGCTTTGAAAGCGGGGAAAAAATTACAACGGTGGAACAAACGTCGCAATCGGATTTCTTTTAAGGGGCGTGTGAATCTTGTCACTGACGCCGATGTGGCTTCGGAGAAATATATCACCAGGACTGTCGTCAAGAAGTATCCTGACCATTCGATTCTGGCCGAGGAAGAGAAACCGCAGGAGAAAAAGTCGGATTTCAGATGGATTATCGATCCGCTCGACGGCACCACCAATTTCGCACATAATTTTCCGTTTTATTGCGTCTCGATTGCGCTGGAGTACGAAGACGAGATCGTTTCCGGTGTCGTTTATGATCCGGTACGCGATGAGATGTTTTACGCGTATCAGAATGGTAATTCATTTTTAAATGGAAAAAAGATCTCCGTTTCGAAACAGTCCAAACTCGAAAAATCACTTCTGGCGACCGGTTTTCCCTATGATATCGGCAGTTCACAGGAGAATAATCTGAAACAATTCGGCAAATTTGCTCGAGCAGCGCAGGCAGTGCGTAGGGCCGGCTCGGCGGCGCTCGATTTGTGCTATCTGGCCTGCGGACGATTCGACGGATTCTGGGAATTAAAACTGCATCCATGGGATACCGCCGCCGGGAAAATTATTATTGAAGAAGCAGGCGGCAGGGTGACCGATTTTTCAGGGCAAAAATATTCCATCTATGATAAGTACATCCTGGCTACCAACGGTAAAATCCACGGCCAGATGAAAAAGATACTGACATCATCATAAGTTCGGATAATTTTCGAAATACATCAGGAGATACAGGTCAAGAACTCCGCTCTCCTGACGGGGGCGGGGCAATTGTCCGAATGGAAGCTAAGAGTTTTCTTCTATAAACCGATTCAAGATAAAATTGAATTTGTCACGTTCGGTGACAAAAAGAAAATGATATCCCCGCTCGATTAAATAATATTCAGCATTCTTGAAATGATTGACCCATGATTTTTCGATTTCTCTGCCAATACCGTACCCGGCCTCAATTACAAAAACCGGCAGGTTATCAGGAATCGGCGTCCTGATATGCGGATGGATTTTCTCACGCTCGCGGCAGCCGATCACGGACCTAAAAAGCCAGCGACTGTCGCAATCCTTAAGCGATGATAAAACGAAATCGGCCTCCGGATGACCTGGGGTGGCCGAGAGCATATCCAGATACCATTTGTCGGTCGCCGCCTTCATTTGTTCGTCCGGAATCTCCAGCATCAATTTGCCAAAATTAACCCGCGCCTCGATTATTTCTTCGTCATGGTGATAAGCGCAGTCGACAAAAACAACACCTTTCAGGTTCGGATCATCTAATCTAATCATTTCCGGAAGCACATCACCGGCAAAACTATGCCCGATAGCAAAATACGGGCGCTTTATCTTATTCTGCATCATATCGACGATAGCGGCCGCATCTAGCTCGGGCGCGAACACCGGATCGATATTTTTGGAACTGGAACCATGACCGAACAGATCAACCGCCACCACTATAAATCCATCCTTGAAAAACTCAACCTGATATTTCCAGACGGTACTATTCCCGCCCAGACCATGAATAAAAAGCAAAGCCGAGTCGCCTTCACCGTATGTATTATAGAATAAATCGTATTTGTCGAAACTATGGACCGGCATTTATTCCCTTTATTCAGCAGGCTTAAATTATAGATATTATTCGTCGCCTGCGCCATTAAATAATCGGCCGGCATCTATAAACAACAATTGCTTTTTGGCGGCACAGACTTTATTATTACTATTCAAATGGTATAATTATCACAGGAGTTATCGATTGTCTGATAAATTAATGATTTCTACCTCAGGTATCAGAGGCGTCGTCGGTTCCGGTCTTGATGCCGCTATGGTAACCGAATACGCCGCCGCTTTCGGGACTTTTCTAAAAAAAGGCAAAGTCGTCATAGGCCGCGACACCCGCCCGTCAGGTCAAATTTTCAAAATGGCGGTTATCGCCGGGCTTCGCTCGGTCGGTCTTGATGTCATTGATATCGGCATCGTTCCCACACCGACGGTCGAGATTGCCGTTGGCGGACTTAATGCTGCCGGAGGAATATGTATCACCGCCAGCCATAATCCGGCCCGATGGAACGCGCTGAAATTTTTCAATCGTAAAGGTGAATTTATCAATAAAACCGACTTGGCTAAGGTAAAGAAAATATACACATCAAAAGCCTTCGCCTTTAAGAACTTCAAAACTCTGGGTACGTTCACATCTGATAATTCCTGGATTGATAAACACATCAATCTCATCCTGAAGCAAAAAAAACTCAATTTGAAGGCTGTCAAAAAAGCCGGGCTTAAAATCGTCGTTGACGCCGTCAACGGTGCCGGATCGATTGCGTTGCCTGAACTGCTCGAAGCCATCGGGGTTAGGGTGATTCGACTTAATTGCGAAAACAACGGCGATTTCCCGCATAAGCCGGAACCGGTCGCGAATAATCTCAAAATGCTTTCGGCGGCGGTTAAGAAATTCAGGGCTGATTCGGGAATGGCCTGCGACCCCGATGCGGACCGGCTGGCGCTGGTGGACGAACATGGATCGCCGATTGGCGAAGAATTTACTCTGGCTCTGGCGGTAAAATACATTTTGTCACGGCAAAAAGGGAAAGTAGTCGTTAACCATTCGACCTCACGTCTGACCGAGGCGGTCGCCGCATCGATGGGCGCACGGACTTATTATACTCCAGTCGGTGAGGCCAATGTTATCGCCGGGCTGAAAAAACATAAGGCGATTGGCGGCGGCGAGGGCAACGGCGGCGTGATTTACCCCTCGTTTCATTACGGCCGCGACGCCTTGATCGGGGCGGCCATTATCGCCGCTTTTCTGGCCGATTCGAAAAAAACTCTTTCGGAAATAGTGCGAACTTTGCCGACTTATTATAATATAAAGCTAAAAGCGCCGCTTCCCAAAGCATTCGACAAAAAAGTCGCCAAAATGGAAAAAGCGGCCAGAACAAGTTTTGAGAAACTAAAAATCGATCGCCGCGACGGACTCAGGTTCGATTTTTCCAGAGGCTGGTTCCAGATCAGGCGATCCAACACTGAGCCGATTTATCGTCTGATAATCGAGACCGATGCGAAAAAGTTGACCGATATCATCAGACGCGAGATTGAAAGCTTTTTGAAATAAGGAATCATATATGTGCGGTATTGTCGGTTATGTCGGTTATCAAAAGGCACTGCCGATTTTGATTCAGGGGCTGAAACGATTGGAATATCGCGGCTATGATTCGGCCGGAATCGTGCTGGCGGAAAAAGATCATCTGATATGCGAAAAATGCGTTGGCAAAATCGTTTGCCTGGAAGATTTGATCGCCGGTAAAGAGTATAATGCCGTTCACGGCATTGCCCACACACGATGGGCCACGCACGGCGAACCGTCGATCGTGAACGCCCACCCGCATCTTGACAGCAAAAATGAAATCGCCCTGGTTCACAACGGTATAATCGAGAACTACCGCACCCTTAAGGCGTTTCTGGAAAAGCGCGGGCATATCTTTAAGACCGAAACCGATACCGAGATCCTGGTGCATCTTATCGAAGAATATTACGAAAATGATCTCACCGAAGCGGTCCGGATTGCTTTGACGCAGGTTGAAGGTACTTACGGTATCGCTGTCATCGCATCCAACGAGCCGGATAAAATCGTCGCCGCCCGCCAGGGGTCACCACTGGTGCTGGGTCTTGGTAAAAATGAAAACTTCGTCGCCTCGGATGTCAGCGCTATTTTGGCCTATACCAATCGTGCCGTTTATCTCGAGGAGGGCGAAATCGCCACCGTCACTTCCGACGGCTATGAAATAACCAGCGCCGATAAGATCATGCGTACTCATCAGATTGAAGAGATAACCTGGACTCTGGACATGATTGAAAAGGGCGGCTATGATCACTTCATGCAGAAGGAGATTCACGAACAGCCGGCCACACTCAAAAATGCCATCCGCGGTCGCCTTAATTTTGAAGACGGTATACCCCGTTTGAACGGCCTGAACCTGCAGTACAATGAACTGAGAAATATCGATCGAATTATTATCACGGCCTGCGGCACATCATGGCACTCGGCATTGATCGGCGAGTATATCATCGAGAGTCTGGCCCGTATCCCGGTCGAGGTCGAATATGCCTCGGAATTCCGATACCGCTCGCCCATCATCAGGGAAGGAACGATTATAATCGTTATCAGCCAGTCGGGCGAAACGCTGGATACGATGGCGGCGATGCGCGAGGCCAAGAACAAAGGCGCCACCGTTCTGGGAATATGCAATGTCGTCGGCTCCACCATCGCGCGTGAAACTAATGGCGGCGTTTATATCCATGCCGGTCCGGAAATCGGTGTCGCTTCGACAAAAGCTTTCACGTCGCAGGTGATGGTGCTCTATCTGATCGCCCTGCTTCTTGGCCGCATGCGCCAGATGTCGGTTCAGGAGGGGATGGAGTACATGCAAAGCCTTGAAAAAATTCCCGATCAGGTGGCGGAGATACTTCGCACCGAAGATCAGATCAAAGCTATTGCGGAGCAGTACTATCAAAACAACAATTTTCTTTATCTCGGCCGGGGTGTGAATTTCCCGACCGCTCTCGAAGGCGCTTTAAAGCTGAAGGAAATCTCTTACATTCACGCCGAAGGGTATCCGGCGGCGGAAATGAAACACGGCCCGATTGCTCTTATCGACAGGAATATGCCGGTCGTGGTTATCGCGCCGAAACACCCGGTCTACGATAAAATTCTGGCCAATATCGAGGAGGTCCGGGCGCGCAACGGCAAAATTATCGCCCTGGTCAGTGAAGGAGATACTGAAATCCGGGGGAAGGCCGATCATATAATTTCTCTGCCGAAAACGATGCCGCTGTTTACACCCATTCTGGCTGTGGTGCCGCTGCAACTTCTGGCCTATCATATCGCCGTCCTGCGCGGCTGCCATATCGACCAGCCGCGGAATCTGGCCAAAAGCGTAACGGTCGAGTAATTGTAATTTGTCAGGAGCTAGCTCGCTTCTTCTATCGTACTGATCTCGATCAGCAACCAGGCGCCGCAGTAAAGCATGGTCAGAAGCGCCTTTAATGATACCGCCCAATCGAGCCCGATAAAATAAAGAAAGCCGATTAAAGTCGCACCGAAAAAGATTCTCGTAAAACCGTCAAACAGCTTCATTTTGACAAAATTATATAACCCGATTGACAGATAAAGTATGACCAGGGCGGGGGCGAAAAGCAAAACGAACCAGGATAAAAAATTCAGCCGGGAGGCAAAATTAAAAAGCGCATTGTCCCCCTTACCCGTAAACAAAAAGAAAACATGCGCACCGACAAAAAACATGGTGAGAGCTATATAAACCAGCCCATCATAATAGCCCGATTTGATATCTCTTATCCCCAGCTTGGCAAAAAAGAGAGCCGCCGCCAACAAACCGGTCAAGTATAAAAATGTGCTGATATCGAATATATTTCCGAATAGAATATCCATAATTCTTCTCCTTTTCCATTCTATCCAGTAATAAACGTGCCGGAATGGCCTTAATTGATACTGATCTCACAAGTCAATGATACAGTGAGGGTTGTGTGCAATTATCAAAATATCGAAAGGTTTTTAAATGATTGCCTTCCCACCCTGAGAGTGCATCAAAATGCAGAACATCCTCTCGAAATTCGCTTTATATATTTCGCCCCTCAATAACCGTAAAACGTCGGATATTCCGAGATAGGTATTTCGTATGTCGTACCGTCCGATTCGCGCCGCGCGGCAAAAATCGGATCCCATTCCCCGCGATGGCGAATCTGTATCATGGACCAGTCATACGGCGGAATCATAACATGAAAACATATTCGCATTTCCCATTCGGAATTCAAAAACGTCCAGTGTTCAACAACCCATATCTGCGGATAGGTCATGTAGGCGAACCACTCCTGATTGGAGAAATTGCCGAATTCAGGATGCTCCGTTTCAAGCCATTGAATAAGTGGATCTCGTTTGGCTATGGCCTCATTGATACCCGCCGAACTCCAATCAAACATCTCAATATCAAATGTAACAATCTGGGTATCGCCAGCTTGCGTGGCTATAAGGTTGATTACATAGCTCTTAATCTCAGCCGATTGGTCCGGATTGATGGCAATCTCCGCGATGGGGGTATCAACTGTCAGTACATATCTGTCCAGTTCCGCGTTCAGGAGCGGATCGGCATCGAGCGATAATGCAACTTCGCCGGAAAAATCTTCCCCTGGAACCAGCCTGACTATAAACACTCCGCCTCCCTCCGGATAACTTCGAATATAAGTATGTCTGGCTGCAATCGTAAAATCGGCCTCATTTGGATTCTGGCAGCAGGCGGGTGACGGACCTTCCAGAAAAAGATAACAAATCAGGAAAGTGATATCAAACAGGTTGACAACACTATCGCAGTTGTTGATGTCGGCTGTTGCCGGATTCACCGGTGCCGGGCCGTCAAGATAAAGATAGCTTACCAGGAAAGTTATGTCGAACATATTGACCACGCCGTCATCATTGACATCGCCGCATAAGTCGGGCTTTTCAGCAATCAAATATGCATGCGTCGCTGATGCTTCCGCAAGTATGTTATCATCCGAAAATATCAAAAGCGGCGCGGCAAAAACGGTGACGGCAATCAGTAATATGAATGCCGTCGTTATTATTCTTCGCGGCGGTTGGCTTGCTTTGGCGACTATCAAGGAGGATATATAATTCCGTTTCGAATTAAAAGATTTCCTCATCTTCAATTCCTCCTTCTTGTTTTATAAACGAAATATAGACAAAATTGTTTACATAAATTTTCCCGGCGGTATGGCACACTCCTTGGGGTGCGAAACTATTAGGGATATAGAGGAGCGGTAATCTCAGCACACCAGACTACGAGAAATTCCGCTTTAAAAAATATTGAACGAGGATATGCGGCGTTTAATCCTGTCTTTGACGAATGGAGTTTAGCAATCCGCCGATAAGAAGGATTTTCTTCTCGCGCTCGGTAAGATCGTGGCGGCAGGTTAAAGTAATACCTTTGTCGGTGACAACGACATCAAGAAATTCACCGTTGTTAAGATAATCATGCAGATTAGACAACACCAGACGATCGTCCACCCCCACCTTTTCAATTTTCTCATCCTCCTCAGCTAAAAGCGGCAGAATCCCGAAATTTATCAGGTTCTGCCGATGAATACGCGCGAAGCTTCTTGCAATGACGACTCGCAATCCGAGGAAGCGAGGGACCAGAGCGGCATGTTCCCGACTGGATCCCTGCCCGTAGTTCTTCCCTGCAATAATCGCAAATCCCGGTTCGGCGGTCTGCCTTGCACGAAGATAAAAACCATTATCGACATCGGCAAAAACATATTCACTCATCTTTTCGATATTGCTTCTATAAGGAAGCACACGCTGTCCGGCTGGCATTATTTCATCCGTGGAGATATCATCGCCGACTTTCAACAGCACCGGGATCTCCAGTCGATCCGGGAAGTCATCGAACGCAGGTAAACTCTTGATATTCGGACCCTTTTGCAATTCATATACGATACCTTCATCGGGCGAAGGAGGCGGCACGACCATATTGGCATTGATAAGAACTCGTTTCGGTTCATTGAAAACGGGATAATCCATATCGAGCGTTCGGGGATCAGTTATTTCACCGGTAATGGCCGAAGCCGCGGCCGTTTCCGGACTGCACAGATAAACCGCATCCTCTTTGGTACCCGATCGGCCGGGGAAATTACGCGGCACTGTTCGCAAGCTGATTCGCCCGGTCGCCGGTGCCTGTCCCATACCGATACAGCCATTGCAGCCCGCCTGATGGATTCGACCACCGGAATGAAGCAGTTTCCCGAGAAGTTTCAATTCCATTAAGTTCTCCTGCACCTGGCGCGTCGAGGGATTGATATCAAATGAAACTCGATCGTGGACTCTTTTGCCGTCCACTATCAAAGCCGCAATAGCAAAATCGCGTAAACCCGGATTGGCCGACGACCCAATCATCGCCTGATATATTTCCCGGCCCGCCACTTCCCGAACCGGAACGACATTACCGGGACTGCTGGGCAGAGCAATAAGCGGCTCCAGAGTAGATAAATCAATTTCATCATGTTCATCATATTGCGCCTTATCATCCGCGACGATTTCGTGAAAATCATTCTTTCGATTCTGCTGTTCCAGAAACGCCCTGACAGCGTCATCAGAGGGAAAAACAGTGGTGGTTGCTCCCAGTTCGGCGCCCATATTCGCAATGACATGCCTATCCATGACGGTGAGAGATTTCAATCCCGGGCCATAATATTCGATTATTTTACCGACCCCGCCGCTGACTCCGTGTCGACGGAGCATCTCCAGAATTATGTCCTTGGCGCTGACCCAATCGGGTAATTTACCGACAAGACGCACGCCCATTATTTTCGGCATATTGAAATAGAAAGGTTCACCGGCCATGGCGCGGGCCACTTCAAGCCCTCCGGCACCGATAGCCAGCATTGCCAGAGCCCCGGCGCCGCAGGTATGACTATCGGAACCGAGCAAGGTCTTTCCCGGAATACCGAACCGCTCCATATGCGACGGATGACTGACTCCGTTTCCGGGACGGCTATACCATATCCCAAAACGTTTGCAGGCGCTGCGAAGAAACAGGTGATCGTCGGCATTTCGAAAGTCGGCCTGGACAAGATTGTGGTCAACATATTGGGCCGAAAGCTCCGTTTTAACCCGCCGCAGATTCATCGCTTCCAACTCCAGCATGACCATCGTCCCGGTTGCGTCCTGAGTTAAAGTCTGGTCAATCTTTATGGATATTTCCGTACCGGGCTTTAAATTTCCTGAAATCAAATGACTTTCAATTAACTTCTGAGCAACATTATATTTCATATTTCAACTGCTTTCCGCCACATTTAATGTTCATACGCGACCACCTTACAATATTTATATCATAAAGCCCGAATATCAAGAGAAATTTCCACTATTGACTTTATATGTTATAAGTCGGGCCGCGCGCTTGCGCGTGAAATAATTCCAGGCCCACTGGATAAATACGATTAATCGATTATCATACCCGACCAGATACATCAGATGAATGAAAAGCCATAATAGCCAGGCCGGGTACCCCGCCACTTTTAACCAGCCCAGGTCCGCAATCGCCGCGGCTCTTCCGATTACCGCCATATTCCCCCGATTAAAATATTTGTAGTCTTTTATTGGTTTTGCTTTAAGTCGCTTGACTATGCTTTTTGCAACGTAGCGTCCCTGCGACATGGCCACCGGCGCGACCCCGGGCAACGGTTCTCCGGTTTGATGGCTGTAATTCGCCAGATCGCCGATAGCGAATATTTCAGGATACCCTGGGAAATTTAATTTCGAATCGACGTTAACTCGACCGGCCCGATCCAGAAATGATTTATCATGACCAGCCAGGATTTCGCCGAGAGGCGATGGCTTGACACCGGCTGCCCACATGACAGTCTGTGCCGCCAGTCGAATTTTTCGGTCACTCTCCTCAATCTTGACACCGGAGTCATCAAAACCTGTCACCATGGCACCTGTCCGTATTTCGACATTTAATTTTTGTAAAGAACTGGACGCTGATTTTGCCAGCGCTTCCGGAAATGTCGGCAGGATGCGCTTCCCACCCTCAAGTAAAATTATTCGAGCTTCAGATGTATCAATAGTTCGAAAATCATCCTTTAATGTGATATTGGCTATTTCAGCAACGGCTCCGGCCAGTTCGACACCGGTGGGTCCGCCGCCTATAATTATGAATGTCATAAGGCATTGCCGCCGCGCCTCATCAGCAGCCGTCTCGGCCTCTTCGAAAGCCGCATAAATCCTGTTTCTTATATTAAGCGCATCCTCTATTCTCTTAAGCCCGGGAGCGCGATTTTCCCACTCGTCGTGACCGAAATATGAATTCTCGGAACCGGCCGCGACAATAAGACTATCATAGTGAACACGCTTGTTTTCAAGAATTACATGACGATTTTTTCGGTCGATATCAATTACCTTTCCCCATAGAACCGATATGTTTTTTTGCCTACCCAATATACCCCGCAGAGGCGAGGCAATTTCAGCCGGGGATAAGCCGCCGGTCGCAACCTGATAAAGAAGCGGCTGGAAAAGATGAAAATTACGTTTATCTATCAGAGTGACTCTGACCGGAGCTTTCCGAAGAGATTTGGCAGCCCATAAACCGCCGAAACCGCCACCGATAATAACAACATGATGTTTATCGCCGGACTTGGAAGAATGATTATCCTCAAGGATTTGCTCATTATCTTTTTGTCCGATTTCCGCTTTCATCGCCGATTTTACCGTATCCCTTATTAATATTATATTATAATTATTATAGGTTACGCCAAATCATTCAGAATTAACAGGAATAATTAATATTCCGATTTAAGTCAAAGCCCAACATCGCATTAACTCATACAACAGGATTAAAAAAACAGTGCCCTCTTATAATCGGGCTATTACATGCCCGGGTCGTTCAAAAGGCAGAAGGCTCCGAATTATAATCTAATTCATCGCGATAAGATAAAATAAATATGGCTGTTGCCGGTTTTATCTGATCCTGCCAAAAAAAATGTCGGAAATGGTTGCCCGTAACCATTCTATTGTGTATACTATCTTAAATAGTAATAATACCGTAACTGGAATTTGAATGAGGAAAAAAGGCCGGACAAATATTTCGGAACTGATGGAAAATTTCGAGCATGTATGCAGATCCAGAGGTTTAAAGATAACGCACCAGAGAGCGGAAATATTTTTTGAATTGGCGAAATACCCGGGTCATCCGGCGGTCGAAAATGTATTCGGTCGGATTCGAAAAAGATTGAAGACCATATCACTGGACACGGTATATCGCACGATTGCAACCTTTGA
>Ga0307426_1001023_pt1 | contig 18947 bp, 26 predicted proteins | sample SalMarWE160340MG_FD_202165 | JGI IMG/M metagenome (GOLD analysis project Ga0307426, IMG submission 202165) | Salt marsh sediment microbial communities from the Plum Island Ecosystem LTER, Massachusetts, United States - WE1603-40 | ecosystem: Environmental > Aquatic > Marine > Intertidal zone >... | reverse complement strand
AGAACTTTAAGCCTGGCCGGATTTTCTCTGGGAGAGCAACTTCGGGTAGCCAGGCACAGGTAGCGCCTATGCCCGGGGGATACCCCCTTTTGGCTTACGAAGAAACGATAACCACCGCCTGGGTAACCCTTTGCGACTGGCTTCCCATGAGTGGAGCACAATAAAAATCGCCTAAAACACACTTTAGAAGAGCCAGAGAGGTCCTTCCACGGTTCTCCCTATGAAAATCCCTATCCTTTCCCGTGAACAGTAGCAGAAATGCCTTAAAGATAGACCCCTCCTGTGCTTAGGTTGTCATAGTCATAGTCATAGTCATAGTCATAGTCATAGTCTTAGTCTTACTCTTTACTTTCCGTTTCCCTGGCGTGTAAATAAATGCCAACTGCCCAGCCAAGCCAGCAACCCAGGCTGAATATCAAGCTGGCGATTGCCAGTAGATACCAGGATGTCGGATAAAACCCAATAATAGTGCGAGTTGCGTCGCCAATAATTCCGACTATAGCGAATGCAACGCCGAGCCAGGTCGCAATACTGCCCATAATTCCCATGCGACCGCGATTGCGCTTGGTGAATCCGGGTCCCGTCCACATTTCCATCATGGTTATCACCTCCGTTTTTTCGTATTTAGGATTTCGGCAATCCTATCCATCTTGGCGTTCTCTCCATATATTCTCGGTAAGCATCACCGTATTCCTCAAGGCACATACGTTCTTCCGAGCCTGTATATATGAAGCCAAGACCTGTGTATACAATGGATAGCAGCAGGAAAAGCCACGAAGCCGAGGCTATACCCACCCCGATAAACATTACTAACTGGGTGATGTACATGGGATGTCTGGAGTAGCGGTATAGTCCCGTGGTCATTGGTTTCTCCCCAATCGGGGTAGTAACAAAGGACACTATAACCATGACGAAGGCGACTACGCCGACGAGGGCAATGGGGAGACCTACGTAAGACCATATCGTGCCCAGGCGCAGCGGCAGGAAGATAGAGTATACGAAGGCAAGAATCCAGAGTACCCATGCAAGACGGTTTATTGTCTTATGGGCCTCGCCATATGACCTCATTGAGTCTTCCAGCACACCTTTATGAACTCTCATAATTATGGGCATGGGCAGGAAATTGATAAGCATAAAAATCCAGACATTCCAGATACCTATTTCAAAGACTGGTATAGCTGGCATGACTCACCTCTTTTTCAAAATATTCCCCGGTCAACATATACGTTGGAGACTGAGTGTAGTCCGCAGTGATTTTATTGTCAATAGGCACCTGGTCGCCGGCTCAGAGGAATACCACTTTACAGGACAAGGTAATTCAAATGCCAAACCCTGAACCTGAAAAATGCTTGCAGGGTTTCGAAGAATAGGTCACCGGTATCAAGAAGTGATATGACTGTCCCTCTCTGCATGTTCAGAGTCCTGCGCAGTCACGTCGAATCTCTGTGAGCAGTAATAGACTGAAATTAAAATGGTAGCCGTCTTATGGCACAGTTCTAACCAAAAAATTTCTTTTTAGCTGAAGCTGCGGCCAGGGGAGCTATTGCTATCCACAGTGTAATGTTTATCAGCATGGCTGTGACATAGTTAATATCCACACTGATACCAAGCCTCGTAGCAATGACATCCCAGAGAAGCATGAGGAAAAATGAACTCAAGAAGAAACCCGGTATCGCCGCCAATATTCTGAAGTAACCCATTTTAGACCTCCTTTGTTTTATTCTTGTAGCACAGACTCGATTGCTTGATAAGCCTGGGAGAGAATCTGGCGAATCTGCTCTGCTTTGTCGGCATCCAGGCTGCGAAAGCTGTTACCAAGCAAATTTTCGAGCGCATGATATTCCTTCATTACCATGATCATCTTGCCAATATTCTTAAAACTCCACTTATGTTTCATCTGCCTTCTCACGCCGTCGGCGACATCACTTTGATTTATCAGGAACTTAAGACCTTCTTCCGTAATCGTGTAAACCTTTTTGCCTTCCTGCTCATTGGAACTGGCATATCCCATTTCTTCCAGCATCTGAAGTGTAGGGTAGATAACTCCGGGGCTCGGCTTATAAAAACCGTAGGACTGTTCCTCAAGCTCCCGGATGATGTCGTAACCGTGTCTCGGCTTATCCTTCAAGAGGTCTAATATTATGTACTTGAGGTCACCTTTCTGAAATGAGGTCCCCCGCCTTGAACTCCGAAAAAATCGTTCTTCGTGAAACATCCGGTCTCTAAACATTGAAAACTCCCTTCCGCCAGATGAATTAGGGGTGGCGTAAATAATATCTAGATATATCTAGATATTATTATACACCAAGTCCCTGGTTTGTCAAGGGGTTTCAAGAGGTTTTATGGAAAAATTTTTCTGGACTATCATTTGGAAGGTAATATCATTACCTATGGCGGTCCTTGGGGAACAGTTCCCGAACTAATGTTTGAGAAGAAGCAATTGATTCCGTCAATACAGCAGCTACTTGTCTGTCATTCGCGTGAGTAGCGATATTGACAACGAGACAGTATTCATTTAACCTAGCTATAGTCATGATGATCGCCGCCGCTATACCACAAGTTGATAGAAAATTGTGCGTCTTTTTGCTACCCTGGGCTATCATGAGCCTGCCTAAGTGCCTGGGAGCGCTTGATTGCTACGAGGATTGCATCCTATTCGCAGTGGGAGTATATGGTCTGGTACTGCTAGTCAAAAACTGGAAAATCATTGGAGTGAGGAAAAGAGATGAGTAAAAATCTGTCATTTAAGAATTGGCAAAATATCCTCTGGAGCACGCTTCTGACTATTCTGGGTATTGTCTGTTTTCCAGCCAATCCCCTCGTATTGACAGGCATCATAGAAGTAGAGTCATACCTCGTATTATTCATCATCGGTTGGGTGGTATGGGTATTCGGTATGGTACTGGTCATGGCTCCTATAGTCATGTTCCCACGACGGGGTGGTGTTGCCAAAAGGAAGTCTTTCGTAAACACAACACGTCTGGTTGATACAGGCATATATGCAGTAGTCAGGCATCCGCAATACACAGGTGGAATCTACGCAATTTTCCTCACCACTTTTTTATGGTATCCGCATTGGCTATTCGGAGTGCTCGGGGCGATAGGCACGGCAGTTGTCTACATGGGTTGTAGAGAGGAAGACCAACGGCTAATAGAGAAGTTCGGGGATGCTTATGTAGCCTATATGAAAAGGGTACCTAGAATGAATGTCTTTTTAGGCCTCTTCCGCTGGCTGAAGCGTAGAAAGTAGAAATTAGCTATGCTTAGTCACAAATCTTACTGCAAAGCAATATCTATCTCGGAGTTGAATCAGGGTAACATAACTACCCGTCAATAAATCCGGAAACCTGCGTTGTTGATAAATTAAGTAATCGGTTAACTTTGCAGATTGGTAATAATATTACCTATGGTGGGCGGTAGAGGACTTGAACCTCTGACCTCCTGTGTGTAAGACAGGCGCTCTCACCACTGAGCTAACCGCCCGTGGTACGCCTGGCGGGATTTGAACCCGCGACCTCAGCCTCCGCAGGGCTGCGCTCTATCCAGCTGAGCTACAGGCGCATATACACGCTATTCAAATGGTGCCGAAGGAGGGATTTGAACCCTCACGTCCATAAGGACACTACGCCCTGAACGTAGCGCGTCTGCCGTTCCGCCACTTCGGCATCTAATCCTCTGTCTAAAATTCTCTCTTTCCCAGGGAGACAAAAATAACTGCCAGTAACCCCAATAGATTGAGGGGAATAAGGGCGCAGATAGCCCCGGCTAAGGATAGGCCAAAACTTTTCCTTCTTATGGCCGAGACCCCACCTGCTATGGCTATTATACCCAGAACAAGAAGAAGTCCTCCAATAATCGTCAGCCAAATTGGGACGACATGGGAAAACGGGACGACAGCCCAACTACATTCATGCCAACTGCCTGGAACGCCTGCCAGTAATGAAGAAAGCCACAGCCTGAGCGGTATATCGAGGCTTACTAAAGCCACTATTATCCCTCCGCCAATTACCTTAAATGCTCCCGCTACTATGCTTAAGGCTCCGCCAGCGGTAAGTAACCCGCCCCTGCTATTACCATTATATGCCATTTCCTTTTCCTCCTTATTTTATGGTGGGCAGTACTGGACTTGAACCAGTGACCTCTTGCGTGTGAAGCAAGCGCTCTAACCACTGAGCTAACCGCCCATATTTTCACAATCATTATTTATCAAGATATATTAACTTTACCATACACGCAAGAGGCCTCGCAATTAAATCACTACACCTATTTAATAACTAGACTTCCGACAAAAGAACGGTCATTTACAGGATTATAAAATCAAGACATTAACTTCTATGTGTATACCTTCTTTTCTCTTCTCTTGCAGTGGCTTGTCGCAAGCGACCGCCACCGCTTCTCGCCTTGCACCACAATGCCTTCAAAGGCACTTCAGAGCCCCTACAAGCCTTATCAATAGCTCTCCCCATGGTTTTCTCTGGTCTGCTCCGAAAACTTCGCTTTTCACATTCCCTGGACTAAATAATCATGGAGTAGTGCTTATCACTTCACCCTCTAAATGAAAACCCATTCTGCCCGGGGCGTGCAAAATGCGGTTTTAAGTACTTTACCGCAAGGCTGTCAATTACGAATGGTTCGACGGCCTCTCTAACGGTGTCAGTGAGAGCGTGGCTTTGGTGCCAAATAGATAAGAATAATTGCCAGCAAAGTTATTATAATGCCGCTTAGAAAGGCCAAAGAATAACTTCCAGTGGTGTCAAATATCCACCCGCCATAGACTGGACCTATCATTATACCCAACGTATTCACCATTCCCGAAGCTCCGTAGATAGCGGCGAAATGATTTCTACCGAAGTAATCAGCGAGGAACCCCGGTAGTATTGGCGTCAGGCCACCCATGCCAACGCCTATGAGAGAAGAATAGATATACAGCATGGTCAAATTGGTAGTTTTTAGGAGAATGGCGAATGCTATCACCTGCAGGCTGGCCGCCATCATCATCACGTATCTTTTGTCCATGATATCGCCGAGCTTGCCAAACCCCAGACGGCCGGGGATGCTGCAGGCACAAAGCACGCTCACGGCCCCAGCGGCTGCTACTCTATCTATTCCCATGTCCACAGCAAACGCTACTTGATGGGTCAACCCTATCAAATAGGCCCAGAGCCACAGCATTGCGCCTATGGATATTAACCAGAATGACTTTTGTCTTAGTGCCTGCCCGATGGTAGTATCTCTTACCTCCGCTTCTTTTTGTTGCACTTGATCGAACGCGGCCTTTCCTCCCTTCGGTGTCCGCATGATAATAGCGCTTATGGGAATGCCAACCAATATCACTATTCCAGCCATGGAGACAAAAGCGGTCTGCCAATCGTACCGGGAGATGAGCCATCCAGCAAGCGGGGCCATAACTACTCCACCCACTCCCATCCCGGTTGTAGCTATACCTAAAGCTGTGCTTTTGCCGCGGTCAAACCAAGTCTCAACAGCCGTCATAGTAGGAACTGTAGATATGCCCGCTATACCTACTGACAGGACGAGGCCATAATATAGATAGAATTGCCAGGGCTCAGTAACGGTTGTGAGCAGTAGGAAGCCGAGTCCAGCTATGAGAGTCCCACACACCATTACTGATCGCAAGCCAACCTTTTGAATCAACCACCCAACAAGTAAACCCATCGCACCAATGACAAAAGTCCCTAATGTCAGCGCAAGGGCTGCCTGTGTCCGCGCCCATTCCATCTCCCTCACCATTACGTCAAAGAACACAGGAAAGGCATAAAACTGTGTTCCTAGTGCGCAAAACAGTAGAAGAAATGCTCCACCTACTACCCACCAGCCATAGTATATTTTCTTCATATACCTGCCTGCCGGACATGCGAACTCAAAGAGGATTGATAAGGAATGATAAGGTGTTACCCAAGTCGCTCCAAATCGGCACGCTGAAGGAGCTTCATTTTTTCTTTGACTTCTCCGATAGTCTCTTTAGCTATAACTTCAGCTCGATTAGCTCCATCGGCAAGAACTTGAGCAACATAACCAGACTTGGAGGCTAAAACAGCCCGCCTTTCCCGGAAAGGCTCCAGATTCACGCTGATACTCTCAGCCAGTATCTTTTTACAGTCCACACAGCCGATGCGAGCGCCACGACACTCCGAAGCAATTTCCTCTACTCGGGCCGGGGTGAAAAAATTGTGGAGGCGGAAAACATTACATATCTCAGGATGCCCGGGGTCAGAGCGGTACCTCCGTGCCGGGTCTGTAAAGGCGACCATCACTCGCTCCGAGATTTCCTCCGGAGAAGCAGCTACTTCAATATGGTTATCATAGCTTTTGCTCATCTTCTGCACCCCATCCAGACCTAAAACTGAAGGAAAGTTAGTAAGCTTTGCCTGTGGCTCAGGAAATACAAACCCGAAAAGGGAGTTAAACCGACGCACTATCTCACGAGCCAATTCAAGATGAGGAAGCTGGTCTTCGCCCACAGGAACAACTTCTCCCTTATAAAGGGCAATATCGGCAGTCATGAGAACAGGATAACCCACCAGTCCATAATTGACGTTATGTGGCTGCGTCTTAACCTTCTCCTTAAATGTCGGAACACGTAATAACCAGCCTAAAGGAGTCACCATACTGAACAAAGTGTGGAGCTCCTCTACTTGAGGAACATGAGACTGAACGAAGATGATGCTCTTCTGTGGGTCAATGCCGGCCGCCAGCCAGTCAAGCACCATTTCGTAAATATCTTCCCGAATGGATTCTGTGTTTTCCAGAGTGGTGAGAGCATGAATATCCACCACGCAATAGACACAGTCATATTCATCCTGAAGGGCAACGAAATTCTGTACCGCTCCCAGGTAGTTACCAATATGTTGTCTGCCTGTGGGGCGGAAGCCAGAGAAAACGCGTTTTCTCATTTATTTGTGGCAAAGTTTAGCACATAGAAGAAACTGGTAACAAGGCTAAAGCAAATTAGCCCAACGCCCTACTTGGGCAAGCTGGTCAAGCAAGACTATGAAGTTGACTTTTCAAGATAATTAGAGTACTTTTCTCAGCATTCCCGTGAGACATAAGTCACATACATAAAGCTATTTCACGATTTACAATCAACTTAAACACAGCGGGAGGAAGTGTGCTATGAGTAATACCAGAGATAATTTGGAGATTGCTTTTGCTGGAGAAAGCCAGGCCAACCGTAAATATTTGTTCTTCGCTGAAAAGGCCGAACAGGAGGGATACAAACAGATAGCAAAGTTGTTTCGTGCCGCAGCTGATGCCGAGACAGTGCATGCCAGAAATCACCTGAGGGTTATGCAGGGAATAAAATCAACCAGAGAAAATCTGCTAACTGCAAAGGGTGGCGAGAATTATGAATTCACTGAAATGTATCCTGAATTCATAAAGCAGGCTGAGGCCGAGGGTGAAGATAAAGCCAAAGATAGCTTTGACCTGGCAAATAAAGTCGAGCGCATGCATTATGGTCTGTTTACCGCTGCCCTGAGCAAGATTGAAAAGGGCGAGACTATCGGGGAGAAACCAATCTACGTTTGCCAATATTGCGGCAACACGGTCGAGGGGGAAGCCACTGAAAAATGTCCCGTCTGCGGAGCGCCTAGGAAGCTGTTCAAGCTCATAGAGTAGATTAGCTCAAGAAAATCCCGGTGCGCGGCAGGTAAGCCGCTGGAGGGATTGAGTAAGACGACGAGGTTGGAACAATTCTTCACAGCTCTCCATGGCTACAGCGGTACCTGCAGGTTTGTATGGAGGTGATGAGAAATGGCTGAGATGAAGGTGGATTGCAGAGGTGAAACTTGCCCTGTTCCTTTAGTTGAGACTCGCAAGGCTTTGAGGAAAGCAAAAGAAGGCGACATTGTGGAGGTTATTGGAACGCATCCCGCTTCCAAGAAAGAGATACCGATGGCGGTAAAGTCTTTGGGACTGGAGCTCATTGATATACAGGAACAAGGTGGGGTGTGGAAAATAAGAATACGCAAGTAGGAGGAGGAAGAGACTATGGCTGGCAAAGTTACTATAATAGTTCATAGCGGCGATATGGATAAGATATATAGCGCCCTTATTGTAGCTACCGGGGCCCTTGCCATGGGGATGGAAGCATCACTTTTCTTCACCTTCTGGGGTCTCCAGCGCCTCAAGAAAGGTGAGCTGGAAAAAGGGCCTCTATCTAAAATGAACATGCTGGGCCTTGGTAAATGGATGGTCAAGCGGAGGATGAAGAAAGCCGGGGCGGCGTCTCTGGAGAGGCTGCTACAGGACTTTCATGAGCTTGGAGGGAAGATACTCGCCTGCGACATGACAATGCAGATAATGGGCATAAAGAAAGAAGACCTCCGTGATGATTTGATATCTGATTACTGCGCAGTTGGTACCTACATAGATGAAGCCAAGGATTCAACAATAACACTGTTTATATGACGGGGGAGGAAATGGAAGGCAAATTTATTTACCTAGACAACGCATCGGCTACTCGTTTGGATGAGCGGGTGCTGGAGGCGATGAGACCGTATTTCTTTGCTACATATGCGGTTGCCACCTCAGAGTTTGGCTATTCCCAGGGAATAGAAGCTCGAGAGACGTTAGACGAAGCCAGAGAGGCTCTGGCCAATGCTTTAGGTGCTGCCCCCGAAGAGTTCATTTTCACTTCGGGAAGCACCGAGTCCTCTAACATTGCCCTCAAAGGAGTGGCACTGGCCCTCGGTAAGAAGAAAGGCAAACACATAATTGTGTCAAAGATCGAGGATTTTCCTGTGCTTCACAGCGCACAGGCGCTGGAAAAACAAGGTTTTCAGGTGACCTATCTGGATGTGGATGGGGAGGGCTTCGTGGACATTGCCCGGCTCAGAGATTCCATAACCAATGAGACCATTCTGGTTTCCATCCAGCATGCCAACCAGGAAATAGGTACCATCCAGGATATCGAAGCTGTCGGGAGTATCTGCCATGAAAAAGAGGTGCTTTTCCACACTGATGCTACTCATACCTTTACGCGAGTCCCTCTGGACATGAAGAAGATAGCTGTGGACCTGGTCACTGTATCGGCACACACCATCCACGGACCCAAGGGCACCGGAGGTCTGTGCATCCGCCAAGGAACACAAATAGCCAAGTGGGTGGACGGCGGATTTCAGGAATTCAATCTCCGGGCGGGGCTGGAAAACATACCTGGGGCGGTGGGATTTGCCAAAGCGGTGGAACTGGTCACCCCCAAAGAAACAAAACGCCTGCAAGAAATGCGCGATCACCTTATTGACCGCATGCTTGCCGAGATACCACACAGCACCCTGAATGGTCCTCGCCATAAGAGGCTCCCCCAGAATGCCAATATTACCTTCCACTTTGTGGAGGGCGAGTCCATGACCCTGCATCTTGATATGCGTGGTTTTGCCGTGAGCACCGGCTCCGCCTGTTTCAGCCGCTCTCTGGAGGCCAGCCACGTTATCTCTGGGATAGGCGGCGACCACGAAAGGGCACACGGGTCAATACGCTTCACCCTGGGGCGTTATAACACCATGGAAGAGATGGACGCTGTGGTCCAGGCATTAGCTGAGATAGTGGAAGAACTGAGAAACATCAGCCCCTTGGGAAAAAACGAAGAAAAGGAGGAGGCTTAGAGATGAAATTTCCATATACCGACATAGTACTGGAACACTTTCGGCACCCGCGCAACGTAGGTAAAATTGAGAATCCCGATGGTAAGGCAACCGAAGGCAGCCCAGCCTGTGGGGACATGGTGTCTGTCTACATAAAGGTTGACCCCAAGACAAATACTATCGCGGACGTCAAGTTTGAGTCTTACGGCTGTGCTTCCAACATAGCTACCGGCTCTATAATTACGGAGCTAGCTAAGGGAAAGACATTGGATGAAGCAAAGAACATTACCTGGAAAGAAGCTTCAGAAGCCCTGGGAGGTCTTCCCAAAATTAAGGCCCATTGCTCGGTACTTGCTGTAGAAGGCCTACGCTCGGCCATACAAAACTATGAAGAGCGTCACGGTCTGGTCAAAGAAAAGAAGCCGACCACGGTGGAGGTAGTACGTCAGCGCCTCAGGAAAGTCATAAACCCTCTGACTGGGTTAAACGTGGTGCGCACAAACCTAGTGCAAGATATTAAGGTAAAGGACGGAATTGTCCGGGTGCTTGTCGATTTGCCTCGAGATCACCAGTTTGCTCACAACATAACGGACGAAATACTGGAGAAGATAGAGCCCTTATGGGACGTCAAAGAGGTAGTGGTCGAATTCACAGAATGAAATATCGGTTCAAAGAGGTATCTGGTAGCGCATACCGGATTCGAACCGGTGATATCCTCCTCAAAACCAAAAAATAAGCGTAGAAAAGCGCCGCCACATTGGCAACCCGGCTTCGATTTCCAGTACACGCCCACTAAGACGACGTAGAAATTCAGCCTTCGATGAATTCTCTTATATAGGAATTAACCAGTCCCGGCTTTTCATGAATGACCCAGTGCGAGCCATCGGGAATGCGCTTGATGGTCAGGTCTGGTACGTATTTTTCCAAGCCTTCTAGATTTCCTGTAAGCAGCCATTTGTCCTTCTCCCCCCAGATAACCAGCGTCGGCACCGCGACCGTGAACAAGGAAGGGTCTGCGGACAAGTCATCGTCGCTTTCACCTGCAAAAGAGCCGAGATGGGCAGCTCGATAATAGTTTAAGCCACCGGTGAGCGCTCCGGGCTGCGACCAGGCCTCGATATATGCTTTCTTATCTTCCTCCGTGAAATAGCCCTGTTTTATACCGTCCTTTAGAATGTTACTGACTAGTATTGCATAGTTGTTTTTTATCAGTATGCCCTCAGCTTCAGGAGTCCGATACACCAGAATATATTGACTGGCTTTCTGTTGCGCCGGATTATCACGGAGCTCGCGCATAAAGGTAACAGGATGCACAGCATTTATTATTATGAGCTTCTCTAAATATTCAGGATGACGTATCGCGAACGGCCAAGCCACCCCACCACCCCAATCATGAGCCACGAGGATGAACTTCTTATACCCAAGGTGCTCGGCAAGAGCATAGATATCCCCGATGAGATATTTCATTCGATATTGCTCAACTTCGACAGGTTTCGATGATAAATTGTAGCCACGCATGTCTGGAGCTACAGCCTGGTAATCTCGTCCGAATTCAGCAAGCTGATTCTTCCACTCGTACCAGAACTCAGGAAAACCGTGGAGGAACATTATCAATTTCCCCTTGCCCGCCGTTACGTAGTGGAGGCGTATGTTATTGACATCAGTATATTTATGTTCGAACATATTTTTTCTCAGCGGCATGCTATCCTCCTTAATCCCGCATTGTACTCAAACTGCTATCGGAACGGATGTGTTGTGGTACTCCTCTTGCCAGTAACCCTGGATAAAGATAGAACTTCCTCAAAGGAAGTCCTATATGCTAACAGAATTGGTAGCGCATACCGGATTTGAACCGGTGATCTCCTCCTTGAGAGGGAGGTGTCCTAGGCCGCTAGACGAATGCGCCACACTGGCTGACCACTCGGGACACATATCGGACTTCCTAAGACCAAACTTAGTCCCGAGATTACGCCAGCTACTTAGGAAGTCTGGCTTCCTGTCACCAAAGCCGTAACTATTATACAACATAAATACAACTGGCACTACAGAGCTCAGATTCGTTTACGGGGACTTTTCGGGACAATTCCTGTGTGGTTTCATAGTTGAAATCACGTGCACTTTGTTATAGCTTGAACTTTTCCTTGAAATATGTATGCTTCACGTCTTTGGCTTTTGTTTTTGCCCATGATTCCAAGCCCATTCTCTTTATTAAACACAGATTAAAAACCTTGGTATTGTGAGGTACTTCGGATGCTCTGTCTGCATACGGGTGAAGATTGTCACATGGAAAGTCGGAACATTGATAACAAAAGTCAAGCTTTCTTTTCGTGATGCACCTGTAAACATTACAGGGTTCAGTCCAGTTAAGAAAGTCTGGTTTCCCTGCCTCTTCACGACACCCTTTACATACCGCCTGCTCAAATGGGATGCCAGTGTTCTTGGAAATTTTGGTTCTCAGTTCCTCATTCTCACTCGCCAGGTACATTAAACAGTTAAAACAATCTAATCCGCAGGGTGCCGTCATCCATTTATAGTTCATGATTTTACCTCTTTTCCATCCCTCTCTTTTACACTAATTAGAAGATAGTTTGAGGTGATTTTATTACCCTTCTTGGCTGGCCACTCAGAACACATATCGAACTTTTTCAGCCCCGACTTAGTCCCAAGATTGCGTGAACTGCTTACCAAAGCTGTTTTCACAGGCGTAAATTATATAACTAATAACAAATTAGGTAAAGACAAATCCTGTGTTTGGTCAAACATCAAACGGAATATAGCCCTAGTCCGGTTCATTTATTTTCAGGCACGCACACAGATATATCGAAGGGTATGAGTATGCGGCTTTCCTCCGTGGTCTTCAGGGTCTTTTACTATACCCATGTCAACCAAATCATATTTAACAAAATGCGCTTTCAAATCAGCTTCAGTGAAATAATGGGCTGGCCTACCAGGCCGACTTTCAAATGTATTTCTCTCTACTTCTCTCCCTTCTCCGAAACTCAATTCCTTCTCTGAGAAAACGGTGAAAAACATTAGCCCACCTTTATTAAGCTTATTGTCACACTGTTGGATAAATACATATCGGTCGTTTTCACGGAAGAGGTGAAGCACATTAAAGCAATAAATGGCATCATATCTATTTGTGTCAAATGACATATCTAAAACTGATGCATTATAGAATCGGGAAAGAGGGTCAAATTCACGTGCTAGATTACAGGCCACTGATGAAAATTCGACTCCGGTTACATCAAAACCACAAGTGGAGAAGAATTTTGTATGCCTTCCGTAGCCTGAGCCTGGTATTAGTACACTTTTTACATTAGCACTGCGGAACAACTCAAGTGCATACTGTGTTGTCCTACTTGGCAATTCCCCCCATATTTTGCCCTCATCTTTAAACCTCTTATCCCAGTAATCCTTTACGCCTTCTACATATTCGCTCATAAGAATTTGCCCCAAAGAGAGAATGCAAAACAGGAAAACGATTAAAGTTGTATAGTGGTAATTATATTACATTAAATGAATTGGCTGGGGATCCAGGATTCGAACCTGGCCTAACTGATCCAGAGTCAGTCGTCCTACCGCTAGACTAATCCCCAGCAGGTTCATATTATAGCTGTTCCTCTCGTCTGGAGCAATAGCACGATGTCTGAGAGCGTCTAGTAATGTCATCTTGAGGAACCCAAATTCATTTGGACGCCGAAGAATCTGAGAGATTCTTCGCTTCGCTTAGAATGGCAAACGGATGTTATTAAACAATTGTCGATGCTTGACGGCTTATCCTCTCTTAGCTACGAAACCGTCAAAGTTGGGGTTAAAGAAAATCCCCAAAAACAGCCACACGCTGCCAACCAATAAGTCGGAGCACGGTTAGCGCTTGGTATATTGTGGTGCCTTGCGAGCTCGCTTGAGTCCGTATTTTTTACGCTCTTTGATTCTACTATCCCGAGTAAGCAAGCCCTCTTTACGTAACATGGGCCTAAATAGCTCGTTTTCTTTAACAAGAGCTCGAGCAATCCCATGGCGAACGGCTCCAGCCTGACCACTGAGGCCACCACCATTCACTTTCACCATGACACAAAATTTGCCCATAGTATTGGTAGCCTGCAAAGGATGTTCAATCATACGGCGATGCTCGACGCGAGGGAAAGCTTCTTGATAGGGCTTATCATTGACAATTATCTCTCCCTTGCCAGAGAAAAGCCTGGCTTGGGCTATAGCACATTTGCGTTTACCCGTTCCCCAAACGTAACTTTCCTCGCTCATAAGTCATCACCTTTCCTTTGATAATATTTCGTTTTCTTTGTTCTCGGTCATTTTGCGCCCTTCGCTTCGCTCAGGGTGACGGAAGGAAGTCTGAGCCTGGTGAGGATGCTCATTTCCAGGATAAACTTTCAGTTTCTTAAACATAGCTCTACCTAAACGATTATGAGGCAACATCCCTTTAATCGCAAGTTCAATCACACGGGCAGGGTCTTTACTAAATACTTCCTTAAAGCTGGGGCTCTTTAAGCCGCCGGGATATCCAGTGTGTCTATAATAAATCTTTTGTTCAGCCTTCTTCCCAGTCACCTTCACTTTGGCAGCATTAATTACCACAACATAGTCACCGGTATCAATATGAAGAGCATAAATCGGCTTATGCTTGCCCATAAGCAACTTAGCTATCTGTGTCGCTATTCTTCCCAGAGTTTTATCCGTGGCATCAATAACCCACCACTCCCGCTCGATATCTTTAGCTTTAGGACTATAAGTTTTCATCTCTAGCTTCCCAAAGGCTCAGGATAATTGACCCTCTTAAGGCATAAGCCACACGCAGGGGACAAGGGACCGGCTAAACCCAAACTCCTTGCCTCCATTATATCACGAAAACCTTCAATACCTATCTTACCCAGGCCCAGCCTGATTAAAAGACCTACGGTGCTTCGTACCTGGTGGGGCAAAAAGGAATTAGCCACGATACGGAAAACGGTAAAATCTCTTTTTTTCTCGATTCCCGCTTCGTAAACATTACGCAGCGTGCTCTTGCTGCCATCCAAAGAACTGGCAAAGGAGGCAAAATCATGCTCGCCCTGGATAAGCTGGCAGGCCTCATTCATCGCCTGTATGTCTAGTATTTTGGGCACAAATAGAGCAAACCTTCGACTAAACGGCGATCGGATATTGCTATTTAAAATATGATAATGGTACTCCCGGCTCAGAGCGTCGCGTCGGACATTAAAATCATCGCTAGCCCTGTAAGCCGCTTTAACTGCGATATCTCTGGGTAAATAATAATTTAATGCTCTAACTAGCGTCATGGTATCCAATGTAGATTTCGCCCAGAAGCTCACCACTTGTCCCTTGGCATGCACACCGGCATCAGTTCTGCTAGCTGCCCCAACCCGGCTGCTTTGCCCGCAAAATCGCCTTATAGCTTGCTCCAGCTCATTTTGAATGGTAGGCAAGCCAACTTGCCATTGAAAGCCATGATATTGGGTGCCGTCATATTCTATAAGCAAAATAAACTTACTTAACCAATTCAATTTGAACCATAGGCGCGCTATCACCAGGGCGGGGTCCCAGCTTTAGCAACCTTGTATAACCCCCGCTACGGTCAGCATAATCTGGAGCAATTTCAGCAAATAGCTTGTCAACCACCTTTTTATCAGTAATAAAAGCTAAGGCTTCCCGCCTTGAGGCAAGGCTGCCATCCTTACCTAAAGTGATCATCTTTTCCGCTAAACTGCGAACTTCTTTAGCTTTAGCTTCAGTGGTGGTGACCTTTTCGTGAGCCAAAAGCGCGGTAACTTGATTTCGGTATAACGCCCACCTGTGCTCTGTCGCCCTACTTAAGTTCCGTCCTGCTACCCTGTGTCTCATTCTCTTTTCTTCTTGGAAACAGGAGAGCTTACTTTTGCCATTAACTCTTCCACTTCGGCTCGAGACTTTGCCCCTAAACCAGGCAACGGTGGCAAACCTTCCCTGCTTTTCTCTATTAATTGTCCCAGAGTGAAAATACCCGCTCTCCTCAAACTGTTATAGGAGCGAGTTGATAAATTTAGTTCTTCCAGAGGGGTATCATATTGCTCGGGCAAAAGGGACAACGCTCTAGCCATGGGAACTTCAAGATCCCTGAAAGAAGAAAACTGATTAATTAAGATGATAGCACTTTGACTAAGCGCCTCCCAGGGGAAAATGGTAGCATCGGTCCAAATCTCCAGGATGAGCTTTTCTGAACTTCCTTCCTGGCCAGGCTTGATAGATTCTACAGAAAAATTCACTTCCCGCACTGGGGTGAAGATGGCATCTACTGGCAGTGCTCCCACAGGTAAACCGTCAGCCGATTTAGCCAGCACATAACCTCTCCCCAGCTCCACGTTAAGCTCGACGTAAAGCTTGGCTTGGGGGGAGTCTAAAGAAGCTAAACAAAGTTCTGGATTGGCAATGCGAAAGTCAGCCGAGGGTTTAATATCACCTCCACAGACCTTGCCTTCCCCCCCTACTTCCAAGAACAACTGCCCGGGCTGACGGGAAAGAGGGCAGAGTCTCAGTTGCCTGATATTCAGCAAGAACTCCATAGCATCTTCCTTAACATAAGGAATGGGAGAGAATTCATGCTGGATTCCTTCAATCCTGACCCAAGTTACCGCAGCACCAGGCAAAGAACTGAGAAGTACACGCCGCAAGGCATTACCTAGAGTGACACCAAAACCTGGCTCTAGAGGTTCAGCAAGAAAACGACCATAATTACCAGTGCTTTCAACACAAGTTACAGTGGGGATAGACAATTCGGGCATAGTTCACCTCGAGTAATATTCAACAATAGCTTTCTCACCAAATCCAGCTTCAATGTCGTCCTTGCCAGGCAAATTTAACACTTTACCTGTCATGCTTTCTTTGTCCAAGCTTAACCAATTAGGGATAATTTTTCCCTCAATTTCCTCAGCTACTCTTTTATAATATTCCGTTTTTTTACTAGCTTCTCGCCACTTTATAACGCCTCCCGATTTCACCAGAAAGGAAGGAATATCTGTTTTGCGATCATTAACAGTTATATGGCCATGCCCAACTATTTGCCTGGCCTGGGCACGTGAGTCAGCAAAGCCCAAGCGATAAACCACATTATCCAATCTCCGCTCCAGCAATATGAGAAGGTTTTCTCCAGTGGCGCTAGGGCCTTTTTTTGCCTCGACAAAAAACCTGCGAAATTGTCGCTCCAGGACACCATAGCTAAAACGAACCTTTTGCTTTTCGCGCAATTGAAGTCCGCGGTCGGAAATCCCTCTGCGCCTTCGAGTTAGAGGATGCCCGCCAGGAGGAACATTCCTTTTCTCTAAAGGACATTTAGGTGTAGTGCACTTCTCGCCTTTGAGCATCAGCTTGTCCCCAAAACGACGACATAGGCGACAAACCGGGCCTGTATAGCGCGCCATTTTATACCCTTCGCCTCCCTCGTGGACGACAGCCATTATGGGGGATCGGAGTCACGTCTCTGATAGCTGTAACAGTAATTCCGGAGGCCTGTAAGGCACGAATAGCTGCTTCTCGTCCACTACCAGGGCCTTTGATATACACTTCGACTCGGCGCAAGCCATCACCCATTGCTCGGTGTGCTGCATCTCTGGCAGCTATCTGGGCAGCGTAAGGGGTTCCTTTCCTGGAACCCTTGAATCCTGCAGTACCAGAACTACCCCAGGCGACAACGTTACCTTCCATATCAGTAATGGTAACGGTCGTGTTATTGAAAGTGGATTGGATATAAACTTTGCCTTCGTTAACCTTTTTATGGGCTTTATGAGTCCTTTTTTTCTTCGGCATTTGTTAAAACAAGCTCCTTACTTTTTACCTATGCCACGTCTTTGCCCTCGCCCGGCCACTGTTTTCCTTGGCCCTCTTTTAGTTCGGGCATTTGTGCGCGTTCTCTGTCCATGGACTGGTAACCTCATGCGGTGTCTTGTGCCTCGATAGCAACTAATTTCAATAAGCCGCTTTATATTAGATTGAACCTCTCTCCTAAGATCGCCTTCCAGTTTATATTGTTTGTCAAGAACATCTCGAATCTGGCCAACCTGTTCTTCACTAAGCTCCTTAACTCTAAGGCCAGAGTCGATACCAGTGGCTGCCAAAATGCGCTGGCTTGATGAAGCACCAATGCCATAAATACTCTGCAAGGCTACCCCAATTGGCTTATCTTTAGGAAGGTCTACACCAGCAATACGTGCCACTGTTTATTACCCCTGCCTCTGTTTGTGCTTTGGATTCTCACAGATAACCCTAACCACCCCCTCCCGCCTGATAACTTTGCATTTTCTACATATCGGCTTAACCGAAGCTCTTACTTTCATTTCCAATCACCATTCAAACAAACCCTATTATGATAAACTTTCTTAGTTAACCTGTCAAACTATTTAAGCCGATAGGTAACCCTGCCCCGACTCAAATCATAAGGGGAAAGTTCTACCAGAACTCTATCCCCAGGTAAAATCTTGATATAGTGCTTTCTCATCTTACCCGAGATATGAGCCAATACTTGATGTCCATTGGCCAACTCGACGCGAAACATGGTATTAGGTAAGACTGTAATTACCTTGCCTTCAACTTCTATCCTCTCTTTCTTAGCCATTTCTTACATCATACCTAAACAAGTGTCTCAGCTCCATTATCAGTTATGACAATGGTATGTTCAAAATGTGCTGAAAGACTTCCATCAGCCGTAAGCACCGTCCATTGATTAGCTGCCAATTTAGTGTGCCAATCTCCGACATTAACCATAGGCTCAATAGCCAAAGCCATACCTTTGCGAAGCAAGGGGCCTTTCCCAACCACAAAATTAGGTATTGGGGGCTCTTCATGCAGGTCCCGACCTACGCCATGCCCGGTATATTCTCTAACCACAGAAAATCCTTTGGATTCAACGTAATGTTGAATAGCAAATGAGATGTCCCCTATATGTGCTCCACCTACAGCTTGAGCGATGCCCGACTTTAGACTACCTTCTGTGACCGCGATAAGTTCCTCAGCCTCCTTACTTATCTGTCCCACACCAATAGTTATGGCGGCATCGGTATGAAATCCATTAAGTTTTGCTCCTACATCTAAAGAAACAATGTCTCCTTCCTGTAGTATTCGCTCACCGGGAATGCCGTGAACTATCTCATCATTTACCGAGACACATAAATTGGCGGGGAAGCCGCGATAGTTCTTAAAAGAAGGTATAACTCCCTTCCTCTCTGATTCTTCAGCCATGATTATGTCCAACTGGCCAGTCTTAATCCCCGGTCTTACTTCCGCTCTTAGTTTATCCAAAATAGCGGCGAGGATTTTGCCACACTTCCTCATAATAACTATTTCCTCGTCAGA
>Ga0307426_1001022_pt1 | contig 18961 bp, 15 predicted proteins | sample SalMarWE160340MG_FD_202165 | JGI IMG/M metagenome (GOLD analysis project Ga0307426, IMG submission 202165) | Salt marsh sediment microbial communities from the Plum Island Ecosystem LTER, Massachusetts, United States - WE1603-40 | ecosystem: Environmental > Aquatic > Marine > Intertidal zone >... | reverse complement strand
AGTTTCAGGGTACGTTCACCCTTGGTTTCGAGGAGGTCCAATAGAACGGAGAAATCATGGATGCCGATATCCTTGATCTGCCTGACCATGGGACCGTGGAAGGTCACCAGGCCGGCCTTTGCGGAAAGGGACAATAAAAGGGCGGTTATATCACTGAAGCCGACGATAATTTTCGGATTTTTCCGAACCAGGTCATATTCGATCCTTTCCAGGATCCTCATGGTGCCATACCCACCCCTGGTACAGAATATGGCCCGTACCTCCGGATTGGCGAACATGGCATGAAAATCTTCCAAACGGGCCGCATCATCCCCGGCCAGATATCCCTGTTTGTCCAGGGCATGGGAACCCATCTGCACCTTGAAGCCCTCTTGAGCCAGAAACTCCAACCCCGGCCGAAGCTCGACCTCTTCCACCGGCCCTGCCGGAGAAATGATCCCCACCATGTCTCCTTTCTGAAGCCTTGGTGGTCTGATGATTGGAAGGTTTTTCATAGATATGCCTTTTCACACATCCTTTCAAGGCATTGTTTGGGAAAGATACTTTATTCCTCCTTTCCCAAAACTTCTTTTTAAAAGGATACATTAAATCAACGTGGTGAGGGGTCGCAGCAATCTTTTTGCGAACACGAGGCCGCCTCACCCTGGCGGCGAAAAGCGCTGCACAGCAAGGCGGCCGGGGGCACTTCAATTCATCCGTTTAATCACCGCACATGGAACGGCTTCTGCAATACCGCCGGCACACCCAACCTCTTGTGATACGCCTTTTCCCTGCAAAAAAAAGGGTTCGTGTCTGCAAAAAGATCCCCGCGCTCCTTTTCTGCCGCGAACCCGATCACATTAGGGACGGGGTTACCTTCATGCTCAAGGGAGGGACAGGGGGCTCCCTCTGTACCGTGGGCACGGGGTTTACCGATTCCGTTCAAAGATGATCTTCAGTCCTTCAAGGGTCAAGAACTCCTCCACGTGGTCGATGGTCTCCGAGACATCGCAGATCAGAGGGGCCAGCCCGCCGGTGGCGACAACAACAATTTCTTCATCGCTCTCCCGTTTCATCCGTTTGACGATGCCGTCCACCAGACCGGCATACCCGTACACAATCCCCACATTCATGCTGCTGATGGTGTCCTTGGCGATGACCCCTCTTGGCCGCGCGAATATCTCGACCCGGGGAAGTTTCGATGCCTTCTGAAAAAGCGCTTCACAGGAAATCCACACACCGGGCGCAATGGCGCCACCAAGATATTCCCCTTTTCCGGAGACAAAATCAAAGGTAGTGGCGGTCCCGAAATCTACGATAACCATGGCCTTTTTATACTTCTCATAGGCGGCAACCGCGTTCACAATTCGATCGGCCCCCACCTCCTTTGGATTATCGTACCTGATAGGCATGCCTGTCTTGATGCCGGGGCCCACGATCAAAGGCTTCAGGCTAAGATAGCGGTCCGAAAATTCCTCCACCGTATTCAGGAGCGGAGGCACCACACAAGAGACGATCATGTGTTTTAGCTCTCCAAGATCCACTCCGCTGTTGTGAAAAAGGTTCCTCACCAGAATTCCGAACTCGTCAGAGGTCACCTCCCGCTCAGTCCTCACCCGCCAGTGTCGAAAAATTTCCCCTTCCTTGATGAGCCCCAGTACAATATTGGTATTCCCTATGTCCATACAGAACAACATCTATCACGTACCTCGATGGTCTATACATTCAGCGCCACCACTATAACTGGTGGTATGAGGAAGGCCTCTAAAAGGGGCCATGACCTCTTCCAGGGGTTTAGACAGGATGAACAGGATTGCCAGAATTCTTTGCCTGCTTGCCGGAGGCAGCCAGGCAAACAGGAATCGCCTTCGGCGAGAAGTATCTTTCTGTTCCAGGGAAAATTCTTGGCGTCACTTGATCTTGCCTTGACAAACCCTGTTTTGCCCGCCTTCATCCGGATGCAGTACTTGGCCCGGCTTCCGGCCGGGCCAAATGATCTTGTCAATCCCGTAAATCCTGTCAAACATATTCCTGCTCTTCTCGCGGGAAACGGTAGAACCTTTTCAATTCTCACCGGTAGAGGCGGTGGATTATCTATGATTTATATTTTTACCGAGCCCCGCTTGATGGCATCCACCATTCTGACCGTCTCCACCGCTTCCTTCACGTTGTGTACTCGTACCACGTGAGCCCCATGCAGGGCCGCCACGGCCACGGTGGCCATGGTGCCGGTCACCCGCTCATCCACTTTCCTTCCCAAGACTTGACCGATAAATGACTTATTGGACGTGCCGATGAGGAGAGGCCTTCCCAGGGATAAAAACGAGGGTAATTGTTTGATGATCTGGAGATTATGGTCAAACGTCTTCCCAAACCCGATCCCGGGATCAATCAGGATCAGATCCTCCCGAATGCCTGCCTCTATTGCCTTCTTTGCAGCATCTTCCAGGAAACCCTTGATTTCCCCAATAAGATCATCATACACGGGATTTTTCTGCATGTTTTCGGGCGTACCTTTCATGTGCATCAATATGACGGGCACGCCTGACTCCGCGGCAACAGATCCGAGATCAGGATCAAGACGTAGGGCGCTGATGTCGTTAATCAAGGAAGCCCCGGCTTTCAGCGCCTCCCTCGCCACGACCGCTTTGCAGGTATCAATACTAATGGGCACCCTGGTTTCCCGGACAAGGGCCTCGATGACCGGGACGACCCGTTCCATTTCTTCTTCACTGGAAACTGAGCGGGAAAACGGGCGGGTGGACTCTCCTCCAATATCAATGAAGTCAGCCCCCTCTTCGGCCATGGCAATGCCATGTTCTATGGCCTTCTCTCTTTCCAGGAAAAGGCCCCCGTCAGAAAAGGAATCAGGGGTTACATTGAGGACACCCATCACATACGTCCTTTTCCCCAAATCCAGCCGATACGTTCCCCACTCAAGCAAAACCGCCATTTCCGTAACTCCTTAAGCGGCCTCGGGAGGTTCCGGCTGTTTCGTCTCCTCCTGTTTCTGCATCCCCATGATCTCGTCAATATCCTTGGCTGTCAGGGTTTCTTTTTCCAGAAGGGCCTTGGCCATGGTATTGAGGGTATCCAGGTTATCCTTGATCAGGTTGCTGGTTTTTTGATACGCCGTATTGACAATACTGAGGACTTCTTCATCTATTTTCTGGGCTGTCTCCTCGCTGTAATCGCGATGCTGTGAGATTTCCCTCCCGAGGAAAATTTGTTCCTCCTTCTTTCCAAAAGTCAGAGGCCCAAGCTTTTCGCTCATGCCATACTCACAGACCATTTTCCGGGCCAGCTGTGATGCCCTCTCGATGTCGTTCCCGGCCCCCGTGGTTTGCATTTTCAACACAATCTCCTCTGCAGCCCTTCCCCCCATCAAGATGGATATGTTGTTCAGCAAATAATCTTTCGGATAGGTGTGCTTCTCATCAACGGGAAGTTGCTGTGTCAATCCAAGGGCCCGGCCTCTCGGAATAATGGTGACCTTGTGGATGGGGTCCGTACTGGGAAGAAGCCTGGCCACCAGGGTATGTCCCGACTCGTGATACGCGGTGGTCCTCTTTTCTTCGTCGCTGATAATCATGCTCTTCCGCTCAGCGCCCATGAGGACCTTATCCTTGGCATCCTCGAAATCCTCCATCTCGACCCGGTCTTTCCCACGTCGGGCTGCCATAAGAGCCGCCTCATTCACCATGTTTTCAATATCAGCGCCGGTAAACCCCGGGGTCCCCCGGGCCAGGACCCTCACGTCAAGGTTATCGCTCACGAGTTTTTTCCTGAGATGGACCTTCAATATCCCTTCACGGCCCTGGAGGTCGGGGACAGGGACCACTACCTGCCGATCGAATCGCCCAGGCCTCAGGAGAGCCGGATCAAGCACATCAGGCCTGTTGGTTGCGGAGATGAGAATGACTCCTTCGTTGGACTCAAACCCATCCATCTCCACCAGGAGCTGGTTGAGTGTCTGCTCACGCTCATCATGTCCTCCTCCGAGCCCCGCACCACGGTGTCTGCCCACGGCGTCAATCTCATCTATAAAAATGATACAGGGTGCGTTTTTCTTGCCCTGTACGAAGAGATCGCGTACCCGGGACGCGCCAACTCCTACGAACATCTCCACGAAATCAGACCCGCTGATGCTGAAAAAGGGAACCCCTGCCTCTCCCGCGATGGCCCGGGCAAGGAGGGTCTTGCCCGTTCCGGGCGACCCCATCAGGAGGACCCCTTTCGGGATTCGTCCTCCGAGCCTGGTGAACTTCTTCGGGTCCCGGAGAAAATCCACGATTTCTGCCAGTTCTTCCTTGGCTTCCTCTATGCCCGCCACATCTTCGAAGGTGACTTTTTCCTGGGAGTCAGTCATCAGGCGGGCCCTGCTCTTTCCAAAAGACAGTGCCTTCCCTCCCCCCACCTGCATCTGGCGCATAAAAAAAATCCACACCCCGATGAGCAGCAGCATGGGCACCCACGAGAGAAAGACTTGGAACCACGAAGAATCTTCTTTTGGCTTTGCCGTTATTTTTACCCCTTTGCTCCGAAGCAGAGTGATCAATTCGGGATCTTTCGGGGCATAGGTCTTGAAGGGACCATTTGACGAGATACCGGAGATGTTGTTACCCTGGATGATAACCTGCGTAACACCGCCGCTTTCAACCATTCCGAGAAAATCACTGTAACTGACCGCGATATTGCTCCTGCTCGGCTGCTTGAAAATTTGAAAAAGCATGACCATCATCAGGCTAATCACCAGCCACAGTGCCAGATTTTTATAAAACGGATTCAATGTAAGGGATCCTCCTTTTGGCTGTGTAATATAATATTATAATTCGTTTTTCGTAAAATTCTATAAAAATCTCTTCGAACCCGGTCCTTTTCTCATTTTATGCACATTTCTATTGACATCGCGAGCAAGGAACGTTTCAATTCTCTGGGCCTTGCAAAGGGGAAATTCTCATGAAACCAGATATTTTTAGTGCGTCCGATGTGCACCAGATAGAAAATCACGATCTCACGGTGAAGGAAGTCCTTCGCCAGATTGAGTTTTTCACAAGGCCCCCGGCCTACCTGAAACTCCACCGCCCCTGTACTCCCGGCGACGGGATCAGAGTCCTGGACGACGCAGAGGTCCGCTCTTTTTCCCGTCTCTTTGACCGGGAAAAGGATTCCTACGACCTTTTGAAATTTGTGCCGGCGTCCGGAGCCGCAACCCGCATGTTCAAGGTGCCCTTGCAATTCTTCAACATGGAGAAGCCCTGGTCCCTCGACTCCATAGCAGAAGAAGCACTATCCGGCAACCCGGAAGCCCGGGCCATCCTGGATTTCTTCGAGGGTTTCTCCAATTTCGCCTTTCATTCCGACCTCGAGGTGGCCATTCATTCATCGGGCACCACATTGAAGAATCTCCTTGATCAAGGGGATCTGCGACAAATCCTGGCCTTCCTGCTCACTGACAAAGGGCTTCAGTATGGATTTTTGCCCAAGGCACTTATAAAATTTCACCGATACAACGGCGAAAGGAGGACCGCCTTTGAAGAACACCTGGTTGAGGCTCCATCCTACGCGGTAAACAGCAACAAGGTCTGCAGGCTCCACCTCACCGTTTCCGAAGAACATCGCAACAGATTCAGTTCATTGTTGGAAGACGTGCGGCCGCTCTATGAAGCCAGGTTCAGGGTGTCCTATGAGATCGGCTTTTCCCTCCAGAAAAAAAGGACCGACACCATCGCTGTTGATCTCCGCAATCACCCATTCAGGCTGGAAAAGGGCCGCTTGCTCTTCCGTCCCGGCGGACATGGTGCCCTTATTGAAAACCTCGGTGATCTCAACGCTGACATGATTTTCATAAAGAACGTTGATAATGTTGTTCCGGATCGCCTGAAAGAAGCAACCTCTCAATGGAAGAAAATCCTAGGCGGCCTCTTTATCCACTTACAGAGCCTTTCCTTCCGCTATATCGAACAGCTCTCACAGGGCATACCGTCAGAGCAATTGCTGGACGAAATACGGACATTTGCAGCGGAAGAACTCAACATGGCGCTTCCCGATGAGCTTCGAAAGGAGCCCCTTGAAAAGCAGCAGACTTTTTTGCTGAAGAAACTTGACCGTCCTCTTCGTGTATGCGGAATGGTAAGAAACGTGGGGGAACCCGGTGGAGGACCCTTCTGGGTGGAAGATAACAATGGAGACTGTTCTTGCCAGATCGTGGAGATGAACCAGATTGATCTCCAGTCTGAAGGGCAGAAACAAATCGTTTCTTCATCCACTCACTTCAACCCGGTAGACCTCGTTTGCGGAATAAAAGACTCGAAAGGCCGTCCCTTTGCGCTCAATCGATTCGTCGACCATGAGGCCGTATTCATCTCCCAAAAATCCAAGGATGGCAAAGATCTCAAAGCATTGGAACTGCCCGGCCTGTGGAATGGTGCCATGGCCTACTGGAACACCGTTTTTGCGGATGTTCCTTTGATCACTTTCAACCCGGTAAAGACCGTCAATGACCTGCTTCGGAAAGAACATCAGCCCTTGTGACCCCAACCGATCCCATATTCCTGGCTATATCTTCTTTTCCTTGAAACAGCTTCGCATCCATTCAAGGGCCTCTTCCCCGGATATGGCACGCCCTTTAAAATCCTCTTGTGCAAAATCGGGTCCTTCTGTCCACACGCCTTTTCTCCACACCTCGCTCAGCAAGGAGCCGCCCTCACCTTTGCGAATCCTGCAAAGCTCTCCTTTAAAAAATGCGTACCACAGTATTTTCATTTTCAGTTTATGATTTCCTTACTGAAGGGTTCTTTCTCTTCTCTTTGAGCCCGTTCTATATAGTCCCTACTCCCAAAAAATGCCAATGCTTTTTTCCATTACTCTCCTCCTGGTCCTCCCAGAAAATCTCCGAGGGACGTTCGGATTTTCCCGGACACTTACGTATAATTTGGGCTACCCTTGAGATTTATGTGACAAAAGGATTATGCAAGAAAGCATTATACGCCCTTGGTGTGCTGATAGTCGGACTTGAGTCTTCTTTCCATGGCTTATACATGTCCTCCCGTCCGTTGTCATCCCCGATATTTATTCTCATATCAAAGGATTGGGTGAGGTTGTGATCTCCGGAATGTATCTCAGGTGGACATAGGAGGATGAATCGGCATTTTATGGGTTCAATTCATGGAAACTGAAAAACCTAACAGGCGCCTCTTTATCCCGGACCTTCCTGAGCCCATATTTGTACGAAAACTTAACAACTTACCAGCGTCCCCATGACCCCCGACAGGTACTTCGACCGTATATGAGAAAAACAACCTTTATGATAACAAAGAAATTTGGATTTGTGGGTCTCCCAGGGCATAGCCTAGTTCGAAGCCTGGCCTACTCCCCAGCAAGAAGAGGAAAAGTTGGCAAAAAAGGAAATCCGTTGACATGATTCCTTAAGAGGATTAGTAAAAACTCAGGCCTCGCAACCTGAAATCGCGGGAAAAGGGACAAAAGTGGCTGAATTGTTATTAGATGTTGGGGGGTGGCACTTTAACAAATTGAGTTGTTCGGTTATTTGTGTACGGCCTCAGATCTATAAGTTGCTTTGGAACCTACGTCCCCTTTTCCCTTACTATTAACGTCAAGTCCACAACAAAATCATCACCGCTGCTGAGGTCATCGAAGAGCTGATCGCCTTAGGAAAAGACACCCAAGAGATGGATAAGCTGACTGAAATATTCCGACCCGGGAAAAATACTTTGAATGATATATTATTGTCCCTGGTCATCATTCTGGCGGCTGGCCTGATAGGATTTGTCATACATTTTATCATTAACGCTCTTCTTAAACGCTGGCATAGGCGCCGGGGATCCAGTCTCAAGGATCTCAGACTGGAACTCGGCCACTTCAAAGACCCCCTGCGGGTACTAATTCCGGCAATTTGCATTGCCACAGTGCTTCCCATTGCGCGTATTCCTCATCAGCTTCTAGACATCTTTAGTCACTTGCTCAATCTCTGGATTATCGGTTCTATCGGCTGGTTGCTTGTCAGGACCGTCTTTTTCGTCCGTGATATGGTACTCAGTCGATATCAAATAGACGTTAAGGATAACCTGGAAGCCCGCCGGGTTTACACCCAGATCCGGGTTATTCAACGAATAATTATTGTTATTATTCTTCTGTTAGTTGTGGCTATTATGCTTCTGACATTCGATAAAGTCAGACAAATAGGGATCAGCCTTCTGGCTTCTGCCGGTATTATTGGAATCGTTTTAGGCTTTGCTGCCCAGAAAACCCTGGGGAATTTATTGGCCGGAATACAGATTGCCATTGCACAGCCCATTCGCCTGGATGATGTAGTGATTGTCGAAAATGAATGGGGGTGGATAGAAGAGATTACCCTGACCTATGTGGTCATGCGTGTCTGGGATTTGCGAAGACTGATTATTCCGATTTCCTATTTCATTGAAAAGCCATTCCAGAACTGGACCCGGATTTCCGCCGACCTGCTGGGAACAGTCTATCTCTATGCGGATTATACTATCCCGGTTGAGGCTGTGCGCCAGGAGTTGACCCGCATACTGGAAAAGAGTCAGTACTGGGATGGTAAGGTAAATAGTATGCAGGTGACAAATTCCACGGAACGAACGGTGGAACTGCGTGCCCTGATGAGTGCCGCCGATTCTCCCACACTCTGGAATCTTCGTTGTGAAGTTCGGGAGAAACTACTGAGATTTATACAGCAGGAATATCCGACCTGCCTGCCGCACATGCGGATTGGACTGGAACGGGATGAGATTAATCAGAATTCCTCTGCGCCAAGACCGGAGAAACAAAACTCGTAATCCTCTCTGCCCCCTTGATTCCCATTTACCTTGCCACTTCCAGAATTTTCCACTCTTGTTCCTGGTCAAATCGCTTCTTTCACCAACCGTCTATGTGGCGGATTCATCTGCCAGTACTGAGTGGGCTTTTTCATAAGACTTCCTCCTTTCATTCACCCGGCGAAAGTGTTACTCTCTTTTTATGTGTTTTGTACCGAATTCCTTGTAGCAGAAACAGGTTGCCTGTCGATCGTGCAGGATTTCTTGACCCGGATAACTGGGATGGAGAGGACATGCGTGATGCCGAATAAATCCAAGACAGATCCCTTCTTACTCAAAGATTGTGCCTTGATCGCGATTGCGGCGGGCAAGAAGGCTCAGAATCTGAGAGAACTGCGAGAACATATCCGAAACATAGACCTCAACAGCCTCTATTACCATTTCTGGGGAGGATTGCTAAGACCGCGTTTCGATAATCCGGAATACCACAACGATTTTGCCATATGGGTCGCTCACGCACTCCATAACCGTCTCGTCGCAGAACGTCTGGCTGTCATAGACCCAATGGCCTATGAAACGCTTGAAGACTTGAGGACCGAGTTGATAGAGACCATAGAGGAATGCCTCGATGAGATCCAGTTTCCCACCTGGGCCGGAAGAGATGATCAATTCGAATTCGTCCGATACCAGATTGTCATTTTTGACACGAATATCACCGTTACCCATCCGGAGGACCTGGTGCGGGTTTTCCCTCGGATGCCTGTCGGGAGCATTTTTTATCATTTCATAGAAGGGCGGCGTCGCAACAGGAATTCACTCGATGACTTCCGAAACTGGTTGATGACTTTCGGTGATGAATATGCTGAATTGGGTCAAAGTATCGGAGAAATATGTCCGTACTTCACCCCCCTCAGAGAACTCAGGAAGGAACTCATTGAAGTTTGCAGAAGCCATTTTTGATGAATCTTTGGATCGCCATCGCTTTCAAGGTAAGACGAAAGGAGATGCGAAGTGGATAGAAACAACATGCTCGAAAAATATGCGGAAGTCGCCGGCCGCGATGTCGTAGAGCACTTGCGTCAATTGGCCGGCCCTTTGAAGGGACTGCGTCTGGTGCACGTCAATTCCACACGGACCGGTGGCGGCGTTGCCGAAATATTGCACAAAATGGTTCCGCTCATGCAGGAGTTGGGACTCGATATCCGGTGGGAAGTCATTACAGGTGAACCGGCTTATTATGAGTGCACCAAGAGTTTTCATAATGCCATGCAGGGCAATGAGGTGAACATACCCGAGAGATATCTGAAGGTCTATGAACAAACCAACAGTCAGACTGCGGGTGGTTTGGAGGAGGAATTGCAGAACGCCGACGTGGTTCTGATCCACGACCCGCAACCAGCTGCGTTGATAGATTCCTTTCCCCGCCACAAGGGAAAATGGGTGTGGCGGTGTCATATTGATGCGAGCAGGCCATTCAGGCCTGTCTGGAAATACTTAAGGAACTTTGTTTCCAAATATGATGCCAGCATTTTTTCCCTTTCCAATTTTGCCCAGCAACTGCCTCACCCTGTCTATCTCATAGCACCGAGCATCGATCCCTTCCACGAAAAGAATAGGGACATTGATGAAGATGATCTCCGTGAAACTTGCGCGCGATTTGAAATCGATCCCGAAAGACCGGTAATCCTGCAGGTTTCCCGCTATGATAGATTCAAGGATCCCATCGGCGTCATCCGTGCCTATAGAGTGGCAAAAGAGTTGACCCCGAACATACAACTGATCCTGGCGGGTGGCGGAGCCACGGATGATCCGGAAGGGGAAGCCGTATTGGATGAAGTCCGGACTTCCGCCAAAGACGATCCGAATATCAAGGTGCTGCTGCTGCCTTCGGACGCCCATCGCACGATCAATGCACTGCAGCGTGTCTCCGATATCGTCATGCAAAAATCCATCAAGGAGGGTTTCGGACTCACCGTAACCGAAGCCCTCTGGAAAAAGAAACCGGTGATCGGCGGTGATACCGGTGGCATCCGTATACAGGTCATTAACCATCATACCGGTTTTCTGGTGAGATCACCGGAAGGGGCGGCACTGCGCATCCGCTATCTGCTGCATAACCGGGATCTGATGAAGGAAATGGGTGAAAAAGGGAAGGAATTCGTTCGAGAGAATTTCCTCGTCACCCGGCATGTGAGGGAATATCTCACGCTCATTTACGCGCTCCTGAACAGTAAGAAAGAGAGGATAGAGCTGAGTTAGACCGGTTTCTGTTCAAAGAGACAATGGGTATATGCAGAAGAAAATTGACAGAAAAGTTAGCCAACATTTAGGGTTTAATCAAAAGGCGTTCTTATGAAAGTGTTGAATAAAAGTATCAACTTTGACCTGTTTTGCATGCAGTTCAAGAAGTCGGATCAAAAGGCATTGCTTTTGGACTACGACGGGACACTGGCACCGTTCCACAGGGAGCCTGCCAAGGCCTTGCCCTACCCGGGGGTTCGAGCAATTCTCAGAAAAATCATGAGGAAGACCGATATCCGTCTCGTGATTATCACCGGCAGATGGACAAAGGATTTGATGCCTCTCTTGCAACTGGAAAAGCGTCCGGAGATATGGGGGTCCCACGGATTGGAGCGATTGAAAAGTGACGGTTCCTATGAGCTTGCGCCTATGGATGAGGAAGCACTGAACGGCCTGGTTGCGGCCGACGAGTGGGTCGATGCGGCAGGGCTCTCGGAGCGTTGTGAGAAAAAGCCTGGCTCCATTGCCATCCACTGGCGAGGACTTCATGCAAAACGAGTCAGGGACATCAGGGGCCTGGTGGAACCGGAATGGAACCTTATCGCTCAGAGTTGGGGATTGCGTTTTAAAGAATTTGACGGCGGGCTCGAACTCAGTGTGCCCGGCAGAAACAAAGGAGATGCGGTCAAGACCATACTTTCGGAGATGGAGCAGGGTTCACCGGCAGCCTACCTGGGGGATGATTTTACCGACGAAGACGCATTCAAGGCCATAAAGGGAAAGGGGATGGGAATACTGGTTCGAGCACAGTTGAGACCCACCGCCGCGGATATGTGGATTCAGCCCCCCGAGGAACTTCTGCCCTTCCTTTCGAGCATGCTGCCCGGCGGCGGGGAAAAATCTGATTCACCGAATGGACCGTGATGCCGGAAGTGAAACGATCAGACGTCCGATTTTGGCGCAAGAACTGGAGGGCCGTCGGGATCTGTTGGATTTCGAGCGGTTGAACATCCGTCATTGTTTACCCGAAACATTTGAGAGGATCCGCAGAAGATGAGGGACTTGATTATCGTTTCAAATAGGGGTCCTTTTGTTTTTTCAGAAGATTTCATTTCTGAAGCCGAGGCATGTTTAAAGGAGGAAATCCGTCCCGAGACCCCTTCATTCGGAGAAGGAGGCCTCGTACAGGCCATGGTCGGGCTCTTGAAACCCGGCGAGTGGAACACCACATGGATCGGCGCCTCAATGGGCGATAGGGATATCGATGTTGCAAGGGGGCACTATGCAGGGCTTTTCGAAAGGATGAGAGAAGAAAAATACGCTCCAGACTATTTTCCCTACGTCACCATCGAACCCGACACGAGAATGCATTTTCAATACAAGGAATTCGATTTCTACATGAGGTTCGTCTTTTTTGATACGGAGCATATGCACAGCTACTACAGCAAGTTTGCAAACGGCTTTCTATGGCCCCTGATGCACCTCACCAGATCGCCCCTGTTCTACAAGAAGGCGAAAATGTTCCCCAGACCCCGATTCCGGAAAAATGATTTTGTCCAATACATCAGCAGTGGTGTGACATTCGCCAACACGATTCTCAATGAGATTGGGAAGGGCGGGGGACGGTGGAAAAAAAGCGATAAGATCGTGGTATGGAACCAGGATTACCATCTCATGCGAACCGCCGAGATCTATAAGGCCCTGCTCCTTGAAGAGGGACTTTCCGAAGAGGAAACGAAGAAAATCCATGTGGGGCAGTTCCTCCATACGCCTTTCTTCGATATTCATGAAATCCAGGGCCTGATCCGGGAGGACAAGAGGAACAGAGTCAAAGACCAGGTCTACGATCCCTTTGTTGAAACCCTTGAGACCACCCTGAAAAAACTGACGTGGGGTATGCTCTCCAATGATTTCATCGGCTTTCAGACGAGAGAATACTGTGACAATTATCTGGAAGCGCTTGAAGAATGGTTCCCCGTCGAGATCAAAATGGCCGGTCGATTTTATAAAATCATTCATCAGGACTCTGTCACTACCATCGGGGCCTTTCCGATTGGTCTGGACGTCGACCATATTCTGTCCGAAGTATCAGCAGACAAGGGCCTGAGTTGGATAGTGGACCAGGAAGACCTTCGTGAAAAGATCAGTAGCGACAGAATCAGTGGAAGACATATTTTCGGAGGGCTTGAGAGGTGCGATTACACAAAGGGTCTCATTGAGAGGCTCAACATCTTCTACCATGCGATCACTAAATTGAGAAACCTGAATCAGGATGCCCGGTTATATCAAGTAACAGCGCCGAGCAGATCTGATAATCCGGATTATCAAGACCTCCAGACCGTCATGGAGCAGGAAATCAAGAGGTTGAACAAAAAGCTGGGAGGCACGCCTATCATTTATGTGAGTGAAGGCATATCCCCTCCTCAAAATTACCGGTTTCTGAAAGAGGTAGAGGTCATGCTGGTCACCCCTTTGGAAGACGGCATGAATCTCGTGGCCTTCGAATATATACTGTCGCAAAAAAGCAAAAAGCCGTCAGACCGGGGCATGCTCGTACTCAGTACGAGCGGGGCTTCAAGGATCCTGAAGCAGCAAGGGTTCGGTGAAGAAGATGGAATCGTCTATGTCAACCCGATGAGGGCGAAGAATGCGGCGGAAAAGGCCATAGAGGCGTTGAGAGTCAGAAGACGTCTTTCGGACAGGCTGATCCAATATGTGGAAAGGGAGCACAGGGTGGAGGACTGGGCGAAAAAGAACATCGAGGCTATTTTGAATTGCAGGAATACCTTATTGACATAGGCCGTGAGATACGTCTGGCCTCCCTTCAAGTTTGACGGCCTCGTAAAAAACTGAAAACCGGGATCATCCCGGTTTCATGAAATCTGCTCTTTCCGCCACCCTGGATCCTCACCCGTCTCCGCTCCCCCTCCAGATTCTGGACAACCAGGTCCTCCATGTGTCCTCACCCGTGAAGCTTTTTTCCCTTTCCGCCGTCTCAGCGGAAAAGGAAAAAATCAATCCCTTTGCGGCCTTCGTGCCTTTGCGATGACGGGAAATCTTCAATATGCCGACCAACAGAGAAATCCTGGAAGAGTTTTTTGAAAAGGGCAAGATAAACCTGAGGCGAGGGGATTTATTTGACACCCCTCCTGAGCCTATGCCGGAAGGTTTCGACTTTGACCGAGTCAACGGGATGATGCTGGGCCTTGCTGTCGGAGATTCGCTTGGGAAACCGACAGAAGGCATGCTGCCCAATGAGCGGAAGACACAATTCGGTGAAATCCGCGATTACCTCCCCACCCGTTATTCTGACCGGCCTGTTGGACTCCCGTCAGATGACACCCAGCTCGCCTATTGGACGCTCGAGCAGATGATAGAAGAAGGACGCTTCATCCCTGAAAATGTGGCAAAGAGATTCTGCAGGGACCGAATATTCGGCATAGGCTCCTCTGTCAGCAAATTCCTTACCAATTTCAAATCCGGAAGTCCGTGGTACGAGGCCGGCCCGGAATCCGCCGGAAACGGCGCACTGATGCGGATTGCTCCTATGCTCATCCCGCACCTGAAGACGGCCACCGCCGATCTCTGGGTCGACACAGCCCTTTCCGCCATGATTACCCACAACGATTCCGGTTCAATCGCAGCCTGCGTCTCATTCATCAACATGCTCTGGCAGTTGCTCAGGATGGACTCTCCTCCTCAGCCGGAATGGTGGCTGGAAACCTATATAGAAGCCGCAAAAGAGCTGGAGCTGAACAAGAAATACCGCCCCCGCACAAGGGCTTTTCCCGGTTTCGCCGGTCCCATCTCGCAGTTCGTGGAGGAGCAGGTCGGAGAAGCATACCGCAAAAACAAATCCGTCAAAGACGCATGCGATCTCTGGTATTCGGGGGCTTATCTTCTTGAAACAGTGCCGTGCGTTCTGTTCACCCTCATGAAGCACGGAGACAACCTTGAAGAGGCCATGGTCAGGGCCGTCAATGACACCAGGGACAATGACACAATAGCCGCAATCGTGGGAGCGGCGGTCGGCGCCTTGCACGGGAAACGCAGGATTCCGGAAAGATGGCTCGAAAACCATTCCGGGAGGACATCATTTTCGGATGATGGAAGGATATTTGAACTTCTGGAAATGGCAGAGAATATTTCAATGTGGAACCCATCCGCATAATTGGAATTCCCGGGGATCAAGACTGTCTCCGTTGCTGCTGTAAACACCCGGCCACATGGATTCCAGATGATCAAGGTATTGCTCGGACACACGAAAACGCAGAGCAGTCAAATGGGCACGGATTTGAATGGGGTGCGCGGACCAAAAACCTTCCGGGACAGACGCAAAACTTTTTGTGTGTGATCGTATCTGTCAAAACTATCTTTTATGATGGAGAAAAGGTGTTCAAAAGTCTGCATATGTCTGTGTGGGCTGGTCGTAGTCTTGTGCAAAGCCTGGTCTGCGGCCAATGCCATGGAAATCATTTGACATAATTCCTTCAGAGGATTACAAAAAAGTACAAAGCGTCTTTTCCAACCGGACAACCCACGGGAGGTGATGCCTCTTGAAGAAAAAGCCGGTATTGATCAAGAGAACAGCCCGCCTTTTTCCCGAGAAGGAATCAGAAGCCGCCACCGCTACCTCAGTCACAAGTGAGGGCCGTATCACCGAGCCCCTGTCCTATGACCCTTTCAAGGGCAGAGAGGTTCTCTTCACACGTCTTAGCAACAAGGACATCAATCCATACCGGTCTGGTATCGAAACCCGGGGAAAAGCAAGCGAGACACCTTAAACAAAATCGATTTTTTTATCCGTGGCCAAAGGAGATTTTGAGGGTCTGAGAGACTTCCATCAGGGAGCAATAAGTTGTCATACCTGTGAGCCTGAAAGGAGTGGCGGGTGAGAAAAAGTGTAAAATATCAGGAGGTACCTGTTTCCATTATGCAAGAACAAAATTAATTTCTAACCTTTTCGTCCAGCGGACTCGCAAAGCTCGCCACTGACGAATACGTTATCCAAATCCTTGAACCTGAGTGGCACTGAAAAGTAACGACTATATTATCCATAGCCGAATTTTTAGAGTCTGATTTGATTAAGGATACCGATATAATGCAAACCCTGATATTATGGGTCGTCAGATAATCGATGATGGAAGCTTGACCGTAGGGCGCGCCCGGAACATTTCGGATAATTTGGGTATCCTTCACTCGACCAGTTTTCACGTATTGTGATGGCAGTTGTAACGGAACATTCCTTTTTGCTTAAGGTAGAAAGCTCTGGAAAAAACCTTGACTTATATGTACACAGGGGATGATAATTTATTTCAAATTCTTTTAATAATCCTTCACGTTCTCCTTCGCCATTGAGACTCAATACCTCTGGCTCCACGTCTTCTTGAGAGAATCCGCAACAACATAGTTACAGCACTGAGAAAAGGCATAGCAGTTCATTCCACCACTTTATTGAGGGCTTACTTCATGGACAAACCCCTGAAAATGTGCAAGCCTGGCTCCTGATGGGGCGGTTTCCGTTCTGTCGGGAGATCCTAGATCCCTTGCTGGAAAAAGGACAAACCCGTTGAAAGACGGAGACGGAAAGCGACGGGGCTCTTTTCAAATAGAAGGAGGGAGCACTATGGCTAAATATATTTCTCTTATCAAATACACGGCAAAAGGCATTGAAAATGTCAAGGAGAGTCCAAATCGCCACGACGCATTCAAGAAGCTTTGTGAATCCATGGGGGCAAAGGTGGAAGGGTTTTTTCTGACTATGGGTCGATATGACCTTGTAGTGATTGTGGATGCACCAAATCCTGAAACCGTAGCTAAAATTCTTCTCACAACAGCATCTAAGGGTAGCATCAGCACCGAAACGCTTCTTGCTTTTTCAGAGGAAGAATATCGAAAAATCGCATCCGAGCTAACATAGAGGATTAATGGCAGGGTCATCACGGCCCTGCCTTTCTGTGTTTTTCTCCTGCTTACATTTGGCAGCCAGTCGTTTTAAAGGTTCGCCCAAAATTAATGACTACGATACGTAATCTATTTGAACATTCGCTCAGGATTTCGGCCTCGATGACCACCATTTTTCAAAGTACGGCTTGTTTCGATACAAAAGATTCTCTACCCACAATCATTCGAAAACCGCGATGTGCAATCTCTCTAACCGCCACCGTCCTGAATACACCTCATTCCAGCCCTGCCTCTCGCAGTGCCCCAACAAAAAGTCGGAAGAAGTCTCGGTTCTTAAACGGCAAGGCTTTTGATAACTGCTCCAGTGAAAAGCTGGGGTATAGTTCTAAAACCTTTTTTGCTGCAACCCGCCCATCTTCTTTCCGGCCCACAAGAGCAGAGATCACCCCCAAATTGGTCTGGTAGCCGGCTGCGAAGACAAGGGCAGCTTCTTTCCGAAAGAACCTGGCCAACTTCTTTTCCAGTTCTTCGTGGATCTCAAGATTTCCATATAGAAATCGAGAACCTGCACAACCGGTACCGAATTTTTCAATGGCTTTGATCGCCGCTTCCTATACCCGGGGGTGGTTGGTGAGTCCAAGATAGTTGTTGGAGCCGATCATGATGACTCTCTTTCCGGTTGACCACCATTTCAGAATCCTGCGGGGATTCAAGCCTCCGAAAAAAATAGTGGCCACTTTGCTTTAATCCAGCTTCATACTCCTTAGCTTTTGCGCACTTTTCAAATAGATCCATTGAATCAGCCCTCTTTTTTACGTCATTAGCATTTTTTTGTCCCATGCAAAGGTTAATTTGGCTCCCTCCAACAGTGTAACTTTTGATTCAAAGCTAAGAGGGTTTCGGCTTTTGTAATGTCGCAGCCCTATTTTTTTGGATCATTTCTTCACTTATAAGATTTTTCACTCCCCACTCCTCCTCCCCTCGTTGATTGGGAAGGGTTGAAGAGGGATGACTGCGCTGAGTCTATCTATTTTTTCGGGTTGTCAATGGCCGTCCAATCCAAAACTATTTGAATGTCATCGTGGGTGGACCGCCTTTTACTGTCGAGCCGGGTGTGTTTGAGGAGGCGGATCACCTTATCCTCGACGAGGCCGAACTAACAACTTGGAAAAGATGCTGATCTAAACACCACTTCAAGGATGCCAAACATGGTCAAATATGACCATTGGCCATCTATGACCATATTATTACACTAATCGATTCTGCTTCGATCAGACTCCATTTTGAAAATATTTTAATAAATATCATCATGTTAGGTTAAATGAAATTGGACTCAGTCTCCCTGGCACGAAGATTGAATATATATACGGATAGTTTGAGTTTTTTTGATAAGGAATACCCTGACAACTTCAATCAAAGGTGCCAAGGACTTCATCAAGCCGCCGGCAGATAAATAAGGTTGGAATAGATCTCATTCCCGATGTTGTTTCAATTGTAAATAAGGCAATTACACCATAGTCATAACGGGCAGAGCAAGAATAACTGAAAAGGAGGTTTTCAAATGAGAAGTGTAATGTTCGTAAGGGGGTTACTGGTAATAACGCTGCTGCTGGCCCTGGGGGCCTTGCCGGGTTGCGGCGAGAAGGACCAAAGCGAGAGCAAGACCGCAACCGTATCCAAGGAAGATGTCAAAAAAGAGGCCAAGGAAGCTTATGACACAACCAAGGCCTACACCCAGGAGCAGATGAAGGCCTTTCGGGAACAGATGGAAACCAGACTCGCTGAATACAAGAAGGAAATTGATCAACTGCAGGGAAAGGCGGAAAGCTTGGGAGGGGATGCGAAGGCGAAAGCTGAGCAACAGCTGGCGGCATTGCGTCAAAAACAGGATGAGGTGTCCGGAAAGTTGAAGGAGCTGGGTTCTTCCAGCGGGAAAGCGTGGGAGCAAATAAAATCAGGTCTCGAGGCGGCCATGGATGATTTGGGTAACGCCTACAAGAAGGTTGTGGCCGAGTTCAGCAAATCCTGAGGACATTGAT
>Ga0307426_1001019_pt1 | contig 18972 bp, 23 predicted proteins | sample SalMarWE160340MG_FD_202165 | JGI IMG/M metagenome (GOLD analysis project Ga0307426, IMG submission 202165) | Salt marsh sediment microbial communities from the Plum Island Ecosystem LTER, Massachusetts, United States - WE1603-40 | ecosystem: Environmental > Aquatic > Marine > Intertidal zone >... | reverse complement strand
ATAACCATCATATTGCTTGGCGGAATTGTAGGGCCGATGATAGAGGACGCTGCCGTGACAGCAGCACTGAAATCTTTGTCATACCCATCTTCTACCATGGCCGGAATCAGCATGGTTCCGATGGCTGCCGTATCGGAAACGGCCGCCCCGGTCATCCCGGAAAAAAAGATGCTGGCAACAATGTTGGCATGTGCCAGTCCGCCTCGCAGATGACCGACCAGAGTATTTGAAAATTTCACCAGACGATGCGTGATTCCGCTTTTATTCATGATGGCGCCGGCAAAAATAAAAAAAGGCATCGCCATCAAGGTGAACATATCCAGTCCGGCATAAAAGCGCTGGGAGACCATTTTAAAAATGAAGACCTCCGACCCCGGATTGAGCAGGATCGGAAGCTGTTCCACCCCCCCCACTTTCGCCAGGGATAAAACCGCTGTAATGCCAAGCGCAAATCCGATAGGCGTTCCCAATAAAAGCAAACCAAAGAAAATGAGACTGATAAATAATAGCATCAGATGTCCACCATATCTTTGATATCAAGATCTTCTTTTCTGCTAAAAAGATCAATCATGATCTGCAGGACGGTTTGGATTATTGCCAAAGCCCCGGCTACCGGGATAGCTGAAAGCGACCAAATCATAGTAATCCTGTATTTGGCCAGGACGGGGGAAAGCTGCGCCTGGCCTTCCAGCGCCATATAATAGCCGAATTTGGTTAAGATCCACAGAAACCATAGCACAGCCAAATTGACGAGAACCGCTACCCATTTTTGAGCCGAAGGCGGGATGCGGCTAATGAGAAATGTAATACCCAAGTGCTCCCGGCGCATGATACCGACGCTGATCGCCAGGGAAGCCGCCCAGATCATGAGATAGCGGGCGACTTCCTCGGACCAGGAAAGCGGCGACTGCAAGACATAGCGAAACAACACGCCCAGCACCACTATAATCGTCATGGCGCCGGTTGCCGCAATACAGGGATAGGCTGCAAGACGTTCGATAAATATACTCAGTTTGAGGGCCAGCAAGCCGATTGATCGAGTTTGCATTTTGCGGTTCATCTTGGCATTGAAGCTTTTTTGACTTCCTCTACGGCGTTCAAATATTTCTCGACCCACTGGGTTCCCTCTTGGCCGAGTGTTTGCGCGAAGAATTTTTTGGCGGCCGGAATTGCGACTTCTCTAAACTTTGCCAGCTCTTCAGGGGTCGGGGTATATATTTCCATTTTGGCGGCCAGGGCCGGCAACCCCTTGTCGGTTGAAGTAACCAACCGGTCAATTCCCCGGCCTGCGATGACGGCTGCATCAGCAGCTCCCTGCACAGCCGCTTTTTCTGCAGGCTTTAGGGCATTGAACCACCGGTCGTTGATGACCCACACATACAAGCCGGCCATGTGGTTCGAAAGGGTCAGGTACTTTTGCACTTCATAGAGCTTTCCGATGTTGATGACTGTGATCGGATTATGTTGCCCATCGACAACACCCGTTTGAAGGGCCGTGTAAATTTCGGCCCAGGCCACAGGCGTGGCGGCCGCCCCTAAGGAATTCATAAATTCCATGTGCAAGGGATTGTTCATTGTCCGCATTTTCAACCCTTTCATGTCGGCCGGTGTTTTGATCGGGTGTTCGGAATTGGTGAACTCGAAAAATCCCTGGGGAATAAAGCCCAGAACCCTTATTCCGGTTTTATTTCGGATGTCTTTCGCCAGCTCCTGTCCAAAGGGACCGTCGTAGAGTTTACAACCGATTTCATAGGAACTGCAGGCAAATGGCATACTGGTAATGTCGATCAGAGGATAAAACGGCGCGATACCGCCGACGGAGGCGATGTAGCTTTGAGTGATGCCGGCTTTAACCTGCTCCATCGTTTCACGTTCATTTCCCAGGGTCCCGTTTGGATAAATTTCGACTTTGATCTCCCCGCCGGTTCGGGCCTCCAATTCACTTTTAAATACTGCGGCGACCGCCGCGGTGGCGATGTCAAAGGGATTTTGGGGGTTCAAATGGGCCAATTTGATCACCTGGGCGGCAACTGCGCTGCCTGTTGCCGAGACCAGCAGGCTTGCGACGAACATTAAGATAAACATACATACGATAAATGCTCTCTTGTTCATGGGATTTCCTCCTTATTTTTTGTTTGCTGAGTTTGTTGGGTTTGTTGAGTTTGTTGGGTTCATTGAGATTTTTGGGTTTGTTGAGTTCATTCATTATGCTGACGCATGCGAGGAAGGCCGGCCTCAAGCAGATCACTCAGTTGGTCCGCAGGAGCTTGCACTTTACTCAGCAGAATCATGGCCGCAATAATGTAAGGCTTATGGCTGGCCTGCATGTACAGGGGCACCCGGTAGCGGTTGAAGACGGCGGCCGCAACTTCGCCCTTGGTGCAGCTCACGGCCGTGATATCGGCCGGCAGGCAGTGCATGTAAAGGGCGCTGCCATTGTGGGTAGCTGCCATCAGCTCCTCGGTGCACTCCCAATCCTTGTGATCGGCATTCTGGGCCAGCAATTCCTTTTCCAAGGATTTGATGCCCTTGTGATCCCCCCGACCGAACAGCTCGGTGCGCTTCTCCATGGCGGCGAAAGGTGCCCAGCTCTTGGGGTAAACGACATGCGCGCCCTCAAAGGCTTCGACCATGGAGTTGGTCTTGCTGAATTGACCGCCGCCGCCAGCCGCGTTGCGCCGGGCGACTTCCTCCACCTCGGGCATGACCTCATACCCTGCGGGATGGGCCAGCACCACCTCCATTCCAAAGCGTGTCATTAAGCCGATAACCCCCTGGGGAACGGACAAAGGCTTGCCATAGGAGGGACTGTAGGCCCAGGTCATGGCGATTTTTTTGCCTTTGAGCTTCTCCACCCCGCCGAACGTGTTGATCAGGTGCAGCATGTCGGACATGGACTGGGTCGGGTGGTCGATGTCGCACTGCAGATTGATTAGCGTGGGGCGCTGTTCGAGTACCCCCTCCTGAAAGCCTTGCTTGACGGCCTCGGCTAATTCCCGCATGTAGGCATTGCCCTTGCCGATATACATGTCGTCACGAATACCGATAACATCGGCCATAAAGGAGACCATGTTGGCGGTCTCGCGCACGGTTTCGCCGTGGGCGACCTGGGATTTGCCCTCATCCAGATCCTGCACTTCCAATCCCAACATGTTGCAGGCGCTGGCAAAGCTGAAGCGCGTGCGGGTGGACTGGTCGCGGAACAAGGAAACGCCAAGGCCACTGTCAAAGATTCGGCTGGAAATATTTTTCTGGCGAAGGCTCCGCAGGATTTCAGCCGCCAGAAATGTGGCCCTTACTTGGTGGTCACTTTTCTCCCAGGTCAACAGAAAGTCATTGAGGTACATGCCGTGAGAGTCGAGCTGCGCGAGTTGATTGATGAGCGCCTTGATTTCGGCGGTATCCATGGGGTGCTCCCTATGCAATTGTAAATTGAAGATTGCAGAATGAATATTTAAGGAATTTTATCTTTTTAATTATTGACCCTGCCATTTTTATGAACGCGGCTTAAAATCGATAGGATTCCACAAATATTCATTCTTCATTCTTCAATCATTTAACCCAGTTTCTCCAGGTATGTGTACGGCAGTGCGGCATAGAAGGCGGCGCAGCGCACGAGGTCGGCTTTCCAGGTCTTTTCGTTGGGCGCATGGGCCTCGGACTCTTTGCCCGGACCGAAGCCCACGCAAGGGATGCCGAACATGCCCATGATGGAGACCCCGTTGGTGGAGAAAGTCCACTTGTCCACCCGCGGTTCTTTCTCAAAAAGGGATTTGTAGGCCGCCACAGCTGACTGCGTTACCACGTGGTTCTCTGGAATCACCCAGGACGGGAAGTAGCAGTCGGTGGGATAAACTAGGCCGGTAAAGGATGGCTTATCGTAGGTGTACATGGAAACTTGGGCATCGGCGGCCCTGACGGCGGGCAGGTCCCGAATTTGCTGCAGGGCCAGCGCCTTGTCTTCACCGGCTGTCAGACGGCGGTCAATGGAGATGGTGCAGCCATCCGCCACCGCGCAGCGGGACGGGGAGGTGTAGAAGATTTCAGAAACCGTCAGAGAGCCTTTCCCGAGGAAGTCGTCTGTTTTCAGGCGGCCGTGCAAGGCTTCCAGTTCGCCTAAGATGCGTCCCATCTTGAAAATGGCATTGTCGCCGCGCTCGGGAGCGGAACCGTGGGAGCTGACACCTTTGACCGCAACTTTGATCTCCATGCGGCCGCGCTGACCGCGGTAGATGCCGCCGTCGGTCGGTTCGGTGGAAACCACGAATTCGGGTTTCAAGCCCGACTCTTTAATGATATACTGCCAGCAAAGTCCGTCGCAGTCTTCCTCCTGCACGGTTCCGACCACCATCAGGGTGTAGTCGCCCTCTAGTCCCAGATCCTTGATAATCTTGCCGGCATAAACCATGGACGCCATGCCGCCTTCCTGGTCGCTGGCGCCGCGACCGCCGATCACCACGTCGTCTTCGTAGCCTTCATAAGGATCGAATTCCCAAATTTCCTTGTTGCCCACCCCGACGGTGTCGATGTGAGCGTCAAGGGCAATCAGATGCTTGCCGTTTCCGATGGTTCCCAAAATGTTGCCCATAGGATCGATATCCACATTATCGAATCCCACTATCTCCATTTCAGCCTTGACCCGCTCGACAACCTCCTTTTCCAGGCGGCTTTCGCTGGGCAGGCGGATCATGTCGCGCAAGAATCGGGTCATATCGGGCTGGTAATTCTCGGCCAGTTCCTTAATTTTTGTAAAGTCTGGTTGTGACATCGGCCTAGTCCCTCATTCGGCCCTTCCACCTTTTGCAAACCCGGTAATACTCGTTGCGTTGTTCTGATTTGGTTGGCGAATTGTTTGATTACCGTGCGAACTTTCACTTTTTGTGATATCAAATTCGGAGGGAATCGGTACGGATTAAGCACCCATGGTATCGATCACGGCCTCGTGGGGTTCCAGGAAAGTTTTTGGCATCGCAATCTTTTTGCCTGTATATTCATTTTTTTTGCATGTCAACCTAAAATTTTTTGATAAAGATCTCTTATATGACGATTGGCTGGGTGAATCCGTCACGGATGCGGACGGTGAATTTTATATTCTGTATCATGAAAACGATTTCAAAGACCTGATCGAACGTCAGCCGGATCTCTACCTCAAGGTAATGAACAAGAAAGGCAAGGTATTGTATACTTCGGAAAAGGCCGCGCGCTGGCAATCCGATCGCGTGGAATACTTTGAAATCGAAATGAGATAATGTGGTCGGGACGGCTGGATTTGAAGCAATTCCGGCAAAGTCTATTAACCTCTTGATATACCGGATTTTCCTTCAATTCCAACCAGTTAAATCAATCCGCAATAAACGAAACAAATGAAATGGTGTGAAATAAAAACGGTGCAAAAATGGTACACCACGTGGGCACCTTAATCAGAAGAAAGGGTAAAGGTTTTAAGGTTTATGGTGTTATCAAAAATCCCGGGCAACTCGAAAACCACCGCTTTTGTAATTCTTGTTAGGAGTTCCCCGACGGCGATGAGCAGGTCGTGTTTCCGAAGCGCTGTGGTTAAACGAACCACCGCGCAACACACGCTCGTCGCCATCAGCGGGTCCCTTCGGATCGGCAATAGGACTCTCTGAATAGTAGGAGCTTTTATACCAATCCTGGCACCACTCCAAGACGTTACCAAGCATGTCGTAAAGCCCCCAGGCATTCGGACTTTTTTGCCCGACAGGATGCGTTTTGCCATCTGAATTAGCATTATACCAGGCATATTCGTCAAGTTTGTCCGCATCGTCGCCGAATGGAAATATCGTTTCTGTTTCCGCCCGACATGCATACTCCCACTCAGCCTCCGTTGGGAGCCGATATTTGTTCGTATTCTCTATCCGATTCAGCTTTTCCACGAATTTTATAGCGTCATCCCAGGAGATGGACTCAACCGGACATTCATCTCCGCAGCCTTTAAAATTTGATGGATTATTACCCATAACGCTTTTCCACTGACCCTGTGAAACTTCGGTGGTTTGCAGATAAAAAGGCTTGGTTATCTTGACGGGATGCTGTGGTCGCTCATCCTTATAATTTTCTGCACTACCTCCATAGCGCTTAGCAACCTCTTCGGGGCTAATCTGGCTACCCATCCCTTTAGTAAAGCGACCCGCTTGGATGAGCGCGAACTCCATGCCAATGCTATTTGTAATGGTTTTTTCAGGAGAGATCGGTTCTACAACCTTTATCTTTTCATGCACAAATTTATTATACAACCATCCGCCAGTTATCAGCAACACTATGCCGCCAACCACTGCGCCCAATATCAGAGCATTTCTCGATTTGCGAGACTTGGGAGGAATTGGTGGAGAGAGTCTTGGTTCAATAGGTGCTTTTGCATCAGGTTTAGGCTCAGGAGGCCTGACTTTAGCAGGTTCTGGTTTATCCGGTTTTATCTCTTCCTTTACCTCACTGCACTTTTCCTCCTCCTTAGCTTTGCGTATTGTCTCTGCATCTTTCCGTTCGCGCTCTTCTACAGCCTTCCTTTGTTCTTCCTCATTGTGCTCTCTTTCCTCATCTTGCTTGTGTCTGACTTCCTCTTCTGCACGTTTTAGCTCTGTCTCTTTCACTGTTAATGGGGAAGGACCGAGAATTGCTGAAAGGTCGGAAATGAGTTTTCCAAACTCTGGAGAAGATTGGGAAGATTCCCAACTAATAAGATCCGCGGCCTGGATAGCCCCGAAACCCAAGGGAGGTTTTACATTATCGATTAATATCGGGATCAATATGTTCCGTTCGCGACCCCTATCAGCCTCTTCTTGTACCCAGCTCGATTCCACTGACGATTTGGACCATGCTACAATAACCGAGCGTGCGGTTTCGAGAGCCTCGCCAATTACTTGACGCCAAGTCTTACCAGCCGGAATCGTCCGATCCCAAAATACCGACCAGCCTTGGTCTTCGAGGGCTTTTGCAAGCGGTTCTACTCTGGACCGATCTTCACGTTTGTAGCTGATGAAAATGTCAGCCATGGCCAAAGTCTCCGGAAGTTTTAATAACAGGGATATGGCAGCAAAATAATTAAGTTGCAGGCTTTTTTTAGCGGCGATCCAAAATAACAATCATGAGAATGGCGGACATATCATATATTTGCATATATTATGTCAAGTAAAATATGAGCCGCAACATATCATTGGCATAAATCTTGGACACGATATCCTAAGTTTCAATCTTAAGATATGTTGTCCTAAAATTTTCTTTACTTTGCCATATGGCTGTATTATTATTGCAACATGACATCCGTCAAAAAAGGAGAGGGCACCATGGTGGCAAAAACACAAGCGAAAACCGGAGCCAAAAGAGCCCGCCGGAAGGTTTCTGATAAAGATGCATTGATCGGCCTGAATCTAATTAGCACGGAAAAAAATGAACTGATCCAAAATATAAAAAAAGGCTTACCTATATCTGCATTTGAAAAGATCCAAAAAGAATTAGAAGTTTCGGCAGACACTTTGGCTTCTACGGTTAACATCGCCAGCCGCACTTTAGCTCGCCGCAAGAAAGAAGGGCGGTTTCAACCTGATGAATCAGAGAGAGTCCTCAGAATTGCCAGCTTATTTGACAGGGCATTACAGGTTCTCCATAATCAGAACAGGGTAAAACTTTGGTTTAAATCACCTCAAAAAGGCCTGGGTGGTAAAACCCCTTTAGAATATGCCGATACGGAACCCGGCGCTCGAGAAGTTGAGGATTTGCTTGGCCGCCTTGAACACGGTGTATTTTCATAATGTCAATTGCCTGGCGAATTGTACAAGCGCATGTTGCAGACCGTGCTTTTACCGGTGAAGGTGCACGCCGTTATGCTGGCCGATGGAACAGCAAAGGGGTTGCGGTAGTTTATACCTCAAGCTCAATTTCACTGGCCATCTTGGAGGTTCTGGTTCACCTACCAATCTATGGCGTACTAGAAGAATATGTTTATTTTCCGGTAGAATTTGATCATGATTTCGTTATGACTTTGGACCCGGATGATCTCCCGCTCAATTGGAGCAGGGATCCCTCGCCTCAGGCTGTCAAGCAAATTGGTGATTTTTGGGTTGAAAGCCGGGAATCGGTTATTTTAGAAGTTCCCAGCACCATAGTTCCAACCGAGAAAAATTACCTTATTAATCCGGCTCACCCCGATTTTTGGAAGTTAAAAATAGGTACCCCCACAAAATTTGAATTTGATCCCCGGTTTATAAAATAATAAAAAATCCTGAAAAGTGGTTCCAAAGTGGTCTCACTGATCAGGATTTCCTTTAGAATAAACTGTAAATTTGGGTAAGTAAGTGGTCGGGACGGCTGGATTTGAACCAGCGACCCCAGCGTCCCGAACGCTGTGCTCTACCAGACTGAGCCACGTCCCGACTTAGGTTGCATTTTGTATAGTTTTTGTATCGATTTGTCAATTAAAAATGTATCTGAAGTTGCGTCAGAATTCGAAAGGTCAGTTGTCCGTGGTCCGTTGTCAGTTGGGGGCGAATGTATCACTACTATGATTTTTGTGACAATGTTCGATTTTCAATAGACAACCTACAACACTCAGCACACAACAAACAACACGCAACACACAACATACAAAAGCGTCAGCCTCTGGTCATACCGATGTAATAAGGTCTGTCGACCTTCTTAGACATGGCATTGCTATTTGACGAAAATGGGACGCTTATTTGAACGGATTCTTCAAAACAATGGTCTGATCCCTGTCCGCGCCCACGGATATAATGATAATCGGCGTTTGGGTGAGTTCAGTGATTCGATCAAGATATCTTTTGACGTTGGCCGGCAAATCCTCCAGTTTCTTTATACCGGAAATGTTTTCCGACCAGCCCGGCAGCGCTTCATAAACCGGTTTACATTCCCCCAGAACCTTCAGGCTTGACGGAAAATCCGTCAATATTTCCCCACGGTAGTCATAGCCGGTACATATGTTTAAAGATTTAAGACCATCGAGCACGTCCAGTTTGGTGATGGCCAGGCCGGTCAGACCATTGAGGCGGACGGCATTTTTCAATATCACGGTATCCAGCCAGCCGCAGCGGCGTCTTCGGCCGGTGGTGGCACCGAATTCGGCGCCTCGTTCCTGAATTTTATCACCGATAGCATCAAATAATTCAGAAGGGAAGGGGCCTTTGCCCACCCGGGTTGTGTAGGCTTTTACGATACCGATAACGTCATTTATCTGATTGGGACCGACCCCGGCGCCGCAGCATGCGTTTCCGGCCAGCGTGTTGGAAGACGTAACATACGGATATGTGCCGTGATCAATATCCAGGTGGGTTCCCTGGGCGCCTTCAAACATGATCTGCCGGCCGGCTTTAATAGCCTCGTTGATGAAAACCGATATGTTGATTAAGTGGGGCGCGAGCCTTCCGGCATACACATTATACTCATCGATGATTGCGGCCGGATCCAAGGTTGTGGCAGAAAGGTAGTTCTTCAGGTAAAAATTTTTCTCGTCCAGGATGCTTCTGACTTTTTCGGCGAAGGCTTCCGGATCCAGCAAGTCGATGAATCGAAGGCCGCGGCGGGTGGCCTTGTCCTCGTAGGCAGGACCGATTCCGCGACCGGTGGTTCCGATTTTTTTTTCTCCTTTAAATTGTTCCCGGGCTTTATCAACTGCTCGATGGTAGGGCATAATCAGATGGGCCTTTTCACAGATTTTAAGCCGCGCGGCACTCACATCAACGCCCCGCGTGCTCAATGCGTCGATTTCCTCCAGCAATACCGCCGGATCCACCACCACGCCATTTCCAATGGCACAGGTCTTTTTCTGTAAAATTCCGGACGGGATCAGATGACAGATAAATTGTTCTCCTCCCACTACCATGGTATGGCCGGCGTTGTTTCCACCTTGAAACCGAACCACCATATCTGCATTCTCCGCCAGCAAATCGACAACTTTGCCTTTGCCCTCGTCACCCCATTGGGTTCCGACGATCACTACATTCGCCACTTTGCGCTCCTTTGAAATTTGTTTCTGAACTCTCAGATTCGTTTCGCACGAAAAAAATCCTGCATCAATGTGCGGCAGTCATCTTCCAGAACATTTTTTAAAACCTCCACCCGGTGATTCAGACGATCATCCCGTGCGAAATTATACAACGATCCCGCCGCACCCCATTTTGGATCTAATGCACCAAAAACAAGTGTTGAAACCCTGGCGTGCACAATGGCGCCCATGCACATGATGCACGGTTCAACGGTGACATACAGGGTCGTATTTAACAACCTGTAATTGCAGATTTTAGAAGCAGCCTGCCGCAGCGCCAGAACTTCGGCATGAGCGGTCGGGTCGGCCAGTTTAATGGTCTGGTTGTAAGCGGCCGATAGAATTTCCCCGTTTTCAGCAACGAGTACTGCACCTATCGGAACTTCGCCGATTTGTCCAGCTTTTTTCGCTTCTTCAAGCGCAAGCGCCATAAAAGCTTCGTGGTCGTGGGTATGATTCATTGAACGCTTTACCTTATACCTTTCATTTTCCAACATCAATTATCCAGTATCGAGTATCCGGTATCCGGCAACCTGTATCCAGCAATAAATCCATTGACATCAAAGTCACTTTAGCTTATGTTCCACGTAAATTTCAAACAGTTTTAAATGCGCCAGTAGCTCAGCCCGGATAGAGCGCCGGACTACGAATCCGTAGGTCGCAGGTTCAAATCCTGCCTGGCGCACCATAAAAATCAAAGGGTTGCGACGATTCAGTCATAATCCCTTTTTCTTTTGTGTGAGAATCTGTGTGAGAAAAAGTTTCAAAACGAGCATTAAACACGTCCATCGCTTCCCGTTCAGACTCCCCAATTGAATGCACGTAAAGCTCGGTCGTTGACCTGTGTTCATGGCCGAGAATCCGCTGAATCGATCCAATCGGAACATTCGACTGCTCAAGCAAAGAGGCGTCGAAATGACGAAGCGCATGGTAGCGGAAATATTTTACCCCGGCCCTATCGCAGAGCGTTCTCATAATCTTTTTTCGCTCTTTGAAGGGACCTACCGTCCATCCTTCAACTTTATGACTCCAGTAACGATGCCAAAACACCCAAGGTATCCTTTTTTCAAACCAGGGTTTCGGAATTTAATATATCCGGTGCTGAGATTGAAAATGCCAAATCGTATATAAAGGGGAGCATCGCTGATATGCAGTCGTTGCTGGTTGACGCCGGTGAGAATGTCGCTAAGGATGAGGATGCTTTCCAGAAAGTTGAGGATAAGCGGGTGAGGGCGGGCTGTAATTTTAGGAAGATATGTGATAGAAATAACTATAAGGTCGACGTATAACCTGAAATAACCAACTGAAGCGGAAATAAATTGTTGAGGATAGCGAAGGGATTTTTGTGCATAATAATCTTTTTCACAGTACTGGAGTGCAGTAGCGTTCCCGGGAGGAGGGATTCAAATTGGGTTGGATACACCGAGTCAGGGATGGCATCCTATTATGCAGTGAAGTTTCAGTTAAAAAAAACGGCGAGTGGTGAACTTTATGACAGAGCCAAAAAAACCGCTGCTCACAGGAAATTACCGTTTGGAACAATAGTTAAAGTAACAAATACAAAAAATAGTAAAAGTGTCATTGTAAAAATCAATGATAGAGGGCCATTTGTGAAAGGCCGAATAGTTGATTTATCAGGTTCAGCCTTTGGCAGCATTGCCAGTTTAGATGCTGGTGTTATTGAAGTAAAAATTGAGGTCATCAAATAGCAACTCTAAGGATGATGTGAATTCTATTGCATGTGTCTGCCCTATTTAATTACCAAAAGCCAATTTTACGAAATCGCTGTTTGAAAACCAAATGGAATAATGCTTTAGATTGCATAGTTGAATTTAATATCAACGGAGGGAGCACGAAATGTTTGACACTTTGGTTGGAGTCATCATAGGTGGATTGATAGCAAGCGCGACACCAATAATCATGCTAATTTTAGATCATAGACGTTGGCAGCGACAGACGACTGTAGAGCATCTAAAATTTGAACGAAAAAGACTTGAGAATGTATTCAGAGAAAATCTTAAAAGGTTATCTAAAGCAATTCGTGAGAATAATTACCCCTCAGAGATGATTATGGATTTTATTTTAACGATGCCACAAGATGTCTCTGCAAAATTCAAAAGTTTTTTGGCTGACCCTAATAAGACAGATGCAAAATGTAAAAATGCTTATCTAAACGTATTTTCATCCATGAAAAAGATTTTATCTGATATCGACGGCAAAATTGAAAGCATTATTTTTCAAAAACAAAAGTTATTCAAAATCCCATCTGAAATATAGTTGATCTGATATTTATAAACTTTAAAACGGTATAAGAGTATATCTAAACGGAAAGTAATTTTGCTAACAAATTCATCATCCCAGAGGAATATTTTGCCAAAATAGATGGCAACGGAAATTTCTCGCCAAATGCAACAAGATAAAACAGCAGGAGATGAGAGACCAAAATAACCGCCAAACCAAAATATATTCTAAATGACATTCTCCATTTCCCAGCGATTGAAAAAATAAAAAACACGACTGAAGTCAGAAGCAATAATCCAATGACAGCGGCGATAATTTCGACTATACCACTCATGTAACCCCCTTTGCGAATATATGCAGACAAGTTTCAAGTGTCGTCTGACGAGTGTTACGCTACCCCCCCCGCATTTGTCACCCCTCAGTCATTAGCCCAATCTGTTTGTGTACCGCTAAAAGTCACTGTTGCGGAGGATTTACCGAAATCGAATTTTAGATGTAACCCAGTTACCATCTGGCTCTTTCCACTGTCAATATTTTGTTCCATTTGACATCAAATCATGCAGTTTGATACCAGCAGTCGGGTCCAGTATCAGCGTTTCAATTTTTTGTAATCAACGACAAACGCAACACCTGGTCCTCATGGGCAAGGGCGAATCCTGAACACCTTTTAGATTGCAGTCTGCACCCGTTTCCCAGCCTGGTTGACGGTTTTGATTGAACACGAGATTCCTTTGCCATTTGAAAAAAATTTATCGCCTCCGCTTCAGATGATTTCAGGTTCATTTGCGGATCAAAATTATCAGCAGCTTTCTGTGCATAGCCTTCAACCATTTTTATAAATGTTTTTTCAAGAACGTCAGGCTTACCGAAACAGTCCATCCAAGCTACTTTACCGTTGATAATTTGCTTAACCTTTTTACCTGGTGCCAGTAAGCCTCCCCATATAATTTTGTAAACCCTATCCGCACCTCACGCGTCTTATGGGTTAAAATCTAAACCAGAACAAAGGAGAAAACCTATGAAGACACGAATTAAGAAAATTATATTGATAGCAACGGCTATGATTTTTGTAGGTTCTGGCGTATCTTTTGCGCATGACTGGAATGATCGGGATTACAAACCTCCCGGAAAAGCTTACGGTCATTATCAGATCAAAAAGGTTCCCCCTGGCTGGACCAACAAGAACTTCAAACCTAATCCTCCGATCACCAAGAGATATGTTGTTTACAGAGAGGTCCCCGATCATCGTTATTTTGATGACCACGATCGGCGCCCGGCACCACGGGAAGATACAATTATTAAAGTCGCCCTGAAAGATCCGATGGTGGTTTTTAAGATCATCGTGAAGGATCACAGATAATTTTTTAATTCAGCGCTTGAGGCCACTTAATACAGTATAAATGAAAGGTCTGCGGTGTTGTTGCCGTGGACCTTTTTTTAATCACAAAACCCTTTGAAATTTTGAAGCGAGAATTGCAATCTGGTGAAAATATAACCTCCTGATTTTTTCTTAAGTATTCCCCTTAAATACCGATATGAATAATGAAATTGATGCGTTGAGATAGAAACAGGGAGCGTGCGATTTTGACATTTAAATTTATGATATCTGAAGTATCATTTTAAGGTTAAAATGAGATGGTAAATAATAAAATATTGATCGTAGAGGATGATGCGGCAGTTTCAAAATTGTTATATGAGTTCCTTATAAAATCTGGTTTTCAACCTAAAACTGCGAAAAGTGCTGAAGAGGCTGAAAAAATTTTAGATAATGAAAAAATTGATACAGTATTAACCGATATACGGCTGCCAGGAATAGATGGGATTAAATTTACAAACAAAATCAGAAAAAAATTTACAATTGACGTAATAGTTATGACAGCTTACAGCTCTGAATATTCTTATGAAGATGCCATTAAAAACGGTGCAAGTGATCTGATTTTTAAACCTGTCAAACTAAACGAATTAATTTTGAGAATTAACAGAGTTATCAAAGAGCGATCGCTTTTAGATGAACGTGATAAAATGATAAAGAAACTGCAAAGATTAGCAATAGTAGACTCATTGACCGGGCTATATAATTCACGGCATTTTTTCGAACAACTTGAAAAGGAGATTAAAAGATCAGAACGTTATTTACATCCAATTTCGTTGATGTTTATTGATATTGATAATTTCAAGGCAATCAATGACACTTATGGCCACATGATTGGGGACAAAATTTTATCGCTAATAGCAAAAAAGATAAAAGCCTGTCTTAGAGCTAACGATACTGCCTTCCGATTTGCAGGAGATGAATTTACGGTTATATTGCCAGAAACTATTTCTGATGAAGCCAAATTTGTTGCAGATAGAATATTATCTAATTTCGCCGATGAACCCATAGTGGTTAACGATAAAGAATTGTCAGAAGTTACATTAAGCATAGGTATTGGTGAATATCGAATAAATGAGGGAACGGATCAATTTGTGCATCGTGCGGATGTTTTGATGTACGAAGCGAAAGGGCGTGGGGGAAATAACGTGGTAATCTCACCGGATTTGAAGGATTTATCGACAAGTGCAATACCGCTAAATCTTTAATTGTTCAGGAAAAAGTCATATCCGGGCGCTGTTTCCCTAAGCATAACAATTTTTATAATTGGTTAGGTGGCAACTCTTGGACAACGAAATCAAAGAAAAAATTAAAATAAAGCAAAAATACGATGAAACATTATTCACCATTACTAAATATGTCATGCTCAATCAAAGGCCTCCTGAGGAAATGATTAAAAAGGCAAAAGAACTGGGGCGCCAACTAAATATTCCAGAAGATGAACTCAGAAACATTGAATTTTCATGCTTTTAGAGAATCAATTTATGTTCGTGGATATGAGGACTAACACTCTGTTTATTATGAGAATAATTTTTTTGAGGAACTATATCTTTATTAAACAACATCAAACTACTTAAAATTAATTTCTAACCTTTTTTCACGATCTGCCGATATAGGATTTGTCGGATTGATCGGAACACAATCTGGCAAATTTCCTTCCTTTCTTATCATGGGGGCGGTTTGGTTAAGCCGCCCTTTTTTTAACTCCTTACCTTGAACGTGATTTTATTATCCTTTAAAATAAATACCTATCTTGTCAATGAATCCAAACCTATGTACTTTATAAAGACTTGAGAGGCATCCACAATGCGACTCGATATCATTAATCTAAGTACAAGTATCTTAGCATCCGCCATCATGGTCTCATGCACCATCAACCGTCTGCGTGTCACTGTCCGCCGCAGCATTTTAATCTTAAGAGATGAATTTAGATCACTTAGAAAAACTTCGGGAGAAATAGACCGCTGCTGATTTTTGGCTTTATTGAAAAAAATGGACGTCCATAGAGGCTGTAATACAAGTAAGCATCGGCACTAAGGGTGCATTTGTTTTACCTTCTATTTTATTCAAATTCCTTGTCAAGGGGCGGTCTATCCGACGTAGGCCGCCCAAAACCATCTGCTACAACCTAAAATCAGAGCGGCCTTTTCTGGGGGGTCAAGATGGCAAAAGCGGTGTTCTTGCTATTTTGCGCTGATGATCAGTTTCATAACTTTCTATGTCTGATAGACAGCATTAAAAACTCTGTGGCGTAAATAAATCCATGCCTCAAACCGATCAAGATTAATCTCTTCAACCCTTCGGTTAAATCAATTGAACATATCCGATCATACTAAAAAAGTGGTTGTCGTTTTATATCCTTGTGATAAACCATATACCAAAATATTTTTATCGAAAATCCCGGTGGAGAAAAAGACAGACAAAAATTACCATAAATTAATATCAAGGAGGGTCCCAGAGGACCCGTTGACAGAAGAAGCCTTAAGGGCCAATATTTTATGGCTGGCAGAGTTTGTCCCTCCCCAGGCATTTTCGCTCTGTCAGCTTAGGTGGCGGGGTGAGCCTTCAATAAGGTAGGTTATAAAGGGCAGGTGCCTCATTGTTATTGCAATCCCCGCCACCATTGTCAAAATAACGATTCTATCTTTTTCACAATTTTTTGCAACATATTATACTTTAAATCAAATAGTTGCCTTTCATTTCCAAAACCAAAGCGTTAAATGGACAAATTTAAAAAAAATAGTCTGCTTAAAAACGATATATTAGCCAAAATCATGCTAAAGGTGTCCTCTTTTCCCAGTATGCCGCAGGCAGCGATGCATCTGATGGCCCTTGTTAAAAAAGAGGATGTTCTTGTGGCTGAAATAGAAAAAATTATGCGTAACGACTTTCGACCAGCAGATTTCTCAAAGACAGGGGAGGGCACGTGAACAAACTGGAACTTATCAACAACCTGAAGGAAGAATGCCAGATTACAAAGAAAGAAGCCACCGCCATTGTGGATTTATTTTTCAACAAGATATCAGATGCGCTTGCAGAAGGTGACCGGGTTGAAATCCGCGGATTGTGTTCTTTTTTTGTTAAGGAATATCCGTCTTATCAGGGGCGGAATCCTATGACAGGTGAGACCGTTCATGTGCCTTCCAAAAGATTGCCGTTTTTTAAAGTCGGAAAAGAATTGAAGAAGCGGGTGGATTATTGATTATCGTGATTGACAGATTATTTAATTGATGCTTTAAATTTTTCCTGTAAGAATTTAAATTTAATACGGATATTCTTCATTCTCATAGAAATAATCGAACCAGATCTCTGATTCATCCTTCCTTTTGGTTTCATCCTCGTCCCATTCCATATTTTTGATACATTCACTCAGGTGGAATTTGTTGGTTCGTCGCCGGAGCGCGTCTTGGAAATTTTGACATTCCGACAAATCCGGTTTTCCTTTTATCACTTTGATAAGGTTTTTTTCCACAGATGTTTGATCTTTTTTCCCTTGCTGTGAAAATTAGCTCTATACTTCTTTAAAACGGGTCCAGATTATCCTTTTTTTTAAGTTCCTCTTTTAATGCTGAAAATTCTTTACTCCAATAATTCACCGAACAATTGACATAATAATTAACTTCTTTTAAAGTGCAGTTTATCATCGTATCCGGTGTTTCCCAAATGGCAAGGTATTCAACATGCCCCAAACTAAGTGCAAGCCCCCTTTTACTGCTGAGATTTCGATAAATATCATTTGACCAAAATGTCTCATCCTTTTGGGCTGGTCCATACTTTTGAATCAATTTTTCCTTAAATTTATTGTAAGTATTTATAAAACGTTGTGAATTTAAATAGTTATCATCTAATTTATATGATGATCCTATCAATTTATTTTGGGCAAACAGATAAACCAACTCGACATTTTTTCCTAAAACCTGGGTTTTATATTTTATCAAATTCTCCCTTTTTTCAATTGGCTCCAGCTTTGTTTCAGAAGCGATTACCTCATCTTCAGTCATACCCCATCTGGTGTATCTGAAGTTGTAGCTTTCACCCCAGGATAATTTTGCTTGCACAGATAGGGTTATGATAAAAGCTATGGCTAACACTTTTCTGAACATAATTTTCCCCCTCGAATTTAAGAGTAAAAAGTCTTGTCAAAAAATCATTTCCCGGTGGCTATGAAAAAAGAGATCAATGATGGAGCGTTTTTGTGCTGGTATTTTTGATTTCCCCAATACTTTGAGTATATTCAATGGCTGCTTGCTCCGTGACAATTTTGTAATATGCAAAAAGTGCGCAAACGCAGTAATTTTGATTGATTGTCCAAATTTTATTAAGATTGCAGATACATAGCGAGATGTAGGCTATGCTCAAGATTTTTCACTAAGAAACCAAATACCCAAATAATCTGTATTAAATTTCACAATCTTAAGAGGTTGATTTCACAACATTAAACGGCGTATTGGATCAAGAAGGACAGGGCGCTTAATATGGTGGAGGTTGATTTTGCAAAATTTTTTAAGGATAGGTGATGACAAAATGCAAAGATTTACTTCTGAGAGTGGGTGGGACCTTTTATTTGCATGAAAAATGAGGAGGGATAAAGATAAAAAGGCGGTTCATCAGAACCACCTTTAATTCAAGAGGGAATATATCAATGTAGCCTCCCACCACTCGATTAATTAATAATAGTTTTTCACATTAAAAAAGATAGTTATATAAACAATTTTAACCTTATAAGTGAGCCATTTTAAATCTTCGACAGGCTTATCGGTAACCCTCAAATGGCTACTATCTCTTCGTACCATTTAGATGATTTGTATTTTTGATCCGCAAACCCGGCTGCCTCAAGACAGTTTCGTGCTAATTCAAACGTGTGATAATCCAGATCAAAATCGTTCCATCCGATATGTCGCATATGTTGGTTTATTAATGTCAAATTTTGATCCTGACTTATGCAAATCGAATTTGCCAGGATTCTCAGATAGCCTGGAATTAAATTTTTATCGAGACCCATTTGATTGAGTCGTTGGATCAACAAATATTTTAGATCAGGAGCCATTGAAATAGTGCTTCACCGCTTATTGATAAACGTTAAAGTGTATTTCTTTCCACCTAGTATTTTTTTTGACACCTGAACTACAATGCGTCAAATTGTCTTAGCAGGGGTTATTAGAAAATTCTTCTTCCTAAAATCTGGCTGTTAAGCTTTTAAAATATCAATGATTTTTATCGACAGCACATAACCATATGCAATAACTTATAAAAAAACACTTTTAAACATATAATAATTTCAAATGGTTATAAAAAAATTGATTTTAGAGTAAAAGTGCAATCGCTGAAAATCTTCATTTTTCTT
>Ga0307426_1001018_pt1 | contig 19007 bp, 11 predicted proteins | sample SalMarWE160340MG_FD_202165 | JGI IMG/M metagenome (GOLD analysis project Ga0307426, IMG submission 202165) | Salt marsh sediment microbial communities from the Plum Island Ecosystem LTER, Massachusetts, United States - WE1603-40 | ecosystem: Environmental > Aquatic > Marine > Intertidal zone >... | reverse complement strand
GCTATAACAGCATGTGGATACTCAGCCATAATCTCGTCTGCCTGCTCGGCAGGGGCGCTGGTGAGGGGAAGTATGTATGTCTCCGGGTCTCCTTCCGTATAGTCCACTTCAATCAAGACAAGGTTGGCAGCGAACTCCGGAGAATGTATAGGTATGATATCTAAAATCTGCAGTCCCCAGGATGCTCGCGCTTTCCCACGGAACCAGCGACGGCCCCTTATGTAGTCCAGCAGAACTGCTTCCAGGACAAACCAATTCTCTTTTACAAAGAGCTTTTCCTCTGTCTCAGCCAGAGTGGGAAGGGTCACCACGGCCTCTGGAGACAAGGTACGAAAGCGAAGCGTCTCAGCGCGTTCTGATTCGAGGGAAAACCAGTAAAAAGCATGTGGGCCAAGGGTGAAGTAGTATTGACCATCGGTAATGGGAGCGAACTCTGCTCGCCCAAAGAGCTCAACTGGCACCCTTCCTTGAAATTCGGTAAGGTCAAGTCGAGTTTGCTGGGCGGCACGCGAAAGGTTGGCCACGACCAGGATGGCCTCATCTTGGTAGCGGCGAAGGAAAGCTAGAATCCTGCGATTTTTCGGTTGCAGGAATTCAAGGCTCCCTTGTCCAAAAGCCTTAAACCGCTTCCTGAGAGCAATGGTGCGCTTCATCCACCAGAGAAGAGAGTCGGGATTATTTTGCTGGTTCTCTACATTGATGGACTCGTAGTTATACTCGGGGTCGATAATTGGGGGGAGATAAAGTTTCTGGGGGTTGGCGTTAGAGAATCCTGCGTTTCGGTCAGGGCTCCACTGCATCGGGGTACGCACCCCATTGCGGTCGCCGAGATAGAAGTTGTCCCCCATGCCGATTTCGTCACCGTAGTAAATCACCGGCGTCCCTGGCAGAGAAAAGAGCAAGCCGTTCATCAGTTCAATCTTTTTGCGGTCGTTACTTAAGAGTGGTGCCAGGCGCCGGCGGATGCCGAGGTTGAGCCGTGCAGCAGGGTCACTGGCATACGTCCGGTACATGTAATCCCGCTCTTCATCAGTGACCATCTCAAGAGTTAGCTCATCGTGGTTGCGGAGAAAAATGGCCCACTGACAGGTCTCCGGAATTGCCGGCGTCTCCTGGAGGATGTCGATGAGGGGGAAGCGGTCCTCCATGCGGATGGCCATAAACATACGTGGCATAAGGGGAAAGTGAAAAGCCATATGGAACTCATCCCCATCGCCAAGATAGGCCACTGCATCTTCTGGCCACTGGTTGGCTTCTGCCAAAAGCAGGCGATTCACGAATTTTCCATCGATGTGCTTGCGCAGCTCCTTCAAGAAAACGTGTGTTTCGGGTAAGTTCTCACAATTGGTACCTTCTCGCTCGTAGAGGTAAGGCACTGCATCAGCCCGGAGCCCATCGACTCCAAGCCTCAGCCAGAAATCCATAATTCTGAAGATAGCCCGCCTAACGGTGGGGTTGTCATAGTTCAGGTCTGGCTGGTGTGAATAAAAGCGGTGCCAGTAATATGCCTTGGCTACATGGTCCCATGTCCAGTTTGAGTATTCACTGTCTTTAAAAATGATGCGGGCGTCCTGGTACTTTTCTGGCGTGTTGCTCCAAACATAAAAGTCGCGCCAGCGGCTTCCCGCTGCTGCCCGTCGGGCTCGCTGGAACCAGGGGTGCTGGTCAGAACTATGGTTAACGACTAGCTCTGTGATGACACGCAGACCACGCTGGTGCGCTTCATCCACAAAAGCCTTGAAGTCGTGCATGTTGCCATAGACGGGTTGGATGCTGGTGTAGTCGGAGATGTCATAACCATCATCCTTCAAGGGTGAAGGATAAAATGGGAGCAACCAGAGGGCTGTAACCCCTAAATCTTCAAGGTAATCAAGCTTCTCTATAAGGCCTAAAAAGTCGCCCACACCATCCCCTTGGCTGTCTGAGAAGGCACGAATGTGAAGCTCATAGATAATAGCGTCCTTATACCAAAGAGGCTCATCACTGAATGACGATGGTCCTGTATGACTTCGTTTCTTCATATCCTAGTCACCAAGCACTGTGTGTATATATTCCAGCAAATCCTTAAAGTCAAGCGGCTTGACCAACAGCCCGCTGGCCTCGTGTTTCATGCTGTGCCGTTGAATAGTCGGGCTGCGCCGGGCCGAGATCACGATGAAAGGTGTCTTGGCTTTGTGCAACTCTTCGCAGCGTTCCCAGATACGCCGGTCAAACCCGGAGATATCTATCAGGGAAAGTGTGATTTTCTCCTTTCCCTGAATAGCCTGGTCCAGTTCCTCCAGGCTGACAGCAGTGAGTGGCTGGTAACCTGCTTGTCCGAGTTGCTGCGACAAGAATTCCAGGTTACTGCGGTTGCTATCCACTACCAAAATTATTGATTTAGCACTCATTGTTCAATCAGATTGTTTACCGGCAATGATACAGCAGTTAAATATAATTTTCCCCTCTACATATAGTAATCAAAGTCTCGCTCCGTGCGCACCCGCCGACGCATACGGAAGACGTGAGCGGGGACGACTTGCGAGTTGAGTTCAACATAGTTTCGCGACCCCTGCCAGAGATAGCGGGCATCGCTCAAGAGGTCGTGCATCTGGTAAGGCTTTTGGGGGTCAATGCCCAGTTCCTCCAGAGGGAACTCTACCCAGCCGGACTGGGTATGGTGCGGATCCAGGTTCACCACCACCAGGACAACGTTGGAGAGGTCATCGGTGCGCTTGCTGTAGCAAATTAGCTGCTCGTTGTCTACTTCATGGAAACGAAGGCTCCAGTCGCTGTGAAGGGCAGGGTTCTCTCGCCGAATCCGATTGACTCGGGCGATGAAGTCCTTCAGGCTGTCGAGCCTGGCAATATCCCAGTTTTTGATCTCGTATTTTTCCGAGTCGAGATACTCTTCGCTCCCTGGTTCCCTGGGATGATTCTCACAGAACTCAAAAGCTGGGCCGTAGATGCCATAGCTGGCTCCCAAGGTAGCTGCCAGGACCAATCGTGCCATAAACGCTGGCCGTCCGCCAAACTGCAGATACTCGGTCAAAATGTCCGGCGTGTTTGGCCAGAGGTTGGGACGGAAATATTCCCGTACTTCCGTTTGAGTCAACTCGGTGAAGTATTGAGTCAGCTCCCGCTTGGTGTTGCGCCAGGCAAAATAGGTATATGACTGAGTAAAACCCAACTTGGTCAATTGGTACATCACCTTGGGACGGGTGAATGCTTCGGAAAGGAAAATGACATCGGGGTATGACATTTTAATATCGGTAATCAACCATTCCCAGAAGCGGAAGGGCTTGTTATGAGGGTTGTCCACGCGGAAGATGCGGATGCCCTGTTCGATCCAGAAGAGCACGATACTCTTGAGCTCTTCCCAGAGCTCTTGCCAATTCCCGGTCTCGAACTCGAAGGGGTAGATATCCTCGTATTTTTTGGGTGGGTTTTCCGCATACTGCACAGTGTTATCAGGGCGCCAGCGGAACCATTCTGGATGTTCCTTTACATAAGGGTGGTCAGGGCTGCACTGGAAGGAGATATCCATGGCGATTTCAATATCATATTCGCGAGCCTTGGTTACAAAGCTCTGGAAATCCTCCAATGTGCCGAGTTGGGGGTGAATGGACTTGTGCCCTCCTTCTTCGGAACCGATGGCCCAGGGGGTTCCGGGGTCATCCGGGTTGGCTAGAGGAGTATTATTTCTCCCTTTACGGTGCGTGTGGCCAATAGGGTGGATGGGGGGGAAATAGAGTACGTCGAAGCCCATAGCTGCAATATAAGGAAGGCGAGCCTCGCAGGCCTGGAGAGTTCCGTGGCGTCCGGGCTGAAGAATACAAGAACGGGGAAACATCTCGTACCAGGTGCTGAAGCGAGTTTTTTCCCTGTTAACCACCACTACAAGCTCTTTAGGATAAGTGGTGGCAAATCGCCTGTCAGGATACTTATCCATGAACTCTGATAACTCCTCGCTTAGGGCTAGCTGGACCTTCGCCTGCTCTGCTATCTGTGTAGATTGCAAGGTGCTTACCCATTCTCCCATCTTTTGTCTCTCACGTTTAGGAGCACGCTGGCTTGCTTCTGCAATCAACTGAGCCCCTATCACAAGCTCAATCGAAACTTCTTGGTCCGCCTGGAACTTCTTTGTTAAGTCCCGCCTCCATGACTTGAACTGGTCAACCCAGGCTAAAACAGTGTAACGATAGCGCCCAAGCTCGGCGACCACAAACGAGCCGCGCCAGTGGTCATTGATTAGTGGTTCCATAGGAGTTTCGGCCCATCCAGGGTCGTTTTCCTTACGATAAAGGAGCAGAGCCGATATGGCATCATGGCCGTCGGCAAAAATGTCGGCCTCCACGACTACTCTCTCGCCGACAACTCGCTTGATGGGAAAGCGGCCGCCGTCGATTTCAGGCTTTAACCCTTCAATGATCACCCGTATTTGGCCTGTCGCCTCTGCCATGGTCCTGTAGCCTTGCCTTATTGCTCCGTCACCATTCTATTTCAAAGAAAAATTGTGCCTTATTGGGGCATCGTTGTCAACGAACATATGCAAAGATGGTCAACTTCAGGCATTGAATTTCTACTTATCACGATGGGAAAGAGAAAAAGACAAACTTGAGAACAGGCTCAAGCAAAAAAGGTAGTCTGCAAGCTGACGGTCGTGGCTGCTAAGTCTGAGATAGATTCCGTGCTCGCAGATAAACCTCTTCGTATTTTCTAGCCGAGGTTTTCCAGGAGAAATCTAGATTCATATTATAGCTCATCAGGTTTTGCCATTCAGCCCCATGATAAAAGCTCGTCTCGGCTCTTTTTATCGCCTCCATCATTTCCAGGGCATTATAATTTTGAAACACAAAGCCATTCCCGTTTCCTTCAGCCACATCCTTCACTGTATCAGCCAGCCCACCAGTATTTCGCACCACAGGGATAGCACCATATCGCATGGCTATTAGTTGCCCCAATCCACAGGGCTCAAAATGCGAGGGCATGAGAAATATGTCACAGCCGCCATAGATAAGGCGGGCAAATCGTTCATCGTAAGCGATGAATACCGAGAAACGATCGGGATACTTTAGCGCCGCCTCGGTAAGCAATTTATGATAATGATCCCTTCCTTCACCAAGGATAACCAGTTGTGCTCTTGTTTCTGTAATAAACGGATCTATAGCCTGGAGCAGCAAGTCAATCCCCTTTTGTTCATCGAGACGAGACACCATGCCAAACAAAGGGATATCAGAGCTTTGTGGCAGCCCACTCTTTCTTTGCAGGGCGAGTTTATTCTCAACCTTTCTTTCTATCGTATTAGAATCATAGTTCCTTTCCAGATAGGGGTCGGTAGCCGGGTTGTATTCATCATAATCAATACCATTAACTATGCCGTAAAACTCATTGCGCCGATAGTTTAATAGTTGCTCCAGGCCCTCACCATATTGTGGTGTCAATATCTCTGAGGCGTAGGTAGGGCTGACCGTGGTCACAATATCAGCCAGAAGGATTCCCTGGCTCATGAAGTTTAGCGATGGCCTGGGAGCATCAGTTGGAATATATTCTTGCCATACAGAAGAAAGTCCCGAGCGCTGGAAAAATTGCTGGTCGAAGGGACCTTGGTAAGCCAGATTGTGGATGGTAAATATACTGGGCAGCGTTATCTCTGCTTTTTTAAGCCTCAAAGGGACCAAGGCTGTATGCCAGTCATGGCAATGAACAATATCGGGACGAAGCTCAAGCTGGGAAATGACATCTGGTATGCTTAGCGAGAAAAAAAGAAAGCGCTCTAATTCACCCTGGGCATAAATTTCCTCCACCCCGAAGTAACGTTGGTTCTCCACCAAGTACACGGGAATTTTCCCTTTTAGCATGGTCTTTTTCAAGGTTACTGGTTCAGAATACCCCATAAAGCTGACAGTCCCGACTTTGTCGGGATTCTTTCCCTGAATATCTTGGACAGAGGTCTTTATGCTCCTGTATTTAGGCAGTATAAAACACAGTTCGTGTCCTATGTCTTGGAGGGCTGTGGCTAGGGAGCTTGTGACATCTGCCAGTCCGCCTACCTTAGCTAAAGGGAAAGCCTCAGAGGCGATAAACAAAATTCTCATTATTGAAATCGGGCTTGGAGAATGTTTCCTCCGCCTGCGACGGAACTACCACTGGGAATAAAGAGGGTAGTGAAGTTGCTTTCCTGGACCCCGGCCTCAATTTTGCAGTTTCGCCCGACTTTCAATCCCGGGGGCAACCTTGCTCCTTTGCCCACTACAGTGATGCCACAATTTAGGTATACGGGTTCGTCCTTATTCGGAACATAGTCATCGCCATAGCCAATGCAGCATCCTTGGGCGATATAGCATCCCTTGTCAATGATGGAGCGGTGGACAACAGCATCTTTGGCAATAATGGTATCATCAAAAACAATGGAGTCTATCACTTGAGCTCCTGCCTCCACATAAACATGGGGAGAAAGCACCGAATTAAATACGCTGCCGTTTACGATGCAACCATTGCTGACAAGGCTTCTGCCTACCTGGGCCTTTGGCCCCAGCTTCACCGGGGGCATGTCTGACGAGGGTGTTCTTACTTGACTCCCAGGTTCGTAGAGATTAAATGGGGGCAAATCAATAATGAGGTCCATATTGGCCTGCCAGTAGGCTTCGATTGTGCCGACATCACGCCAGTAGCCCTGATACTCATAGCCATAAGCCTTGTATTTGTCTATTGCCTCAGGTATGAGCTGGCTGCCAAAATCTTGCAATCCGCGGCGATGAGCATCTTCTAAGACCTTGAAGAGGATATTCTTATTAAAGGAGTAAACGCCCATGGAAGCTAAGTTGCTTTTTGGTTGTGATGGTTTTTCCTTAAAGGCAACCACCCTATTATTTTCCAGAGTCACGATGCCAAAGCGGTTGGCTTCAGCTAAAGGCACTTCTGTGACTGCGAGGGTAACGTCAGCTCCCTGGCGGCGATGAAACTCAATCATCTGCTCGTAATGCATGATATAAACATGGTCTCCCGAGAGGATGAGAACCTGCTCAACACGGCTGTCCTGTATAAAATCAAGGTTTTGATAAACAGCCTCGGCAGTGCCTCTGTACCAGTGCATCTCTCCATCGGTGCTTACAAAGGGGGAGAGTAAAGCCATCCCCCCGACTACACGATCGAGGTCCCAGGGTTTACCCACACCAATATGGCGTGCCAATGAGCGAGGTCTATATTGTGGTATGACCGCCACTCTGTCAATCCCGGAGTTAACACAATTGCTTAAGGTAAAGTCAATGATACGATATTTACCACCGAAGGGGACTGCGGGCTTGGCACGCCCTTTTGCTAACACACTTAGTCTTTTCCCCTCCCCACCAGCGAGGATCAGGGCCAATACCTTTTTCATCTACGTGTTACCTCACCCAACCAAATCATAGATTTTGTGGGGTAAAATAAATTAGGCAACTACATTTTTTGAACAGCCTCATAGTTATTTTAACCCCTCGGGAATGCCGTGTCTAATTCCATTCAATTGAGTTCCCTTTCGAGGTCAATTTTACTTGCGAGCCGCCGGTATATACATTTGCTCGACATATTCCTTCAACATCCGCCGTGCGCAAAAGCGAGGTACAATCGAGTCAATTGCCTCTTTGACCATATGCATCCAGCCATGGGGCACTCCAGCCCTGTCCCGCTGGTAGTAGAGAGGGACAATTTTCTCTTCCAGAAGATGGTAGAGCACCTCGGCATCTGAGTTATCTTCCTCCTTTGGGTCATATGCTTCGACCTCATCACCGATGGCCCAGCCATTAGTGCCATTATAGCCTTCGTACCACCAGCCATCTCGAACGCTGAGATTCAAGACACCATTTACCGCTGCTTTCATGCCGCTAGTGCCGCAAGCTTCTTGAAGGCGGCGAGGCGTATTCAGCCAGACATCCACCCCTTGCACCAGATAGTGAGCCATATGCATATCATAGTCTTCAACAAAGGCTATTCGGCCTTGGAATTCGGGGTCTGTAGCCAGAGTGTATACATGGTGAAGGAGTTGCTTTGAGGGAAAGTCGGCGGGGTGAGACTTACCAGCGAAGATGATCTGGACAGGGTGCCATCTATCAGTGACAATCCGCTTGAGACGTTCTACGTCATAGAAGATTAGCTCCGGCCGCTTATATGCGGTAAAACGACGGACAAAGCCGATGGTCAGAGCATTCGGGTCGAGCAACGCGCCCATAGCCAGCACCTGTCTGGCCATGCACTCACGTTCAGTGGAACATTGCCGTGCTCGCTCTACCACGGCACCGACAAGCTTACGCTTAATAATTTGACGCACTGCCCAGAGTTCCTCGTCGGAGATATTTAGCACAAGCTCCCGAAGGTTGGTATCATCGTATCTTTTTGACGCATCCTGACCTAAGTGCTTCTCGTAGAGACGGCTCATCTCCGGAGCAACCCAGGTGGGCACGTGAATCCCGTTAGTAATATAAGAGATAGGCGTTTCATCCTCTTTAACTTCGGGCCAGAGTCCATGCCACATCCTTCGGGCAATTTTTCCATGAAGCTGGCTAACGGCATTGCGATGGTCAGTCATCTTTAAGGCAAGCACAGTCATATTAAACGTTTGGTCGCTTGTGCCATCCTGTTGTCCCAGCTCCAGGAATGTTTCCCGGCTGATTCCCAGGGACTCCCAATAACTATGAAGGTATTTCTCCACAAGTGAAATAGGGAAGATGTCATGCCCCGCGGCGACCGAAGTGTGAGTGGTGAAAACGGTAGTTGCTCGTACCCTTTGGAGGGCTTCGGTGAAAGTCGCGCCTTTTTCTACCTCTTCCCTGACACGCTCCAGCATCATGAAGGCATTGTGGCCTTCGTTGGCATGCCACACGGAGGGCTTGATACCAAGTGCCCGCAAGACACGCACTCCGCCAACTCCCAGCGTGATCTCCTGCTGGATGCGCTGCTCCTGGTCAGCGGTATAGAGGCGAGCAAATAGCTGTCGATCCTGGGGCATATTCCCTTCAACATCACAACATAGTAGATAAAGGTTGACCCGGCCCAGACGCACCTGCCACACCCCAATATATAGAGGCCTATCACCCAATTTAATCTGAATCAGCGGGCCACACCACTTAGAACGAGGGACTGGATTGATTGGGTTGATAGGTGCCTCATCGAAATCCAATTGCTCGTAAATTTCCTCTTGCCAGCCCTCAACGGAAATATGCTGGTGGAAATACCCCTGGGGGTACATGAAGCCAACTCCGACAAGGGGCAGCCCTAGGTCACACGCCTCCTTGCACAAACCGCCAGCCAAAACCCCCAGCCCCCCAGCATATATGGGAAGGGAATTATGTATGGCAAATTCCATTGAGAAGTAAGCAACAGGGCCGTCTAAGGCATTGGGATATTTGGTAGCAAACCAGCTATCATTGTCTGACATCTCAGCGTCGAAAGCCGACATCACAGAATCATATAGGTTGAGAAAAGCGGGGTCAGTGGCAGCCGCTGCTAACTTATCGGTGCTTATCTCGCGTAATTGCTTGACCGGGTTATGCCCACCCGCCCGCCATAGCGGATAATCCAGAACCCTGAACAGGTCACGTGCCTGGGGGTGCCAACTCCACCACAGATTATTAGCTAGCTCCTCCAGTCTGTTTATTCGTTCTGGTAGTTTCCCTTTCGGAAACATATTTCCCCCTTACTCACCCATTTTTTCTGTCATCTTCATCGTTATCCCAACCCAGTATCTCTGCCGTGGCTCACCGGGGAGATATCAGTAGATTTCTTCTAAAGCCAGACAAACATTGTATTATAGCAGAATATGACTTATGCTATTACATGAATAAGTAGAGAGCTTATTGCCTCTGGTTCGGGAATTTCTGTAGTATAATGTAAACATAATATCAAGTCAGGAGGTGGGCGAATATGGTCAAGATTGTCAAGATTAGCAAGGAGGAAGCAAACAGACGTTTAGTGGATGTGCCGGATGAGAAACGTTTCTGGTGTCATGATGGTAAACTTATTAAGAACCTCGGGGAGCTTGAAAAAGCTCTAAATGATATGAGTGACGAGACTTTCCATTACCATTCGGGTGAAGGGAGAAACGATTTCAGTAGCTGGATCAGAGATGTGGTGGGGGATGATAAGCTGGCAAAAGACCTGAGCAAGGCTAAGTCTCGTATCCAAGCTAGCAAGGCAGTAGCACAGAGGGTCTCCTTTCTGCAAAGTAAAATATAAGAAAGTTTAGGAACTTCACAGCGGCACGCCTTATCGGGGACTTAGAGCAATTTGGGGGTTTCTCTCATTTTCCACTCTTCAGGGAAAAGCTCCTTGAATACCGTGGGAAACTTCGGGGGGTAAATTTCGTACAGGTGCTGGTACATGGTCAGGATCATGGCATCTATGTCATTTATATAGCCCCAGGCACGCTGTATATGGTCGGTGGCGACAAAGATCTCTCGGCAATATCCTTTCAGCTCTCGAATAAGGCGATTCAACGCTTCGCCCTTTCCATCGGGAGTCGATGCTGATTCAACGGAGCGGCTGGCTTCGAGTGCGCGGTGAATAAATTCCGTGGCGACGACACGGTGGCTCTGTCCCCGTTTAACCTCTAGTAAGGCTGCTTCCTTCTGCTCACCAGCAAGACCACCCTCCTCAATGCCAGCTCTCAAGTAATCAAATCGGGTATCAAGAAGGAATTCCAGAATGCGCTCAGCTCCCACGTAGGTGATATCACTAGGGTGCACGTATCTGGTGCCAGCGAAGGCGCTATCCTCAGGTGCAGTGCCGAGAAGAAGTTCTGAAAGGCGATAGCCGTGTAAGAAGGGCCGCTTCTGGCGCCCCTCTTCAGGTCGCCAGCCCCAGTTGCAGGCTCGCTTCATTAACCGGTAGTGCAAGGCTACTTGGTCTTTGAAATCAAAGCGAGGGATAGCATATCTGGTATCATGGAGCAAGGCTGCATCTACAGCTAGTCGCCTGGGCATGCCAAAGGCGTCCAGGATTGCCCCGTAAATATTTATGAGGAAACGACCGGGCTCCCAGAAGACGAATGGTAGCTGCTTAAAAACCGCTGTATCGAGATCCACATCCCTGAACTCCCCGGCGTTAAGCGGTGGATAGTGGCCATCGTAGCGGAGAACCAGGCGTATTTCAGGGGCCCAGGAGATCTGATGTAAGCGGACCCGAGGCAGCTTCGCTATATCGCCCAGGCTCTCCAGATAGTCATCAGGAGTCACGAAGCGCACTTCGGCAATCTTCTTGCTGATCACATTTTTCCAGGCATGCTCCATTATCCCAAGGGCGATATCGCCGAAGTCCATGAGTTCCAGGTCTTGAATGTAGAGGATTAAGCCCCGGTCAGGCAACTCCGCCAGTGCATTTTCCAGCACTGCGGTATACTCGGCTACCGCCTCCTCCCAGGATATAGGAAAGTGAATGTATGATTTATTGCGATATTCTTCGGCAAAGACCCAGTATTTTCCCAGAATATATCCCTGATTTTTCACACCTTCGGGGTCATAACGAGTTATCGGTCGCCAGATGTATTGAGACACCGGAAAATGGCGGGGCAGCGCCAGCATATCAGGCCCCACCACGAAAGCACGATATTGGACATCACCTTCGCCATCCACGACGAAATGTGCCTTGCGGTCACTCAGGTGAGGAAAGAAGATGTACTCCATCCCGCTGTCCTTATAGTCAGCTAACTTAGCCGCATCCACAGACCCTTCGGTGGGAAATGCACCACGATGCCTTGGCTCAGGAACGCCCATCACGTTGTGAAGCAGCTCCACATTGAGGCGGAGCTCATCGGCTATCTCATCGGAAGTAAGTAAGGCAGCGTGGGTATGATGGGCATGTGTGTACAAGGGGTAGATAGTGCCGTTTTTGTAAGCCGCTGCCAAGTTCTGGAATGTCTCCGGTATGTACCAAGCTAGTTGCACCAGCAGTTCGTTGGTGACATCCAGGACTACCGGAGCCCCCAGTGATTCCGCCGTTTGTACTAAGTGGGCGTATATATCACGTTCCTCCCGCACCCTTCTCAGAACATAGTTCTCTCCCCGAATGGCATCGCGTATTTCGGGGTCATCCACCAGGGCAATAAGCTCGTTGGGCAAGTCCCACAGCGGCTCATGGGCGTGAAAGGCAAGGATAACGTAAGCACGCTTCATAATTCTCCCTAACCCCCGAAGGTAAGTTCGGTGGAAACCTCGGGGTGCTCCTTTCTATATTTCTGTTTCAGAAGCTGGGCTTCGCCTGATTCCTGCCACTCCCTTGTTTTACTCACTACTGCTTGAAACAGTTTGCTGGCTTCTTTTTTCTGTTTCTCGTCAATGGTATCTCCCAGTGACTCTACAGCCTGGTATAGTTTCTGGGCACCCCACTCAATCATTTCCACACTCCACCAGGGTCGGCAACTGGCCCACCAATACTGGCAGCTATGCAGTCCCTCGTCCAGAAGTCTGCGTGCCTCGGGAAAGCCAGGCGACTTTGCTGGAGCTTCTTTAACAGTATGCAGCACAAGCTCGGTGAGCTGCCATTGCAACTCGTGCAATTCATGCCCCGGATACTGCCACTGAGGATAAGGTATACCCTGTGTCGCCTCATCTTCCCAGGTGCTCCAAGAAGAAGGAACCGGATTCACAGTATCCACCTGAACGAAGTGTTTTATGAGCTCCGCGATAGTGCAGGTCTTGGGAGTTCCCCGGGCAAATACCTCGGAGAGCAGCCTTTCCTGTCCCGGGCGATGGTGTCCATAGACTTCGCCATCGGTGCCTGTGAGAAGATAGCTATCTCCCTCTAACCTGTCTTTAAGGGCTGCCAGAAAAGGTTCTGCTGAGGGATATGTGCCATAGGTAATGCCGGCGCTGAAGGGGCGTTCCTTGAAGAACACCAGGAAATCTCCCAGCCCTTCAACCTTATAAAGGCGGTCGTATTTAACGGAGCCAATCTTCCCATTAAAGGAAAGTTCGTCCACGATTATCCAGCGAAAACCAAGACCGGCCACGGTTTGGGCTACTTCATAACTGTAGCACATCTCCGGGGGGAAAAAGCCCGTAGGCTTGTAGATTTCCCCGAAGTAACGCTGATTAACAGCAGTATTGAGCTTGACCTGTCTTATGACCTCGTCCTTGGGAATAAGGGGCAGGATAGGGTGATACATGGCACTCCCGGTGAACTCGATTTGGCCCCGCTCGGCTAATTCACGAAGGCCTCGAATCACGTCGTCAAGCCCGTATCTGGCAAGCTGTTCCGTGAGGACAGCATTTATGTTGAGGGTGATTTTGCCCCCAGGTGCCTCCCTCAAGACACGCACCAGCGTCCGATAGCTCTCCTCGGTGACCTTGCGGACTATTGCCTCGGTCTGGGTTGGTGGTTGATATATGTGAAGGAAATTGCTCCAGTACATAGGTCTGCTCCTCCACCGCTATTGCACAAATAGCCTATCTTCCAGTTTGTTTCTAATATTTCTGGCAGCAACAGTGCGGTAATAATATTCTCGTTTTGTTTCCTCACTGGTCCCGCTCTTGTTTATAGCCCGGTAAGCGTTAACCACGGCCCGCAATTGGTCGAGCATGCCCATGTGAATTAGGTTGATGTCCCACATAGGGCGATTGCTAGCCCACCACATCTGGCAACTATGTTCAGCCCGATCCAGAAGTCCCCGAGCAATGGTAGCAGAGTGCCGACTTTCCTCATTATCAGCACACTGGAGTGCTTTGTTTACCAATTCGATGCATATACTCAGGTGTTCCCATTGAAGATGGTGCACCTCGTTCTCCTTGCCTTGCCACAAGGGATAATAGTTGCCGGCTTCCATGTCATCGGCCGTGGTGCTCCAGGAGGATGGCCAGGGCTCTATCGTTTGACCCTGAGGAAAGAGGTCGATAAGTTGGCTGATGGTGACCATCTGGATTTTGCCAGCAGCTTCGTTATTCGTCAAAAGGGCGGCATGCTGCCCGGCCAGTGCCTTAGCTTGCTTAACTTCTTCGAGGGGCTCTGTGGGTGGCTCTAGCTCTTCGTAAACCTTGGCCAGGAATGTCCTCTCCCAATCCTGTATGTGGTGGCCATAGGTTTCGGCATCCATGGCCGTGACCACATAGATATTCTCTCTTTCGCCCTGCCACTCCTCCAGATGAGCAACGAATTCCTTGGCTTCCAGGTCCTGAAAGCTTATCCTGTTGCTCAGCACGTCGTCACGAAAGAAGAGCATTAGGTTCTGGCCCTCACGCTCCACCTTATATATAACATCCATAGGCCACTCTGCAGGGCAGGCAATACCGCTCAGAATAATCCAGCGATATCCTGACTTCATAATAGGCTGCAGAATGTCATGGCTGTAGCACATCTCAGGGGGAAAGAATCCTTGGGGTGCGTATGCATTTCCGAAGGAGCGGCGATTGGTCTGTGTGTTCAGGTTTATCTGCCTCTTTACCTCCTCTTTGGGTATCAAAGGGAGGATAGGGTGATACTTGCCGGTTCCGGTGAATTCAAGTTGACCATTATCAGCAATTTTTCTGAAGCTATCGATTACATCTTTATGGCCGCAGTCCATCAGCATATCAGTCAGGACGCCGTTAAAGTTTATAGTTACCCGAGCGTTGGGATACTCATCAAAGACTTGGAGTAGAGGGCGGTATGATTCGTCGCATATCTTTTTTAGTACCGACGGCACCTGGGTCGGCGGCTGATAGAAATGCAGTAACTGAGCCCAGTAGATCATATGTGCCTCCGAGTGAAAATCTTATCCAGGTAATTCAAAGAAGGGAACGAATCTCGCTTATTCTAACATATACTTAGGTCGAAAAGTAGCTGTTTATCTGGCTTCAGGGATGAACCAGTATCCTAGCTGTAATTTAAGCTGTTGGCAGGGTCTTGAAAGCTCCAGATATCCCCGATGGAACAACAAAAGCCTGTTGGGCACTATCCTCGTTTTACTTCTCTACACACAAAGCTGGCCAGAGCAAAAAGTATATGCTTCCACTAGTACCCCTCTAACATGCAGTGCAAAGAGGTATCAACGTAGGCCTAGCCATTCTAGTTTAATCGCAGCTTGTAGTGCACAATTTATCGCTTTGTGCAACCGCCCTTTTGCCGAGCGCACGCAGGACTTCGCTTACTTTCATAGACAACCTTGGCTCCCCAATCGAGAGCTATCTTGGCAGTATTGTCCGTGCTGGCATTATCAACTACAATAACCTCATACTCGCCGGCGTAGTCCTGCTTTCCTATAGACTCCAAACACGAAAGCAGATAGTTTTCTTCATTGTAAGCTGGTATGACCACCGATACGAATGATAGCCCTTCGGAGCGGGCTGTCGGTGCCTGCACTATGTTATCCTCGCTCATAACTTGTCAATGCTGGAATACATAGCTTGATTATATTATATCACATTGTCAAGACTCGCTGGTGTCACATCGGCATAACATATAGCCACTAGCTGAAATTGCACTTTTCATCTTATTAGGCATAACAAAAAGCCAGATTGTTACCTGATATTCTCGCTTGCCTGAAAAAACAATTGCTCTGGCTTTGTGGCGTCCCCGGAGGGATTCGAACCCGCAACCCGGTGCTCAGAAGGCTGCCGCTATCTACCTCTGCGGCTCGATAATCACTTTTAGGGAGTCTTGAACAAAACTCAAAAATCAAAGGTTAAAAATCAAAATGACAACTTAAAATGCAAATCTTTTACGTTTGCTCTGTCATTTTGCACTTTTGTTTTTACATTTCGAAGGATTTGTTTGGAGATTGGATTTTGGCATTTGGAATCTAGCCAATGAGATTGCCACGTCGCCTGCGGCTCCTCGCAATGACAAAAAGAAGAAGGCTGTTTCCGCCAGCCCCAGCCGATGGGTAATCATCTCTCGCACACGTATCTTGCCAGTCTGTATCAGTTCCAGTAAAGTAAACATGGGATAGCTAGAATTGTCCTAAAATATAGATATAAGCCATGCGCAAGCAAACTCACGAACTCCATTGGCTGCCCCACTCTATGCGGACCTGAAGGGATTGCCTCCCCTACTGGTACAGGTAGGAACTGCCGAGGTGCTACTAGATGATGCGACTCGCCTCGCTGAGAGGGCAAAGTCGGCTGGGGTGGATGTCATTCTGGAACGGCATGAAGAGATGATACACATGTGGCATTTCTTCCCTATGCTGCCCGAAGGACAGCAGGCAATTCGGCGAATCAGTGAGTTCATCGGAAAGCACGTAGGCCAAGCATAAAAAGATTTTGTGCTGCCCAGAGACATTGAGCACTGACCGTCATGTAAATCACCGAGTAAATTATAATGATTAGGTCGGCGGTGCTCATAGGCGTCCCTTTGCTGTAAATCAGGTAAAAGGTTACCGGGAAATTATTGCCGGCATAAAGAGCAAAATGCATCTAGCGGAGTCGGGCCCCTGAAAAAGTGCTTGACAAGCCGTATTGCTCGAACTAAAATCTATGCTGAGAGCGGAAGGAACCAGATCCGTGACCGTTTCCCCGCAATTCTCCAAGCAGCAGGGCACAGGTTCAAATTCGCTCAGAGATATTACTTCTTGGATTTTCCCTAATACTTGGTTAGTATGGAAGGAGACACAGTATATGAGCCAATTAGAAACAGAGGTATTGATTATTGGTGGCGGGGTTGCCGGTGCTTCTATCGCTAGGGAGCTGTCCAAGTATAAGGTTGATGCCACACTGGTCGAAAAGGGAAGCGATTTTGGCCAGGGTATTACTAAGTGTAGCTCCACGATTATGTGCCAGGGGGCTAATGTTCTCGAATTCAGGGCGGAATATCACAATAGCAGGCTAGTTTGGGCTGGCATGCCGTTGATGGAGCCCCTGTGCAAAGAGCTTGATGTACCGTTTAAAAGGATCGGCTCATTAGAGCTAACCAAGAATCAGGCCGGGATGCGCCATCCCGAAAAGATGATGCGAAGGTTCAGCGAATGGAAGGACAAATACCTGCCTGAAGCAAAGCCTTTACAGCTGATCGATAGAGAGACTCTGCTTAGCTGGGAGCCCAATATAAGCAAGGATGTAATCGGTGGTGTGTATGATCCCAATATAGCTATTAACGACCCGGTTAGACTGACCATAGCTTTAGCTGAGAATGCTAAGCAAAACGGGATTAATGTGATATCGGAGACTGAGGTGGTGGGTATATCATGTGGGACAGAAAAGTTTAAGGTGCAAACAAATGACGGTATCGTGAAATGTCGATTTGTCGTTAATGCCGCTGGGGAGTACGTAAGCAAGATAGCCAAAATGGTAAATGCTGATGACTTTGTATTGTATCCCGTCAAAGCCTATCAGGGGGTGTTGGATAAGAAGCTGGGAGGATTAATAAACCACATGGTGCTTTCGACGGAGCATGGTATGGTGACCCCTACAATTCATGACAACTTATTCTTTGGTATATCGCCGAGAACCCAGCGATTAGGTAGGATCCATGATCACTCCACTGACAAGAAGTTGGCTGATACAGCATTAAGACACGCCCAAGAATTAGTACCTGACATATCAGCCAGAGATATAATTAATTCCTTTGTTGGTTTTATTGTGTACCGGAACTTTGAGGTGGGGTGGCATGAATGCACCGTTGAGATATCAAGGTGGGTGCCGCGGTTTATTAATGCCAGTATTGGCTTCCCCGGAATCTGCGCCGCCCCAGCAGCAGCTAAAGAGGTGGTCGAATTGCTCGTCAAAGAAGGACTTAAGCTGGAGGAAAATCCGAATTTCAACCCTTATCGGGAAGCAATGCCCATCTTTAGCGAACTTTCGGATGAAGAGAAAGGGAAACTTATTGCTAAAGACCCGAGGTATGGACATGTGGTTTGCCGTTGTGAGACTGTTACCGAGGGGGAGATAGTTGAAGCCATCAAGAACGGAGCTCGGACTCTAGATGGAATTAAGTTCAGATGCAGACCAGGAATGGGGCGCTGCCAGGCCGGTTTCTGTGGTCCCAGAGTAACCAAGATCCTGGCACGGGAACTGGGCATACCGGAGGAGCAAGTGACTAAGAAGGGCGGCCGGTCTAGGCATCTACTATATAAAAGCAAGGAGTTACTGGAGGAATAATATGAAGTTGCAAGATGTAGATGTAGCTGTAATCGGAGCCGGGCCGGCAGGAATGGCGGCTGCAATCAAAGCCAAGGAGGCAGGAGCTAAGAATATAGTAATCATGGAACGGGCTGAACAGCTGGGAGGACTGTTGCATCAATGCATACATAATGGCTTTGGTTTACTCTACTTCAAAGAGGACCTCACTGGCCCTGAATATGCGCATCGCTTTATTGAGAAGGTTATGGATACCGGGATCGAGCCATTATTAGAGACGATGGTAATCAGAATTTCTAACGATAGGGCAGTGAGTGCGGTTAGCAAATCGGTAGGTTATATTAACTTCAAACCCAGGTCCATAGTTTTGGCTATGGGTTGCCGTGAGCGGTCTCGGGGAGCACTGAATATACCCGGTAGCAGGCCAGCCGGTATATTCACTGCTGGAACAGCTCAAAGGTTTGTTAACGTTGAAGGCTTTATACCAGGCAAGAAGATAGTGATTTTGGGTTCCGGTGATATTGGAATGATAATGGCTCGTCGTTTAACTCTGGAAGGAGCCAAGGTTGAGGCGGTAGTGGAGATACTTCCCTACGTAGGCGGTTTAATCAGAAATGAGGTGCAGTGCGTACATGATTTCCATATCCCCATGTACTTGAAACATACTGTCGCCCAGATTCACGGTGAAGAACGAGTAGAGGCAGTGACCATAGCCCAGGTAGATAACAACAACTGCCCAATTGCTGGCACGGAGAGAAAGATAGAGTGCGATACTCTGTTATTATCGGTTGGTCTAATTCCAGAAAATGAACTGTCATTAATGGCCGGTGTAAAATTGGACCCGATTACCGGAGGAGCCATAGTAGATGAGACAAGACAAACCAGTGTTGTCGGCATATTTGCTGGCGGGAATGTGCTTCATGTCCATGACTTGGTTGATAATGTTTCCAGTGAAAGTGAGCTGGCTGGGCAAAGTGCCGCCAGCTTTGCCAAAGAAGAGAAGCCTTT
>Ga0307426_1001016_pt1 | contig 19021 bp, 24 predicted proteins | sample SalMarWE160340MG_FD_202165 | JGI IMG/M metagenome (GOLD analysis project Ga0307426, IMG submission 202165) | Salt marsh sediment microbial communities from the Plum Island Ecosystem LTER, Massachusetts, United States - WE1603-40 | ecosystem: Environmental > Aquatic > Marine > Intertidal zone >... | reverse complement strand
TGAAATCTCAGAGAAGTATTTTAATGGGCTTTTACACAAGAAATTCAATGGCTGGGATATAACCACTGAACACGATGCGGCAGCTAGGGAGTTCAAAAAGATTGGACTAAAAGAGCTTGATGCCATAGCCAAGAAGGATGGGAGAATTCTGGAAGAATTGAATGGTAATGAACTTGCTCTAATCATCAAAGCTGCGAATGCCCTGAATGTGCCCGTAACCTTGCAAGAGGAATTGAAAGATAAAATTACAGACACAGAAAATAAACTGGAAAGCATGAAAAGTCGCCTGGAGGCAAAGGCAAAAAACAAGGTCAGTGTGAGAAAAGGCTATGCAATGGTCTTTGCGATTGATGTATTAACGCAGAAAAAACGCAGCCAGGAAGCACTACTGACGAAAGTGGAGAGCGCCATGCCCCCGAAGAAGGGTAAGAAACCCTCTGACAAGAAGAAGGGTAAAAAGAAATAGGACTTCCTGATTTTCCGGAAAAGGTATGTCACGGGCCCTCTCCCCTTAACGGCGGGGGCCTTTTTTCTCTTAACATTAACAAGGAGGGATAAGATGGACTATAAGAACATCTTTCATACGACCGTCCTCGTTTGCGTGGTTTGTGGTTTCCCTTGTGTGATTTCTTTAAACGCTCTCGAGGGGGTTTATAAGACCGTTTTAACTCTTGTGACCGGGGCGTTTGGCGGGGTGTTTGTTTTCTCGCTTGCCCTCTTTTATGCCGAGCAGCGTTTCAGGAGACTGGAACTAACAAAGAAACGATCAAGAAAGAGAGGGTTCTGATAAGCACTGTCGTGTAGATGTCACGGGCTCCTACCCTTGCGGCGGGGGCCCCTTTTTCTAACAACTAACAAAAGGAGGTTTTTATGGATAGTGAAACTGTTGAAAGAATAATTTGTCCCTCATGCAAAGCGGAAATAGAAATCGGAATTGAAACGACCTTGCTACATTCAGTTGTAAAGGTGAAGAGGGCAAGGAAGATAAAGGTCCGCCCGCCCAGAAAGGGCGACACAGTGTACATTTTGAACTCTGCTAATTTAGAAGAAGAAACATACGTAGACAAAATAAATATCACAAATGTAAAGGACAGGAGAAAGGGTATGGAAGGGAAAAGGAGAAAGAAATACATCCTAACTGTATTCACTTGCAACGATAGTGCGATTCCTCCTGTTGATTTTGTTGAAACATTTGGTGGGGAACGTTATGCAAAAATGAGGAGGTCGCGGACATAACCTCCTGTGACCACCATTTTCCGAAAAGAAGGGTTTTTGGCCCTTCTTTTTGGTGTTGTCAAGTTAGCGGTATATTATAAGCACAAGGCTCAATACTTTTTATTCCACCGCGACAAAAATCTAGTATGGCAGAGAACGTCGTCGGGGGAGGGGCAGAGAGCGTTGAGGTCGGTGGCTATACCTACGACGAGGACAAGATGCAGATAAGGGTCAATTGTCTCGGCTGCATTTTTGGGGCCTCCATAGAGGAATTCGAGGAGTGCATGGCCCGGACCATAGACAAGATTCTCGAGGTAAAGAAGGTCGAGAGCATCGTCCTCGCAAAGGAGAGGGAGTATGAATATCCGCCCGAGCAGGTGAAGATGCTCGTTGAGATTGCAAACGTAATAGAGGAGTGCGTGCGGGAGGATTTGGTCAGGGTCGAGGTCGCCTCTGACAGGGGAGGCAAGCTCGCCAAGAAATGGTCAGAGAGGATCCAGTATATCGTCCTTGACCTGATGAGGAGGGACCCGATAGGAGCTTACGTGGAAATAATCCGCGAGATAAGGCACATCACCATAAGGATGAAGCACATAGTCTCCGAGGAGGCGTATTCGTGCTACCATGACTACAGGACAGACGTCCTGGAAAAGATAAAGGGGATGATGGAGAAGACCAGGCTGATAAGGCTCGCGAGGCCCCAGATCGCTGGCTACCACGTCGGTGACAGGAACATCTACAGGGAGATATTCACCCCCAGCGTCAGGCCCAACTTCATGCTCACCAGGTACATAGTCACCCCTCCCGAGAACGGCAGGTCTGTGGAGAGATATGACGTCGGTGAGACAAAGGTCGAGATATTCAAGATGACCGACCGGGCGGAATTCTTCTACTACGTCCTTCCTCCGGAGTTCAGGCTCGAGGACAAGAAATACATGGTTCTGGACGAGGCAAGGAGGTTCATGGCGTCCCACAGGCCCAAGACCGCGGAGTTCGTGAGGTCCAAGAGGATAAGGGAGGTCTTCTACAACATAGGAAGGGACATGATAAGGGACGTCGCCAAGAGGATGAAGGTTGACCTGACCATAAAGGAGACAGAGCAGCTCGCCTCAATACTGACGAGATACACCGCAGGGCTCGGTGTCCTGGAGGTCCTGCTTGCTGATGAGAAGGTGCAGGACATATTCATAAACTCCCCGATAGAGAGGCAGCCCATCCTGATAAACCACCAGGAATGGGAGGAGTGCAGGACCAACCTGATACCGACCATGGAGGACGCAGAGGCATGGGCGACCCGGCTCAGGATAAGTTCAGGCCGTCCTCTTGATGAGGCGAACCCCGTCCTTGACGCAGATGTGGCTGTCCCTGGAGGGAATGCCAGGTTCGCGGTCATAACGAGGACGCTCTCTCCCCACGGGCTGGGGTTCGCGATAAGGAGGCACAGGGACAGGCCCTGGACGCTTCCCCTGCTGATAAAGGCAAAGTCGCTCAACAGCACCGCGGCGGGATTATTGTCCTTCCTCATAGACGGGACGGTCTCCCTTCTGGTTGCAGGAGGCAGGGGAGCAGGAAAGACCTCTGTCCTTGCCGCGCTCATGCTCGAGATACTCCCAAAGACCAGAATCCTGACGCAGGAGGACACATTAGAGCTTCCGGCTGACCAGATGAGGGAGCTTGGATACAACATACAACGGCTCAAGTCACGCTCTGTGATAACTAGGGTGGAGACAGAGATGCCCGCGGATGAGGCGCTAAGGACGGCATTGAGGCTCGGGGATTCTGCCCTTATATTGGGCGAAGTCAGAAGCCTGGAGGCAAAGGCGCTGTACGAGGCAATGAGGGTGGGCGCCCTCTCCAACGTCGTGGCAGGAACGATACACGGCGAGTCGGCGTATGGAGTGTTTGACAGGGTCGTTAATGATTTGGGCGTTCCCAAGACCTCGTTCAAGGCCACTGACATAATCCCTATATGCAAGTCCCTGAGGTCAGCGGATGGGTTGCACAGGTTCAGGAGGATGACAGAGATAACAGAGGTCAGGAAGAGGTGGAACGAGGACCCCATGAAGGAGGGAGGCTTCGTGAACCTGATGGAATACTCAGGCAAGGAGGACACCCTGAAGCCCACGGACACATTCATCAACGGGGAATCGGAGGTTCTCAACAGGATAGCCTCTTACGTCAAGGAGTGGTCAGGGAACTGGGAGGCAGTCTGGGACAACATCCAGCTCAAGGCGAAGATAAAGCAGGCGACCGTGGACATAGCGGAGAAGGCAAAGAGAGAGGATATTCTTGAGGCGGACTGGGTGTGCAAGTCCAACAGCATCTTCCACATCTTCAACGAATCCGTTAAGAAGGAGGTCGGTTATCCTGAACCCAAGCGTGTGTATGAGATGTGGGAGAAGTGGATAAGGAAAGAGATGAAGAAGAAAGAAGTCTGATTCTCATTATTCAGGCCTCAGCAAAACTCCAGCCGCAATAATATATCTTTTGGGTTACAGGATCTTTTTTGGCATATCCCTTTTCAAGTAAACTATAAATGGTTTCGTGCAGTTTCTGACAGTACGGACCATCCCGGGTTTCTTCAAACCTGAATCCAAAGCCCTCTTCTGTAAGTTCCAGTGTATGGATAACCTTTTGTAGCCAGGCTTCGCTGACCGGCCTTCCCATTATCTCTATTGCTCCCGAGACGTCCCTTTCCACTTGTGTCAGTGTTCCAGCGGCTGGCATGATTCAAGAATCGATGTGAGATTTATAAGCGCATCTAACCCGGTTACTTCTTCCATATATTCTTACCCTTCGAGCGCTTAAACCATGTGAGGTTGCTCTTGGTCTGGACCAACAAAACCAGTATCCAGTAGGGGAAGAGGAAGAACAGGACGAACGCGTCCCTCCAGCCGAACCCCTCCCTGTATCTGATGAATGGATAGATGTATAGGGGGTAGTTGAGGAGGGTGACTGCTATGCTGAGGACCATGAGTGGGGTGGCTACGTAGGCGCCAACCAGTATCTGCCAGGTGAGGTTGATTATCCCGAGAACAGAGAACCAGTAGGCGAAATACTGGGCAGCAGGGAGGGAGAACCCTGCCCCGTTGAGCCAGAACCACTGGTAATAGCCACCGAATATCTGGTAGAAGATTATGATTCCCATGACCAGGGAGTGGAAATACCAGTAGGTCAGGATTGGCAGGGAATAGAACCCTCCGCCACCGAACCTCTTCCTGAAGTAGAAATCCCTGTTCCTCTTTATTATCTCAATCCCGCCCTTCATCCAGCGGTTTCTCTGCTGGTACCAACTCCTCAGGGAGTTGGGGACAGCCGTCCTGCTGACAGCGAACTCAGAGACCCTTATGCGGAAGCCTGCCTTGATAATCCTCAGGGAGACGTCAACGTCCTCCATGAAGAGGTCTGACGCGAACCCTCCGACCTTATTGAGGACTGACCTCTTGTAGGCACTGAGGGGGCCTGGCGTAAAGATTGTGGCGTTGACCCTGTCACAGAGGGAACGGAAGAAGGAGAAGTAGAGATACTCCACCCGCTGGAACCAGGTCATTATCCCCTCCCTTGGGTTCCTGACCTTCAGGGTTGACGCCACCGCTCCCACCTTCCTGTCCCTGAGAGGGGCGACCAGCCTCTGGATTGAACCCCCCTCCACCACGCTGTCCCCATCTACCACAAGTATCACCTCTCCTCGTGCCTTCTTCAGGGCGAGGTTCAGGGACTTGCTCTTCCCTATATGGTCCGTTCTTATCAGGACTATCCTCCTGCCGAAGGATTCCAGTATCCGGAGGGTCTTGTCAGTGGAGCCGTCATCAATGCATATGACCTGCTTCCTCCCTGGGTAGGGATCATCAAGGAGATTCTGGACGGTCTGACGGACATGCTCCTCCTCGTTGTGGCAGGGAACCAGTATGGATACGGATGGGTGGTAGCCGTCCCCGAACCTGTCCTTTTTCCGCAGGGATATCGCATACTGGGAGAGAAGGATTAGAAGCAGGATTGATGTTGGAATGATTGCTATTGCCTCAAGGAGCTCCCACATGAAATCACGCTCCCACCGAATAGTATAGTTTCGGCGTCTTGTAGAAGGTGTGCTTTATCCCCAGCAGCGCCTTTATCACGGCAATGCTATTGGTGAACTGTATGACAAAGCCGACTATGAATATCCAGGGAAGATATATCAAATCCTTCCAGTGCTTCTGCATCAATATGGCAACCATGCACTCGAAGAAATATCCGAGCGAGAGGACCATGAGAAGGATTCCCTCTGTGGAGAGGAGCGATGCAGCGATATGGCTTCCTGCCTCTATGATGCCCTGGGAATTGAAGACTGCGTACAGGGCCTCCCCTCCTAAGAACGGGTGCATTGTTATTATTGTTGATATCGTGACACCGAGTATGAAGGGGAATATGAGGAAGCCGGTTGTTATGAAGAACATGTCAAGCTTCTGCTTCTTTGAGAGACCCTCTGACTTCATTATCCTTCCCATGTAATCCTTCGCGACCTTTGTGGTGGCGTATGCCCACCTCTCCTGCTGCTTGACGAATGATTTCAGGGTTTCGGGGACCTCACCCCTCGACTTCACGTAGGGGAGGTAGACCTGCCTGTATCCCTTGTCAAGTAGCCTTACGGTTAGGTCAATGTCCTCTCCAATGCTGTCCTCATTCCACATCCCTGCATCAAAGAGAACCTCCTTTCTGATTGCCCCGCCAGTGCCGCAGAATATCGCAGAGCCAATCCTTTCCTTGACAGGCATCGAGCACTGGTGAAAGGAGCTGTAGGACATCATCGCGACCCTTGACATTATGTTCTTCCTGGGATTGATGTAGTCCCACCTCGTCTGGACCATCGCCACCCCCGGGTCTGCAAAGGGCTGGGCAACCTTCCTCAGGAAATCTGTCCCAAGCCTGTAGTCAGAATCGAAAACCACTATTATGTCGCCCTTTGAAACCTTCGCGGCAGCATTGAGGGCGCCTGCCTTGAACCCATCTCTCGAGCCCCTGCGGAGGATACGGAAGCCCCTTGCCTCTTTCTTCAGCCTGTTGAGCGCCCTTGGTGTCTCATCATCATCGCTGTCGTCTATTACTATTATCTCATACCTGTCCTTGGGGTAATCGAATTCCAGGCAGGACTTCACGCACTCCACAACGACAGGGTCATTGTACACAGGGATGTGGATGGAGAATCTTGGGTCCATCTTCTCCTTCGGCTTCTCCTCCTTCCTGCCCCTGATGAATATGGACGCAAAACCAATGGAGTAGAACTTCAGGGAATAGATTATCAGGGGAGTCATGCATATGTAGAACATTATCTTTCCCAAGACGACGAGGTCCATTCCAGCACCTGAGATTCCTTAAAACTATAGTAATATATTATTTCAATCGCATCCATTTATAGTAAGGTGGTTACATGCAGAAAACCATGACCTTCCTGGTGCTGATGTCCGTCTTCATATTCGCAGCAGGATTCCTCTCAGGCTATTTCCTGGAAAGGACTGGAATGTTGTATGCGCAGAGCAGCATAGAGGAACTCTCCAACGAGGTCGAGAGCATGCAGCTCCAGCAACTGTTCATAGCAGGAGAGGAAGTGGATTGCAGGCTCATGGCATCCACCATGGGAAGCATGTCATACCACCTCTGGGACATGGTGAACCAGCTCAAGGAGATGAGCCCCGACACCCAGGAGTTCTATGACCTGAAGAGGAAGGCAGATTATCTTTCCATACGCTCATGGATATCGGCAAGGACCATAAGGGAAAAATGTTATTCTGACATCCTTCCAATCCTCTTTGTCTATTCTGTCAACTGTCCGGAATGTAACTGGCAGGACCAGGTCCTGCAGACAATAAAAAGCAGGCACGAAGGCGTCCTTGTTTATGCGATTGATTACTACCTCGATGAGGACATAGTGAGGCTGATAAGGGACGCGTACTCGATAGATTCTACGCCTTCCATGATAATAAACAGGGAGGCATACGGATACACGGACACCGAGGAGCTGGAGGGGATTGTCTGCAGCTTCATAGAGTGCTGACTCCTTTCTGGATTTTTAAGTAACCAAAACAAAAACAGGGAAAGGTGATTACCGTAAAAAGATTTTACATAACGACTGCCATAGACTACGTCAATGCAAGACCACACCTCGGCCATGCATACGAGAAGATAGTCTCTGACGTCATTGCCAGGTGGCACAGGCTGAAAGGGGAGGACGTGTTCTTCCTCACAGGGACGGACGAGAATGCGCAGAAGAACGAGCAGGCAGCCAGAAAGGCAAAAATTCCTGTAAAGAAATTCGTGAATCAGAACAGCGACAGGTTCGAGGAGTTGTGCAGGAAGCTTAATCTCAGCCACGATTACTTCATCCGGACATCGGAACCGAAGCACAAAGAACTCTCAAAAAAAATATTCAAGAGGGTCTATAATAACAAAAACAACAAAGGCGAAAGGGATATTTACCTAGGTGATTATAAGGGGCTATATTGTGAAGGATGCGAAGAGTTCAAGACAGAAAAGGACCTGGTGAACGGAAAGTGCCCCGAGCACGGGACAGAACCCGTAGAATTAGAAGAAGAGAGCTTCTTCTTTAGGATGAGCAGATACCAGAATCGGATAGAGAATCTTCTCTCAAAGCCGGGATTCATCTTCCCTGATAGCAGGAGGATAGAGATGCTGAACAGGATAAGGGAGGAGGGTCTCAAGGACCTCTGTATCAGCAGAAGGAAGGGCCCATCTGACTGGGGAATTGACTTGCCCATGCTGGGAGAAAAGGGAACCAAAGAACATTATCTCAGCGGGGACAGCAAGATTTATGTTTGGTTTGAGGCGCTCCTGAATTATGTTTCTGCGCTCGGATATCCAAACGGAAAAGATTTCAAGAAATATTGGCCTGCGGACATCCACATGATAGGAAAGGGGATAAACTGGTTCCATTCGGTCATCTGGCCGAGCATGCTGCTGTCAGCGGGCATGGAGCTGCCGAAGAGGATAGTGGTACATGGCTACATAACGGTCAACGGGAAGAAGCTGAGCAAGAGCCTGGGCAATGTAATAGACCCCGTGGAACTCACAAAGAAATATCCTGTTGACGCGCTCAGGTACTTCCTCGTGAGGGAGATTCCCTTCGGAGAGGATGGTGACTTCTCTGAGGATGCGCTGAAGGCGAGGATAAATGGAGAGTTAGTGGCAGACCTTGGAAACCTGGTCTCGAGGGTCCTCACCCTCGCGGAGAAGCACGGAGGGCCATTCAGGGGGAAGCCAGAACTGGAGAAGGAGCTGGATTTCAGGAGCATAGAGAAGAAGATCGATGCTCTGGAGCTCCACCACACCCTTGACGGTGTGTGGTCGTTCGTGAGGGCCTGCAACAAGTATATCAATGACAAGGAGCCGTGGAAGCTGGATGGTGAAGAACTCTCCAACGTGTTGTACAACCTTCTGGAGGCAGTGAGGGTGATATCCATACTAATCCTCCCGTTCATGCCAGAGATCTCTGGAAGAATATCGAAGCAGCTGGGCGTAAAGGTTGGGACATTCAAGGACCTGAAGTTCCGTGCGTTCAAAGGGAAGCCAAGGAAGGGCGAACACCTCTTCAAAAAAGCAGAGTAGTCACATCTAGCATATCATGGTGATTAAGTAATTGGCCTTATCCCAGAGGGATGAGGCGTCGCTTAGTCATTCAGAATATATGTTGGTGGAATTATGGGGTTTGAGGATAGCGCGAAGAGGCTGGACTTTGAGGGAACCCTCGTAGGGCTCATAGTCTCTGCATTCGGCCTTGTCGCTGCCCTGTTCTGGAAGGACGCGATAACAGAACTCATAGACACGTTCGTCCCTGCGGGAGAGGGAGTGACCTACAAGTTCGCCGCAGCCATGCTCGTGACCGTAATAGCGGTTGTTGCAATATTCGTGCTTGTAAGATATGTGGCGGGAATAGACGACAGGCTGAGGCAGAAGGCAGCGAAGATAAAGGGTAAATAGGAAGGGCAGGAAACCTGTTTCTGAAGATATATACAGGAAAGGTTGTTCCGTAGTATAGAAAAGTATATAAACCGTCCGGGACCAATAATATACTGCATGTTGTGGTCAGGGGGGATTGGAACCACAATATATTGTATTTTTGTCATACAGCGGGAGTGACAAAAAAGCAAAGGATTTCAGTGGGTTGCGTTTGCACCGCTGAATTGACAGAAATAAAGGGGATACTTGGTGATTGATGTGAGATGTCCGTACTGCGGCTCAGAGGAGAACAGGGTCATTGACAAGAGGGACAACCCCGAGCCCAACATAACCAGGAGGAGGCGCGAATGCCTTGACAGAAAATGCACGAAGAGGTTCACCACTTACGAGAGGGTGGAGACGCTCGAGCTTACGGTGGTCAAGAAGGACGGGAGAAGAGAGCAGTTCGATAGGGAGAAGATACTCTCAGGCCTCCGGAAGGCATGCGAGAAGAGGCCTGTCCCGAGGGAGAGGATAGAGAATGCGGTCAGTGACATAGAGTTCAAGCTCAGGAACCACCACAGCACAGAGATTGACAGCAAGGTCATAGGAAACCTCGTGATGAGGAAGCTCAAGGGCCTTGACCAGGTCGCTTACATAAGGTTCGCTTCCGTTTACAGGGAATTCTCAGATATCGAGGCGTTCGTGAAAGAGGCTGAGAAGTTCATGAAGAACAACTAACATACTCACCGTCTTATCCCGAAGGGATGAGACTTTGCAGAGTCGTACAAAATGTGCGTCACAAAGATTAAAGATGGGGGATTGAATGACAGGCGAGAACAAGTTCGAGATAAGGAAGATAAGGAAGAGGAACGGGAAAATTGTTACCTTTGACAGGGAGAAGATTACAGAGGCCATCTGGAAGGCCGCGCAGGCAGTGGGAGGAAAGGACAGGAAGACAGCAGAGAGGCTTTCAGGCAAGGTCGTCACTGTAATGGAATACCAGTTCTCTGACAAGACCATCCCGACCGTCGAGGAGATACAGGACATCGTCGAGAAGGTCCTCATCAAGAGCGGTCATGCCAAGACTGCAAAGGCATACATACTCTACAGGCAGCAGCACGCAAAGATTAGGGAAACCAAGAACGTGATGGTCGACGTCATCAACACCATATCTGAATACCTCGAGGCAACCGACTGGAGGGTCAAGGAGAACAGCAACGAGGCATTCTCATTCTCCGGCCTCCTCCTGCACACGGCAGGGAAGGTGATGTCCAACTACAACCTGAACCAGATGTACACCCCCCAGATATCAGATGCTCACAAGAAGGGATACGTTCACATCCATGACCTGTCGCACGGCGTCATAGGCTACTGCTGCGGACATTCCCTGAAGAACCTGCTCCTCATGGGATTCGGCGGAGTCCCTAACAAGGTGGACTGCAAGCCGGCAAAGCACATGTCCACCGTTGTCCACCAGATGGTAAACTACATCGGCTGCCTCCAGATGGAGTTCGCAGGGGCCCAGGCGTTCTCCAGCATTGATACCCTGCTTGCCCCATTTGTCAGGGCAGACGGCCTTGAATACAAGCAGGTGAAGCAGAACATGCAGCAGCTGGTATTCAGCCTGAACATACCCTCGAGGTGGGGGGCTCAGTTCCCGTTCTCTAACCTTACATTTGATTGGACCATTCCGAAGGATATGGAGAATGAGCCGGCAATCGTTGGGGGAAAGGACCAGGGCTATGCATACAGCGACATCAAGGAGGAGGCTGACATGATTAACAGGGCTTTTCTGGAGGTGTTTACAGAGGGCGATGCCAACGGGAGAGCGTTCTCGTTCCCAATACCGACGTTCAACATAACAAAGGACTTTGAATGGGACACGGACAACGCAAAGAAGCTCTTCGGGATGACGGCAAAGTACGGCTCTCCATATTTCCAGAATTACGTGGGCTCGAACCTGGACCCCAGCTCTATAAGGGCAATGTGCTGCAGGCTCAATATCAACCAGAAGGAGCTCATGAAGAGGCCCGGAAGCATGTGGGGACCTGGGGACAACACCGGCTCGATAGGAGTCTTTACGCTTAACATGAACAGGCTCGGCTACGAGGCAAAAAATGAGGACGAGTTCCTGGAGAGGGTCGGACATTACATGAGAATAGGGAAGGATTCACTGGAGATAAAGAGGAATATGGTTGAGAAGAACCTCCAGCGCGGTCTGATGCCCTTCACGAAGGTTTATCTCGGGACCTTTGACAACCACTTCTCCACCATCGGTCTCGTCGGGATGAACGAGGCGATGCTGAACCTGATAGGGGAGAACATAGCATCCCCTGAAGGAAAGAAGATAACGATAAGGACGCTCAATTTCATGAGAGAGAGGATGAAGGAGTTCCAGGAGGAGACAGGGAACCTGTTCAACCTGGAAGCCACGCCCGCAGAGGGGGCATCATACAGGCTCGCGAGGGAGGACAAGAAGGCTTACGGGAAGAATATCATAACATCTGGTGGGAAGGTTCCCTACCTGACCAACTCGACGCAGCTCCCGGTTGGATACACGGATGACCTTGTACAGGCCCTGGAGCACCAGAACGACATACAACCTCTGTACACCGGGGGAACGATATTCCATGCCTTCCTCGGGGAGAGGGTCTCGAGCTGGGAGGCAGCGGCAACGCTGGTCAGGAAGATATCGCAGAACACGAGGCTTCCGTACTTCTCCCTAACACCCACCTTCAGCGTGTGCCCTGTGCACGGATACATAAGAGGAGAGCATCACAACTGCCCGTTCAATAACAACGGGGGCTGAAATCATGGTACTTGAATCCCGGCGGCTTGCCCCGGGACCTGTACAAAAGGTTGCGGTCAGGGGCTGTCTTAACAGCCCCGCCGTAACTCAAAACGCAAAGGAACTAAGACGACATGCGTTTGGTGCATGTCATGAAAATTAAATAACATTTGGGCGGCATTTCAATCCCAGGTCGCACCCAGGATTTATATAAACAATGCTTGGTTTGAATGCTGGGCACGAAAAGCCGTCATACTAATGATGGAGGTGGTTTAATGGAACCTAACGGAAAATGCAACAAGGAGACAGAGGTCTTCTCGAGGATAGTCGGATACTACAGGCCGATAAAACTGTGGAACGACGGTAAGAAAGAGGAATTCAGGGAGAGGGTTACCTTCTCTGAGAAGAAGGCGCTCGAGGGCCTTGGCAAATAAGCATCCCTGAGACAGGGGGATGTCTTGCTTATAATCAGATGCAGAGTGGTTTTATGGTAAATATAAAGGGTCTCCTGAAGACGACAATGATTGATTACCCTGGAAAGATGGCCTCCGAAGTCTTTTTCGGCGGGTGCAACATGAGGTGCCCCTTCTGCCACAACATCGAGCTCGTTAAGGATTCGGATAAGCTTGACAGTATATCAGAGGATGTGGTCATGTCCTTCCTTAAAAAAAGAAGGAAATGGATTGACGGCCTGGTAATATCCGGTGGCGAACCCACAATCCACAGGGACCTCCCTGAGTTCATGAAAAAGGTCAAGGACACAGGGTTCCTCGTGAAGCTGGACACCAACGGGACAAACCCGGGGGTGATTGAGAAGCTGATTAAAGACGGTTTGATTGACTGCATAGCGATGGACATAAAATCCTCTCCTGATGGTTATGATAAAGCTACCGGAACAAAAGTGGACATGAAGGCAATCAGGAAAAGCGTCTCCCTGATAATGAATTCCGGCCTGGATTATGAGTTCAGGACCACCCTTGTCCCGGGGCTGCACAAGAAAGAGGATGTCAGGGAGATAGGGAAGTGGCTGAAGGGGGCGAGGAAATATGCAATCCAGCAGTTCAACTCCGGAGAGACGCTTGACCCCAGGCTTAAAGGGAGACACTCGTTCAGCGGGAAGGAGCTCAGGGAGATGGCTTCAATGGTTTCGGATTGCTTTGACGTGGTCGAGGTCAGGGATTGACCAAAACATTAATAAAGGAGCAGGACAATCTTTTGAGAGGGATTTTCATGGCAAAGGAAAAGATAACCAAGAACATGCAGCTCGGTGAGCTGGTTAGCAGGTATCCAGAGGCCGCGCAGGTGATGCTTAAGCACGGGCTTCATTGCATAGGCTGCCACATGGCTGCATGGGAGACCATAGAGCAGGGCGCAAAGGGGCATGGCATGGATGACAAGCAGCTGGAAAAGATGCTGAAGGAGATGAACGATGTCCTTAAGAAGAAGCCCGGAAAGGATTTAAAAGAGCTCTGAGAATAATAAACGTGATTGTATGGGAGACAAGAAGCCTGTCGTTGACAAGGAGAAATGCATAGGGTGCGGGACCTGCGTATCGGTCTGCCCGCAGAACGTCTTTGAGATGAAGGACGGGAAGGCCAATGTGGCGAGGCCGCAGGACTGCGTTGCATGCTCGGCCTGCGTGGAGAACTGCCCTGTAGAGGCAATAAAGCTTGTTGACGCAAAGAAGAAATAGTTAACAAACGTTAACTTTATATATTAATTAACTATAGTTAATTCTATGAATCTTCCCCAGGAGATAGAGGTCTGGTACATCATCCCTGCCATAAGGAAGGAGATGGCAAAGGCCATGCTCAAGAAGGGTCTCAGGCAGAAGGAGGTTGCAGACAGGCTGGGCGTCACTGATGCCGCAATATCCCAGTACCTGAAATCAAAGAGGGCGTCAGAGGTCAGGTTCGATTCCACCATGAGGGCGGATATAGAGAAGTCTGCGGAGCGGGTAATGAAGGGCGGAAACGCGATGAAAGAGATTCAGCGCATAGTGAGGCTCTGCAGGATGAAGGGCCTGGTATGCAGGACGGGCAAGAAGCTCGGCAACTCGCCGGGGGGTTGCAGGGCATGCCTCGGTGAGGTGTGTTTTCATGAATAGGGTTTATCTTGACCATGCGGCGACCACCCCTGTCGAGCCGGTGGTCGTGAAGGAGATGGAGAGGTTCTTCCTAAAGGACTTCGGAAATGCTTCCTCCATCTATTCAACAGGGAGGGAGGCCGCGCTGTCTCTGGACAAGGCAAGGAGGGTGGTTGCCAGGGCGATAAACGCGGATGAGGAAGAGATAATATTCACCTCAGGGGGAACGGAATCGGACAACCTCGCACTGGTTGGGGTTGCCATGGCCAGCAGGCCGAAGAACCACATAATAACGACCAGGATAGAGCATCACGCGATACTCAGGACATGCGAGTGGCTGGAGAAGAATGGCTTCAGTGTAACGTATCTGGATGTTGATAAACAGGGACTGGTGGACCCGGGGGATGTTGAAAAGAAAATTACCAGCAGGACGTGCCTGGTTTCGGTTATGATGGTGAACAACGAGATAGGAACGATACAGCCAATAGGAGAGATTGGAAGGATATGCAGGAAGAGGGGCGTCTGCTTCCACACGGACGCTGTCCAGGGGTATGGTAAGCTTCCCATAGACGTCAGGAAGATGAACATAGACCTGCTCTCAGCTAGCGGGCACAAGATATACGGCCCCAAGGGTGTAGGTATGCTCTACGTGAGGAAGGGCGTTAAGATAGCGCCCATGGTCCACGGAGGCAACCAGGAGGGGGGAATCCGCGCAGGCACAGAGAACCTCCCCGGTATAATGGGATTCGCAAAGGCCACTGAAATCTCCCTGAAAGTGATGGAGGAAGAGGCCGGGCGGCTTGCTGGTTTACGGGATTACCTGATAAAGAGAGTGCTGGAGATTCCCCATACACATCTCAACGGACATCCCAGGAAGAGGCTGCCCGGAAACGCGCACTTCAGGTTCGATTACATCGAGGGCGAGGCGCTCATACTGAAACTGGATGCCCACGGGATAGAGGGCTCTACAGGGAGCGCCTGCTCCTCTAGGGAACTGAAGCCCTCGCACGTCCTGACAGCGCTCGGCCTGAAGGCACACCAGACCCACGGGAGCCTGCGGCTGACCCTGGGAAGGCACACCACCAAAGGAGAGGTTGACAGGGCAGTGAAGGCAATCAGGAAGGTTGTCGGAGAACTCAGGGAGATATCGCCCTACAGGAAGGGCTGGAAGGACATAGAGAAGGACAAGGGAGGGAAGGAATGTACAGCAAGAAGGTAATGGAATACTTCCACCACCCCCACAACATGGGTGAGATAAAGGACCCTGACGGGATAGGCAAGATTGGTAACCCTCAGTGCGGGGACATCATGTGGCTCTACATCAAGGTGGGGAAGAGGAAGGACGGGAAGGAATATCTCAAGGACATCAAGGTCAAGACCTTCGGATGCGTTGCCGCGATTGCCACGAGCTCTGCGATAACAGACCTCGTGAAGGGAAAGACCCTTGAGGAGGCGGAGAGGATAAGCAACAGGGACATCGTTGATGTTGTTGAGGGTCTCCCGAAGAACAAGATTCACTGCTCCCTGCTCGCTGCGGACGCGCTGAAGAAGGCGATAGAGGACTACAGGAAGAAAAAGGATAAACAATAAAAACCTTTCGTCCAATTCTGTAGAGGTGAATTATGCTCATTTGCACTGAGTGTGGACAGGAATTCCCGGATTTTGACTTCCAGCTGAAGTATTTCATATGCACCCAGTGCCTGATGGAAATGGGCATTGATTCTTAAACCATCCAGGGCAATTATTTACAATGTCTGACATATGGCTCTATGCAATAGGCAGCGTCATCCTCGTAAGCCTCGCCTCGCTCGTGGGTATATTCACGCTCTCCCTCAAGGACAGGGCCCTAGGAAGGATTCTCATCTACATGGTCTCCTTCTCTGCAGGAGCGATGCTCGGTGGAGCGTTCCTCCACCTTCTTCCAGAGGTAGTTGCTGAAGTGGGGTTCGGTATTGAGATATCTCTCTATGTCCTTCTGGGAATATTGAGCTTCTTTGCAATAGAAAAGTTCATCCACTGGAGGCACTGCCACATTCCCACCTCTGACAAGCATCCGCACCCCTTCGCATACATGAACCTCTTCGGTGACGGGGTCCACAACTTCATAGACGGGCTTGTTATAGGGGCTTCATACATCGTCAGCATCCCGCTGGGAGTAGCGACCACGCTGGCCGTTCTCTTCCACGAGATACCCCAGGAAATCGGGGACTTCGGCGTCCTCGTCCATGGCGGCTTCAAGAAAAGAAGAGCCCTCTTCATGAACTTCCTCACCGCACTCACCGCTGTTATAGGAGCTGCCGCAGCCCTTATCCTGAGCGCATATATTGAGGGGATGACCATCTTCCTCGTCCCCTTCGCTGCGGGGAACTTCCTCTACATAGCAACCTCTGACCTCATACCAGAACTAAAGAAGGAGCCTGGCGCAAAGAAGTCAGCAGGTCAGTTGATATTCATCATCCTCGGGATAGGAGTGATGTATCTGATTCTGCTGGTCAATGGATAAAACACTGATATCTTCATTTTCTAAAAACAAGAGCTGCTGCTTTGTAACTTATTTTTTTGAACTTGGGATTTGATTTGATCTCAAAACTGAACTGTCTCTTTACATTAAGTTTTTTGAGTATTCTCATAACATCATCGGGTTTATGATTATAACATTCATCCCCAGTTATGATAGACGGTCTTGATTCAACCAGTCCTGATTCATATATGTAAGACAGGATTAGAGTTTTGCATATGATTTGTAAAGATGATAAATAATCTACAATCTTTTTTTTGCTAATATGATGTAAATTCATCCAGTCAAAAACATTGACATCCTTAAATCCCATCTGATGCAATTCTTGGGTTTTAGTTTTCTTAAACTCCAAACCCGGGAAGTTCTTCTTTGCAGACTCTATTGCTACTTCTGAGGTGTCAGTTCCAATAGTTTCTTTGAATCCCATTCCTTTTATGGTCTCAGCGGTTTCGCCTGTCCCACAACCAGGAATTAGCAGGGTTTTTTCTTTTTCCAATTCATTTAATTCCGCTATTATCTCGTTGGGGAATTTGATACCGAACCATGGCAATTCAGAAGACTGATATTTTCTATAAATAGAATCCCACATTTCTTGGCTGTTTTTTTGCAACATCTTAAATTATTGGGTTTATTGTTAAAATTACTTAAGCCGGTTGCCGTGGACGGGTTTCCACTGCCAGGAGTATTTCTTTACTGTGGGGGTCTTTCCGAAGCCGCATGATGCGCATTCCTTGTGCCTGATGTGGTAGGCGTGCTTCCCGCACCTCCTGCAGATGAAGTGGGTCTTCTTGTTCCTCTTCCCCATGCTGGGTGTTCCCTTTGTCATAAAATCAGCCTCACTTTTCAGGTGAGATGTAGACTATGCTGTCGCCCCTGATAAGGACCTTCCCGAGCTTCACTTCCTTGTCGTTCCCTGTTATCGTGGCCTCGTCAAGCCATATGTTTATGTGAGAATCAAAGGCCTTCAGTATGCCCGTTACGGTCTCCTCTGACTTTGTCTTGACTATTATCTTCTTGTCTGTTGAGCTTCCGAGCACGTCAAGCGGTCTCTGCATCATAACACCTCGTTCATTCTTTCCGTATGGGTATTCTATTTTATATCAATGTATTTAAAGGTTTCCTTAAAAAGCCTTCACTTGCCTCCTTTGCCATTCAGCCTCGATATCAACCGTTAACTATTTAACCTCGCTTATGATAAACATGAGTGAGCAGAGGGTTACAATGAGATTCAGAGAACTTAGGGTAAAACGGCAAATCATAAATAATGCCGAAAGGCTGGGATTTGAGAAACTGACCAGAATCCAGGAGAGGTCAATAAACAAGATCCTTGACGGAATGGATGTTGTCGGGCAGGCAGAAACAGGTTCAGGAAAGACCGTGGCATTCGCGCTTCCTATTCTGGAGAGGACTGAACCGCGCAGGGGCATCCAGGCGCTTGTGCTGACACCAACAAGGGAGTTATGCGTCCAGATAACTGATGTTTTCGAAGACCTTGGAAGAGGGCTCGGAATAAACGTCACGAGCGTGTATGGCGGGGTGAGCATTGACAACCAGATAAGAAAGCTTCACAGCACAGAAATCGTGATAGGGACCCCTGGAAGGATACTGGACCACATGAACAGGGGGACGATAAGCCTGGGAGGGGTGAGGTTCCTTGTCCTGGATGAGACAGACCGCATGCTTGACATGGGATTCATTGATGATGTTGAAAGGATAATCAGCCAGGTTCCAAGAAAGAGGCAGACCCTGATGTTCAGTGCCACCATGCACGGTCTTGTGGACCATATCATAGACAGGCATCTCTACAAGCCGGTCTTCGTATACACGAGGACCCATGTGGACAAGAGCAAGCTGAGGCAGGTGTATTATGAGATTGGGAACCAGAACCTGAAATTCTCTCTTTTGGTTCATCTCCTGAAGAACAGCACGCAAGGATTGACGCTGGTCTTCTGTGCAACCAGGACCGAATCCGATATCGTTGCAAGGAACCTGAGGAGGAACGGCCTGAACGCCTCAACGATTCATGGAGGCATGAGCCAGCAAAGCAGGGAGAAATCCATGGATTCTCTAAAAAACGAAAGGACAGACATCCTGGTTGCCACAGACGTGGCAGCGAGGGGGATTGACATAAAGAACGTCACCCACGTATACAATTACGATGTCCCGAAGACCTCAAAGGAATATATCCACAGGATTGGAAGGACCGCAAGGGCAGGGGAGGAGGGAGACGCCGTGACCCTGCTCACGCACAAGGACCATGACAACTTCCGGAGGGTCCTCAGGGACGTGGAGCTGGACATCCAGCCCGCGGAGATGCCTCATTTCAGGAGGGTAATGTTCGAGAGGTATCCCCGCGACAGCGACGGTCCCAGAAGGAGACCATACCAGAAGACGTATCAAAGACGGCCAAGAAGATGGTGAGCCTACCTTTTCGCTTTCTTTCTCGTTTTCCTGTGCTTCTCTGCTGCATCGATATCCTTCT
>Ga0307426_1001015_pt1 | contig 19041 bp, 22 predicted proteins | sample SalMarWE160340MG_FD_202165 | JGI IMG/M metagenome (GOLD analysis project Ga0307426, IMG submission 202165) | Salt marsh sediment microbial communities from the Plum Island Ecosystem LTER, Massachusetts, United States - WE1603-40 | ecosystem: Environmental > Aquatic > Marine > Intertidal zone >... | reverse complement strand
GCCGAACACGGTGCCTCGATCATCGGACTGGTAATGGATGAGGAGGGCAGTCCCAAGAGCGCGGATAAGCGGGTGGAGAATGCCGGAAAGCTTCTGGCCAAGGCCATGGAGTTCGGTATCAATCCGGAGCAGTTGTTTCTCGATCCCATCGTCATGCCCCTGAAATTCATGCAGGAGCAGGCCCAGGAGATCCTGGGGGCGGCCAATCAGTTCAAGCTGTTCAGCGATCCTCCGCCCCACATCGTCTGCGGGCTGTCCAACATCTCCAACGGCACGACCAAAAAGAAACTCATAAACCGCACCTTTGCCGTGATGCTGGTGGCCAATGGGCTGGATGCGGTGATCTGCGACGTGACCGATGAGGATCTGGTCGATGCCCTGCTCACCGCCGAGCTGGTGATGAACAAGCAGATCTACGCGGACAGCTATATCGAGGCCTTCCATTCGTAGGTTCGCAGCGGGTAGATCGGTCAGCGCTTGACAGGAATCCCCGCTCCGGCGTACTTTTAAATCACACCCAACTCAGGTTTATCCGGAGGGTAATCCACCGACGAGGAGGAACGTGTTTATGAGGGACATAGTACTCACAGCCGTGTTCAGATGCCTCGAGCGTGGATCCTGCAGAGGGCGCTTTCTCCACTGAGCTGATCAAATCTTGTATAACGATCCTCTGTGAACTGCTATCGGGGCCTGTCGCTCTGATTTCGTAAAGCAGTACGGAGGGCGTGTATCATGTATCTACGACAATTCGGCTGGAACGCCGGATTCAAACAACAATTCGAAGAGCTCAACACGGATCGTTCCTGCCTGCCGGCGCGGGTGATCTACGCACAAAGGCAGCTGTACAGGGTGGTCGGCGACCACGGAGAGTGCCGGGCGCAGGTCAGCGGTCGCCTTCGCCACAGGGCTCGCTTCCCCGCCGATTTCCCGACAGCCGGTGATTGGGTGGGGATCCAGATCGATCCGCAGGAAGCCGGCAACAGCGGGACGGGTATCATCCACTTTACTCTGCCGCGAAGAACCTGGCTTTCCCGTAAAGCGGCGGGGGAAAAGGTAGAGCAGCAGCTGATCTGCGCCAACGTCGACCGGGTGTTTCTGGTCTCGGGGCTCGATCGGGATTTCAACCTGCGCCGGATCGAGCGCTATCTCTCGGCGATTTACGAAGGCGGGGCGGAACCGGTGATCGTCCTGAACAAAGTCGACCTCTGCCGGGATCTGGAGATCAAGCTGGCCGACCTCGGGACCGTATCCTTCGACCTGCCGGTGATCTGTACCAACGCCCTGACCGGTGAGGGCTTGAAACAGCTGGATCCTTACTTCGAGGAAGGGAAAACCGTGGCCTTCGTCGGTTCCTCCGGGGCGGGAAAATCCACCCTCATCAACCGTCTGCTGGGTCGTGATGTCCAGGTGACCCGGAATCTGCGCAGTGACGGGAAAGGGCGCCATACCACCACCCATCGCGAGCTGTTCCTGGTTTCCGGAAAAGGGATGGTGATCGACAACCCGGGGATGCGGGAGCTGCAACTTTGGGCCCAAGAGGAGCGAGTTGGAGACACCTTTGCCGAGATCGAGTTTCTGGCCGAATGGTGCCGATTCAGCAACTGCCGCCACGGCAGTGAACCCGGTTGCGCAGTTCAGGAACAGATAGCCGCGGGAACACTGGATCCGAAGCGTTTACGCAGCTATCTCAAACAGAAACGGGAGCTGGAACAGCTCTCCCGAAGCGAGGATCTTACCAGCCAGGACCGCTACAAGCTGCGCCGTCAAGAGGGGCGACGGTGGGAGCAGGAAATCCGTGACCGGTTCAAGGACAAATACTAAAAACCATTAGAACCAGGTCTGTTTCTTATACTCGATATACCTCTGCCCGAAGCACCGTTCCAGGTTCTTCTCTTCGAAGTGGGTCCAGACGGAGATGATGCCGGCCCAGAGAATGGTGGAAAGACAGGCGATGAAACTCTTTGCTATGAAGGGAAATCCGATATGCAGCAGCACTAGGCCGATGTACATCGGATGGCGGATTTTCGAATAGATACCCGTGGTCGTGAGTTTGTCAGCATCCCCGACCCCGTGTTTCTTGAGCTCCGAATACAGGAACAAACCCAATCCTACCGCCGCCAGGGTCACACCGACCGGAATGGATACAGAGGAGGGGATGTTCATCTTGACCGGATCGGCTCCGCTCCAATAGCCCCAGCCGAAGTAGCCGAGAAAGGTCAGGATGAGGAGCAGCCGAAAGTTGATGACACCGCTACCCCTAGTGTAGCTGAATACGTGGGCAGCCAGACGCAGGATATAGCTGAGCAGACAGAGGGTGGCGCCTAGAACGATCAAAATCAGGGTTAGCGTATTGATATCTTCTATGACCAGGAAGGTCATCATCTCGATTTTATCCCTTACCCCCGGTCTTGTATAGTTTCCGGCTCTCTGCGGCTTGCTTGAAAATCCAACAGCGGGTACTGTGGTCGGCGGAGGAGATTGCGCAGGAATCAAACATCTTTCCCCCGTCGATTGAGCGGATTATCCAGCCGCGAATGGTGGACCTGGGCGGTTTTACGGTCCGCCGCAGCCTTCCGGCCGCAGGCGGGCAGGCCGTGGGGCCGTGGATGTTTTTCGACCATATGGGACCGGCTACCTTCGCCCGCGGCAAGGGTGTTGATGTCATTCCCTATCCCCACATCAACCTGGCCACGGTTACCTGCTTGTTCGAGGGGGAAATCGTTCATCGGGATTCTATCGGGAGTGTTCAGACCATTACCCCCGGTGCGGTTAATCTGATGGTGGCGGGCCGCGGGATCGTTCACTCCGAGCGTACCGGCCCCGAATTGCAGGATGCTTTTTCCGAGATTAATAAAAAAGGGGCCAAACCGACGTGACCCCTGTTGATCTAATACTGTATTGGCTCTGGGATTACCAGCGGTTTCGTGAGCCGCCGCCGCCACGGGAGTGATCCTCCCGAGGTTTGCTGACATTCACAGTCAGACTGCGACCCTCGAGCTCGGTGCCGTTGAGCGCTTGAATCGCCGCTTCGGCCTCGGCTTGGGTGCTCATCTCGACGAAGCCAAAGCCCCGCGAACGATCGGTGTATCTGTCTGTGATGACTTTCGCGGATTCTACCGTCCCGTGGGGCTCGAAGAGCTCCGACAATTGTTCATCTGTAACGGAGTAGGGCAGGCCGCCCACATAGAGTTTTTTGTTCATGTTCTCCTCCTAGAGAAATTCATCATCATCTTATTTGCTTAGGACCGTCAAAGGAGCAGAACATGCGTCTGGTCGGTTTACCCTGCCGGTACGAATCGCAAACTCGGAATGATCGGACCTCATTTATAGTATTTCCTTCAGGAGGTCCGTTGCTGAAAGTAAGCGTTCAGAAAATACTGCATATATAGAGATAAGTCAATCATTGTTAGCAGCAAATCGGTGGACCTCCGACTACTTGAATTAGCAGGTTATTTATGTTACTCTGGGTTGCTACGGTCTTATTTGAGAGTATAGGTACTTTCGGAGCATTTGACACAAGTCCTGTCAGGAAATACCGGGGATCCCCTCTGGAGGGCATCCCACCTACAGTCAGGTTGAGCACCGTCTGTCAAATAAAACCTGCGATCATCCGGGGGGAGCCTATCCCTCTCCCTGCAACGACAGGTGGTGCAGTCCATGAAAATTCTATTGGTTTCCCCGTGTAAGGATCCGAATTTCAAGAAGTCGAAGTTCCTCATGATCCCGCAGCTCGCACTGCATCTGATTGCCGGCCTGACTCCGCCGGAACACGAAGTGCGCATCCTCGAGGAGGAGCTGGAAACCATAGACTTGGAGGAAGAGTGCGATCTGGTGGGAATCAGCTGTATGACATCGAATGCCACCAGAGCCTATGTTCTGGCTCGGGAGTACAAGAAGCGCGGCCGGCCCGTGGTGCTCGGGGGGGTGCACCCGACCCTGTTGCCCGACGAAGCGCTGCAGCACTGCGACGCGGTGGTGGTGGGCGAGGCGGAGGGAGTGTGGGAACAGGTGGTCACGGACGCCAAGGCGGGGAGGCTGCAGAAGTTGTATCACCACCCCTATCCCTCCCTGGATCGTTACATCGGTATGGGCAACCGTAGAAATACAAAAAAGAGACTGTTCGACGTAGTCCCGGTTATGACTACCCGGGGATGCCCCTACAACTGCGAGTTTTGCTGCGTACATGATATCTTCGGGCGAAAGATCAGGCATGTGCCGGTGGGCAACGTGGTTCGGGACATTGAAGATTCCGGCGGCAAGATCTTCATCTTTCTGGACGACAACATAATCGGCGATCCTGTTTACGCCAAACAGCTGTTTCAGGCCATCAAACCGCTGAATATCAAATGGGTCGGACAGGCATCCCTATCGTTCATCAAGGATGAGGAGATGATGCGGTTAGCCAACCAGAGCGGCTGCAAGGGATTGTTCTTCGGTCTGGAGAGTGTATCCCAGACTCAGTTGAACCGAATGCGCAAGGCGATCAAAGAGGTGGACAAGATCGGTGAGGCGATCCAGAAAATAAAGGACTTCGGTATCTACTTCCATGCCTCCATGATTTTCGGCTTTGACAGTGACACCAAAGATACCTTCGCCGATACACTGGATTTTCTCGAAAAAAATCACATCAGCTCGGCTTCGATCAACGTGCTAACACCCTATCCCGGTACGGAGGTATTCCGAAGCTTCAAGCAAGAGGGACGACTGTTAACCGAAGACTGGCGCTACTACGACCACTCGACAACTGTCTTCAAACCGAAGAATATGACCCCCTTCGAGCTTCAGGCCGGCCGGCTCTGGGTTATGAAGCAGTTTTCCCAAATGTCGTCGATGCTTCGGCGCCTGCCCCATCATCTGGATTTCCCTCTCCTTCACCTGGCCATGAACCTGGGATTTCATGCCGCCTGTAAGCACGAGATTGGGGAGCTGCCTGAGTTGGCAGCCCGCCTGTTTCCGGTTCCGGAGGGCGAGTTGTCTGAGCAGAGGGGTATCCCGCTGCGAAGCCTGCGCTTGACGGATCTGTTAGGCCGGGGTTTGCTCAAAGCCGATGGAACCGGTGGAATCTGAGGGAGGAGCTGTCGATGCTGATTAAGTATATATTGTATCTGGTCAAAGTTCTCGTAGGAGCTTTCGAGCGCACCATCGGCTGGGTCGTAAGCCTGATGGATTCCCTCGGCGTGATTTACGGCCCAAGGATCATCGCAAAATTGGTACTCGAGACTCTCGAATGGATTGACCAGCTGCTTATGGTGGGAAAACGATACCTGGAACGGGTGGTCAAGACGCTGAGGTATCGGTTGTACTTTGAAGCCGTCACCGGACCCATGCGAGCCCGCTACCGAGAGCTGAAGAGGCGATAACCCAAAACCCCGTCATTACCCAGTCTGTGCAGGAGGGGCTACACCAGGAAGAGCTACTCTCCCTCCGGCTGGATCAGCTCGATCTGCTGCCACTTGCCGCCGCGGAAGCGCAGGAACATCACGATGCCCAGACCCATGACAAAGACGATGAACACCAGCCAGACCTTGACCGGGTCCGCCTTTATGTAGCGGATCAGGAAGATCGCTATCCCTGAAAAAATCCAATGCAACCCGATAGACATGCGCATCACCCAGCGGGTGTCGCCGGCCCCCCTCAGCGCGCCTGTGAATACCAGCTGTGCGGAATCGGCCAGTGTGTATAAGGCAGCCAGCCTGAGCAGCACGATCGCCAGAGAGGCGATGTTCTCTGAGCCGGCCCCGAAACCGGAGGCGAAGGCACCCACCAGATAACGGGTGGCAAAGACGAACAGAGCAACCATGAACCCGGAGTACACCCAGGCGACGCGCAGGGCTACGTAGGTCGAGCGCTTGGCCTCCTCGCGATCCCCGGCCCCGATGTTCTGACCGACAAGGGCGGTGGTGGCGTAACTCATTCCCAGCATGGGAATGAAGGCGACGATGTCCCAATTGAAGGTGATCGTAACCGCGGCGGCCACGTCCGTGCCGTAGGAGTGCATGAACTGTACGAAGAGGTTGAAGGCGGTCACGCTCAAGAACATCTCGAATCCAGCGGGTATGCCGAAGCGCAGCAATCGACGCATGATATGGGGCCGAAAGCGGAGGGAGCGGTTCGTGTTGAACTGCGTACGATTCGCTCCCCGCAGGTAGAACAGCAGGAGTATGAGGAAGATCGTGGCATTCCCCAGTATCGTGCCGATGGCAGCGCCCTGCAGACCAAGAGCCGGAAAGCCCAGCTTGCCGAAAATGAGCACGTAGTTGGCCGGGATGTTGATCAGCATGCCGGCGAAGTTCGACAACATCACCACCGTGGTACGTCCGATGCCGAGGAAAAAACCCGCCAGGGCGTTACGCAGAATGAGAAACACCGATCCAAAGATCAGGGTCTGGAAGTACAAATACCCCAGCTCGATCTGCCGAGGCGCGTGTCCGGCCAGGACAAAGAAGTACCGCACCAGAGGGGACAAAGTCAGCAGGATCGGGTAGCAGACCAAGGCGATCAGGATCGCTTGAAAGGTTGCCTCCCCGCATTGGGAGTAGCGTTTCGCTCCGTAGTACTGGGCCACAACCGCCGTCACATACCCTACTGTTCCGACGAACAGGGAGCTCAGCATGAACATGGTCAAGCCACCGGCCATTGATGCCGCTAGTTGCAGCTCCCCCACCCGGGAGAGAAACATCCTGTCTGCGAACATCATGAATGAATCCGAGGCCTGGGACACAACCATGGGCAGGGCGATTCCGAGAAGTCTCTGAAGTGTGGTTCCACGCGGTTTCGACATGCTACGGAGCTAACTATAAAGATTTAATCTGTTCACGGCGAGGATGCGGCTGTGCAATCGATGATTTTTTTAAAAAGGGGAATCAATCCCTATAGCTGATCACCCGGATCAAACCAATCGTGGCTCCCGAATCATCGGTGGTGCAGGTATCGCTTACCGAGAACAGAGCGCTGATGTTGTTTTCCGAGATGAAGGTGTTGACCTGTTCATCTAGAGATTGCAGCTCTCGTACCGTATGGAAAGGTTTGAGTTCGGTGGTAAATGTCTTCACCTTTATCATCGTTTTTCCCCTTATACCGGATTCTGAGGCGTCATGGCCGGAGTTGTGTCCCTGAACGTACTGCTCGGGGGTAGGGATTGTCAACAAAAAAGCGACGATTAACTTTTTACGTCCTTGGTGTTACAACCGCCCGGAGCGTAAGATTCCGATGAGGAACCACATGCCCAGCACGCCGGCCACGACAAAGCCGCCCAGCCCCAGAATCGGCAAACCGAAAAGTCGAGGGCCCCCCTCTATTCGCATGAAGAAGGAGGAGCTTACCAGCAGACCCGCGATGACAACCGCAAAAGACAGGCGGTTCACCGACCGATCGAACTCCCGAACCCGGGGATCCAGGTCATCCAGGTCCAGAGAAATTTTGAGTTTTCCGGAGCGGGCTTTCTTTAAAAGCTCATGGGCGTCGTAGGGCAGGGAACGCAGGAATCTGCTGGTGTCTTCGAACAGGTCGAAGATCTTATCCGGATCGATCCATTCCTTGACCCGACTCAACCGAATGTGCTCCACGAAGGGTCGGGCCACTTCGATGACATCGAAATCCGGATCCAACTGTTTGCCCAGGCTCTCCACGGTAACCACGACCTTGAGGGTGAGAGCCAGATCGACAGGCAGCGTTATATGGTAGTGGCGGATGATAGCGTTCAAGTCCTGAAAGATCTTGGCCACGGAAAGATGCGCTACGGGAATATGGTGATAGTAGTTCACCAGGCGGGAAAGATCGTAGCTCAGCTCCGTGCGTCGGGCTGTTTCATCCAGGAGCTCCAGGGTAAAGAACACCCGCATGAGTTTGTCCGGATCCCTTTTTACGAACGCCAGAAGCATGGTGACCAGGGCCTGTTTCATTTCCTCATCGAGGGTCCCGACCATCCCGAAATCCAGGGGCACCAGCACGCCGTCATCACGGACGATGAAGTTGGCCGGGTGGGGGTCCGCGTTGTATACCGCATAATCGAATACCTGGGCCAGCACGTACTTCGTCCCGATGAGGGCGATCTTGCGCGTATCGACCCTCTGCTCCGCCAACTTTTCGGTATCGGAGAGCCGGATCCCCTCGATATACTCCATTACCAGAACGGTGCTGGCAGTCAGCCCCCAGTGAACCTGAGGTATGTGAATACCCGAGTCGTGGCGGAAGTTCTCCCGGAACAGATCCATGGTGCGGCCTTCGTAGTAGAAATCCAGTTCGAGGGTCAGAACCCTGGCGAAATGATCGACAAGACGCACCGGCTTGTAGATACGGGCCCTGGGAAGATAGCGCTCGATCAGGGAAGCCAGATCGGCGAGGATGGCCAAATCCGAGCGGATCAAATCCGCGATCCCGGGCCGCTGGATCTTCAGGACGACATCCTGGCCTGCCGGGGTAACGGCCCGGTGGACCTGGGCGATCGACGCCGAAGCCAGAGGGTCAGTTTCGATGCTGCGGAGCTTGCCCCGCCACTGCTTTCCAAGCGCCTGGACAAGGACCGGTTCCAGCTTCTTGAAGGGCAGGGGGGACGCCGCGTATTGCAGTTTTTTCAGCTCCGCGATGATGGACTCCGGAAGCAAATCGGAGCGCAGGCTGAGCATCTGCCCCAGTTTTATAAAGGTCGGACCGAGCTCTTCGAGCAACAGTCGCAGGCGGGCCCCAAAGGGCAGACGGCGTATTCGCCGTCCCCTGCGCATCTCGCTCACCCTCGAGGTCAGCATTCGATGCCGGGTCAATCCCAGCGCCTCGTTCAGCTCCGTGAAGCCGTAGAAAATCAGGCGGGTGATGATCTGGCGATAGCGTCCGAGTTTGTGGAGTCTGTGCCTCGGGGTCAACAACATCGGTCTGTCACTCAAACGGGCGGTTGGACGACGACATCTTTTCTGTTTATCTGCCTTGCGGGAGTGCCGGCATAGGTCTTGCCCTCTTTGAGGACCTGGTCCTTGATTACCAGACTTTGGATTCCCAGGGTTACGTTGTCCTCGATGATCGCTCCCGGCATGATCGAACAGTCGGCGCCGATCAGGCAGTGGTCGCCGATCTTCACCTTCTTGAAAATGACCTTGTCCTCGATCATGTGGCCGTAGATCTTGGCATTGCCCCCGATAAACGTGCCTTCACCGATTTCCGTCACCGAGGGATCGAAGATGTGTTCGGTTCCGGACAAGGTGCTTGTTCTTCCGAGTTTCAGGCCGGCGAGTCGATAGATGAATCGGCGCAGGATCAGGATTCTGAACGGCGTGAACAGCTTCAAGGGCCACTGAAAAATCGCGTTCAAGAGGGCGAATTTGAAGAAGGAATCATCCCGAATGCTCAGCTCATAGGAGCCTTCCCTGTTCTTGAGCCCGAATAATTTGATCATCAAGCCCGGAACCAGGGTTTCGGTGAACATGATCAATACGAACAGGGCAACCAGAAAAAAGGCCAGCAGCACTATGTGAAGGGGATTGTGGAAATCCAACCACCGGATCACGAAGAGAAATATGAATAGAGGGGGGAACAGGCCTATCGAGAGCGCCGTATAGGGGACCAGTATGATGAGCGCAGCGCGGTAGAGCGATCTGAAGGTCCAGTCTACCTTCGGGAGTCCACCCCGATAACCTTTGTCAGCCACCTGCCTTCCCGCGAAATCAAATTTAGAGTACTATGCTACCTTAGATGTGCCTCCTAGGCAAGCACCGGACAGTGTGCGCTTAATTTGGCTTGATTGTTCCGCGTCGTCTTTGGAACCGTACTCTCATACATCGAAGCCGATAAACAAATACAAGAATGAAGGAAACATCCGGACCAAGGTCACTGACTCTCCGTCTCTTCACCTTTTCTCAGAGGCATCCCCTGCTCATCATCGTGTTCGCGGCGCTCATCACCGTTGTTCTCGGTTATTTCGCCGCCCGGGTCGAGATCCGATCGGAGATCGAAGACCTCATCCCCAAAGATGAGGAGATGACCCAGCTCATCCGGAAGTACAAGGGTGATGCGACGGACACGAACTACCTGATGTTGGCAGTTCAGCGAGATGACCCCTTTGCACCGGAGGCGTTGAAGGCCTTCGCCGCGGCGATTGAACAGATCGGCGAGATTTCCAGCATCGAAACCGTGATTCATCCCTTCAACATCGTCAGTTTCAGCAAACGAGGGAGCAAGCTCGAGATAGTGCCGCCGGCGCACACGCCGCCGCAGCGTCCAGAAGATCTGGCCCGTTTCCGCGAGTTGTTGACTAACGATCCCATTGCCGGGGGCTTGCTCATTTCCAAAGACGGGAAAGTCCTGAGCGCTCTGTTCGCAACCGCCAGGCTGGAGGATTCCCGGGCGGATATGAGGGCCTTTCAGAGGATCGCCGCCTCCCTGGAGCAGTACTACAAGGTGTATACAACCGGGGTGGCCTTGGCGACTTTCAAGGGAACCCAGTACGTAACCAAAGATCTGCCCAGGCTCTTGGCCTTGACCGCGGCCTTCATCCTTCTGATCTACTACCTGGGTTTCAGATCAGTACGAGCCGTCGCTCTTCCCATGGTAGTGGTGGTCCTGGGCACCATTTGGACGGTTGGTTTCATGAGTCTTCTGGGATACAGCATCACCATGGTGACCATAGCCACCCCGCCCCTGGTGCTCACGCTGGGCAGCTCCTACAGCATCCATATCCTCAACCAGTACTACCGTGAAGGAGCCCATCAAAACGGCAAGGGTCGTTGGATCGTGCTGTCCGTTTCTCACATCCAGAGAACGATCTTCCTCGCCGCGGCCACCACGGTGATCGGTTTCGCCAGTCTGCTGTCGACCAGGACCTCCCAGATCCGGGAGTTTGGACTCTCCACCAGCCTGGGGATTGTATCCTGCGCCCTTCTTTCCCTGTTCTTCCTGCCCACCGTGCTCTCTCTGTTGAAACCCCCCGCTATCGGTCAAACCAAGCGGGTACTGAGAGGCGGTTTGCACCGCATCATGCAGGGTCTGAGCCGCTTTACCTTGCGCCACCCCATCCCGATTCTCTCTGGTGTGGTCCTTATCGCAGTCGTGTTCGGTCTGAGCGTCAACAGAATCGGCCACCAATACGATTATTTCGCCTATTTCCCAAGCAACGAGAAGCTCGTACAGGATACCAGGTACCTGGCGGAAAAACTCGGCGGGCTTCAGCAGCTCAACTTCACCCTCGCTGCGCCCAACGGAGAGAAGAACTACTTCCTCACGCGAGAGGTGCTGGAGAAGGTCGATCTGTTCGAACAGGAACTGCTGGACAATCCTTACGTCATGAACACTATCTCCTTCACCTCGTATCTCAAACACTTGAATCGAGTGATGACCGGGCAGTACTCGATTCCTCAAACCCGCGGGTTGATCCTGCTGCTGGCCCGCTACATCAAAGCCATTTCCGCCACCCAATCTGCAGACAACAGTTTCCTGAACGTGATAGCCAATGACGATTTCTCTCAGGTCACGATCACCTTCAGGGTCTACAATCTGGAGGAGGGCCACTACCTGTTCGAGGACGAACTGGCGGTTCTGGCCGAACAGATCTATCGGGATTCCGAACGACTGCTGCCCCAGGAGCTCAAGGGTGAATTGTGGGGAAACAGCCTTCGCTTCCTGTCCGTATCGCGGATCGTGAACCGGGACCAGAGGGTATCTCTGTTGATTTCCTTCCTTCTGATTTTCGCCACGACCACGATCGCCTTCCGATCTCTGTTCTACGGATTCTGCTCGCTCTTTCCCCTTATCACGGGGATTATCATCAACTTTATAGTGATGGCCCTGTTCAAGATCCCCCTGGACATGACCACGGTAATGATCGCCAATATAGCCGTAGGGGTCGGGGTTGATAACTCGATCCATCTCCTGCTGCAGTTCAGAAGACAGAAAAAAATCTACCCCGATGACATCCCCAGGGTTTTCGAAAACACCCTTACCATAACCGGACGACCCATTCTCCTGACCTCCGCCTCAATCGTAGGGGGACTGCTGATTCTCGTGTTTGCCAGCTTTGTGCCCATCGTATACTTCGGAATTCTGGTTTCCCTGACCCTATTTGCCACGGCGGTCGGTTCGCTGGTCGTTTTGCCGGTGATCCTCTCCCTGGCGATGCGCTGGTCCGCAAAGCGCAGCGCGAGACAAAAGCAAGGAGCCGATGCTCATGGATCAACGAGATCGAGATAAGATCGAGAAAATCATCCGGGACCGAAGCTGGGCTCATGAGAAGCTCTCCAGCGCGGGATCCGGTGTGTATCGGGCTTTTCTGGAAATGGAAAAGGCCGCCTATTCCCGAAAAGCTCTCTCGAAGATGCACAAAGAGCTGATCGCGGTTGGGATATCCCTGGTGCTTAACTGCGAATCCTGTCTGGAGTGGCATATCCATCAGGCCCTCGAATCGGGGGCCGGCACGGAGCAGGTCCTGGAGGCCATTGAGGTGGGGATCGAGATGGGGGGCGGTCCGGCCACCGTTTCCAGCCGTTTCGCCCTTAAGGTTCTGGAGTACTACTCGAACGCGAAGCCCGGCGGGTAGGTCCCGTTCTTTTGCACCCGATTTAGGCACTCGATCTCTTGCACCCGGTCAAAAAAAATGGTTGACATGCCGGTGAGAATCCTCTCCTCCCTGGAAAAGAGACTGGGTTGTGGAAAGATGTGCGCTCCCTCGGGACTTCGAAGCCTACACTACCGCTGTTTGAGTCTGTTTGATGACCCGGATTCCCCACTCCCGGATGCCCCGGTAGAAGATATCGATCTCCTCCCGGTCGAACACCTCCGGGGGGAAGACTCCGGTATGCTTCACTTGATCCCGCAGCAGCATCAGGGCGAAGACCGAGGCGGGAACCGAGGTCAGCCAGGAAACATCGCTGGCGCCCTTGATCCAATCACAGGCCGCCTTGCCGTCCGGGCTCTCGCTCCACAGCTTGTAGCTTAGATTTTTCCCGTCCTTGGCCCCGTCCACGTCGCAGATCAGCATCAGCCGGCTGCTCAGCTTTCCGCTGGAGTACAGCTCCATCTGTTTTTTCGGGGAAGCGGTCTGCTGGATCTTCTGAAACAAGAGGTCCCGCGGGCTCACCCGGCAATCCCCGATCTGTACGGGATCCTCATCCATTAAACCCAGACCCTGGATCAGGAACTTCCAGGTGTCGATATCCGGTTCGCCGATCTTGAAGTCGCAGTACTTCACCGGCTTGCCGCAGAACAGTGGGATGGTGACCCCCTCCTCGTGGTCGTGGAAGTAGCAGCGGCCCCGCAGGCCCAGGGGAGGAGGGAAGTCGTAGTCCTCCCGGCCGCTGAAGGGTGCGACCTGCTTGGGCTTTCCGTCCTGCCAGATCGTGGCCGGGAGATACAGATCCTCCAGGTAGGTGCGCATAGACCATAGGGCAACCGGTTGATCGCATTCCACGATGCCGAAGTCCTTGATGCGAATCGAGTCCACCTGATCCAGCTCCAGCACCGCGTCCTTGGCCATGATGTTGGTCAGTCCGGGATCTCCACCGCCCCCGGTCAGACAGCGCAGCCCTGCGGTCTCCCAGGCTTCAGCATAGGCCAGCTGCTCTATCGGCACTTCCGGTTCCGGGTAGAACTCATTGGAGGCCATGTCCAGGTAGTTGACGCGGGCATTGAAGGAGGCCTGCAGCACCTGACGCACGAATATCGGGATAGTGGCGTTGATCACCAGGTCGAACTTCTCCGCCTTCATGCGTGCACTCATCTGCTCCACATCCGAGGCATCGATCTTCTCGGCCGTGATCTTGCTGCTGGGATTGGTTTCGGTGATCTCCGCGACTCGAGCCGGGTTGATATCGGTCAGCACGATCTTCGAAACCTCTTCGGCCGTGGAGAGCACACCGCAGAGCACCGTGGCCTGGGCGCCGGCTCCGATGATGATTACCTTCTTCACGAGTTCCTCCTTAGTCGTTAGTGCGGACGACTGTCGCTTCGTCTGACGCCCGCCCGCTGGGACGAAAAGCCCCCACATATCTTCAGCCACTTTCGGGGATTTGCATAGTTTTTTTGGGGTTCTTTTACGTTTGCGGGCGTGGGCGGCAAGAGCCTGTGCGCCTGCCTGCTCAAGCGGCTCAATCCCCCGATGGTGGATCCGCTGTAGCCGGACAACCACCTGATCCTGACCACCGGACCGGCCGGGATTGCCCGGTGACCGGGGCCTACAGAACCAGAGGCACCTCCATGGTAGTGGACCTGACCAACCAGGCCGAGGCCTTCCCCAGCCGTTACTGGCAGGAGGGCCGGGTCGCACACTGGCAGAGCATCAATGCAGAAGCCCCGCACCGTGAGTGCAAAGTCAAGCCCACGGCCTGCACCTACTGCTTCATGGCCTGCACGCGCCAGAGCCAGGTTGCCGGCGGCCGGCACAAGGACCTGAGGATCGACGTTCCGGAGTACGAGACGATCTACGCCTTCGGGGGCCTGAACCTAGTGGAGGACATCCGGGAAATTGCCTATCTCAACGACCTCTGCGACCGGCTGGGACTCGACACCATGACCGCGGGGAACGTGACCGCCTTTGCCGTTGAGGCGTACAGGCGGGGCAGGATCGACTTTCAGATCGACTACGGCCAGGTCGACAGGATCGCCAAGCTGATCCAGCTGATCGCCGCCCGTGAAGGGATCGGGGACCTGCTGGCCGAAGGGGTGCGGGAGGCGGCCCGCAGGCTGGACCTGGAAGAGGTCTCCATTCAGGTCAAGGGACTGGAGCCGTCCCGGCTACGATCCCCGCACCCTGCAGGGCATGGCCCTGGCCTACGCCGTGGCTGACAGGGGCGCCTGTCACCTGCGCACCACCTTCTACAAACCGGAGCTTTCCGGCATGATCGATCCCCGGTCCAACGAGGGCAAGGCCGAGCTGTTCCTCGAGTACGAGGACCATCTGGCCCTGTTCGACTGCCTGATCATCTGCCGCTTCTTCCGGGATTACTACTATTGGGACGAGCTTGCCACCATCATCGAGGGAAGCCTGGGATTACGCTTCAGCGAAGACGAGTTAAAGGCCGTGGCCGCCCGCATCGCCGCCACGATCCGGGAGTACAACCTGCAGGAGGGCATGGGCCCCGCCGATGACACGGTTCCGGAGTTTTTCTTCACCCATCCTGTGGGAAGCGCCGGGTACCGGTTGGATCACGGCCAGTTCGCTGAGCTGCTGGCCGACTACCACCGGCTGCGGGGAGTCGTGGGGTAATCCCGCCGGTGGGCAATCCCGGCGACAGCTAGCCCGTACCGAGGCCGAACCCGCTATTTGAAAACCGCGAGAATTATACCCAGGACTGCTCCGATCTGTCCGATCCAGAAAAGGAACATCCATTTAATGGTGTCGGACTTGGACTTTTCGACACGACCGCGCAGGTCCGCAATATCGGCTTTGAGCTCATCCCGCACGTTGAGGTCGCTCCGGATCATTTCCTCCCGCAGGCCGGCGATCTCCGCTCCAAAGCGTTTTTCTGCACCGGCAAGCTCGACACGTACACCGGCGATTTCCTCTGTCAGGCGTTTCTCAAAGCGTTTTTCTGCACCGGCAAGCTCGACACGTACACCGGCGATTTCCTCTGTCAGGTGTTTCTCGAACCGCTTTTCCGCATCGGCGAGCTCGACGCGCACGCCGGCGATTTCCTCTGTCAGGTGTTTCTCGAACCGCTTTTCCGCATCGGCGAGCTCGACGCGCACGCCGGCGATCTCCCGGCTGAGGGATTGTTCGAACCGCTGCCCGGCAAAATCAATCACCGAGGACCTGGTTTCTTTTTCGTTTTCGTTCAACATCTGCACCAGAGCATCGGTTCCCTCATCCCCGAGCTTCTCCCGCAATGGTTTTGGTATGGATATAATCGACATCCTGCACTCCTTATTGTATCCATACGGAGGTAAAGTATATGCTGATTCTATTTGCAGGTCAATTTCTGAGAAAATGCTTGTTGTCCGAATCTGATTTGTCATGGGAAGAGATACAGAACTATCTGCGCATTGAGCCCGATTTCCCCGCTTGACAGTACCCATAAGGGTGATAGAATTGGTAAGGCATCTAACGCTTGATGAAGATACAACTGTCCAGGCAGGGCCTGCGCCGGGGGCATCGTCCAGAACCTGGAAACCGGGCAGTACCAGTTGATCCGCGCCGGGGCTACGATCATCGCCACCGGCGGTTTCGGGCGCCTGCACATCCAGGGTTTTCCGACAACAAATCACTACGGGGCCACCGCCGACGGCATCATCCTGGCCTACCGGGTGGGCGTGCCCTTCCGCTTCATGGATGCAGCCAGTTCCACCCCACCGGGGTGATCTACCCGGAGCAGAACGTGGGCCTGCTCATCACTGAGAAGGTGCGCGGCGCCGGAGCCCAGCTGCTCAACCGGGAGGGGGAGCAGTTCGTCTATCCCCTGGAGACCCGGGACGTGGAGTCCTCGGCGATCCTCCGGGAGTGCCACGAGCGCAAGAAGGGGATCGAGACACCTACGGGCCGGGTTTCGTGAAGAGCAACTTCCCGGCCAAGTACAGGCAGTTCGAGCGCCACGGAATCGATGTGTCCAAAGAGCCCATGCTGGTCTATCCCACCCTCCACTATCAGAACGGGGGGGTGAGGATCGACACCCAGACCGAGACCGGGGTGCACGGCAGAAACCGCCTGATGGGCAACAGCCTTCTGGACATCGTGGTCTTCGGCCGCCGGGCGGGCTTGCGGGTGGCGGAGTATCTCGGCAGGACGGGTGGTAGTGCTGGCAACGGTGCCGGGAAGCTCAACCTGGAACATGTGCGCCGCTACAACGAGGAGCTGAAAGCCGCCGGCATCGACAACGGCCGCACCGCCCCAATGATCCTGCCGGACTACCGCTTCAAGGTGGGGTGATCTCAACAGCAAACATATGTCGCAATCGAGAATATAAACGGTGTGAATGCAGAAAAAAAGATTGATCGGTCGGATCGTGAGGCAAGATCGTGAAAAAGATCGCTGTGCTTGGCGCCGGAGAGCATTCCTCTTTACATTGCGCAGCCTTGAAGGCTGTGAAAAGGCAAGATCCTGAAGGCTTGGAACTTTCAGCCATCTGTAGTCGGAATGAGGCCCGTGCACAGGAATTTCAAAAACGATTCGGTTTCATACACAGTTACACGGATGTCGAGAAGATGCTTTCGGCAGAAAGGCTGGATGGCCTTATTCTTATGACCCCGGAAGACCGGAATGCCGAGATCGCTCAGACTCTACTTCCTCACGGAATCCCGCTGTTGATCGAAAAGCCTCCAGGCATGAGTAGTAGTGAGGCCCGGTCGCTGCTGCTGGAGATTCAGAAGAGGGGAATCAAGCACATGACCTCTTACAACCGACGATTTTCCCCGGCCTTTCAAAAGGCGTTGAACTGGATCGAAGAGGACCCAGCGAAACGGCGCCCGGTGTACATGCTGACCCGTATGTTGCGTCATCAACGATTAGAGACGTACTTTGTCAAAGGAACGGCAATACACATGTTTGATCCGGTTTTGCTTATGTTGGGCGAAGTCTCACGGGTGGACACCGTTGTCGCCTCGGCTGCCTCGAAGCGATGCCGACATTTCTATCCGGGAGTCCATTTCCGCGAGGGAGGGTATGCCGAGTTGGTCATCGCCCCGGACGCCGGGATTGTCGAAGAAAGCTATGAGATCCATGGCCCCAACTATCGTATCTTCGTGGATGTTTGGCGCTGCCAAGTTTCGATTGCTGTAAACGATTCCGTTGTTCTAGAATGGGGGCCCCCCGAGGGGAGTTTGAGGGAATACCATGATGGTACAATCAACGAGACTTTGGCCTTTCTGTCCCTGTTGGAGGATGAAACCATAACGATTCCCACGGTAGCCACGGGAGCAGCTGGCCTCCGTCTTGCCGAAGCGATCGAAACAGGCGGGATCGTCGAGTTTGACAGGTAACAGCAGTTAAAAATCAACACTTGCCTTTGCGTAAGGGACAAGTAAATTTCGAAGTTTTAACCTTTTTGGGTAAGTGAGGAATCGCTGGAGTGAAATACAGTGTGACCACGGTAATGCTTCCTGAGCTGGATGTGTTGCAGACCTGTATTCTGCTTCAATCATTGGGTTTCGACGGTGTGGAGTGGCGGGTACGGTATACGAGCGAGGAAATGCGTCGGAAAGGCTACAGTTTCTGGGGCGCCCACAAGAGTGATTTGTCGCCGGATAACCTGCAAAAGCGGGCAAAAGAATTGAAGAATGTCAGTGAGGAACATGGTCTGACAATTGCCGCGGTCGCTTCCGATGTACGGGCTGGAGATTTGGAGACACTAAAAAAATTGGCCGATGGGGTGTCGCTCTTGGGTTCGGTGCCAATCAAGGTGGCCCCTCCATGCTGGTATTCCAGGCAGGCAAGATACCAGGACCTGTTTCAGGAAGCTGTCGAAGCCTACGAACGTTCGTTGGAGGTCCTCAAACCTTACGGCCTCAAAGCTCTGGTGGAAACGCACAACAACACTATTGCAGTCAGCGCCTCTCTGGCCTACCGTCTGGTGGCCAGGTTTGAAGCTGAATGCATCGGCGTAATTTACGATGTCAACAACATGGCCTCAGACGGTTTCGAAACCTTTCGGATTGGAATGGAGCTTCTCGGTGATTATTTGCAACACTGCCATTTGGCAGGACACAAGCCAGTGCTGCGGGGATCCGAGGCTAATGGGGTTGCACGTTGGGAGTTCGAGGCTTGCGATCTGATTAACGGGATTCTGAGGGTGGACCAATTCATGGAGGATCTCAGCTCGGTGGCTTACGAGGGCTTCATCTCTATTGAGGACTTTCGCGTGGGTGACCCCAGAGAAAATCTGCGTGTTCAGCTGGACTTTCTGAGATCCCTTGAAGAAGCACTGTAAGAGCGTATCTCACGTCGAGGTTATTTCAATAGTTAGAAATACAGAAACGCCGCCTCCGAAGTCGAACGAGTCCTGTCGTTGCATTCGTTTATCAGCGTTCGACTATAACATCGTATCGGCCGTATCTATCATAAATCAAAGGATCGTAGATTCTGACTCCCTCGACTACCCGGTTTATGATTCCAGATGCGCTCGGGTTGTCAGGACG
>Ga0307426_1001014_pt1 | contig 19043 bp, 15 predicted proteins | sample SalMarWE160340MG_FD_202165 | JGI IMG/M metagenome (GOLD analysis project Ga0307426, IMG submission 202165) | Salt marsh sediment microbial communities from the Plum Island Ecosystem LTER, Massachusetts, United States - WE1603-40 | ecosystem: Environmental > Aquatic > Marine > Intertidal zone >... | reverse complement strand
CGGTGGTCTGGGCAATTATGCCGGTGACGTGATGAATTTTCAACTGGCCGCCGACATGGCCAGGGCCGAAGGCATCGAAGTCGAGCAGGTGATCGGCACCGACGATGTGGGTTCCGGTCCCAAAGAAGAGGCGAACAAACGCCGCGGGGTCGTGGGATCCTTTCTGGCCTGGAAGGTGGCCGGCGCCAAGGCGGCGGCCGGCGGCAGTTTGCAGGAGTGCAAGGCCGCCGTGGAAAAGGTCAATAACAACACCCGGACATTGGGCGTCGCAATTTCACCCTGCACCGTACCGGCCAAGGGGTCGCCGACGTTCACGCTGGCAGAAGATGAAATGGAATATGCGGTCGGCCACCACGGTGAGGCCGGCACGGCTAAAATAAAGATGATGCGCGCCGACGAAATCACTGAAAAAATGACCCTTGAGGTAATTGAGGATCTTCCGTATCGATCCGGTGATGAGGTCGCCGTATTGATTAACGGACTGGGCGGCACCCCGCAGCTGGAATTATACATCTGCTACCGCAAGCTAAAACAGATGCTGGATGAAAGGGCCATTAAAATCGGATCCTCCTTTGTCGGAGAATTCTTCACGGGCCTTGAAATGGCGGGCTTTTCGGTGACCCTGCTGAAATTGGATGCTGAATTAAAGGAGCTGCTGGCAGCTCCGGCGGATACACCGTGCTTTAAGGTGATAGCGTAACCGGGAAATAACCGGGTAACATGAGATAATATCCAAATTCAGCTTAAGTACCCGATGAATGTTGTGAGTTGCTGGTTGTAAGTTGTGGATTAAACAAGGAATGACGAACGGCATCTTAAAACTCATCAATGAATGAAATACAAATATGAGGTAAACCTTTTAACAACAAACCACAAGCAACAAACAACAGACACGCTGATCGAGCTTTATCGCTTGTTTTGGGAGTACTTTGACTACTTAATTATTCGTTTTTTAATTCGGATACAAAGGATTATTCAGCGATGACCGATACCATCACCACCCCCCAAATGTTGCAAGCTTTGCAAAACATGTGCGATACCATCGAAAATGAAAAAGAGTACCTCTCGGAGCTGGACGGCGCCATCGGAGACGGAGACCACGGGGTCAATATGGCCAAGTGCTTCCGGCAGGTAAAGCAAAAATTGGCCGAAAGCCCGGCCGAAGATGTGGGGACGCTATTCAAAGATGTGGGCATGGTGGTCCTAAACTCCGTCGGTGGCGCCATGGGCGCATTATACGGGACTTTTTTTCTTAAGCTGGCCCAGGAAAGTGCCGGCAAAAGCGAGGTGAATTTGAGTGACCTGGTGGGAATGCTTCAAACAGGGGAAAAAGGTATTTTGGATATCGGCAAGGCCGGGCCGGGTGATAAAACCCTGATCGATACGCTCTCACCGGCCGTAAGGGCCATGGAAGCCGCCGAAAAAGAAGGCAAACCGCTGACGCAAGCCCTGGCGGAATTTGAAGCGGCCGCCAAAAAGGGCATGGTGTCCACCAGGAACATGCTGGCCAAAATGGGCCGCGCCAGCCGCCTGGGAGAAAGAACCATCGGACACAAGGACGCCGGCGCCACTTCCTGCTATTTTATTCTGCGATCACTGGCATCTGCGGTTACTTACTGAATAATGTGAAAATCCTCCGAGTAATATAATTTAAAAACCATAAATTCTATAATTTCTGCAATCTATTATCCTCCGCGACGATTTGTCGCATCAATTAAATTTTTATTAAATTTAAGCAACATATGATTATTAAACAAAAAAAATCAAAAAAATGCTTGACAAGCGATTTCAACTTATTTAATAGAAAAATCTATAATAACTGTAAAAATCAAAGGAGGCAGCCATGGAGGACGTACTTACCGTTTTTAAAGCCAGTCAGTACTGCAATGTGTCTCCCAAAACCATCATCAACTGGGTCGAATCGGGACATATCAAGGCTTACAAAACCGTGGGAGGCCATCGTCGCATCAACAAATCCGACCTGGAAGTTTTTATGAACAGGCAGGGCATTCCAATACCCAAAGAGCAACCGGCGGGGGGGAAGCAAAAGATTCTGGTGGTGGATGATGACCCGATTATTGTAGAGACGATTGTGCAGGCATTGGAGGAAGACGAATTTGATTATGAGGTGATATCCGCATCCGACGGTTTTGAGGCCGGCCTGCAGGTCCATCATTTTTCACCGAATTTGCTGATATTGGATATTATGATGCCCGACATCAAGGGGTACGAAGTATGTAAAAAAATCAAGGAAAATCCGGAGACCAAAGACACCAAAATTATCGTCCTGTCCGCGTATCTGGACGAGGAGAAATTCAAGAAAATGAAAGAGCACGGCGCCGACGCCTGCTTTTCAAAACCTTTTCCATTGCCGCAGCTCAAAGAGGAGGTAGCACGCCTGTTGGGGCTGCGATAGTCAAATGACGAATGACGATTGTCAAATGACTAATGAAGGTATTTTATCGATTTTAACCTTTTAAAACGACAAAGCGTAGCGAATTCCACAATTCGTCATTCGACAGTCGTCATTCATCATTCCAAACGGGGGCAAATATGAAGCTTAAAGAAGCCTTGAACAAGAAGAAGTTTGTGGTCACCTCGGAGGTCCAGGCGCCGATTGATCAAGAACCGGAAGATCTTGTGCGCGCTTTAAGCCAGGTGCGCGGGCGCGTGGACGGCGTATCTTTATCGGAAGTGGAATTTGAAGGCATTGTCGGCGACACGATCAGGACCTGCGAGCTGTTGAACCAAAACCAGCTCGAGCCGATTTACCAGACCACAACCCGGGATAAAAACCGGCTCCAGCTGCAGAGCAATCTGATTGAAGCACATAATGCCGGTATTGATAATCTGTTGGTCTTTACCGAAGATTACCGCATAACCGGCGACAGTTTACAGGAAATGATGTTTTTCCATGTGGATGCCGGAAAATTACAGTCTGTCCTGGAGCATATCCGCCAAGGTCACTCGGTTGAGGGAAATACGCTTAAATCCAGAGCCGACTTTCTACTGGGCTCCGGCGTTGAATCATCCTGGGGCAAGAATGTTCCGGATCTGGAAATGAAAGAAATGGAGGAAATGACCAAAATCGGCACCGGCTACTTTTTAACGACCCCGGTCTTCGATGTGGATCAATTCGCAAAATTTTTGAAGCGGGCCGAAACCTTCACCACTCCGGTGATTGCGGAGGTCATGATTTTGCGAACCGCCGGGATGGCCCGCTTCCTGAATCGCCATTTTAAATCCGGCATTGTGCCGGATTGGATGATCCAGAAACTGGCACGGGCCCCTGACCGGCAAAAAGCCAGCATTGAAATTTTTACCGACATCGTAAACGGACTTAAAGATCTGTGCCAGGGAGTTCACATTATCACCATCGGCGGTGAAGAAAACCTCAAGCGTTATCTGGATGCAGCCAAGTTGAAATAAGCCCGGGTTACGCGTTGCAAGTTACGGGTTGCGCGGTTAAAAAAAGAGACTTTTCCCGATAAATAGCGCGCAACCCGCAACCCGAATCGCCTAAATTAAGCCAATACTCAACATTGCTGCTATCGATACCTGTCGAAAAAGAAAAGCCGCGTACACGCAAGATAAGGAGCCTTTCCCTTGGATACCATTCCCTTGACCATTGACGGCAAGAAAATCACCTGTTCAGCCGAATCGAGTATTTTGGAGGCCGCCGAACAAAACGGCATAAAAATTCCCAGACTCTGCCATCATCCGGATCTCAAGCCGTTCGGCGCCTGCCGCATGTGTCTGGTGGAAGATGAAAAAACCGGACGTCTCATGGCCTCCTGTGTCACCCCCGTAGCCCGGGACATGGTCCTGCAAACAGCATCGGCGCGCATCGTCAAACATCGTCGCAACATTGTCCGCCTGATGATCGCCGAGCACCCTGAATCCTGCATTGTCTGCAGCAAAGGCAACCGCTGTCAACTGCGCCAGGCGGCTGCCAATTTGGGAATCGGGGAGACGAACCTCTACCGCATGCCCAATTTCAAGCCTCTCGAACAGGCCAACCCGTTTATCATCAGAGATCTTAGCAAGTGTATCCTGTGCGGTAAATGCATCCGGGCCGATCACGAACTGGTGGTGGTCGGCGCCATTGATTATAATTTGCGCGGCTTTGGATCCCGGCCGGCCACCGCGCATGAATTGGGTTTGGAGCAGTCCGTCTGCACGTTTTGCGGAACCTGTGTCAGTCTGTGCCCGACCGGTGCGTTGTCAATAAAAAATACCCGCTTCGTGGGAAGTCCCGAATACGAAGAGGTTTCAATCTGCGGGTTTTGCGGTGTCGGCTGCAGCCTGGCTCTGGGGGCCGCCGACAACCGTGTTATCGAAGCAAACCCGGCCCACCTGCCGCAGAGCGTCAATGGGGCGACCCTGTGCGTCCGCGGTCACTTTGCCCACGATTTTTTAAACTCCTCCGAACGGCTCGTCGGCCCGCTGCTGCGCAAAAGCAATAATACCAACGCAGCGATGCTGGCGCCGGTATCGTGGGACGAGGCGTTGGATCTGACGGCACGCCGTTTAATGGAAATCAAATACGAAAACGGTCCCCAGAGCATTGGATTTCTGGGTTCCTCCAAGTGCTCCAATGAGGAAAATTACCTTTTCCAAAAAATTGCCCGGGTATTCATCGGCACGAATAATATAGACAACGGTGGTTACGTATACGGCCAATCCCTGCTGAAGGTATTTGATGAGAAGACCGATGGCGGATATCGAATGAATCGCCTGGCCGATCTTTCCCAGGCCGAAGTTATTTTAATTCTCGGCGCAGACCCCAACCATTCGGTTCCGGTGGTCGGTTATTATCTTAAAAGAGCGGCCAAACAAGGCGTTCCTTTGATCGTCGCGGATCCCCGCCGAACAGAACTCGCCGGCTTCTCACGCCTGTACCTGCCCGTCAAACCCCAGAGCGATCTTGAGCTGATCAACGGTCTGGCGGCGCTGCTGCATGAAAAAGAGGCGTATGATCCAAAATTCATCGACCGCTATACGGAAGGTTTCAGCCTCTTTCGTTATGGCCTGTCATCGCTGGACATGGACCAGGTCAGCCGTAAAACGAGTCTGGCAAAGGGCGCCATCAGAGCGGCCGCTGAGCTTATAAAAGGTAAAAAAATTGCGGTCGTCATTGGACACGGCATCCTCCAACAGAAAAACGGAATGCACGCCCTGGGGGCAATTCTCAACCTGACCTTGATGACCGGAAGCCTCGGCAGGAAAGGTGCTGGAATTTTCGTGCTGGCCAAGGAAAACAATCAGCAGGGCGCCATGGACATGGGGGCGATGCCGGACCTGCTGCCCGGCCGACAACCTCAGGCCGATCAAATCGTCAGAAAAAAATGGGAGAAAAACTGGAAGATAAAACTATCTCCGGACGACGGCCTTAACATGGTCCGCATGATTGAAGCGGCTGAAAAAGGCAACCTGAAAGCCCTTTACATTTTGGGCGAAAACCCGCTGCGGGCGCTGCCGGAAAGTAATCGCGTGCGCAAGGCGCTTCAAAATTTAGATTTTCTGGTGGTACAGGATATTATCAACAGCGAAACAGCCAAACTGGCGGACGTCGTCCTAGCCGGTGCGGCCTTAAGTGAAAAGCAAGGATCGGTTACCAATTTAGAGGGGAGAATTCAATCCTTCAGTCCGGTGGTGCGACCTCCCGGAAAAGCCAAAGCCGATTGGCAGATCCTGGATCTGCTGGCGGGCCGGCTTGGCGCAAGAGGGTCCTATGATTCCCTTGAAAAAATAAGAAGTGAAATTCGGCAATTCGTACCCATGTACGCGTCGCTCAACGGTCGCCAGGAAGCCTGGATTGAAATGTCCGGCATTAAAGCTATTTTCCAATCCAACGGCACCGATGGATTAATCTCTTTTTATCCGGTAGTTTCCACCGAAGACGAGCCGGCCGACCAGGATTATCCGTTTACGGCGATTGTCGGCACGCAGAGATACCACCTGGGAAGCGGAACAAGAACCGGGGCATCGGAGCGTATTCAGAAATTTGCATCAGTCGGTAATATCGGACTTTCCCCGCAGGACGCAGCCGATCTCGGGCTGGACAACGGCGATACCGTGGATATCCGCTCTCAATTCGGTACGGTAACGCGTGCAATCCAATTAAAGCCCGGCTTAAGCCCGGGTAGCATTTTTGTTCCTACAGGAGTCCATGATAATGAGGCCATGAATCTTTTCGGCCTGTCCGATCTGACAAAGCCCGGGGCAGCGGGCTGGAAGACATGCAACGTCAAAATAGAAAAGGCGTAAAAGGCGCGCAGCGCCTTTAGCTCAAAGCTTATAGTTCATAGTTCATAGTTCATAGGAACAAAAAAACAGGAAGAACCCAATTGACTATCAGCTATCAGCCATGAGCTATGAGCTCTAAGTTAGAATGCTGATAACCTGAAAATGCCCGGATAGCTTTTAAGCATTAAATAACGATCAATAAGGAAACATTCATGGAACCAAAAAAAGTCGATCTTGGTAAACTCGACGCGATCATTGAAAAACACAAAAACCAGAAATGGGGGCTTATCCCCCTGCTCCAGGATGTGCAGGAGACATATGGTTTTGTTCCCCCGGAGACGATTGAACCGATTGCAGCGGCGCTGAAACTGTTCCCATCCCAGGTTCAGGGCGTCATCACTTTTTATTCCGGATTTTCATTGAAACCCAAAGGTAAATATGTGTGCAGGGTCTGCCGCGGCACCGCCTGCCATGTCAAAGGCGGCCGCAGTATTCTGCGGTTGATGCAAAAAGAAATGGGTCTCAAGGAGGGTGAAACCAGTCCGGATTACCAGTTTACCCTGGAAACCGTCGCCTGTCTGGGCGCATGTTTTCTGGCACCGACCATGATGATCAATCGCGATTATTTCGGCAAACTTTCCCCGACCAAGGTAACCAGTATATTGGGAGAGTATCAGAAGAAGTGATTACATAGGGAGAGAGTGACATAAAATGGAGAAGCTTTCATCCATCGGACAGCTGGAGTGGCTCCGCAATAAAATCCTATCCCGCAGAGAAGAAGGCATCATCGAAGTGCACGTGTGCATGACCGGCTGTCGTGCCTATGGTGCCGCCGGCGTTCTGGAAGCGCTAAACGACGAAGTCAAGAGTCAGGGTCTCACGCGCCGGGTTGAAATTCGCGCCACCGGCTGCCATGGCTTCTGCGCCAAGGCGCCGGTAATCGCCATCGAGCCCATCGGCGTCCAGTATCAGGAGGTCGCACCCGATGACGCTGTGGATATTGTCGGCCAGACCCTGAAAAATAACCGCCTGATCGATCGGCTGGCCTACCGGGTGCCCAAGTCCTTGCAGCCGATTTTTTACCGCAACCAGATCCCGTTTTATGCCAGACAGGAGCGCCGGGTTCTGGCAAACTGCGGCCGGATCGATCCCACCAAAATCGAGCACTACATTGCTGCCGGCGGCTATCAGGCGCTGGTCAAAGCGCTCTCCAAAATGAAGCCCGCGCAAGTCATCGATGAGGTCCAGGCAGCCAAGCTGCGGGGCCGCGGCGGGGCCGGTTTCCCCACCGGCCTCAAGTGGAAATTTGCCCGCCAGGCCGCCGGCCGGCCAAAGTATGTAGTGTGCAACGCCGACGAGGGCGATCCCGGTGCATTCATGGACCGCGCCATTTTGGAAGGCGACCCGCACGCCGTTCTGGAAGGCATGCTGCTGGGAGCGTATGCCATGGGCAGCGAATACGGCTACATCTATGTGCGGGAGGAGTATCCCATCGCCGTCGACCACCTGACCCTTGCCATAGAGCAGGCCAATGAACTGGGACTGCTGGGAGAAAACATACTCGGCAGCGGTTTTAACTTCGATCTCTCGCTGCGATTGGGTGCCGGTGCCTTTGTGTGCGGCGAAGAAACGGCCCTGATGGCATCCATCGAAGGCCAACGCGGCATGCCGCGAGCCCGACCGCCATTCCCCGCCCAGGCCGGCATCGACGGCAAACCCACCAATATCAATAACGTGGAAACCTGGGCCAACGTCCCCCTGATCATCAAAAACGGCGCCGACTGGTACGGCGAGGTCGGCACCGCAGACAGCAAAGGCACCAAAATCTTTTCTCTGGCCGGCAAAGTCATCAATACCGGCCTGGTGGAAGTGCCCATCGGCTCTACCGTCAAAGACGTGATTTTTAACATCGGCGGCGGCATCCCCAAAGGCCGGGCCTTTAAAGCCGTCCAGATGGGGGGGCCCGCCGGGGGATGTGTGCCGTCCCAGTTTTTGAACCTGGAAATCGACTACGATACCATCCAAAGGGTCGGCGCCATCATGGGATCGGGCGGCATGGTGGTAATGGATGAAAACAACTGCATGGTTGAGATTGCCCGGTTTTTCCTGAGTTTCACCCAGTCGGAGTCTTGCGGCAAGTGCGCGCCCTGTCGTCTGGGCACCACGCAGCTGCTGGAGATCCTGACGCGCATCACGCGCGGCCAGGGCCGTCTGGAGGACATCGATACTATCCGGGAGCTGGGAGAAACCCTGAGCGAAGCGTCGCTGTGCGGACTCGGGCAGGCCTGCCCCAAGCCGGCCCTGTCCACCCTGCGATATTTTCTCAAAGAATACGAGGATCACATCCGGGAGCATCGCTGTGCGGGGGCTGTCTGCGATTCCATGGTTATTTCGGCCTGCCAGCATGCCTGTCCGGCCGGCATTGATGTACCCAATTATGTGGCCGCCGTTGCCGAAGGCGATTATGCAAAATCCGTTGAAATCATTCGCGAACGCAATCCATTTCCGGCGGTCTGCGGCCGTATCTGCATCCATCCCTGCGAATATAAGTGCCGCCGCGGCGAGCTCGACCAGCCGGTGGCTATTCGCGCTCTCAAACGCCTGGCTTCGGACTGGTATTTTAAGAACATCGGCCCACAAAGAGACCCCTTTGCGGTGACCCGCAAGGAAAAAGTCGCCATCGTCGGGGCCGGTCCGGCCGGACTGACCTGCGCCTATTTTCTCGCCAAAATGGGATATCAGACAACCGTGTTCGAAGCCCAGTCGTTGGCGGGCGGCATGCTGGGCATTGCCGTACCCGAGTTTCGACTGCCGCGCAAGGTAATCGAGGAGGAGATTCAGTACATTGAAAACTGCGGGGTTGAAATCCGCTACAAGGCACCGATTGATGCCAAACACACATTTAATGACCTGCTGGAGGAAGGCTACAGTGCCGTGTTTATCGCCGCCGGTGCCCAGGCCAGCAAGCGCATCGGCATCCCCGGTGAAGAAGAAGATCTGGAGGGTCTTTACTATGGCCTGGATTTTTTAAGCAAGGTCCGCGCCGGCGAAAAGGTGCCGCTCAGCGGCAAGACCGTGATCATTGGCGGGGGCAATGTGGCGGTGGATGTGGCCCGCACCGCTCTGCGATCCGGCGCCCAGGACGCCCATATATACTGCCTGGAGCCCAGAGACGAAATGCCGGCCTGGGAACAGGATGTAGACGAAGCCATCGACGAGGGTATCGTCATCAACTCTGAGGCCTCACCGAGCAGGATCACTCACAAAGATGGGCATGTCACCGGCGTTGAATTCACCCACTGTATCTGCGTGTTTGACGACGAGGGCTGCTTCAATCCCACCTGCGATCTTGACGACACGCGCTTTGTGGATGCCGACAATGTAATTATATCCATCGGCCAGGCAGCCGACATGTCCTTTCTGGATGCCGACAGTAAGCTGGAGCGCGCCCTGTGGGGAACCCTGGTGGTCGACACCAACACCCTGGCCACCAACGTGCCGGGCGTGTTTGCCGGCGGGGATTTTACCACCGGCCCCACCTTTGTGATCCGCGCCATCTCTTCGGGCAGGCGCGCAGCCATCGCCATTAACAAATACCTGACCGGTGACGAGAGCCCGGTGTATATTCCGGATGAAAAGTCCACCCGGCACACGACCACGGGCCTGGCGCTGGATGAAGAAAGCACCGAAGACCAACCGCGGGTCGAAGTCGGGCTCGAGGATGCCGGGCAACGCATAACGGATTTTCGGGAAGTTGAAAAAGGATTCAGCGAGGAGGAGGGCCGCCGCGAGGCCAAGCGCTGCCTCCGCTGTGATCTGGAAAAAGAGGAGAATGGGGTATGATTCGATCCATCACACAAAAAAAATCGCAAGAAGAGCTTGAGCGACTTCTGAAAGGGTTAAACCGGATTTTCATCATCGGCTGCGGGACGTGCACGACCCTGACGCACACCGGCGGTGAGTCCGAGGTTAGCGCTTTGAAGAAAGATCTTTCGGAGAAGGGCAAGCTGATCACCGGGACCACGGTCGTGCCGGTAGCCTGTGACAATTTAACCCGCGAATTCCTGGGTGAATTCGGCGATCAGATCAAACAGTCCGATGCGCTGCTGATCACCAGCTGCGCTTTCGGGGTACAGACTATCGCCCGGCAACTAAAGAAAATGGTCGTGCCGGCCGTCAATACCATGTTCATCGGCAAGGAAACCGCCTTCGGCACCTTTGATGAAATCTGCACCCAGTGCGGCTCCTGCATCATCGGTGAGACCGGCGGCATCTGCCCGGTCACCAACTGCCACAAAGGTCTGGTCAACGGCCCCTGCGGCGGCACCAACCACGGCAAATGCGAGATCGATGTCAACAAGGACTGTGTCTGGACCCTGATCTACAACCGCCTCAACGAACTGGGACGGCTGGAATCCATGAAAAAATACCAGAAGCCCCGCAACCATCTGGGCGAGCCCAAACCGGGGAAGCTGAAGTTGGAAGGAAAGTAAAAAAAATCACCACGGAGACACAGAGGACACGGAGGATGAATTTTAGTTTCCTGATCGGGAAATGCCGATCAGAAAATGTAGCTTAGCTTTAGGTGCATATTTTAATTATTTCGTTTTAGCCGAAGGCTTGATGTGTTTGATTTGTCGTCGTCTCCCGACAAATCAAACAAAAAAATTCCTCTGTGACCTCTGTGCCTCGAGCGAAGCGGGTGGTGAAAACTATAAAATACAAGATGTTCATTCATATATTACTGTCGTGTTTAAATTAAAATACGAAGAGGAATGCACCAATGCCAATTCCATTCAAAGAAGCCTTAGCGTCCGGTAAATTTGTCGTTACCAGTGAAGTCGCCCCGCCCAAGGGGACCAATCTCGAAAAATTCAAGCACCACGTCGAGCTTTTGAAAGACAAGGTCGACGCCATGAACGTGACCGATCATCAAAGCTCGGTCATGCGTTTTCCTTCCCTGGGCGGTTGCCTGCTGGTCAAAGAACTGGGCGGTGAAGTCATTTTGCAGATGACCTGCCGCGACCGCAACCGGCTGGCGCTGCAGGCGGATCTGCTGTTCGCCTCCTACAGGGGGATTCATAATGTGCTCTGCCTGACGGGCGATTCCATTATGTTAGGCGACCATAAGCAGGCCAAGAGCGTATTTGATTTGGATTCCAGCCAGTTGCTGGCAACCGTGCGGCTTTTGGAAAAGGGCAAAGACCTCAGCGGAAGCGATCTGGACGGTGGGGTGTCATTCTGTGCCGGCGCCATTGTCACCCCCGAAGCCGATCCCCTCGAGCCCCAGCTGATCAAGTTTGAAAAAAAGATCGAGGCCGGCGCTGAATTCATCCAGACCCAGGCTGTATATGACCTGGACAAATTTAAACAGTTCATGGACTACGCCCGGCAGTTTAACGTAAAAATCCTGGCCGGCATCATTCTGCTGACCTCCGCCCCCATGGCCCGTTTTATGAACAAAAATATTGCCGGTGTCTTTGTGCCCCAGGAATTAATCGACGAAATGGCCGCCGCTCCCAAGGGCCAGGCCCTGGCCAAAGGCATCGAGATCGCCGGGCGTATGATCAAACGCATCCATGATGAAAAGATGTGCGACGGCGTTCACATCATGGCCATCGGCAAGGAAGACAAAGTGCCGGATATCATGGCGGCGGCGGGACTGATTTGATTTGATTTTAAATTTGCTAACCCTGACCAGACGGTTGGAGTGAAACGGAAATTCCGCTTTATCGGGGAACCAAAAAGGACAAATTAATCACGGAAGCATCCCGCCGCTACATGATGTCTAATCCCGATGGTTTCTTCTTAAGTTGACGCGCATGCGTTGGGGCGGGAAAAACACGAAAAGGATACAAAATAATTTTCGTGCTCACGCGGCGCAAGCGCCTGCGCTGCGCGTTCTAAATTTCGTGTTTTCGTGATGAAAAAAAATTCCATCCAAGAGACTCAGTCTAAAAAATCGATCAATCCCTTGACGAATATAATCTGCTCCTTAAGTTGAAAATTGGTACAGACTAAGCTTTTTTTAGTCACCGGCCATCTCTCTTTCTGAAGCGGAATAAAGCTCACTCAGATAATACCTCCAGTTGCCCGACCGATCGACCCGCCTGATCCTGGCCGTTAGAAAGAGGTTTTAAATTCAATCGAAAGGAGATCCCCCAATGTCAAAAGTACTCAAATGCAGAGATGTCGGCATGGATTGCGATTTCGTCGCACGAGGCGAAACCGAAGAAGAAATATTGAAGCAAGCAGCCAAACACGCCGGCAAGACTCACGGTATGACGGAAATGTCGGATGAGGTCATTGCCAAAGTGCGTTCAGCAATTCATGATGAATAGTGATAACCTGTGACACAGACGTCAAAGCTTGGATGGTGGTTTCGTCTATCATTGGCTGCGATCTCTCACTATTCAGGCTTTGACCCGCCATATAATGGGTGACCCCTTCAAGCCCTAATGCTGATTCACCGGGACCTTGCATGGATGCCCATCTGATACCGCTGGAAGCGGGATTATCCGGCTGAAAGCTACCTGTAAAAAAATCCAGCCGCAGGCAAGCCGGTGAGGCGCGCCGCCGCGGGATTCGATGCTGCCTAAAATTTCAATTCCATCACAAAATATCAAGATTGACAATATCGCCCGCTTTCGCTATCTGGATGAGCAATGGTTGCGGCTTATTGACGCCTCTGTATGTGGAGTTGTAACTGAATCAAATACAAAATTCGCAATTTTCCCGTAATTTCCACCGCAAATGCAAGGACACACTACATGTATTCGAAAAACTTGAAAGTGATTGCGTGGGTTGGACTTCTCCTTCTCTGCCTGAGCTCGGCGGCCTGGTCCAAAAACCCGCTGATTCCCAAAACCGGCAAGAAAAAGGCAGCGGCCGAGAATACTGAAAACATTTCACTCCCAAAGGACTTGAACGCTGCCGACATCGATCACATCATTGCCGGTCTCAGTGACGAGCAGGTGCGGCGATTACCTGGAGTGTTCCGGTGCTGCCAAGGGGATGGTGGAGCACATTTCGCTGGGCTCCCTCAGGCTGCGCAACCCGCGAGGCATGGTCAACTTCATCCCCTTCGGCGACATTAAACTGGTGAGCAACCTCAGCCGCGACTACGTCATCATGAAACTGGATTTTAGGGTGCGTTACGACGCCGACGTGGAAAAAATTCGCAAGATTATCAAGAAAAAAGTCTACAATAAAATTATGGAAGACCCCGATCTGGGGCCCAAACTGCTGGAACCGATCAAATCCCAGGGTGTACGGGAAATGGATGACTCGGCCATGATCATGCGGGTCAAATACAAGACCAAGCCGGGCGACCAGTTCGCCATTCGCAGAGAAGTTTACCACCTCCTGCAGGAAGCTTTCAAGGAGGAAGGCATCGATTTCGCCCATCGCAACGTGACGGTATACATACCGCCGGAGGTCCAGAATGCCATGACTCACACCGACGCGGACTCCCGTCAGAAAATGATCCATTCCGGCGCAGCCGGCGCGCTGGCCGCAATCGAAGCCGAAGAAGAAGCCGAACAGGCTGCCAAGCAACCCAAAGAGAAATGAGCGATCTTCAGACGATTTCAGGTTCTGATCGTCCTGTGGGAATGTTTCCGTGGCATAAGGGGATGGTCACGAAAATAAGATTATAACATCCCGCATGCAAACACCAATTCGAAAGGAGACAATTAAAAATGCCTGAGACACAAGTAATGACGGGGGCGGAGCCTTTCTTTTTCGAGGGAGGCGAAGTCGGGTGCCTGGTTTCTCATGGATTTACCGGAACCCCGCAGAGCATGCGCTTTTTGGGAGAATTTCTGGCCAAAGAGGGCCGATTGACCGTAGCCGGGCCGCGGCTGAAGGGGCACGGCACCTCGGTTGAAGACATGGCCCAGTCTTCGGCGGAAGAATGGATCAGAAGTCTGGAAGCCGGTATGCAAAAACTGCGCGAACGATGCTCCAAGATTTTCGTGACCGGCCTTTCGATGGGGGGAACGCTGACCTTGTACATGGCAGCAATGTATCCGGATGTTATTCGCGGAGCCATCTCCATCAACGGCGCCCTGTTTGTCAACAATCCGGATTTCGCCGGCCTGGCCTTTATGTCCGGGGCACCCGCCACGGTTCCTGGCGTCGGTGGAGATATCAAAAAGCCCGGCGTCACCGAATTGGCCTATGAAGACGTACCGGTGCCGTCCATCCGGCAAATCTATGCGCTGATGAGTGTTACGCGTGAATTGCTGCCCAGGGTAATTTGCCCGACCCTGGTGATTCAATCGCGCGACGATCATGTCGTGGTGCCGGACAATGCGCCCTTTATCATCGAAAACATCGGGGCCCAAGACAAACGCCTGCTCTGGCTGGAAAACTCCTATCACGTGGCCACCCTCGACCATGATAAAGAACTGATTGCCGGCGAGACCCTGAAATTTATTCAACGCCTGGTTTGAAGGAATTTCGCTCCTCTATATCACTGGCCGGGAAACACTTGAGCGATTCCGCCTGAAAGGCATAATACTTTTGTCCGGGACACAGATGTTTCTCTGGGGTCGCCCGGGCCGGCCCATCGGATCCGCGCGCCTCTTGCCATTGATCCTATCGCTGATGAGACTGGATTTTCTATTTTCCGTCTTTTTTTAAACAGCACAGCAGCCAGATCCCGCAGGCCGTAATCAGGATGAGCGGCAGACTGATGATAATGACTTTGACCAACTCAACCGCGCTGGCGTAAAACGCTTCTTCCACGCTGAATTGCTTAGGATAAAATGTCTTGAAATAGTGGATCTCTTCAATTGAATGCCAGCAGACAGCCGAAACCACAATAATGCTGATGGCAATCGCAGACCCCATGAGTATTTGTCGCACTCGCTTCATGGTTAAGCCATTTTATCCGACTTTCAGGCAAGCCGGATTAATTCTATAGTCCCCACAAAAAAGGTTATTGCTTTTCAAGCTGCCAGGTACTTATTGATGATAACTTACCCTGAAAATAAGTTAATTTTTCAATGGTAAAAAACATTATCGCATATCCGGCCCGCAACTGCCAAACAGAAAATACATCCCGGCGCAGGTGAAATAATTTTATTGTTGCTGCACGCCCGGCCGTGGTATAAATTTATCTGGTTACATTCAAAGAGCAGGTCAAATTAACTATCATAGGTAGCGGCGGGGAGAAATCCGGTGCCGGAAAACATTCATGAAATATTCAAACGCAAGATCGTGCCCGTGCGTTTCGAACGCACGATGGGCCTGCTTGGGGCCACCACGCTGGGGGTCGGCGCCCTCATGGGGGCCGGCATATATGTCCTTATCGGGCTTGCCGCCGGCGAAGTCGGACCGGGAGCCTGGCTTTCTTACCTGATTTGCGGGCTGCTCAGCGTCCTATCCGTTCTCATGTATGGCGAGCTTTCCCGCAGGGTGCCCGTAACCGGAGGGGGATATGCCTATGCCTACAACGCCATCGGCAGTTTCTGGGGCTTTATCACCGGCTGGCTGCTGGCACTGGGCAGCATCTTCGCCTGCGCCATGTACGCCACCGGTTTTGCCTATTACCTGGCTTCTATTCTCGACAGCCCTGTGCCGGAAGCGGTTTTAAAGGGTATCGCCATAGCAGTCATCGCCGTACTCACCCTGTCCAACTGCTGGGGTACCAAAAAAGGTGATCGACTGCAAAAGGTACTCACCTGGGGCAACCTGGCAGTGCTTTTGATCCTGATTCTTTTCTCATTGTCCAAGGCCGACCCCGGACATCTCAGGCCCATGTTCCCCAAAGGCATCGGGGGCGTGGGAGGGGCCATCGCCATCATCTACGTCTCCTTTTTCGGCTATCAACTGATTGCCAACAATGCCGAGGAAATCGTCGACCCCACCCGAACGGTTCCCAGGGCGATGATGTTGGCAATGATCATCAGCCTCATATTCTATATCGCGGTGGCCCTGGTTTCCGTCATGGTGGTGCCGTGGGAAACACTGGCCGGGTCGAAGGCGCCGCTGGTGGAGGTCGCGGTGACCGGCCTCGGCCGGATCGGGTGGCTGCTGGTTGTCCTGGGTGGGGTTCTGGCATCCGCTGCCGCCCTGAACAGCACCCTGATGTCCCAGGCCAGACAAATCTTTGCCATGGGCAAAGACCGCTTTTTACCCGCCATCGTCGGCAGTATCCATGCAACCTACCGGACCCCGACGGCTGCCCTGTGGGCCGGGGGCATTATCACGGCCGTCTCCGTGATAACAGCCGATCTGACATTCATCGTCAAATCCGCCAATTTCTGCTTTTTGGCGTCTCTCCTGCCGATCTCCCTGGCCCTTCGCAGGCTTTACCGTAAATCCGAAACTGCGGCACCCGCCAACCGGCTCAAACGCTATATTCCCGAGCTGGCATTTATCGCCAACCTGAGTCTTCTTTTGACCATCGACTGGATTTCCATTCTCTTCGGCCTGCAGCTGACTGCAATCGGTGGTATCATTTACCTGTTCTACTCGCGCAGACGGGAGATCCGTTCCCGGACCGGCATGAGCGTTGTGCTCACCGGGGAAAAAGGGTCAATGTTTCAGGTCGGTTCGAGGATCCTGGTCCCCATGGCCAACCCCCAAACCCAACCCGCCCTTTTCGGCATATCCGATGCTCTCCTGGCCGATCATGGGGGGGAGATAGTGGTGCTGACCGTGGTCGAGACCCCGAACCAGATGGATTTCTACTCGGCCCTGGGCAGCGCCGAGGACTCCCTTCAAATACTGGACCACAGCGCCAACCTGCCTAAGCTCGACCGCGTCCGGCTCAAACCGGTGGTGCGCGTTTCCCGCAACCTGGCCAAGGGGATTGTGCATGCGGCCGAAGAAGAGGGCTGCAACCTGATTGTCATGGGCTATGCGGGTGCAGAAACACCCCAATCCCTGCAGCTTATCGAAGAGGTTCTCAGCCACGCGCGCACCGAGACCATTCTTTTAAAGCTCAGAGGTGAATTCAGGCCGCAGCGTATCGCGGTCTCGCTGGGCAGCAGCCTGAATCTCAACCTGATCGTCCGGCTGGCAGGTGCTGTGGCAGACCGCTACGGCGGGGAGATCACCTTTCTGAACATCCTGCCGGTCAATTATAGCGGCGAGCAAAAATCCCATTCCGGCAAGATTCTGGTTGAGGCTATCCAGCGGCACGCTGCCCGCGCGCTGTATCGCATCGAGCTGGCAAGTTCCGACGAACCGCTGGAGTTTTTGGTGAAACGCTCCGCCGAATTTGATCTTCTCATCGTGGGAACCGCCAAGGTTGGGTTGCTTGAGCGGGTGGCCGTGGGCTCCTTCTCATCCCAGATTGTCGGACGCTCGGAATGTTCGGTGGCCGTGGTTAAGGTCGCCCGGCCGGTTAAAAGGCTATTGTCGGTATAGGTCGGCCGGACAAAATTTCAAACCGGACCTTGATATTTTAAAAGTCATCCCCAACTTATTCTTATTAATAAGGGGGTGGTGAGACTGAATCCTGTCACACGTAAAAACTCACAAATGCAGCGCTGTAGGTTACTCCTTCCACTGATTATCCTCCTGGTCCTGCCGGCCGTGGTTTTTGTGAGCGCATCTTTAGTTGCAGCAACCCTGGTCCGGGACGCGGACGATCACAAGAGAAGCGCTTATTCCCGGCAGACTCCCGGCGGCCTGAAATCTGAAAAGGAATTGGCTCAGGGCAAGTTTCTGGTGGCCGACCGCCGGCTCATGGATCCGAATTTTCGTGAAACAGTTGTGCTTCTCATCCGCTACGGTCAAGACGGCGCCATGGGTCTGGTGATTAATCGACCGCTACCGGTTAAGCTTTCCACCGTATTTCCGGATGTCAAAGAATTGGACCAGAGTAAAGAGGCCCTGTACCTCGGGGGTCCTGTCGAACCAGGCGGGATACTGCTTCTCGTGAGGTCGGGGCAGCCACCGGAAGGTTCCCTGCCGGTGTTTGGCGATGTCTACCTCAGCTCGAGCCAAGAGGTGCTCCAGCGCCTAATCAAAAAGCCGGAAAAAAACGATAGGTTTCGGATCTTCGCCGGCTATGCCGGCTGGGCACCCAAACAGCTTGAATTTGAATGTGACCGAGGAGACTGGCACGTTTTGGCAGCCGATGTTGAGACGCTTTTCGACTGTAAACCCTCAGAAATCTGGCCGGAGCTGATTCAGCGGGTCTCGGTTAATTGGGTGCACATAGAAGTTCCTGACCGTTCAGGAATCCAGATGTTCAGGGGGCAGCCCAGCCGCTGGCCGCCGAAGTTTAACCGCCTTGGGAGGGCGGCCGGTTTGATCGAATAGGAAACTCTAAAAAAGCGAATACCCGCCTGCCAGGCATCGTGTGTTGCATTAGAATAGCATTTGAGATTGAATCAAATTGTTAAATTTGCCTCGCACCGGTTTCAAGGCATTGCGGGCAGGTCGAATATCGAATTATGAAAAGGGATGGTAGTCATAATAAGGGTTTTTAATGAGCAGCGGCAATCTCAAACACCGGCTGGCCGCCCTCCTGAGCGCTGATGTGGTCGGCTATAGCAGACTGATGGCCGAAGACGAGCTGGGTACGATTCGCACCCTGACCGCCTATCGCGCTGAGATAACCGCTCTCGTCGAATCCCATGGCGGGCGGGTGGTCAATTTTGTCGGTGACAATATGCTGGCCGAGTTTCCTTACCAGCGACACTTCAATGTTCAGCTTCAAATTAAAGCATGTCACCGTTCATAAACTCGGCCGCGAGCTCGGGGTGAGCCATGTGCTTGAAGGCGGTGTGCGCAAAGCCGGCAATCGGGTCCGAATCACCGCGCGGCTCAGC
>Ga0307426_1001013_pt1 | contig 19051 bp, 16 predicted proteins | sample SalMarWE160340MG_FD_202165 | JGI IMG/M metagenome (GOLD analysis project Ga0307426, IMG submission 202165) | Salt marsh sediment microbial communities from the Plum Island Ecosystem LTER, Massachusetts, United States - WE1603-40 | ecosystem: Environmental > Aquatic > Marine > Intertidal zone >... | reverse complement strand
TCGCCGAGTAACTTCCAGGTTCATTTATGGAAACAGACGCTGGAATCTCCCATAGCTCTCCGTTTTCTAGCGTTCGCGTATAGCTTTCCTCAGCGTTTGTTTCAACTGGAAATGAGGGAATCGTGTCGGAAACCACTTTTTGCAGAACTTGGCAGGATTGCTGTGCGCCCATGTGGTTTTTAACTTCAACCCACACGTTAAACGTGTTGTTTTGGTTAATGACTAGAAGTTCAGGATAATCTACCGCTTTTTTCTGTTGATAATTTAAAACATCAATAGTTGTGTATCCTTCTGGAGGAAGTCGAGAAACGAAATAATAACCTATGAGTAGACTGAAAACACATATGAGCACTATTGCAACTGCGATTTTGTAACCCTTATTGTTTAGCCTCAGGTTCTTGCCAAGTTTTTTCTCTGTTTCTGAATTCATTTTCACTTTATAAATCCCTTAACCATAGTGGTAAATATTTCAATCCCTGACTTAATTCTCCGCATTTTTGGCTTTCCATATTTTCTTGCTCTGTAAGATGACGGAACTTCAACCATTTTGAGGCCTTTCTTGGCGAACTGCACCAGCATTTCGGTGGCGAACGCCATGTCGTCCTCATATAAATCAACTTTTTCGAGCGCTGAACGGGATATCGCCCGAAAACCAGATTGGGTATCGCTGAGAAACTGGCTGTAAAAGAAGTCGAAACAAAACGTTATTATTTTGTTAGCAACAAAATTTGTGAATCCCATAGCTTTTCTCAGATCGTACATTCGCGTTGCTTGACACAGTTCTGCATCATTCTTTACCAGAGTGTCAAGCAAAAGGTTGATGTGGCTTACTTCGTAGGTTCCATCACCATCAACCATGACTACAACGTCACCTTTTGCATGTTTAATTCCAGTTCTAAGAGCGAGACCGTAGCCACGTCTAGGCTCTATAATTAGCCTGCAAAAATTAGTATCTTTAACGATTTCTTTTGTTCCATCGGTTGAGTCGCCGTCCACAACGATTATCTCTTTAGGATACGCTAATTTCTTCTCAATAGTTGTCAATGTCTCAAGAATGTTCCCTGCTTCGTTAAGTGTTGGAATTACCACCGAAACCATTTCTACCTTCGATGTCATCTCTTTGTAACTCTCATGATCTGAAAGATATATAGTCTCCTACATCAGGTTAAATAAGCTCTTCGTATATTTCGATAAGTTTTTCCACGTTCGTGTCCCAGCTATATTTTTGCTCAATCCTTGTCCGCAGGTCTTTTCTGAGGACTGAAAAATCCTCGCGAGAAAATTTCAAGATTGCTTCCCCAAGAGACTCAGGCGAGTTTGGCGGAACTAGTTTTCCGCAGTCTTCATTCATGATTTCTGATGTGCCTCCAACGTTTGTTGCTATCACTGGCAATCCGCAAGCCATGGCTTCAAGCGCAACCAGAGGCAAGCCTTCTCCAGACTTAGAGGGCAAAACAAAAAAATCTGCAGCGTTGTAATAACGTGGCAGTTCTTCATCTGATACGAAACCCGTTAGTCTGAAATTTTTCTGTAGCCTTAACTGCGCTATTTTTCCTTCGACTTCCTCAAAATCTGGTCCTTTCCCTACTGCAATGAAAACTAACTTCGGGTTCTTTTTAACAGCAACTTTTGCGCTTTCAATTAACGTGTCGATTCCATTCTTGTAGACAAGTCTTCTCACCGTAAGAACCACGTTTGCGTCTTTAGAGATACCTAATTTTTTGCGCATTTCACCTTTCACACCAGTTAACGGTCTGAAACGATTTATGTCAACACCGTTGTGGAGCACTTCTATTTTTTCAGGGTCTGCCTCTAAACTCAAAACATAGTTCTTTGTTGCGTTGCTAACCGCGATTATCTTGTCTGCTTCCTTAAGTACCCGCTTTCCAATCGCAATGTCGTTTAGCTTTTCTATTTCATCCCAAACATTGTTGTATTCTATGAAAGTGTTGTGCTGAGTGAGCACCAAAGGTTTCCCGTATCTCTTTGCGATTTTACTGGCAAGAAGAGACGATAAGTATGGGTGACCATGCACGTGTATGAGGTCGTTGGATTTGACTGTTTCCAAGAAAGTTTTGAAGCTTGAAACGTGAGGAATGGCGTACGGAATTCCCAGTCTAAATCCGATGTTCACGGAATCGTAGCATTGAACTCTTATCCCGTCAAAAACGTAACTTTTTTCCGTGTAATTCCTGTGCGTCAACACCATGGGTTCAAACTGTTTCTGCATCAACCGCTTGCACTGCTCATAAACAACCCTTTCTATACCGCCAACATGAGGCAGAAAGGTGTGGGTGACAATGCACAAGCTTGTTTGAGTCATGGTGCCCAACTGTTTAAATCTCCTCAATCGGCAAACTATTATAATCTTATGGTAAACTACCGAAAATAACAATTGCCATACGATACCCTGTTCTCTCAGATTTCTTTTTCCGCTTTTCAGGCAAAGTTTTATAATATAGCTGGCTGACCTATCCAAGCTAATTAGGGCTTCAGCACGCGAAAAGTGGGCAAAATGGACGTCATTGTTGGAGGCGGAAAATACGGGTGCACAGCGGTCGAACACCTTAGGAAGAATAAACGAGGGTTCGTGCTGGTAGATAAAGACCCCAACTGCCTTGCCGCTATAAGATTCGGTTTGAAACCTTCTGACCACATTGGTACAGCAGGAGAGTACTTCGTTCACGGAGGAATTGAACAAGTTTTGGAGCTAATTGAGCGTCTGAAACCTGAATATGTGTTTCCAACAGCTCCCACACATATAGCGGCTGAACTGGCAAAGATCAAATTTGAACTTGCGCCTTGGGATGAAGTGATAGACTGCATCCTCGCTAACTTGCCCCCATCAGTGGTTCTGCAGGCTGGAAGAGGCAACCTCATCGTGAGCTTCAACAGAGATAAAGAATGCTTGGAAAAGTGTGCATTGCCAGAAGTGTGCCCATCTACACGCAAGACGAAACCCTGCACCATGGATAAACTAATGAAATTCGCCTGTCCTGAAGGAATCATCCTGATCAGTCACCAGTTGGCCCCTGGCATGGGCGCTCTTAAAGGCAAGGAACTTTTAGAGTTTTTCGCTCAAGCGGAAAAGAAAGACAGGTTTGTAGTGGCTACGGCTTGCGCTTGCCACGGATTTTTCACAGCTTTAAAAAAGTGACCAGCAGAAAGGCGGTTCACTTTGCGTTCCTAAAAGCTCGCGTGTAAACGTTCGACGAAACACCTGCAACTAACCCGCCTATAGCGTCGTTCGTGATTGGCCCCAACTTTTTCAGTATCCCAGGCTTGGCCTGATCGAAACGTGTGAACTCAAAGATACCTCTCACCCCTGCGATGTAGTTGGCTATAGCTAATCCCAACAACTCGTCAGCCACCAGTCCTGGGCGTCCTATAAACCTCTCTTTAGACAGGCCAGGAATCAACCCGTTCTCAGCGTCTTCCTGCGCTCGGAAGCAGGCTACTTCCAGACAGGAAACATTCACGTCGGACAGGGCATCGAGAAATTCGTCCCTGAGCATTTCAGCGGCTTTTGCTTCTGTGTCCAATCCAGGATGGGGAACAAACAGCTCAAGCGCCGTGTTCACAAGGTCTTCCAGCGATATGTCCTTCTCTTCCAGATATGTCAGTAAGGGAGGAGTTTCGGAGTTCATTTCTATCAGCACCTCTTTAATGGCGGAGTTTGTTTTAAATATTATGTGTTTAGAGAAACGTTTATTAGAATAGGTTGGATAAACCATCCAATGGGGAAGCTATACTTTGAACATGAAATACCTTATTGCAACAGTTGTGGTTATTGTTCTAATCGCTTCAGCGGCGTTTATTTACGTCTACTATCAGGGAGCGCCCGCGCTACAGCCTTCTGGTGAAGAACTTGAGGCTTTGCAGAATTTGGTGGATGACCATGGCTACAAGACCAGCTTAACGGCTTATCCCAATAAGATTATTTCGGTTGCGCCGAGTTGCACTGAGATCCTATATGCAATAGATGCAGGTGACAAAGTTGTGGCGGTTACTAATTACGATGATTATCCATATGATTTCGCAGCTTGGATTGCGGCAGGCAACATGACCAGCGTTGGTGATTTTACTTCTCCGAATCTGGAAGTGATTATTTCTCTTGATCCAGATTTGATTCTTGCGAGTGGTGGCGTCCAAGCGGAAAGCGTAAACACCTTACGCGAGCGTGGATACAAAGTTTTAGTGTTAGATCCAACAAGCGTCGATGGCATTCTTAAGAACATTGAACTTGTGGGGAATGCAACAGGCAAGCAGGCTGAGGCAACGAATCTTGTGAACGATCTAACAAGTCGAATCAACGCAGTAGCTGAAACAGTGGCGAGCGCAACTAAGCCGAAAGTGTACTATGAGACATATTATGAGATTACCTCCTCATGGACTATTGGCGCAAAGGCATGGCAAACAGAGCTCATAGAGAAAGCTGGCGGTACTAATATTTTCGGAGACCAGCAAATGGACTATTACCAGTATCAGGTTGAAGCGCTTATCGCCCGAAACCCTGACGCTATAGTGTTGCCAGCTAGCGGCATGGGTACGGGGGAACAGGCAAGTTTAGAAGCTGTCAAGGCGCGACCTGGTTGGGACACAATGAACGCTGTACAAAACGATAGAATCTACCAAATCAACCCTAACATCATAGAAAGGGCAGGACCCAGAGTCGTAGACGCAATAGAGCAAATGGCTGAGTTCTTCCATCCTGAACTCTTTTAAACTCCCTCTCCATTTTTTGTGTGGAAAAAATGAGTACAGATAAAGTTGAAAGCACCTTTTTGCGACGTACTTCAAAATGGAAGCTAATTCTCCTTCTTTTAGTTTTGGCTTTAATCATAACGGTCATAGTTTCTCTTGGCTTGGGTTCTACTTCGGTCCCAGTTCAAGACATTCTTAGCATAATAGGCAAGCATATCCCATTTTTGGATAGATTCATTGATTCTTCGTCGGTCTCGTCTGCGAGTGAAGCCATCGTCCTTGAAGCACGTTTGCCGAGAATAATAGCAGGTGTTTTAATTGGCGCAGCCTTAGCAGCAGCAGGCGTTTTGTACCAGGGAGTATTCAAAAATCCTATGGCGGATTCATACGTGTTGGGCGTTTCGGCTGGAGCAGCAGTCGGAGCTTCTGCAGCCATACTTGCTGGAGCGGGTTTTGTGTTTTTCGAATTGCGCCTCATTCAGGTAGCCGCTTTTATTGGCGCTCTATCTACAATGTTTCTAGTTTATAACCTTGGCAGAGTTGGCTCCAGAGTCCCAGTAACAACGCTATTGCTTTGTGGAATAGCCGTCAATTTTTTCATGTTTGCAGTTGTCGGGATTTTGGAGATAATAGCCGCCAACAGGCTCCACGACATTGTTTTTTGGCTTATGGGCGGCTATTCAAATGTTTACTGGCAGGACATATGGGCGATCCTACCTTTCATAGTAATAGGTATTGTAGTCGCGTTTTTTTACGTCCGTGATCTTAACTTGCTTGCTATGGGAGAAGAAACTGCCCATCACCTAGGTGTAAATGTTGAAAGATCTAAGCAGATTCTCCTAGTGTTGGCCTCTTTAATAACTGCGGCGGCAGTCTCCGTTTGTGGTCTCATAGGCTTCGTAGGTTTGATGATCCCTCACCTGACTAGACTGGTAATTGGACCGGACCATCGCATACTCTTACCAACTTCCACTATAATCGGCGCGATATTCTTAGTGCTTTGTGATGATTTGGCGCGGGTTTTATCCACTTTTTTCGCAACTATGTCAACACGTGACTGGCCCGTCGGAATCATAACCATGCTTTTTGGCGCACCTTTCTTCGTTTTTCTTTTAAAAAAGAAAAAACAGAGCTATGCAACATGAGAGGGTGATAGGCAAATTTGGTTTTGTTAAACGTTGACGGCATAGAATGTCGCTATGGTTCTGTCAATGTTCTGGAAGATGTGAGTCTTTCGGTTAAAGGCGGTGACTTTGTTGGGATTCTTGGACCCAATGGGTCTGGAAAAACCACTCTACTCAAAAGCATAAGCCGGGTTCTCAAACCTCACAAGGGCAGCATTCTACTTAACGAAGCTGATATATATTCTCTCAAGAGCATTGACGTTGCAAAACAGTTGGCAGTAGTTCCACAGGACACCAGTATCGGCTTCAATTTTGCCGCGTTGGACATCGTTCTGATGGGACGCAATCCTCACATGAAACGGCTTCAAATGGAAAGCGAGAAGGACATGGCTGTTGCACGAAAAGTCATGAACCTCACCAACATCTGGCATTTTGCAGAAAGACCGATAAACGAGTTAAGCGGAGGAGAGAAACAGCGCGTAATAATTGCCCGTGCTCTGGCTCAGGAACCGAAGATTTTGCTGCTGGATGAGCCTTTGACTCATTTGGACATAGTTAACCAATTGGAAATAATGGATCTTGTAAAAGAGCTCTGCGTGAAAGAGAAGCTGCTTATTCTGGCTGTTTTTCACGACTTGAACTTGGCTGCACGTTATTGTAACGCAGCGATAATGCTTAAGAAAGGCAAGATTTTTTCAGCTGGAAGCCTAACTGAAGTTCTGACGAGCAAAAACATAAAGAGCGTTTTCAATGTTGACGCCATCGTAACAAAGCACCTCGTCACAAACTCTGTGTTCGTTGTTCCCTTGTCACCACAGAAATCGTCTCCACCTAAAAAATGCTCAATCCACTTGATATGCGGCGCTGGCACCGGAACTGCGCTGATGAAAATCCTTTTGGACGAAGGGTACAACGTCACTGCCGGAGTTCTTAACGTGCTGGACACGGACTTTGAGACCGCTGAGTTTTTGAAAATACCTGTTACAACTGAGGCGCCGTTTTCGCCAATAACAGAAAAGACTCACAACGCTAATTTGGCGATGATAAGTGACGCCAGCACGGTAGTGTTGACTTCTGTTCCGTTTGGCGACGGTAACATGCAGAATTTGGAGGCTGCACTAGCTGCTTTGAAAAGGGGTATTCCAACTTTCGTTATTGAGGAAGTGCCCATTGAAAGAAGAGATTTCACTGGAGGAAAAGCAAAGGCGTTGCTTGCCGAGTTGAAACGCAAGGGCGCCGAGTTTGTTAAGGACCAGAATGAGCTTTTGTCTCTGCTTAACGTGTCTGTCGAAAAGTTGAAAATCGCCAAAAAAGAAAGAGACAGACTTCTTGATCACCTGAAACCTGAAGAAGTTCCTAAAGAAACTAAAAAAAGGGGTAAAGGTGAAAAAAGGTAAGGAGGAAAAAATTGTATGAAAATTGTTGCTTCATGGAGTAGCGGCAAAGACAGCTGCTTTGCATGTTATAAGGCGATTCAAGAAGGCCATGACGTTTCGCAGCTTCTAATTATGATGTCGGACCCGAACAAATCGAATTTCCACATGATCCGTTCTGATATGCTGGACGCGCAATCGCAAGCCATCGGGATTCCAATGGTGAAGTGGACGACTACCCCCGATACTTATGAGCAGGATTTCAAGAAAGCATTGTCGCAAATGAAAGCCAAAGGCGTTGAAGGCATTGTGACTGGAGATGTCTACGACGTTGCCTTGCATGAGGCGGGCTGGTTAGACCGCATATGCAAAGAAGTGGGCTTAACACCAGTGAAGCCTCTGTGGCATCTGGACACGCAGCAGATTCTTGACGAGTTTATAACAGAAGGTTTCAAAGCTACTGTGGTTAGAGTAAAAACTGATGTGCTGGGAATGGATTGGCTTGGAAGAGAAATCAACAAGGAGTTATCTGATGATTTGCTTAAGCTGGGCACTGTTGATCCTTGCGGCGAACGAGGCGAATTCCACACGTTCGTAACTGACGGCCCATTGTTCAAGAATAAGCGAATCGAAATTCTCGAAAGCGAAAAAGTGCCGCTCAACAGTCACGGTCGTTTAGTAATCAAACGCTTCGAGGTCAAGCCTAAAAGGAGTTAATTCAGGCAAATGCGAAAAGTCTTTGACGTGCTGTTAGCCCATAACGAATTCAAAGCTGAAGCTTTCATCAAAGAGCTGGAAGGAAAGAAACCGCTCTTCATCTGCACCATAGCCACGACAGAAACCGCCAAGGTCCAAGGAATCTCTGCCGCCGGAAAACATCCAGAGTTCACCGATTATACGCCACCCGCGGACGCTGAACTGCTTCTGCTGGGCAAATGTAAATGCATCAACGGTGTGCCTGTGACTCCTGATGGCATTCCTACGCCAGCTTTGATAACCATGTCGGCTTTGAGGCTTGCGGATATACCTGTGTTGGTTGCCAGTGGGGGATTGAAAGTGAAACCCCAAATTCCGTTTTTGGATTTAGGCGGAAACCCTGGAAGGGACATAAGAACTGGAACCGCAGTCGATAACGTCGAAGAAGTAATTCAACGAGCCGCTGTCGCCGGTGAAAACTTGGCTAAAACGGCTGATTACCTTGTAATCGGCGAAAGCATACCAGGAGGCACAACGACAGCGTTGGGCGTCCTTTCGGCTATGGGCGTAAAGGCTGAAGGAAAAGTCAGCAGCAGCATGCCAGAAAATCCACACGGCTTAAAGACCGAAACCGTGAGAGCAGGATTGTCTGCTTCAGGCGAGAGTTTCGGCAGTTTAGCGAAGAATCCAATCAAAGCAATCTCATGTTTAGGTGATCCAATGATGCCCGCGTTTTCAGGATTAGTCATCGGCGCTGCCGCGGAGGTTCCTGTTTTGATGGCTGGAGGGACCCAGATGAGCGCCGTATTAGCCGTTGTCAACGCGCTGAACCCTAATGTTTTGTGCAACGTGGCTATTGGCACCACAAGATGGATCATAAGCGACCGTGCATCCGACCTTAAGGGCATAGTTGCGCAGATTTCTGATGTGCCGATTCTGGCGGCTGACATAGATTTTGGTTCATCTCGGTTTGAAGGTTTAAAAGCTTACGAGAAAGGCATCGTGAAGGAAGGCGTGGGTGCTGGAGGTGCTGCCGTAGCGGCGATGGCTAAGGTAGGTGGCGCTGTAAATAAAGACATGCTGCTTAAAGAGATCGAGAGAAACTACGCTTTGTTAATGGAAACGAAGTGATACGGCTGGATGTTTAAAGAAGTCAAGAGCCTCTTTTCGTTTCTCACCATCCTCACACCAACCATGGACGAGGATTGTTTTACTAACGCCGCGAAGGCCATGTTTCTTTTTCCACTAGTAGGCGCTTTTATTGGGTTGTTGGCTGGGCTATTCGGTTGGGTGACTTCTCAGTTTCTCCCGAGTTTAGTTGTGGGCGCATTAGTTTTGGGCTTTTTGTTTTTAATCACCGGGCTCCATCACACCGATGGCTTGTTGGATTTCGGCGACGGTGTCATGGCTCATGGCTCCCCGGAAAGAAAAATCGAAATCATGCACGATCAATTGACTGGTGCAGGCGGCTTATCGTTGGGGATAATGACTTTCTTGATCACCGCTTTTTCTATAGCTGAACTAGATGTGGGCATCCTAATCCAAGGTTTGATAGTGGCTGAGGTTTCAGCAAAACTTTCCATGGTTATCGGTACTTGGGCTGGAAAAGAGGTTCATCAGGGAATGAGTTCTCCTTTCCTAGAAGCCATGCACGGGAAGAAAGGCGCTGCTCGCTTGATTGCTGCTTTAGCAATTTCTTTTGGAATAGCTGTACCATTACTATGGTTGGCAGGAGTCGTAGTTGTGTTGACCGCCATTATCACAAGCCTTATTATGGTTGTAATTTCCCACAGGCACTTCAAGGGTGTAACAGGCGATGTGTTAGGTGCAACAAACGAGCTTACTCGCATGGTTTCGTTAATCACTTTGTTGGCAGTGATTATATGGGTGTAACCGCGCTTGTTATGGCTGGCGGAAAAGGCACTCGGATGGCCCTTTTGGAAGAAAAGCCTCTGCTTCAGATCGGCGGCAAACCCGTCATCGAGCACGTGATTACGGCTTTGAAAAACGCCAAAAAAGTCAGCTCTATTGTGGTTGCGGTTAGTGACTACACACCTAAAACCTCCAAGGCGATGCTCAAGTTTCCAGTTTCCGTTATCAAAACTCCGGGGAAAGAGTATGTTTCTGACATGGGATACGCCGTTAGAACCCTCGGGTTGCAAACAGTTTTAGCTATTGGCGCTGACCTTCCGCTGATAACGGCTGAGGTCATCGATGCCATCGTGGAGTGTTATGAGCGATGTGGGAAGCCTGCCTTAAGTGTGGTGGTGTCTAAGGAAACAAAGGCGCAGCTCGGGTTAGGTGGAAAGTACGGATTTGAATTTAAGGGCAAGCGTGTGGTGCCTGCTGGAATTAACGTGATTGATGGGCAAAAAATTGATGAGGAAGAATTGGATGAGGAAATATGCGTGTTAGACCAAAAAGAAGTCGCTGTTAACATCAATAACATTCGAGAGCTTAGAATAGCTGAAAGCTTGTTCACAAAAGGCTATTCTTAGGTGCACGTCGGACCAAAGCTTAGCTGATTTCGTAAAGCCTTTTGCCATCGTCGGCGTTTTTTGGTATGGTCATGGTGAACTGCGCGCCTTTGCCCTGTTTGCCAGTTTCCTTTATGGTCCAGCCGTACCCCTCGCATATTCTCTTTATCAAGTAAAGACCAAAGCCTGTGCCTTTCCCGTAACCTTCTCGGAAAAGATATTTCTTTTCGTCGTCAGGTACTCCTACGCCGTCATCTTCATAAATCAGTTTCAACTGGTTTCCCTTTTCCTTGTAGTTTACTCTAATTCTGCTGACTTTTTCGCCGTACTTCAACGTGTTATCGATTAGGTTGTAAAATAGTTGTCTCAGCATGGAATCTGCAAGCACTGTTAATCCACGGCAATCGTTAATCAGCTTTGCACCTTTAAGGTCTGAGAAGAACAAGGCTGCTTCGCTGACATGCCTTTCTACATCGATGTTTTTTAGTTCTTCTGAACCTACCTGTACGTAGTATTTTTCAAATTCCAGAATTCTCAGCATTTGTTGAGAGGCTAACTCCATCTCTTTCAGCTGAGATAAGGCTTTTGTGTTATCGCTGAGCCTTTTCTTGAGCAGGAAAATTCTGCCGTTTAATGCAGACAGCTTATTTCGGATATCATGTCTTGTTAAGCTTTCAACGACCTGCAGTTTTTCATTAAGTTCTGCCACCTTTGCGATTGCTTCATTGAAAACCTGCTGCATCCACTTTTGCTCGCTTATGTTAGTCGATACGCCTACAATTCCTACAGGCTCTCCTTTGTCATCCGTAATTGGTGAACCCGTTAAAATAGCTGGGAAAACTGTGGCATCACTTCGTTTAATAAGAAACTCGCCTGACCAGTGTTCTCCTGCAAGTAACCGTTGTAAAATTTCCCACGCCTGTGCTTGCTGGGTATCTGCTATGAGGATGTCAATAACATTGAGACCTCTGACTTCTGCTTCTCGCCAGCCATAAAGCTGTTCTGCCGCGTAATTCCAGTATATAATTTTCCCATTCATGTCTGTGGCTATAACGGCTTGACCCACGGCATTTAGCAAACGTGCTTGAAACTGCGTTTTTCTGGCGCGTTCTTTACGTTCCGTTATGTCCCTAAAGATTCCTTGAAGCATCTTCTTGCCATTAACTTCGATCAGACTGGCTTTTATGGCAACATCTCTGATTTCACCGTCTTTTCGGATGATCTGTGTCTCGATTATTTGCCCTTCCTTGTCTCTAAGGTGCTGTTCAAAACTCTCGCTGAAATTTTCGCCGTTTCCGTCTGGGTGAAGGAAGCGCTGGTGTATGCCGATTAATTCTGATCTTTCTCTGCCAATTAGGACTGTTGCGGCGTGGTTGCAGTCAATGAGGATTCCTGTTTCGGTGTCGGCCACGAAGATGGCGTCCCTGGCTTCTTCGAAAAGTTTTCTGTATTTTTTCTCCGATGCTTCTAATGCCTGTTCTATTCTCTTGCGTTCTGTTATGTCACGAGAAGTAAGCACTGTGCCAATGACCTGACCGCTTTCGTCGGTTAAGATTTTTCCAATGCCTTCTGCTAATATGTAACTTCCCTCAGCGCGCCTAACGCGAACCTCCATTTTTCCTCCAGACGTATCTTTGAAAGCTTTTTCGGCTGCTTCCATAGCTTTTGTCAGGTCGTCTGGATGAATGAAATCGTCGACTGCCTTTCCCACCATTTCTTTTGGATCATACCCCAAAATCCATTTGTGCGAGGCGCTGGCGTAGGTGCAAACTAAGTTTGTGTCGGTTAACAGGAGCATGTCCTGCATGTTTTCAGTTATCTGACGGAGGCGGTTTTCGGCTTCTCTGAAAAGTTTTTCCGCTCTCTGTTCCCTAACCGCATCACAGATGCTGCGTTTCAATTCTCCGTATGTTACTTCGGCGTTGCCCTCTTTTCCGATGTAGCGGTACACACCAGAATTCAAGGCTGAGATGGCGATTTCCTCTTTGCCTTTACATGTAAACAATATAAACGGAACGTCGTTTCCTTGCTTTTTCAGCTCTCTTAAAAGTTCCAAACCGTTTTTCCCTAACATCTGATAATCAGAGACGATGGCGTCGTACTCTGAATGCTTTAGCTTTTCAAGGGCTTCTTTTGCAGATTGCGCTGTGTCAACTCGGAAAAGGCTTTGCTCTTCTAAGCATTGTTTTGCTACGGCTAAGAATCTGGCGTCGTCATCCACATGTAGCACTCTTATTGTTTGTTCATTGCAGAGATCGATAAGCACTTGGTTTGTTGTCTCAACCGCCGTCTTGGTCATCTGCATCAACTTGTTCTGTTCAACTGAGCAAGCAAGATATGTTTAACGTCAAGATTAAAATGGTTATGAATCTGCCATATGAATTTAGCTTTAAAAAGGTTGTACATGAAAATCTGAGGTTTCGTGGCTTAAGAAAAGCATAGAAATCAACCAACAATTTTCTGTTCGCAAAAACTGTTGGCATCTATCTAATTCCCTTCATAATTGTTGTTATCTTCTACTCCTACACAACCATTCTCGGCGAAAGTATATTGGCTATAGATATTCTTTCACTCATAATAACCGTCATAATCGGGCAGTTGGCAAGCTACAGATTGCTGACCAGCAAAAAGTTACCTTACGATTTAGAAAGTTTCCTTGACTGCTTTAATTCTGTTAGGCGTTGTTTTTGTTCTTTTTACCTTCTACCCACCAGAGTTGGTTATGTTTCAGGACCCAATAACTGGAGAGTACGGAATTATCAGTCATTAAATTTGGATAAGAATAAGAGAAGTATTCGATTAGGGGATGTCTAACAAGGTATTGCTTGAAACAGTCTTCCTATTGTAACTTTTAGGAGGCTTTCGTATGAATCTTGAAAAACCTTTAATAGTCAAGGATTTCAATTGGCAAAAAGAAAAGAGCTTTAGCTTAAGGCTGTAAATGAGGAAAATGCCAAAAAAGGAAAAGAAGAAAAGCTGGAAGGAAATACAGCGTGAACGGCAAATAAAGCAGCAGCGCGTCCAAGAAGCTTATCAAATACAGAGCGAAAAAGAAGCCAAAAAAAAGCCGCGGAAATGGCCTAAAGGCAAAATACTTGTGGCAGTTTTTTTGGCAGTCATAATTTTTGGGGCTTATGGAGCATGGCAATTCACAAGGTCTTCCTCCCCACCTTCTGACGAAACTCCAGTGATACCTACAGAAGGGGTTATTTACATCAGATCTGATGGACAAGTTGCTCCTTCCACGGCACCTATTTCGAATGTTGGGAATGGCCGATACACAGTCACTGCTGATATTTCTGAGCCTATTATAATCAGAAAGGACAACATCGTAATTGATGGAGCCAACCATTTGCTTTATGGCACATATGACTATGGTTCCAAAGGCATAGACTTGACTGGAAGAAGTAACGTGACAATAAAAAACCTGATAATCGAAAACTTCGAATATGGTCTCTACCTCTACGCGTCATCTAACAATGTTCTTTCTCAAAACGATTTAACAAACAACTATTGTGCCATCTGGGTTGCGAGTGCTTCAAACGGCAACACTATTTCTGGAAACAACATAGCAAACAACGAAATGTATGGCATGTGGTTGAAGGATTCTTCAAATAACAAAATATCTGAAAATGAATTTACATCACACGGCAATTACACGATTTACATGCGAGCTTCAAATTACACAACTTTTTCTGCAAACTACCTAGCAGACAACAAATTGGGCATTTTTATCTACGAGGCGTCCAACAACGTTCTGTACCATAACAACTTCGTAAATAATGCTAACCCAGTGTCAGTTTATAATTCAACAAACGTATTTGATGACGGCGACTTTTCTGGCGGCAACTACTGGAGTAGTTACGAAGACCAAAATCCTGAGGCCCAAGAACTAGACGCCTCAGGGATATGGAACACACCATACGTTATCGACGAGAACAATCAAGATAACTATCCGCTCATTAACCAATGGAATCCGGATTAGATCCTTTACCTGCTATGTCCTTTTCTTGGTTATGAGTTTTCTTTTTGCGCTTGTTGAACTGAGGGTGTGGTTAGCTCTGATTCGGTTTTCGAATTCATAATAGTTATTAGACAAAACCTTGAAAAAAACGTAGAGGTATACCTCTTGACTCAAACAACTAATACTGACCCTGTTATAATTTCAGCCGCATCTTCACCCACAAAAGAAAACATCGTTGAAAGGAAAACCATCGTATACGAAGCACACATCGACCCCACGGTGATAAGGGTCTCTGGCGAAAAAATCAAACAACAACTTTTCAATAGATTCGGCTTATTCAAGCCAAAGTCGGACGAAATCCAGTTTATTTCGTTAGACAAATATTATGAACCATACATAGTGATAAGTGGAAAATACTTCATTGATTACTATCGTAAATGTACTTACGTTTTCAAAGTCGATGAAGCAGTCAGGGAAGTTGTTCTTTTAAACTATAAATTCTTGCCTGAAACTTCCAAGTCAAGTAGAATTATAAAGTTACCTGGGGAAGAACGTCTTCTCAAAGAGGCAAAAGCATTTTTAATTCTGGACAAGAATGGCAAAGATGCAACGGTGGACAATCTTCCGTCTGCGCCTTCTGAGAAGAAACCTGAGAAAGTACTTGCGGAGTTTGGGATACAAGAACTCGCTGAAAACGTGGATGTGAATTTTGTCCGGGAGAGAATAGCCAAGCGCCCAAAAGACGTAAGCAGAATTGTGGAAGAAGTATTCGAAATAACCGATCGCTCATTAATTTACACTCCCAGATTTAAGCTTCGTTTCAAAAACGTGAAGACAGGCGAAGAAAAAATCATGGTTCTTGATGGGGTCACATCTAAAAGAATATGACCTGTTTTGAGTCTTTTTTAGAAAATTAACATCTTTTAGTCAATGTCCAATTTGTAAGTGCTGGCAGTGTTCTCAGGTGGCAAATGTATTGCAATAATTCTGATAGCAAATGGTGATTTCTAATTAACAATGTTTAACTAATTTGTTCAGCCAACTCAGTTACATGGGATGGCAAAATTTGAGGTTTACGCGTAAAGTATTCAATTGGGTTCTTTTATTAATGGCTGCTTACTCATTGGTTACTTTAATTGTTCTTTTCCTGATCGACCAGATAGTTAATGACACTCTCTACTTGTACGGGCTTCAATTTAGCTATAGCTGGGCGATAGGTTATTGGAATGTAGTTAGACTAGGTTTCGTTGTGTCATGGTTGGTTATGATCACAACTATAATTCTCCAACTTTACTTTTCTCGCAAAACGAAAGAAACAGTTGAAGAACAAAGAGAAACGGAACCAACAAGTGAGGAACCATGGACTGGAGAAAGAAAAGAAACGTTACCCCGAAGTGAGGAACCTTGGTGCACATACACTCTCAGTGACGGCTCGACAATCAAGGTGAAACATAAACTGAAAAGCGCGAAACGGCTAGAAAAGTATTCTCCTGAAGGAATACCAGTTTACGTTGTAGACTATGACAACATAGTGCAAGTGGTGAGCGTGCCAGAAAAACTTACGAGGAAATCGAGGCATGCATCTATTTAACCCGTTCATTTTTTTAGTTAAGGAAAACCTGCAGATTTCACGAGAAATCGGTATTTGCGATCCTAATTTTCTCTTCATAAATTAATTATTTTTCTTTTCAGCACTATCAGAAATTGGTGAACACTTAAAATGAGCGAAACAGAAGTGCTTAATGGACTTCAGATAAAGAGACGCGAATTGGAAAACGAATTGGCTTCGTTGTTTCAAACTGAGAAGTATCTAAAAAACGATTTGAAGACCCTTGAAGAAAAAATTATCGGGCAGCTGGAAAAGGATATTAAAGCGAAGAAATTGGCTTTGAACGGTCTAGAATCTCGGAAAAGCGAGTTGGAGAAAAAATTGAACGATATGCAAGGGAACCAAGCGGATTCCCAACCTGGGGAACGCGCAAACGGTGAACCTGAGGAGCCGGTTCAGCAGGGTACCAGCGAAGAAAATGACACTGAATTAACTGTTGTTGAATGCCAAACAGAACAAACTGAAGAAGCAGTTCAGAACAGCAGGGCAGATGGCAAACAGAATTTGGTTTTTTAGGGTTTTTCTATAGAACACTTGGCAACTAGCTAACTACGTCAAGGATTTTTTCCATCCACTTCTTTTATCATCTTCAAAATGCCATTACGTTGGCTTACCTTTAGAGTGTTTGCGAAACGAAAAAAGTGTTCTGTCGCTTTTATTGTCTGTTTCTCTCCCACAAGGATTACTTTAACTAACTCTCCACGCTGCTGCGCAGTCGGTGTAGCACTTGTTTTTTTAACGCTTTGCGCCTAAAACTGTAAAACTGTGATTGCATATGAAAAAGAAAGTTGCAGTCTTAGCCACTGAAGACGACTTATCAGCGCGCGCGCGTCAAACCAAAGTATAATGCGACTATCCATAAATTTCATAATCTATTTATTAGTGTGTTATGTTATAATCTAAACACGCGATTTACGCGTGAAAAAAATAAAGGAGAAGAAAAAATTTGCAATTTGATAGAAGGAAATCTGGAGTTACTGCTGTTGCTTTGTTTCTGTTGATCGCTATGGCTGTTTCGCTTGTTGCCTTACCGAATGCTACTGCAGCGGATAGGTGGCAGACTTATGCTTTTCTTGGTGCTACGCCTAACCCCGTTGGTGTTGGGCAAGAGGTGTTGCTCCACGTCGGAATCAAACACCCTCTTGCGCTTACAACCGAAGGTTGGACGGGCATAACCGTGACGGTTACGAGGCCTGACGGCCACACTGAGACGCTGGGTCCGTTCTCTACTGATGCAACTGGTGGAACCGGTGGTGTTTTTGTGCCTACGATGGCTGGAAACTACACTTTGCAGTCGCACTTCCCTGAACAAACCTTACCATCAAGCACATCGCGCCCATTTAGTACTCCTGCAGGTACAACTATGCTGGCTAGTGACAGCCCGATATTGACGCTGGTCGCTACTGAGGAGCCTATAACGTACTATCCAGGACACGCGTTGCCAACTGAATACTGGACTCGTCCGATTGACGCGCAGATCAGGGAATGGAACGTTATTGCCGGAAGCTGGCTGGATGGAAACCGAAGGCTTCCCCAGGTTGCAGAAGGAAATGATTACGCGCCTGATACTGCTCACATACTGTGGACAATGCCTGAGACGCAAGGAGGCCTCGCCGGGGGAGTTCCCCTTGATGGACACTCGTTCGAGATTGGAGATGCTTATGAAGGCAAATTTGACAACCGAATTATCATCGCAGGAAAACTATACTACGATAGATTCTCGAGCACTGACGGTCAGAGTGAGATCGTCTGTGTGGATCTGCATACTGGTGAAGTACTATGGTCTAGAGTTCTGCTAAACAACCTAACGATAAGTTTTGGTCAACTGATGTACTGGGATACCTATGACTTCCACGGCGTCTACGACTACTTATGGGCATCTGGTAACTCTCAAACGGGTCGGCAATATTTAGGGAATCTTACAAGTGCTGGCACTATTTGGTGCGCGTTTGACCCTATCACAGGAGACTTTGTATACGCCCTTTATGGCATACCTTCGGGCACTCAGGTGTACGGTCCGAAAGGCGAAATCCTACGGTACAACGTTAACACAAGGAATGGCTGGATGACTCTGTGGAACTCAACTAACATTCCAACGCTGTACGGAAGCACAAATTACGCTACGCAGGCATATGGTGAGTGGAGACCTCAAGGAGACATTCGCAACTCGACAGGTCCAGTTCCAGTGACACCTGTTACGCCTTTTGGATATGCGGGCTATCAGTGGAACGTGACTATACCAGATGATTTGCCGGGAAGCGTCCGCAAAGTTTTTCCGTTGGACAAAGTGGTCGGTTTGGCCTATTCCGATACGGAGGTCACTTCGTGGGGCATCAACTTGAATGAATCGAGAGGCTCTATAGGCAGTGTACTGTTCCGAAAAACTGTGAATGCGCCCTCTGAGTGGAGCGCTGGTAACCTAACTTTAGCGTACCAAGATACAAGTGAAGACGTTTTCGTCATTTTCGCAATCCAGACCAACAAGTACTATGCATTCAGTGCTGTAACAGGTGATTTCAAATGGGCAACGCCGATATCGGAGACATACTTGAACTTCTACGGTTGGACAGAGTTCGGTGAGCGCCCCGTTATGATTTATAACGGCAGGATGTACTCAACCGGTGTCGCTGGGACAGTGTACTGCTATAGCATTGAGACTGGCGAAGTAGAGTGGATTTACGACGCTGTAGACCCATATTCGGAGATCTTGTGGGCTAATAACTGGTGGCTCTTTGGTCTGTTCGCTACCGACGGGAAGGTCTATTTTGGTCATCTGGAGCACTCTCCTGTTGACCCTAGACCGCGTGGTGGACCGTTCATCTGCCTTAACGCCACAACTGGCGATGTTGTATTTAGGGCGAATGGTTTGTTCCGTCAGACCCTTTGGGGTGGACTCGGTATCATCGGTGACAGCATCATAGCGACGCAGGACACTTATGACCAGCGCATTTACGGCATAGGCAAAGGACCAAGCGCAACCACAGTCATGGCATCACCCAAAGTTTCAATGGAAGGCAGCAGCGTACTAGTGGAAGGTATGGTGACTGATGTTTCTCCGGGCACGAATAGTGCTGGTTTGGAGATGCGTTTTCCGAATGGTGTTC
>Ga0307426_1001011_pt1 | contig 19065 bp, 18 predicted proteins | sample SalMarWE160340MG_FD_202165 | JGI IMG/M metagenome (GOLD analysis project Ga0307426, IMG submission 202165) | Salt marsh sediment microbial communities from the Plum Island Ecosystem LTER, Massachusetts, United States - WE1603-40 | ecosystem: Environmental > Aquatic > Marine > Intertidal zone >... | reverse complement strand
GAGGGCCATGGCGGCCGCGACGGTGCCGCCGATGGCGCCAATGCCGTAGACGACAAGCCTCATCGGTCCCCTCCGGCACGGGTGAAGGTGAAATAGAACGGGGCGCGGGCAGCGCGGGTTTTGCGTTCGTAGCGGGTGGGTGTGTAGTCCGGCCAGGGGTGGCGCCAGCGGCCGGGAGCGGCGGGGGACCAATCGAAGCGGGGCTCGCGAAGGACATGGGCCAGGGTCCAGTCGGCATAATCCTCGACGTCGGTGGCAAACCGCCATTCGGCGCCAGATTTCATCGTGCGGGCCAGCTCGGCGAGTGTCGTGGGGTTCACGAAGCGGCGCTTGTGATGGCGGGTTTTTGGCCACGGATCGGGGAAGACGAGATCGACCCCGTCGAGAGCGGCGTCGGCCGTCGCCCTGAGCAGGATCAGCGCGTCGTCGTCGAAGATGCGGATGTTCGCGAGTTCCTTGTCCTCGATCAGCGCGAGCAGCTTGCCGATGCCCTCGACGAAGGGCTCGGCTCCGATGAAACCGGCCTCGGGGCTGGCGGCGGCACGATGGGCCAGAAACTCGCCGCCGCCGAAGCCGATCTCCAGGAACAGCGGACGCGCGGCGCCGATCAGGGTTTTCGCGTCGATCGGGGCGGCGCCCAGATCGACGCGCAGGGAAGGCAGGCGCGCCGCAATGAGCCGCTGGCGGCCGGCGTGCAGCTTGCGGCCGCGGCGGCGGCCGAAGAAGGCGCGGTCGGCCCGACGGCCGTTCTCAGCGCGGTCGGGGGACATGAAGGCGGATATCGATGGGGGCGCGGGCGGCGGTGGCGCCTTGCGCCGTCAAGCGATCTGGCGCTGGCCGGCGCCGGCGGCGACTTGCTTGAGGGTGGCGCGGAGGGATTTGACGAGATCCGTGCGTTCCCAGGAGAAGGAACCGTCGCGGCCAGGTTTGCGGCCGAAGTGCCCGTAGGCGGACGTCTTGGCGTAGATCGGCCGGTGCAGGCCGAGATGGTTGCGGATGCCAGTGGGGGAGAGGTCCATGACCTCGCGCAGGACTTCTTCGAGGAGCGCTTCGTCGTGCTTGCCGGTGCCGTGCAGATCGACATAGACCGACAACGGCTGGGCGACGCCGATGGCGTAGGCGAGCTGGATCGTGCAGCGATCGGCCATCCCGGCGGCGACCACGTTCTTGGCGAGATAGCGGGCAGCGTAGGCCGCCGAGCGGTCGACCTTGGTGGTGTCCTTGCCGGAGAAGGCGCCCCCGCCATGGGGAGCGGCGCCGCCATAAGTGTCGACGATGATCTTGCGGCCGGTGACCCCGGCGTCGCCGTCCGGCCCGCCGATGACGAACTTGCCGGTCGGGTTGACGTACCACTGGCAATCGGCCGCCAGCGGCATGTCGTCGAGCGCTTCGAGGACGAATGGCTCGACCACCTGGCGAACCTTCGCCGAATCCCAGCTCTCGTCGGTGTGCTGGGCGGAGATGACCAGCCGCGCGACCTCCTTGGGGTGGCCGTCGACATAGCGCACGGTGACCTGCGACTTGGCGTCGGGGCCGAGCTTGCCGGCCTCCCCCTCGCCGGCCTTGCGGGCGGTCGCGAGGCGCCACAGGATCTTGTGCGCATAGTAGATCGGGGCCGGCATCAGGGCCGGGGTCTCGCGGCAGGCATAGCCGAACATGATTCCCTGGTCGCCGGCGCCCTCCTCGCCCTGGCGATCGCGGGCGCTGTCGACGCCCTGGGCGATGTGCGAGGACTGGAAATGCAGCAGAACGTCGATCCTGGCCTTCTTGTAGTGGAAGCCCTCCTGCTCGTAGCCGATCGACTTGATGGCGCGGCGGGCGACCGAGCGGAAGCGCGAGGGATTGATGACTTCCCTGCCCTCCCGGTCGAGCTTGACAAGCGAGGGCGGTACCCTGACCTCGCCGGCGATGATGACCCGGTTGGTGGTGCACAGGGTCTCGCAGGCGACCCGGATGGCGCGGGGGTCGGTGTCGGTCTTGATGGCCTCGCGATAGATCAGGTCGACGACCTCATCGGAAATGCGGTCGCAGACCTTGTCCGGATGACCTTCGGACACCGACTCGGAGGTGAAAAGATACGTCGATCTCGGCAATTGGCACCCCGCTGCAGGCCGGACGGCGGGATTGCCGGGCCGGCGGCTGCGGAGCCGTTTTGCCAGCGGGCCCGACCGAGGTCAAGTTGGACATAAAGAACTTGTTATATCAGCGCGTCTGGCGCGACTTGGCTTGCGCGGCGAGTTGCTCGGCGAGCTCGATCAGATTGCGCCGTGTGGCTTCGTCGTCGATGCGTTCGAAGGCGGTGGTGAGCCGCACGATGTCGGCGCGATCACCGAGCAATTGCGCCTGTTCCTTTTCGCTGAGCCCGGCCACCGGGTGTTCCCAGCCGCTGTAGAAGTAGCCCGGCTCGACCCCGAGCACTTTCGCCAGGCGGTCGAGAGCGGAGGCCGAAATGCGGTTGGTGCCCTTTTCGTATTTCTGAATCTGCTGAAAGGACACGCCGATCGAATCACCGAGCCGCGTCTGGCTCAGCTTGAGCTGGCGCCGGCGTTGGCGAATGCGCCGCCCGACATTGACGTCGGCGGTATTCGGTTTGCGGGTGATTGTGCTCAAACCTGTGCTCGTTGCCTGCGTTCGGCGTAGTTGCGGACCAGTGTCACCGCGAATGCGACAAGCAGGATAATCGCCAGGGGACCGTTCCGATAGCGCGCGAAAAGGGTGGGGTTAATCGGTTCGCTTAACGCGCCGTCCAGAATACCGGGCTCATCGGTCGGCAATTGCGCTTCAATCCGTCCCAACGGGTCGATGAAGGCGGTCACTCCCGTGTTGGCGAGCCGCACCATGGGCAGGCCTTCTTCGACGGCGCGCATGCGGGCGTGATGGAAATGCTGGGCGACGCCGATGGAGCCGGCGAACCAGGCGTCGTTGGTAAGGTTAAGTAGCCATTTTGCACCGGGCAGGTGCGGGCCGAGGTCGCCGGCGAAGATCGCCTCGTAGCAGATCAGCGGCACCAGCGGCGGGGTGGCGCGGGGCGCGAACGGGCGCGGTGTTCCCGCCCCGGGCACGAAGGAGGACTGATTGGCAACGAGCTCGGAAAGACCCAGCGACCCGAAGAGGCCCGCGAAGGGCACGAACTCTCCGAACGGCACAAGCCGCAGCTTGTCGTAGCTGGCGATGATCTCGCCGGTGTGGTCGATGGCGAGGATGGAATTGAAGACCGGCCGGTCGCCCTGGGCGTCGGGCGGGGCGGTCAAATCCTCACGGGCGGCGCCGGTGATCAGGACAACCCCGGGCGGCAGGAGCCTGGAGATCCGCGCCAGGGCGTCCGGGTGCTCGGCGACGAGAAAGGGAAAAACCGATTCGGGCCAGACCAGATGGCTGACGCCAACCAGACCGGGATCGTCGGGTCCGGTGCGGCCGGCGGACAGGTCGAGCAGCGACTGGAAGATCGCCTCCTCGTTGCCGGGCCGCCACTTTTCGGCCTGCGGAATATTGGGCTGGACGAGGCGCAGGCGAATGCCCGCCGCCTCCTTCACCTCGGTGGTCGCCAGCCGCCACTGACCCCAGGCGAACATCGCCGCCAGCACCACGACGCCGGCGACCAGCGGCGTCAGGCGGCGGCCGACGGGCGTGGTATCGGCCGGCCAGATGAGAGCCGGGGTGGCGGCCACGAGCAGGGCGACGAAGGAAAGCCCGTACACCCCGACAAGCGAGGCGGATTGCAGCATCGGGTCGGTGCCGGCGAGCGCGTAGCCGGGCAGGTTCCAGGGAAAGCCGCTCAGAAGGTGACCGCGCAGATATTCGGTGACGGAGAGGGATGCGGCGAGCACCAGGATGCGCTGGCCGCCGTCGCCCCACATCAGATGCGCCAGAGCGGCGCCCAATCCGAACGACACACCCAAAGCCAGCGCCCCGGCCAGAAGCGCGAACGGCATCACCCAGGCGGTGATCTCGGGCTCGACGAAGAACGCGACCCCCACCCAGTGCATGGAGACCAGGAAGTAGCCGGTGCCATAAAGCCAGCCGATGCGGAAGGCGGGGCCGAAAAGACGCCCGGTGATCGAGCGCTTCGCCTCGGCGCCGTCGAGCAGCCAGACCACGACAGGCAGGCCGACGAACAGCGCCGGCACGATGAACAAGGGCGGCATGGCCAGCGCGCTGACGGCGCCGGCGAGAAATGCCAGGCCGTAGCGAACAAAGCCGCTCGACAGCATCACGAACTGGGCCAGAGCGGTCACGGGCGGATCCGGGCAACAGGGGGCGGGCCGAATTGCAGCGAGTGGTCGCCCGGCCCCGAAATCCCGTCAAGGGGTCTTGTGGAAATACCTATTCGGCGGCGGCCTTGCCGGAGGCGGGCGGTGCCTTGCCATCGGCCTTCTGGGGCGCTGGCTTGGCGCGGTCGGCGCGACGGCGGCGGGTGATCTTGACGGTCCGGATGCGGCGGGGGTCGGCGGCCAGGATCTCGAACTCGAACCCGCGCAGGCGGGAAATGACCTCGCCGCGCACCGGCACCCGGCCGCACAGGGAAAACAGCAGTCCCCCCAGCGTGTCGATGTCCTCGGCGTGGCGCCCTGGATCGAAGTCGCCGCCGATCGCGCCGGCCAGCTCGTCGAGCTCGATGCGGGCGTCGGCGATGTAGGTGCCCTCGCCGACCGTGCGAACGAGATCGGCGTCGGCGACGTCGTGCTCGTCCTCGATGTCGCCGACCACCGCCTCGAGCAGATCCTCGATGGTCACCAGGCCGTCGGTGCCGCCATATTCGTCGACCACCATGGCCATGTGGATGCGGGTGGCCTGCATGGACTGCAAGAGATCGCCGGCCGGCATCGAGGGCGGCACATAGAGCAGCTTGCGCACCAGTTTGGTGCGCGAAATGGGGCTCTTCAGAAGCGCCGAACGAAGCCTCACCGGGAGCGCCGAATTGGCGCCGTCCGGGCGGTCTTCGGCGAGAGCGGCGAGCAGGTCCTTGATGTGGACCATGCCGATGATGTTGTCGAGATTGTCCTCGAACACGGGCAGGCGCGAATGGTCGGCGACCCGGAAACGGCGGGCGAGATGGGCAACCGTTTCACCGGCCTCCACCGCCACGATGTCGGCGCGCGGGACCATGAGGTCCTCAACCCGGACCTGGCCGAGATTGAGCACGTTCTCGATCAGCGAACGCTCGCCGGCGGAGAAGGGCGCGCCGCCCTCACCGCCACTGGACCGCAGCGCCTCGCGCAGATCGTCGCGCAGCGAGGCGGGACGGGGGCCAATAAGGGATTTCAGGCGCGACCAGATACCGGTGTGACCGGGGGTGCCGGGAGTAGGTTTGTCGCCATCGGGGCGATGCGGCCGAAGCGCCGCGGCGCTAGATTGGTCGATGTCGTTCATTTTCGGGAGGCCGCGCCTTGGCGGGCGGCCGATATTCTCCTTCTAGCCGGCGTCTGCCGAAACCGATTCGGCGGCGGCGTAGGGGTCGGGAATCGAAAGGCGGCCCAAGATACGGGTCTCCAACGCCTGCATGCGATCGGTCTCGGCCCGACGCGCGTGATCATAGCCCAGAATGTGCAAAAAACCATGCACCAACAGATGGGCGAAATGGTGCCGGAAAGGAATCGATGCAAGGGCCGCTTCGCGCTCGACGGTCTCAAAGGCAAACGAAACGTCCCCGATCAGCCCCTGAAACGGCGCCCCCGGTTCGATGGCGGGGAACGACAACACATTGGTGGGCTTGTCGATTTTCCGCCAGCGCGCGTTCAGGCGCCGTTGCGCTTCGTCGGAGGTGAGCAGGACCGAGAGCTCGGCGGGGCCGGCGAGTTGTTCGGGCACGACGTCAAGGCTGGCGGCGAGGCACTCGTCGGCGAGGGTTTGCAGATCCTTCGGCCAATCCGCGCAATCGTAGCGGAGATGGCAAACAATCCGGGGCGTCATGGCTTGTCGGCGGCGGGGCCGAGCAGGTCCGGCCCGGCGGCTTCGGCGGGGGCGGTGCGGGCGTCGTAGGCCGCCACGATGCGGGCGACGAGATCGTTGCGGATGACGTCGCGCTCGGTGAAACGGATGATCTGCACTCCATCGACCCCGTCGAGGATATCGATTGCGTCGATGAGCCCGGAGACCTGGCCGCGGGGCAAATCGACCTGCGAGGGGTCGCCGGTGACCACCATCTTGGAGTTCTCCCCCAGACGGGTCAGGAACATCTTCATCTGCATGCCGGTGGTGTTCTGAGCCTCGTCTAGGATGACCACGGCATTCGAAAGGGTGCGCCCGCGCATGAAGGCGATGGGGGCGATTTCGATGATCCCGGAGGCGATGCAGCGCTCGACATGCTCGGGAGCCATCATGTCGTAGAGGGCGTCGTAGAGGGGCCTGAGATAGGGGTCGACCTTCTCCTTCATGTCGCCGGGCAGAAAGCCGAGCCGCTCGCCGGCCTCGACGGCGGGACGGGAGAGAATGATCCGGTTGATCTCGCCGCGCTCGAGTAGCATGGCGGCGAGCGCCACCGCCAGATAGGTCTTGCCGGTTCCCGCCGGGCCGATCGCAAAGACCAGATCCTGGCGGTGCATGGCGCGCACGTAGGCGTCCTGGCCGGGGGAGCGGGCGACCATGGTCGCCTTGCGGGTGGCGATCTGGGCCATGCGGATGCGGCCGGACCCTTCCAGGCTGGGCAGGGTGAGCTGGCTGTCCTGGGTGAGGATCATCCGGATCGCCCCGTCGACATCGCCGACGACGACCTGGCGGCCCTCCTCGAGCGTTTCGTAAAGCGACTCCAGCACCCGCCTTGCCTGATCGACCCCGGTCGCCGAGCCGCGCAGCATCACGTGATTGCCGCGCGGGGTCGCCTCGACGCCGAGCTTCTGCTCGACCAGGGCCAGGTTCTGATCGAACTCGCCATAGAGCTGGGAGACCAGGCGATTGTCCTCGAAAGCCAGCTCGAGGTGGGCGGTATCGGGCTTGCCGTCGACGGACGGAAGGGGCTGGGTCACGCAACGGTCTCCATCGGTACCAAAATGCTCACTGCCAATATCACTGAGCGGCAGCCGGTTGTGTGACAATGTCGCCGAAAAGTGAATTCGGCGCCGCGCGCGCGATGCGAACGTCGGCGATGGTACCGAGCATTTGAAGGCCGCCTTCGGCGAGTACCGTCTGCAGCCACGGCGAGCGGCCGGCGAGCTGCCCCGCCCGGCGGCCGGGCTTTTCGAAAAGGACGGGCACCACGCGCCCCTCCAGCGCCGCGTTGAAGGCGCTCCGATGGGCCTCGATGCGGGCCTGCAATTCGGCCAGCCGTTCGGCCTTGAGCGGCTCGGGGACCTGGTCTCCCATCTCGGCGCCGGGGGTGCCGGGACGCGGCGAATATTTGAACGAAAACGCCGAGGCGTAGCGGACCTCGTCGACGATCGCGAGGGTGGCGGCGAAATCGGCGTCGGTCTCCCCGGGAAAGCCGACGATGAAATCCCCCGAAAGCGCGATGTCGGGCCGGGCGGCCCGGATGCGCCCGACCGTGGCGAGATACTCGGCGGCGGTGTGGCGGCGGTTCATGCGGACGAGGACGGGATCGGCGCCGGACTGCACGGGCAGGTGCAGATAGGGCATCAGTTTTTCGAGATCGCGATGGGCGGCGATGAGCGAATCGTCGACGTCGCGCGGGTGCGAGGTGGTGTAGCGCAGCCGCTCGATACCGGCGATGCCGGCGAGCTCGCGCAAAAGCTCGCCAAGGCCGATCGGCCGGCCGGCCCGGTCGGTGCCGTGCCAGGCGTTGACGTTCTGGCCGAGGACGGTGATCTCGCGCACCCCGGCTTGAGCGAGTTCATTTGCCTCGTCGAGGATCTGCGCGCGCGGGCGGGAGAATTCGGCGCCGCGGGTGTAGGGGACCACACAGAAGGTGCAGAACTTGTCGCAGCCTTCCTGGATGGTCAGGAAGGCGCTGGGGGCGCGGGCGATGGCGGCGCGGCCGGCGGGGGACGGCAGGCGGGCAAATTTCTCCTCGGCGGCGAAGTCGGCAGCGATGACGGGGCCTGATTCGGCGCGGGCGAGAAGCGCCGGCAGCTCATGGTAGGTCTGGGGGCCGAAGACCAGATCGACGGAAGGGGCGCGGGCGATAATCTCGGCGCCCTCGGCCTGGGCGACGCAGCCGGCGACGCCGATCATGGTGGGCTTGCCGGCGCGGGCGCGGGCTTCACGGATCTTCTTCAGGCGCCCGAGTTCGGAATAGAGCTTCTCGGCGGCCTTTTCGCGGATGTGGCAGGTGTTGACGATGATCAGATCGGCTTCGCCCGGATCGCTCGTAACGACATGGGTCCCGGCCAGCGCGTCGGCCATCCGGGCGCTGTCATAGACATTCATCTGGCACCCGTAGGTGCGGATGAAAAGCTTGCTCATGGCCGGGTTCCCTACACTGAATCCGCGGCGGACGACAATGCGAGCGCATGACGCGCGAGAATGCGCACCGGTGGCGCCTCGATAAGCGTCAGGTGGTCGAGCCTGGCCTCGAGCGGCCAGGGGTTTTGGCCGACTTCAGCGACGGCACGGCCGAGCACATCGGGCGCCACGTTCATGGCCAGGGTCACGTGAGGCATCCATCGGCCGGGCCGATAGTGATCCCAGCATGCCGCGTCCGCATTGCGAAAGGCGTCGTGATACCGGCGATGCAATTCGATCAGGGCAGCGCCGGGTACCGGTGCCAAATGCAGGACGGACTGCTCGCCGGGGAAAGCCGCGACGCTGGAGAGCGTGATCGGCAATGTTCGCGCGGCATCGGCGAAGCGAGCGAGCCGCTCCTCAAAGCCGGCGCCGGGCAGCCGATCGTAGACCGCCAGGGACAAGTGATGCACGTTGCCGAGCGCAACAATTGTCTCATCGCATCCCACGGCCTCGAGCCGCCGGTCGATGGCCCGCAGCACCGCCTGAGCGTCCGCGTCCAGGTCGAGACGGACCCCGTAGTGCATGCCTCCGCTCAGCCCGTATGCACCGGCGGCAGCTCGCGCCGCCGGTTGATGGCGACGAGCATTTCGCGGACCTTGATCTCGGCCAGGCGGGCGACGACCTTGCGGTCGGTCGACGGCTCGATGATGATCGGAGTGCCGAAGGCCACGGTGACCGACTTGGTGCCCGGCCCCATGATGTGGCGCAGATTGTCTCCCGCCCCCGTGCCTTTCACCCAGGCGATCAGCGAGCGGTCCGTGCGTCCGATGGGCAGCCCCGAAATGTGCGTGTAGGCGATGGTCACCGGCTGGATGGCCATGCGCTCGGCATTGGAGGCCGCCATTGCCGCCTGGGCGGCCCCGACGAGCGCCGAGCGGAAGGGCAGCACATGGGTGCCCATGCCGGAAGCGCCCTCGGCAAACAGGAGCACGGCGCTGCCGCTGGCCAGCCGGGCGGCCATTTCGGCGCTGGTGCGCTTGGAATCGGTGCGGCGGCGGCGCTCAACCCAGATGGTCTTCTGCAGGGCCGCAAACAGACCGATCACCGGCCAGCGCCTGATTTCCGACTTGGCGACGAAGCTCACCGGCGCGATCGAAGCCAGCACGGGGATGTCCATCCATGAAATGTGGTTGGCGACCAGGAGCGTCGGTGCCTCGACATAGGGCTTGCCGACGACCGTGACCTTGATCGACAGCATGCGGCAGATGAGCCAGTGAAAGCCGCGCGGCAGGACGTTCCAGCCGGGCAGGGAGAGCAAGGTGATCAGGAGCTGCACCGGCAGGAGAAGGACGGTGTAGGGCAGCAAAATGAAAAGGAAAAAGGCGAACCGCGCGATCATCGGGACCGGTCGGAGTTCTTGTCGGGGTTCCTGGACGGGGCATCCAGCGGCACACCGTAAAGCTCGAGGCGGTGATCGACCAGCCGATATCCGAGCTTTTTGGCGACTGCCTCCTGGATGGCCTCGATCTCGGAGTTGGAGAATTCGATGACCTTGCCGGTGCGGATGTCGATGAGATGGTCGTGATGGGTGCCGGGGGCCTGCTCGAAGCGGGCGCCGTGACTGTCCTTGAAGTCGTGCTTTTCGATCAGCCCGGCCTCCTCGAAAAGGTTGACCGTCCGATAGACGGTGGACAGCGAGATATTGGGGTCGACGGCCGAGGCGCGGGCGAAAAGCTCCTCGACATCCGGGTGGTCGGCGGAGTCCTGGAGAATGCGGGCGATGACCCGGCGCTGCCCGGTCATCCGGATGCCGCGGGCGGCGCACTGCTCTTCGAGAGTCGGCTCGGCGGTCGGCATTTGAACATTCTGGGCGGGTGCGCGGCGCGAGTATCGACCGCCGGCTAGCCCAGATCAAGGCGCATGACAAGCGCCGTGGCCGGCTTGCCGTCGGCGGTCTGGTAGTAGTCGCGGCGCATATCGGTGCTGAAGAATCCGCGCCCGGTGTAAACGGCGAGCGCCGCCGAGTTGGCCTGATCGACCTCCAGAAACAACGTGGTAACCGGAGAATTGTGCAGGTCATCGATAACCGCGTCGAGGAGTGCGGTGCCCAAGTGCTTGCCGCGCCAACGTTTTTCGACCACGACGGTAAGGATCTCGGCCTCCGGGCCGACCGTGCGCGCCATCGCGAAGCCGACGATGCGGCGGCGCGCGTCGCAGACCACATAGCCCGGGGTCACCGGATCGGCGAGCCAGGCCGCGAAGTCGGCGGCCGGCCAGCCGCGGAAGAAGGCATCGGCGTGCAGGGCCGCCAGCCGCTCGGCATCGTCGGGACGGGCCGGCTCGACGTGAAAGCCGGCGGGGGCGAGCCAGACCCTCATCTCGCACTCATTTGCGGGCCACCGACTTCGATGCCTGGGAGCGGACGTCGGGCGGCCTCAGATAGAGTGGCTCGGGCGGAAAGTCCTCCGGGTCGGCGGATTGCGCAAACCGCGCCATCGCCTCGATATCGACGAAAACCACCGGCTCGTCCGGGGTTTCGATGTCGAGACCGGCGGTCGCAGCGGCTTCGGCGGCGAGGGGGGCGGCCGATCCGACCACCATTTTGGCCTCGCCCAGTTGCGACAGCGCGACGGCGAGCGGCAGCCGCTCGGGGCCGACCGCGGGCGCGCCGGGGCCGGCGAAGCGCTGGCACCACACTTCGCCGCGGCGGGCATCGATGAGCACCGCCAGGGGATCGCCGGGCCGCCCGGCGAGCGACAGCGCCACCATTGTCGGAATGCCCAGGACCGGAATGTCGAGGGCGAGGCCGAAGGCGCGGGCGGCGGAAAGGGCGACCCTGAGGCCGGTGAAGGAGCCCGGGCCGGTGGTGACGGCGACGCGCCCCAGATCGCCGAATTCGAGCCCGGCGCGACTCAGAAGCGCCTCGATCTGACCGATCAGGGCTTCGGCGTGCCCGCGGTCGCGGTCCTCGGCAATCGAAAACGTTTCGCCGCCGGCGCGCGCGACGGCCGACTGGCAGCGCGGCTGGCCGGTGTCGATGGCAAGGGTGACGGGCGCAGGCATGCGCCGACGCTTAGCTGCCCGGGTAGGTCAAGTCGAGCGCGACCTAGATCTCGGCGACGCCCTGGACGCCCGGAACGAAGTGGCGCAGCAGATTCTCGATGCCGTTTTTGAGAGTGGCGATCGAGGAGGGGCAGCCCGAGCAGGCGCCCTGCATATGCAGATAGACCATGCCGTCCTTGAAGCCCTTGAGCGTAACGTCGCCGCCGTCCATGGCGACGGCCGGGCGCACGCGAGTCTCCAAGAGTTCCCTGATGACCTCGACGAGCTCGGCGTCTTCGGGCTCGAAAAAAACTTCTGAATCTTCGGGGCTGGCCTCGGAGGCTCCGGCGAGCACCGGATTGCCGGCCATGAAATGCTCCATGATCGCCCCGAGGACGGCGGGCTTGAGATGCGCCCAATCGCCGCCGTCCTTGGTAACGGCGACGAAATCATGGCCCAGAAACACCCCGGTCACCCCGTCGATGGCAAACAGTGCCGAGGCCAGCGGGGAGACGGCGGCGTCCTCGAGGTTGCGAAAGTCGCGCGGCTCGCCCTCGAGCACCTCGCGGCCGGGCAGGAATTTGAGGGTCTGCGGATTGGGTGTGGCTTCGGTCTGGATGAACATCGCGTATCTTTCCGGGCGCCGGTGGCGAGGCGGGCGCTAGATTAGAATGGTTCCAACAAGATAGTGGATCGGGGCGGATTGGCAAGACCATTGCGCCCGCCGCCCGCTAGCTGAGGGCCTCGATCTCCTCGTCCGAAAGGGTGCCCGGGACGATGGCGACCGGGATCGGCAGGGCGTTGGCGCCCCGCGAGGCGATCGAGGAGACCAGCGGTCCGGGGCCCTCCGCGGAGGTGCCGGCGGCGAGCACCAGAATGACGATGTCGCGATCCTCGTCGATCAACGCCTCGATGGCGTCGGCGCGGGCGCCTTCGCGCACAACCCGCTCGACGGCGATGTCGCCGCAATCACGGATCTTCGATTCATACTGCTCGAACAGGGTCTCGGCGATCTGCATGGCCTCGGCGCGCATGACCTTCTCGACGCCGATCCAGTGCTGAAACTGGTCAGGTTCGATGACCACAAGCAACGCAATGGTGCCGCCCGTGCGGCGCACCCGGTAGGCCGCAAAGGTCACCGCCTTGCCGCATTCCTCGGTGTCGTCGAGCACCACCAGCCATTTGCGCGTGTGCTCGCCCCGCCGCTCGGCCTCTTCGGAGCTCATCGGCGCATGCTGCCATTGGCGGGGAGCTTTGCCAAGCCGATTGGCACGCCGTCGCCGGGTCAGCCGACCAAGCCGATGATCGCCTTGGTCTCCTCGAGAATCGGGGTGGCGATCGCTTCGGCGCGGGCGGCGCCGTCGGCGAGGATGCGGTCGATCTCGGCGGGATCGGCCATCAGCCGGCGCATTTCGTCTGCCACCGGGGCCAGCTTGGCGACCACCAGCTCGGCGAGGGCGGGTTTGAATTCGGAAAAGCCTTTGCCGCCAAATTCGGCCAGCACCTTGTCGACGCCGCCGCCGGCGAAGGCGTCGTAGATGTCGACGAGATTGGCGGCTTCCGGCCTCCCCTCGAGGCCCTCGGGGTCGGAGGGCAGCGGCTCGGGATCGGTGCGGGCACGCTTGATCTTGTTGGCGATGGCGTCGGCATCGTCGGTCAGAAAGATGGTCGCGGCTTCCGAGGGCTCGGACTTCGACATCTTGCGGGAGCCGTCGCGCAGGGACATCACGCGCATCGCCGGGCCGGCGATCAGCGGTTCGGTGATCGGGAACCATTGCTCCGAGTGCCCGCGGGCGGCGATGCGGGCGGCGAAGTCGCTGTTGAACTTCTGGGCGATGTCGCGGGTGAGCTCGAGGTGCTGCTTCTGGTCGTCGCCCACCGGGACATGGGTGCCGTGATAGAGCAGGATGTCGGCGGCCATCAGTGTGGGGTAGGCGTAAAGCCCCACCGACATCGCCTCTTCGTTCTTGCCGGCCTTGTCCTTGAACTGGGTCATGCGGTTGAGCCAGCCGACTCGGGCGACGCAGGCGAAGATCCAGGCGAGCTCGGAATGAGCCGGCACCCGCGACTGGTTGAAGACGATGTGGGCGGCCGGGTCGATGCCGGCGGCGATGAAGGCGGCCGCCACCTCGCGGGTGGCGTCGGCGAGCCGGTCGGGGTCCTGCCAGACGGTGATGGCATGCAGATCGACCACGCAATAGATGCACTGATGGGTTTTCTGCAGGGGGACGAATCGGCGGATGGCGCCGAGATAGTTGCCCAGATGCAGCCGGCCCGAAGGCTGGATGCCGGAAAAGACGCGGGGGACGAACTGGGCCATCGCTGGCTCCTCGGGCGCAATCGGGCGGCTTATGGCAGCAGTTGGCGGCCGCTGGCAAGCGGGCTCACGCCGAGCCGCGGAAGGCGGCGAGAAGCGAGCCGATGCGCTGGGCGCCGGTGAGATGGGTGACCGCGAAGTAGCTGAGCGCGCCGACGGCGATCAGGCCGGCGAGCGCCGCGATCTGAGTGAGCGCGGGGCTCGAAGGCCTCAGAGCCGGGTCCAGGGGAAGCGCCGCGACCATCAGCACGACGGCCATGACGGTGGCGGCGATGACCAGGTTGGCATAGCGGCGCAGCTGTGCCGGGGTGGGCTGGAATTGCCGGCGGCGCGTCAGGGTGGCGGCCAGCAGAACCAGGTTGGTCCAGCCGGCGATGGTGGTGGCGAGCGCGATGCCGACCTGCGCGTAGAGCGGGAAAAGCGCCACAGACAGACCGATATTGACCAGGGCGGAGACGCCGGCAAACGCGGTCGGGGTGCGGGTGTCCTCGCGCGCGAAGAAGGCGGGCTGGAAAACCTTGATCATCACGAAGGCGGGGAGCCCGGCCGCGAAGGCAACCAGGGCGGCACCGGTGGCGGCGGTGTCGGTCGGATCGAAGGCGCCGCGTTCGAACAGCACCCGGATGATCGGCTCGGCGATGACGATCAGCGCCAGGGACGCCGGCAGGGTCAGCAGCAGGCCGAGGAACAGCGACTGGTTCTGCGCCGCGGCGGCTTCTTTTTCGCGGCCCCCCTTCAGATGCCGGGAAAGTTCGGGCAACAGCACCACGCCGATGGCGATGCCGACGATGCCCAGGGGCAGCTGATAGAGCCGGTCGGCGTAGTAGAGCCAGGAGATCGCCGAAGGCCCCTGGGACGCGATGACGGTGCCGATGAAGATGTTGATCTGGGTGATGCCGCCGGTGAGGATGGCCGGCAAAGCCAGGGCCCAGAAGCGGCGCACGTCCGGGCCGAAGCGCGGCCAGCCCATGGCCGGCAAGTGCCCGCTGCGCGCCAGGCCCCAGGCGACGAGGGCCAGCTGAACAACGCCGCCGACAAGCACGCCGGTCGACAGCGCGATGCCGGCGTCGGCGGTGCCCGCCTCGGCCCACAGCACCCAGGCGGCCAGCACCGCGATCAGCACGACGTTGAGCAGCACGGGAGCAAAGGCGGCGGCCAGAAAGCGCCTGAGGCCGTTCAGAATTCCCCCGTAGGCCGCCATCAGCGACATGCAGGCCAGATACGGAAAGCAGATGCGCGTCAGCGTGACGGTCAGATCGAACTTGTCCGGATCGTCGAGAAAACCCGGCACGAAGGCGGCGACCACCGCCGGCATGAAGAGCTCGGCAAGCACCGTGACCACGAGGAGGGCCGCGATCAGCCATGAGATGATGCGCCGGGAAAAGGCGCGGGCCGCGTCCTCGCCCTCCCGCTCGAGGGCCTTGGCGAACAGCGGCACGAAGGCGGCGTTGAAGGCGCCCTCGGCGAACAGGCGCCGGAACAGGTTCGGAAACCGGAAGGCGGCGAAAAAAGCATCAGCGACGGGGCCGGTGCCGAGAACGGCGGCGAGCAGGATGTCGCGGACGAATCCGAGCACGCGCGACAGCGCCGTGGCGCCGCCGACGGACGCGAAGTTGCGCGACATGGAGGAAGGCGCGTCGGTCAAGCCACGACGGGCGGCCGGGCGGCCCGCTCGGCGGCCTGTGCCGGATCGAAGACCGCCAGCAGCCGCTCCCGGATGCGTTTGATGCGGGCCTTGTCCTCAACCCGCATGCCGGTGAGATCGGTGACGTAGAACACGTCCACCGCCTTGGCGCCGTAGGTGCAGATATGGGCCGAGCCGATGGTCAGGTTGAGGTCCGAGATGACGCGGGTGAGATCGTAGAGCAGTCCGGTGCGATCGAGGCCGGAAGCTTCGATGACGGTGAACTTCTGAGAAAGCGAATTCGCCACCTGCACCTCGGCGGGCACCGAGAAGGGCTTCAGGCGCCGGTTGTGCCGGGAATCCCGGCCGAGGTCCCGGGGCAGGTATTTCTGGCCGTGCAACAGCCGCCGGACCGATTCGACGATGCGCTCGCCGCGGATGCGCTCGTCCTCGTCGCTGTCGAAGGCGCGCTGCAGCCGGAAGGTGTCGAGGGCGTTGCCGTCGCGCATCGAGAATATCTGGGCGCCGGTGATGTTGGCCTCGGCCATCGTGCAGGCGCCCGCGATCACCGACAGGAGCCGGGGATGGTCCGGGGTGAAGAAGGATATCTCGGTGACCGCCTCGAACCGCTTCGGCCTGACGAAGCCGGCGAACGGCGCGCCCTCGGATTGGGCCTGGCGGATCATGCGGGCGTGGTCGATCTGCAAATCGTGCTCGGCGCGCAGCCAGTAGGCGGTGTATTGGCGGCCGATATAGGCGGCGAGCTCCTCGGCCGACCAGTCGGACAGCGCCTCGGCGAGCGCCTGCTTGGCCTCGGCGACCCGGTCTTTCTGGCGGACCTTGGAATGGCCGCCGGAGAGCAGCGGCTCGGTCTGATAGTAAAGCGCCCTGAGCAGGGCACCCTTCCAGCCCGTCCACACGCCGGGGCCGACCGCCCTTATGTCGCAGGCGGTCAGCACCAGAAGCAGATTGAGCCGATTGGGGCTTTGCACGATGTCGGCCAGCGCCTGGGAGGTGGCGGGATCGTGGATGTCGCGTTCCTGCGCGTACTCGCTCATGACGAGGTGGTATTCGACCAGCCAGGCGACGGTTTCGGCGTCGGCGGGGCTGAGCCCGAAGCGTGGGCACAGGCGCCGCGCGATGCGGGCCCCGGCGATCGAATGATCTTCGAGGCGTCCCTTGGCGATGTCGTGCAGGAACAGGGCCACATAGAGCAGCTTGACGTCGGCGAGATGCGGCAGAAGCTCTTGGGTGAGCGGCAGCTCATCGGCGAGCTCGCCCTGGGCGATGCGGGCCATCACCCCGACGGCGCGGATCAGATGCTCGTCGACGGTGTAGTGGTGATACATGTTGAACTGCATCTGGGCGACGATCTTGCCGAATTCCGGAATGAATCGGCCAAGCACGCCGGACTCGTTCAGGCGCCGCAAAATGCGTTCGACGGATTGCGGCGCGGTCAGGATATCGAGGAAATAGGCGTTGGCGCGCTCGTTCTTGCGCAGGGCCGGGTCGATCAGGCGCAACGAGCGGGTGACCAGCTTGAGGGCGTCGGGATGGAACATCAGCTTCTGGCGACCGGCGAGCCAAAACAGCTTGATCAGGTTGACCGGATCGGCTTCGAAGACCTTGTCGCCGGCGACATTGAGGCGGCCGCGCTCGATGACGAAGTCGGTCTCCGACCTGATGCGGCGGGACACCAGGAACTGGTCCATGACGCGGCCGAGCATGTCGAGCCGCTTGCCCTGGCTGAACTCCAGCGACGTACAGAATATGCGGGTGAGGTCGCCGACGTCCTTGGCGACCAGGAAGTAGCGTTTCATCAGTCGTTCGACGCCGGAAAGCCCGTGGCGGCCGGCGAATTTGACGCGGTTTGTGAGTTCGCTCTGCAGCTCGAAACTCAGTTTCTCCTCGGCGCGGCCGGTGATGAAATGCATGTGGCAGCGCACCGCCCACAGGAAGTCCTCGGAGCGCTGGAAGAGCCGGTATTCGGCGGCGGTGAAGACGCCACGATCAACGAGTTCGGCGGCGGTCTTGACCTGGTAGAAATACTTGGAGATCCAGTAGAGGGTGTTGAGGTCCCTCAGGCCCCCCTTGCCCTCCTTGACGTTGGGCTCGACCACGTAGCGGGCGTCGCCCAGCGCTTCGTGCCGCGCGTCGCGTTCGGCGAGCTTGGCGGCGATGAATTCACGGCCGGTTTGGGCGACGATGTCGCGGTTGAATCTCTCTTCCAGGCGATCGAAAAGCTCGCGGTCGCCGGCCAGATAGCGCGCTTCCAGGGTCGCGGTGCGTACGGTCATGTCGGACTTCGCCATGCGCAGGCAGTCCGCCTCGGAGCGCACCGCGTGGCCGATCTTCTGGCCGAGGTCCCACATCACATAGAGAACGTATTCGGTGACGCGCCCGCCCCAGGGCGTCTGCCGGGAGGGCAGGATGAACAACAGGTCGATGTCGGAGCCGGGGGCAAGGGTGCCGCGACCGTAGCCGCCGACGGCGGCGATGGTCAGGGTCTCGCCGGCGCCGCGGGAGGCGAGCGGATAGACATCCTCGGTCGCGAAGATGAAGGCGGCGCGCACGATCTCGTCCTGGGCGGCCGAGAGATCGCGGGCGCAGCGGGTGCCACGGCCCGAGGCCAGAAGGTCCGCTTCGGTCTGGGCGCGGGCCTGGGCGAGGGCCTGGCGCAGGCGAGCCAGAAGCACGACGCGCGCGGCGGCGGCACCGGCGGGCGTGTCGCCGAGCTCGTCGCGGACGGCGGCAACGATGTCGGCGGCCCGGGTCAGGGTGAACGCGCGCTGGCGCGGCTGCCGCGCGGTACGCTTGTCAGCGGTCGCGACGGTCATCGCCCGGCCTTCTGGCTCAGCCTTTTGAGCTCGTAGAGCATCTCGATCGCCTGCCGCGGGGTCATCTGGTCGGGGTCGGCCGCCTCGAGCATTTCGGCGAGGCGGTCGGGTTCGGGCGCCGGGGCCGGCCGCCGGGCGGTGAAAAGCGGCAGGTCGGTGCCCACCGAGCCGGAGGTGTCGGCTCGCGATTCGAGATGATTTAGCACCTCGCGCGCGCGCTCGACAACGGCCGCCGGCAGCCCCGCCAGGCGGGCGACGTGAATGCCGTAGGAACGGTCGGCGGCGCCCTGGGCGACCTCGTGAAGAAACACCACGTCGCCGCGATAGTCCCTGACCTTCATGGTGTGGTTGGAAACCCTGCCGAGGCGGCCGGCAAGGGCCGTCAGCTCGTGGAAATGGGTGGCGAACAGGGCCCGGCAGCGGGTGGTTTCGTGCAACGCCTCGACGCAGGCCCAGGCAATGGACAGGCCATCGAAAGTGGCGGTGCCGCGCCCGATCTCGTCGAGCACAACCAGCGAGCGGACGGTGGCGCGGTCGAGAATGGCGGCGGTCTCGATCATCTCGACCATGAAGGTCGAATGGCCGCGGGCGATGTCGTCGGAGGCGCCGACCCGCGAGAACACCCGGTCGACCAGACCGAGGCGGGCCGAGGTTGCGGGAACGAACGATCCCATCTGGGCCATGATCGCGATCAGCGCGTTCTGGCGGAGGAAAGTCGACTTGCCGCCCATGTTGGGGCCGGTGACCAGCCACAGGGCGCCCGCGGTTTCCTCGTCGGGGGCGGTCAGGTTGCAGTCGTTGGCGACGAAGCCCGCGCCGGCGCGCTTGAGCATCGTCTCGACGACCGGATGCCGGCCCCCGACGACCGCGAAGTCGAGGCTCTCGTCGACATGTGGGCGGCAGTAGTC
>Ga0307426_1001010_pt1 | contig 19088 bp, 13 predicted proteins | sample SalMarWE160340MG_FD_202165 | JGI IMG/M metagenome (GOLD analysis project Ga0307426, IMG submission 202165) | Salt marsh sediment microbial communities from the Plum Island Ecosystem LTER, Massachusetts, United States - WE1603-40 | ecosystem: Environmental > Aquatic > Marine > Intertidal zone >... | reverse complement strand
GTGTTTCTGGAGTGCGCATTCTTCAACCCAACCGGCATCCGAAAGACGTCAAAACGCCTCGACCTCTCGTCGGACTCTTCGTACCGTTTCGAGCGGGGGGTGGGTCCGGGGGCAGGGCTTGAAGGCGCGATAGACACCGCGGCGGAGCTGATCCGGGAGCTTGCCCAAGGACAGGTCGCACGGGGAGTTGTGGACGCATACCCGGCGCCGCTTGAGCCGCGCCGTGTCGCGCTGCGCGTGGCGCAGGTAAAGCGCCTCCTGGGCGTGGCGCTTCCCAAAGACGATATCGCGCGCATGCTCTCGTCTCTTGGGTTTGTGATTGTCTCCGACAGCGGCGACAGTCTTGTCGTCGAGACGCCGCTGTTTCGCCACGACGTGCGCCTGGAAGCGGACCTGATAGAGGAAATCGGCAGGCTGTACGGCTACGACGCGATCGCGGCAAACGAGACGGCGAGCGTGTCGATGACACGGCCGGGCGATCGCGTGCGCACCACGCTCGACACGATTCGCAAGGCCCTTGCCTACGGCGGCCTTCACGAAGCGGTCACCAACAGCATGACATCGGAGAAGCGCCGCGCCCTTCTGACCCCCGACATCGCTCCGGTCGTGCTTCTCAATCCGATCAGCCCCGACATGGCGCAGATGCGCACCACGTTTTTGGGGAGTCTCCTTGAGGCAGTGTCGTACAATCTCAACCGCAAGAACTTCAACAACCGTTTCTTCGAGATAGGAAAAACGTTCGCCTCGCGCGGCCTTTCCGACCTTCCCGACGAGCGCGACGTGGTTGCGATTCTCGTGGAAGGGGCATTCGAGCCCGACTGGTGGCAGCGAGAGGGCAGGCAGGCCGATTTCTACACGCTCAAGGCGCTGCTGAATTCGCTGGCGGCGCACTGCGGCGAGCGCCGCATGCGCTACGAGGCGCTCCAAAGCGGTAGCGGGTGGTTCACGCCGGAGGCGGCGCGCGTGGTGTGGGACAGCGGCGTATCGGGTTCGTGCGGGCGGGTTCGCCCGGACCTGTGCGCGGCGTTCGATATCGACAGCCCTATCTTCTATGCAGAGCTCGACTTCACCGCCCTGCTCGCCTCGCCGCTGCCCCGGCTGTCATACACGCCGCTGCCGCGTTATCCGGCACTGGAGCGCGATTTTGCATTCGTGATGCCAGAAAGCCTTATGACCGACGTAATCTGTCGGCAGATGGAAGCCGTTTCAGAGTTGGTCGAAGCGGTGGAGCCGTTTGACGTGTACCGGGGGGAGAAGCTCGGCCGGGGCCTGAAAAGCATTGCCCTCGCCGTGCGTCTTCGCGCACCGGACCGCACGCTGACCGAAGAAGAGGCGAGGGAAGTGTGCGGACGGATAGTGTCGGTCATGAAAGAAAAGCACGGCGCGACGCTTCGCAGCTGAAGAAACAGTCCAGAATGCCGGGCGAGGAATTAATTTGCCATTGGGCGGCACCGATTAATGTATATTTTCCCAACAGCTTGTCGTGTAAGGCAATTGCACTGTATCTCTCAAGAAAGTCTTTAAGAACAGGACGTTATGAAGGAGCCGTCGGTGGAGCATGATTTCATTGCCGAGCTTGAGCGCAAGGTCGACGCGCTTGTAGAGGGGTACACCGGCCTGAAAAAACAGAATGAAGAATTGGTTTCGGAAATAAAACAGAAGAACCATCGGATTCAGGAACTGGAAGGAGAACACGATACATACAGGAAAGAACTGCACTCATTGAAAGATATTTCGGCAGACCAGCAGAAGAAGTTGGATACTGCGGCAAAGAAGGTCAAGGATTTGATAACAAAGCTCGAGGCAGTCGAACAGGACTAGTGTCTCGGGCGCAGTTTTGTACGTGAGGCATCATGGACGCGGCGGCGGATAGCGTTCGTGTTTATATCTGTGGCGACGAGTACTCCATAAAGGGCGATGTCGACGTCGAGACAACCAAGGAGGTTGCCGAATATGTCGATCGCAAGATGATGGAGTTCCAGAAGAACATGACGTCGCGCGATAAATTGAAAGTCGCTGTACTTTCGGCCCTCAATATCGCCGGTGAGCTATTCGACCACAAACGGCGGTCTGAGGGCGCCACGAAGACACTCGAGGAGCTTCAGGAGAAAACGGACGTCATTGCAAAAAAGATAGACGACTGTCTCCGGTAGCTTCCGTGCCGCCCGCCTTCATCGTGTCCGCGCGCTCATGAGCGCGCGGACACGCCGCCGTTTATCCCAACCTTCCTTCCGCCCTGCACGCAATTCTTTCGGACGTTGCTGCAGCCGTATTCCCGACGTATCGACACCCACAGGAGGATGCCATGAGACCGGAGTTGCTTCTCGGCGCAGCGGCGCTGGCGGCGGCAATCCTTTCTTTCTTTGTCGGATATTTCTTCCGCTCCATTGTGGATCGCAAGTATTCGGAGAAGAAGAAGGAAGAGGCGGAGAAAGAAGGAGAGCTCATAGTAAGCGAGGCCAAAAAGGAAGCGGAGCTTCAGAAGAAGACCGCTATCTTGGAGGCCAAGGACGAGTGGTTCAAGGCGAAGAGCGAGTTCGACGTCGAGGCGGCCAAGACCCGCGAGGCGCTTCGGGCCGAACAGCAGCGGCTCAAGGAAGTCGAACTGGACCTGAAACGCAGGACCGAGACCGTGTCGAAGCGGGAAACGGAGTTCTCGGCGCGCGAGAGTTTTCTCAATTCAAAAGAAAAGACGCTCCGGACAAAAGACAACGAGCTGTCGCGGCTTGTCGCCATGCAGAACGAGAGGCTGGAGCGTATCTCGCACATGACCCAGGAGGAGGCAAAGAAGGCGCTTCTGGAGAACCTCGAAAACCAGGTTCGCTACGAATGCGCCCAGATGATTAAGGAAATCAAGGACCAGGCCAAGGCCACGGCAGACACCGAGGCCAAGGAGATCATTATCCAGGCGATCCAGCGAAGCGCGGCCGACACCACGGTCGAATCGACCGTCTCGGTCGTGCACCTTCCCAACGACGAGATGAAGGGAAGGATTATCGGACGGGAGGGACGCAATATCCGCTCGTTCGAAGAGGCCACGGGTATCGACGTCATAGTCGACGATACGCCGGAGGCGGTTATCCTGTCGAGTTTCGACCCGATCCGCCGCGAAGTGGCGCGGCTCGCCCTGGAGAAGCTTATTGCCGACGGCCGCATTCATCCCAGCCGAATCGAAGAACTTATAAAGAAGAGCGAAAAGGAGCTGGAGAAGAAGATGAAGGAGGCGGCCGAAGAGGTGATTTTCGATCTTGACGTGCACGGGCTCAAGCCCAAGCTCGTCGAGATGTTGGGCCGCCTCAAGTACCGCACCTCGTACGGCCAGAACGTTTTGCAGCACAGCAAGGAGGTAGCCATCCTGGCGGGGCTGATAGCGAGCGAGCTTGGGCTTGACAGCAAGATTGCGATTCGCGCCGGCCTTCTGCACGACATCGGCAAGGCCATCGACCGCGAAACCGAGGGGACGCATTCGGAGCTTGGCGCCGATTTGACTTCGAAAAACGGTGAGAACGAGATGATTTCAAACGCCGTGGCGGCGCACCACGAGGACGTGGCGCCGATTTCGCCCTACGCGGTGATTATCCAGGCCGCCGACACGGTGTCGAGCACGCGGCCGGGTGTGCGCCGCGAGACTCTGGCCAACTACGTGAACCGCCTGACAAAGCTCGAAGAAATTGCCGACTCGTTTCGCGGCGTGAGCAAGGCCTACGTGGTGCAGGCGGGACGCGAGATACGGGTGATGGTGGAGCCGGAGCAGATTAGCGACGCGCAGGCGGACGAGCTTGCGGGACAGGTGGCGACCAAGATCCAGGACGAGATGGAGTATCCGGGACAGATAAAGGTGACAATCATTCGCGAAAGCAGGTATACCGAATTCGCCAAGTAAAATTCCTGCTCAACGCTGGATGATGCCGCCCCGAATGATGGTCAAGGCACGGTGCCCCCCGCTGGTGTCTGGACAGCGGGGGCACGAGCCGACGGGACAGTCGAACACGTGGAGAGAATCCAGACGGGTACGTTTCCTCTTTCATTTGCTGCTGGTGTGCCGCGACCAGCTGCGGGGAGCAGACCGCTCTCGGGGAGCAGGGAGCGGCACTCCACAGCGGTTGCGTTGCGAAGGTGCGACGCGTGCGAGCGGCGAGCGAGCACATCGCGCGCATCTTCGCAGGAGGGGGGAGCGTAAAACCCTCCGAAGTTCTGCGAAGCAGAACGAAGGAGGGGTTGAAGCGAGGGGGAACGCGAAGCAGTTCCCCCACCTGAAACTGATTTCCTGGCAGTGCCGGTCTCAGATACGGGTATTTATGAAAATTCTCTTTGTCGGCGACATATTCGGCAATGCGGGGCGGCGCGCGCTCGCCGAGCATCTCGCGCGCCTCATGAGCGAGCACAAGGCCGACCTGTGCATCGCAAACGGCGAAAACGCCGCCGGCGGGTGGGGGCTGACGGCCGCTATTCTCAAAAAACTTCACAAGTACGGTGTGCACGTGGTGACCGGCGGCAACCATTCGTTCGCCAACCAGGAGATACTTCCCGCGTTCGAGTCGGACCCCGCGTTGGTTCGCCCTCTCAATTTCCCTCCCGGCAATCCGGGCAAGGGGTCGACCGTGTACACGCTCGCCGACGGGAGGAAGGTGGGCGTCCTCAACCTTCAGGGCCGCACCTTTTTCGCCGAGGCGCTCGACTGCCCGTTCCGGCTGGGCACTGCGGCCATCGAGGATCTTCGGACGCACACGCACATTATCGTTGTCGATTTTCACGCCGAAGCGTCAAGCGAGAAGATAGCGTTCGCCCAGCATGTTGACGGGACGGTGGGCGCGGTCGTCGGCACGCATACCCATGTGCAGACCGCCGACGAGCGGGTGCTTGCGGGCGGCACGGCATTTATCACCGACGTGGGCATGACCGGGCCCGAAGAGTCGGCTATCGGTATGAAAACCAAGGGTATCATCCGCCGCTTTCTTCTTCAGTCACCCGTGCGTTTCGAGCCATCGAGCGACGGTCCCATGATCAACGCGGTGCTTCTGGAAATCGACGATACCACGGGCAAGGCAGTCTCGATCGCGCGCATCTTCGAACGGGTGCGCTTCTCATGACTCCCCCCTTCTCGTTTCTTCCCCCGCCCGAGTGCGAGAAGCCGTACACGGTAAGCCAGATCAACGAGGGACTGGCGCTCATTATCGAATCGGGAAACACGCTCGTGTGGGTTGAAGGCGAGGTGTCGAATTTCAAGCATGCGTCAAGCGGCCACTGCTATTTCAAGCTCAAGGACCAGGAGAGCCAAGTGCCGGCGGTTCTGTGGCGAAGCGCGGCGGCGAAGCTGGAGTTCGAGCCTGAAGACGGCATGGCGGTGAGCGCGATCGCGTCGATACGTGTCTACACGAGAGGCGGCTACTACCAGCTCGACGTGCACCGCATGCAGCCGTCGGGCATCGGCGCGCTCTGGGCCGCGTTTGAGAAGCTCAAGGCGAAGCTTGAGCAGGAGGGGCTGTTCGACGAGGCGCACAAGAAGGCGATTCCCGCAGCGGTGAGTTCGCTGGGCGTGATTACGGCCAAGGGCGGTGCCGCCGTACGCGACATTATCAGGGTTGTTGCCAGGCGCGCTCCCCAGACCACCATCGTTCTTCGCGACGTCTTGGTGCAGGGAGAACAGGCGCCGGCCCAGATCGCCGCGGCCGTCGCCGACATGAACGTCTACGGCGCCGTCGACTGCATCATCGTGGGACGCGGCGGCGGCTCCGTGGAGGATTTGTGGGCGTTCAATGATGAGCGGGTGGCGCGTGCGATATTTTCGTCGCGAATCCCGGTGATCTCGGCGGTGGGCCATGAGATAGATTTCACTATCGCAGATTTCGTGGCTGATGTTCGTGCGCCAACACCGTCGGCGGCGGCCGAGATGGCTGTGCCGGACCAGATGGAGGGCCGCCGGTACGTGGGGGCGCTTATGCAGCGTTTCGGTTCGTGGGCGGCGCGCTATTTTCAGTCGCGGCGGGAGGCGTATGCCAGACTGGCCGCAAGCGCATCCATGCGTCGCCCGGTCCGCATGCTCCAAGAGGCCCGGCAGGAGCTTGACGAAGCGCGGGAGCGGACGATGCGGGCGCTGTCGCAGCGCTACCGTACCGGCCGGGAGCGTTTCGCCCGGGCCGCGGCACAGCTTGGAGCGCTCAGCCCGCTTGCGGTCCTCTCGCGCGGCTACAGCGTGGTGCAGAAAGAAAGCGGCGAGACGGTGAAGGAAGCGTCACAGCTCTCGCACGGGCAGCGGGTAACGATACGGTTTTGCAGGGGACGGGCCGCGGCCGAGATACGCGAGGTGGAGCAGTGAAGCGAGCGGCGCGCAGAGTAGCGGCGGCGTCGCAAAGGTTGGGAAGGACGGTTGGCTATGGCAGAAAAAAAGAAAGCGTCGTTTGAAGAGTCGCTTGAGAAGCTTGAGCAAATTGTCGCGAAGCTTGAGGGCGAGGAGTTGGCGCTTGACGAAGCGCTCGACTATTTTGGGCAGGGTGTGAAACTCTTGCGGGCGTGCGACGCGCACCTTCGGGGCGCCGAAGGCAAGCTCAAAGAGCTTCTGAAGGGAGAGGACGGACAGTTCGTGGAAAAGCTCCTGGGGGCAAGCCTGGAGTCGGTTGTCGGAGGAGAAGATTTTGACGAGTGAACTGAAGCAGTATGTAGAGAAGGTAGCGCGGGCGACCGATGCGGCCCTGGAGGATATCCTGGCGCCGCGCGACAGCTACCCGCCGTCGATTCACGCGGTGATGCGCTACAGTGTTTTCGCGGGCGGCAAGCGTATCAGGCCCTGCCTCCTCATGGCGGCATACGAAGCGTGCGGCGGCGCGTTTGGCGATGAAAAGACTCTGCTGGCGTGCGCCGCATTTGAGATGTTGCACACGTTTTCGCTTATCCACGACGATCTGCCGTGCATGGACGACGATGATTTCAGGCGGGGCAAGCCCACCGCGCACAAGGCGTTTACCGAAGCGATTGCGGTGCTCGGGGGCGATGCCTTGTGCGTGCAGGCGTTTGAGGTGCTTGCGCGCGTGGGGCGTGTCGATATTATCGCCGAGATAGCCGGCGCCCTGGGCACGACGGGCATGATTGGCGGCCAGGTAGTCGACATAGAGTCGGAAGGCAAGCCGGTGGATCGGCAGACTGTGGAGTACATCCACCGCTCCAAGACTGCGGCGCTTATCCGGGCGGCGGTGCGCACGGGGGCCGTCCTCGCGGGTGCCGGCGACGCGCTTCTTGACCGCCTCACGTCATACGGCACCAACGTGGGACTGGCGTTTCAAGTTGTGGACGATATTCTCGATGAAGAGGGCACGACGGAGCAGTTGGGCAAGGACGCCGGCAGCGACAGGGAAAAGGGCAAAGCCACGTTCCCGTCGGTATGCGGCATGGAGGAATCGAAGCGCTACGCGCAGGAGCTTGTCGACGCCGCGCATGCCGATATCGAGATACTCGGCGACAAGGGATGGATTCTTCGCGACCTGGCCACGCATATCCGCACAAGAATTTCCTGACCGCCCACATTATAACTCATTAAACCCCGGGCCTGGCAATACGGCGCGCGAATAGGTATACTTTTTGTAGGCACGCATTTTCTTCTTTCGAGGCGGTACTTGTATGGGGATATTCGGAAAGGTCAAGGCGGGCGCCGCAGAGAAGCTTCTCGAAGACATCCTGAAGGAGAGGCGCTACAGCGAGCTGGGACGGGCGGGTGAAGGCGGCATCGCGCAGGTCGCGAGCTGTTTCGACGTATATCTCAACCGCATCGTGGCGATCAAGCAGCTCAAAGACGAGGCGCGGGTAAATGCCGACCTGGTGCGCTCGTTTGTGAACGAAGTGAAGCTTATCGGGTATCTGGACCACCCGGGGGTCATTTCGATTTTCGACACGTTCGTGCTCGAGGACAACAGGCTTTCGTACAGCATGAAATTTATCGAGGGCTACAGCCTGGCGAGCGATATCAACACAGAGCGCCGCACGCCCCGCCCCCTTGTCGAGACGCTCCGGGTGTTCACCAAGCTCTGCGAGACGCTTGCGTATGTGCACGACAAGGGCGTGATACACCTCGATCTCAAGCCCGATAATATCATGATGGGCACGTACGGACAGGTGTTTGTGATGGATTGGGGCAACGCCCGGCTGTACGACGAGCGGCCGTTCAACGAGTACGTGTACGCGTTTTCGGGCGGCGGCGCTCAGGCGGCGCATCTTGAGCAGGAGCGCGACAATATCATTCTCGGCACTCCCGGCTACATGTCGCCCGAGCAGACCAACACGCCGCGAAAGCATCTCACCCCGGCATCGGACATATTTTCGTGCGGCATTATCCTGTACCAGCTTCTCAGCGACACGCATCCGTTTGACGGCAGCGATGCCGAGGAGATCATGGACAACATACGCCAGATCAGACAGCCGCCGCCGCACGAGATAAATCCTGAGGTGCCGCGCCGGCTTTCGCAGATGTGCCAGAAGATGCTGGAGAAGGATTTGGGCGGACGGTACGTGTCGTTTCACGACGTGCTCGATGACTTGCGGGTGTTTTCGGAATCGGGGCAGGCTTTTGCCACGAGGGATTATGGGCCCGGCGACGTGATATTCAGGGAGGGCGAGACAGGCGAATTCGCGTTTACAATTGTAAGCGGAAGCGTGCGGGTGAGCAAGATGTCGGGCGGCCAGAGCACGGTGCTGGCCGAGCTTGGCAGGGGCGAGATTGTGGGCGAGCTTGCAATTTTCACCAAGGAGCCGCGCACGGCGACGGTGACGGCGGCGGAGCCGACCACCATCCGGGTAATGAGCCGCCAGGACGTGGAACTTGAGCTGGAAAAGCTCAGCCCGTGGGTGGGCGCCATGATTACCGGTTTGTCGCACCGATTTAACTCGCTCAACGAGCGGATACTGAGCCTGGAACGGCAGTTGGGCACGAAGCAGTGACACTTGAATGGTGAACAGGATTCGAACGAGGCGGCGAAGCTCGAGGATCAGACAGCAGTCGTGAGCAGCGCACTTCGGTGGGTGAGCACGTATTCCATGACCCGTTCCTTCGAGCGCTCGTCGACTATGTAGGCGGGGATAACGCCTTTCTCCCTGTTGTTGTGCTCATCGGCTACGGTGAATGCGATGCGGTAGGCGTGGTAGAGCGCAAGGATTTTTTTAGGCGACAGGTCGGTGAACAATTTGAATTCTCTCTGGAAGCGCCGCGGCTTGACTCCCATGATCGACGACCAGTCGTCGACCGAAAGCGGGTTCTTCCTGAACAGCGCCTCCATGGCCTGTTGCGCCAACCCGTCGAGCGCCCGCGACACGAGCTTCCGTTTGATTGCCCATTCCTGCACATGGTGCATGAGCGCGCCGTTGTTTGCCGCCGGGCACACGGCCACGGGCTTTTCTTCGACGATCTCGGTTTGAAGTTCCCCCGCGTCTTCATCGCGCCCCTGGCCGGGGCCGGACTGGGTTCTGGTCACCGACAGGCTCCGGATGGACCATGAATTTGACAGCGCAATCATGGGGACCCATGCACCGTGCTGTCTGACGAGGCCCATGAAATCGGCGCAGAACTGGCACTGCTCATCGATTATAACTACATGCCATGCCTGGACCTGGCGCAGGAGTTCCTCCATGGTCTGGGGGGACTTGGCCTTGAACAGGCTGTAGAGAGGGCATTGTTTGAGAGAACGTTCTACTGCGCGCACTGTGTCCGACGAACCGGAGCACAGCATCACGTGAAGGGTATCGCGCAGACAATCGACCAGAACGTTCTCCAACTGACACCGCATTAGAGAGCATTCCTCTCGTCGAACCGAAGGCGGGAACTCTTCCATCATATAATGTAGTAATTCTTCGGCTTCTTGTCAAAAAAAAGTTGCTCGCGGGGGACCACGTGGGAGGAGCGCATGTTTTCCTGCTTCTATGCATAGAAACGTGAGGCGGGTGCACAGGACAGGATATTTGACACAATTTTACAGGCACTTGAGCGATGTGTATATTGTCAAATAGGTATTTGTACATTCAGAGAAGCGGTTGTGTGATCCATGGGCTGGTGTGAAGATTCACTATTCAACAGAGAAGGGCGGCATGGATAGCAGTTCTAGGTTTCACGGCGAGCCGGCCGAGGGAATCTCCGGGACTGGATCCGAAGGCGAGCGGCTGCGCCGGTCGGAGCATGATCTAATTGAGGCGCGAGAATCACACCGGGAAATCGAAGAGCGATACCGCACGGCGTTCGAGAACACGGGAACCGCCATGATGGTGATCGAAGAAGACACGACGATTTCGATGTGGAACCACAAACTCGAAGAGGTAACCGGGTACTCGGACGAGGACGCCCTGAAGGGGCGGAAATGGATTGACTTCATCCTTGAAGACGACCTTCCACGACTGCTCGAATACCATACCGCTCGCAGCCGCGATCCCGGCTTGGCGCCCGCCGAATACGAGTTCCGGCTGAAACACAAAAGCGGCGAAATCCGCGATATCTCCATCGCCGTCGGCACCATCCCCAACTCCAAGCGCCGCATTGTCTCGCTCACCGATATCACCCTGCGAAAACGGATGGAAGAGAAGGTGCGCGAAAGCGAGCGCGAGTATCGCGACCTGTTCGAGAACGCCAACGATATGATCTACGTCCACGACATGCAGGGAAACATCACTTCAGCCAACGCCGCGGCCCTGCAAGGTCTCGGATATACGATCGAAGACCTCGGCAAGGTCAACATCGGGCAACTCGTGGAGCCCCAGTACATGCCCTTCGTCACCAGACTGATCGCCGATTTGACCGAAACCTCCCCGCGCTCTGCGCGTGTCGAGATACCCGTATTCACCAGGGACCGGGTGCGAATCTGGATAGAGACGAGCATTCGCGCCATCTGGAACAAAGGAGCGTGCATCGGTATCCAGGGAATCGCCCGTGACGTTACCGAGCGCAAGAAGGCCGAGGAACAGAAACTGGCGATTGCGAGGGAAGAAACCGAAAAGGCCCGAAGTGTCATCCGCGACCTGCAAAAAGAACTGGTCACCACGCGTTCTTTCCAATCGATGGTAAGCAGAAGTCCGGCAATGAAACAGGTGTTCGATCTGCTGCCGGAAGTCGCACAGGCCGAGATTCCTGTGCTGATACTGGGAGAAAGCGGCACTGGAAAAGAACTGCTCGCCCGCTCCGTGCATGAACTGAGCAGGCGCAAGGAAGGGCCGTTTGTCGCCGTCAACTGCAGCGCCCTGCCCGACACGCTTCTGGAGTCGGAGCTTTTCGGATATGTTGCAGGCGCGTTCACCGGCGCCAAGAAAGACAAGCCCGGAAGATTTGCGCTGGCGGAAGGCGGAACGCTTTTTCTCGATGAAATCGGCGACATCTCCCTGTCCATGCAGGCGAAACTGCTCCGCGTGCTTCAGGAGAAAGAGTACCAGCCCCTGGGAAGCACGCATTCGGCCAAGGCGGACGTTCGCATAGTCGCGGCCACCAACAAGGATTTCCAAGCCCTGGTGAAATCCAGAACGATACGGGAAGACTTCTACTACCGAATCAATGTGATGCCGATCAATCTCCCACCCCTCAGGGAGCGGCGCTGCGACATCCCGCTTCTATGCGCTCATCTCATCGAGCAGTTCAATGCCCGCTATTCAAAGGCGATCCGCGAGGTGTCGGAAGAAGTCATGGACCTCTTTCTCAGGCACGAATTTCCGGGCAATATTCGCGAGCTTGAAAATGTCATGGAGCATGCATTCGTCTTCTGCAAGGAAAGCATCATCGGCCTCGAGCACCTTCCGCCGGACATATCTGCGGCGGCAATCGAAAGAAACCGTCAGGCTGCACTTTCTTCGGTAAAGAATTTCGCAGAGCTGGAACGCCTCTTCATCGAGAGTGTCCTGGCCCAAACCGGCGGCAACAAACTTGAAGCATCCCGCCGGCTGGGTGTCGACAAAACAACCCTCTTTCGAAAAATCAGGCGCCTGGGCATAAAGGCGCAGAAAGAGTCCCCCGCCTGAGCCTTCCCGTTTCGTCAGCTTCAGACCAAGATTCACACCGGATGCACCGCATCACAGCGCCCACAGCCGCCGCATGTCACCCATCAGGTGCTGTTCGGAGGAACCCCCCGGAAAAGAGCACACTTGGGCAGAATAGTTTCCATCCTTTCTGACCAAGATTACGATTCCCCCCCCTGTCTCTATGTGAGCAGTAGCAAGAATGCCACTGCACCTATCCGCTGGTGGCAATAATGCAATGCATCGGTGATTCATCCCCAGGCGAGCCCCAATTATAACCCAGTGTTTTTTCATTGATTACAACGCGAATCAACTTCTGGCACGCCTTGTGCACTCGCACCTAGTCGCAGCATCTCGTCTATGACTTGGGTGTGTTCGTAAGCGTATTGACGGTGATGCTGTGGAGGACGTTTTTCTATCTGCATCTCAACTAGCGGTTGGAGGGAGCATGGAAGAAAGAAAGATTGATGTAATAATAATCGGCGCGGGATTGTCCGGCCTTTCAGCGGCCGCATATCTCTCGAAGCGCGGTGTGAAAGTGGCGCTCTTCGAGAAACTCAACCAGCTCGGCGGGTTCGTCCATTGTTTCAAGCGAGGAGCATACCGTTTCGAGGCATCGACGCACCAGGTCTGCTGCCTGACTCATCCCCGCTACGGCGGCGCCGTCCTGCGTCTTCTCGGCATAGAAAAAGCAACGCCCGTGAAATCCGATATCCTGTGCGAGGTGGTGCATTTCGATCCCGTGGCGCTTGAGGTAGAAAAGCGCTATGTCCTGCCCTCGGGCATTGAGCGCATACGGAACGCATTGCACAACTATTTCCCCCACTGCACCGCGGATATCAACAGATACTTCTCCTTCATGCAATCGGCCGGCCGCGAGGCTCTTGCGCTGAAATCCGCGGCTCGAGAGCCGAAGAGATGCCCGGCCGATGCGATTCTTGCGCTCATGCTGAAGAACGGCAAAGGAATTATCAAAGAAATCGGCAAGATGAGATACAAAACCGCCGCTGCATACGCAAACCAAACCTACCCCGAAGCCATCTCGTTCGTGGCAGAAAAGGACTTGAACTGGATCTTGAACGCGTACACATGCTATACGGGAAGTGCGCCGGAACGCCTGAATGCCTTCGTAATGGCAAGCCTGAACTACATGTACATGAATGACTCTCCCTATTTATTCAAAGGCGGCACGCAGGCGCTTATCGATGAACTCGAGGAGATAATCGAACACAACCGCGGCGTCATTCACAGGCGAACGCCGGTGCGGCGAATCCTGACCGAAAACGGCAGGGCCATCGGAATAGAAACGCAGGGCGGCGAAACGCACAATGCCAAAGCCATCGTATCTGCAATCAATACACAAGACTCGTTCCTGCGAATGATAGACCCGATGGACGTGCCGGCCGAATACCGGCGCCGGATCCAAGACACCCAATCAACAATATCAGCTTTCCAGATCTATATCGGGCTTGCGGCAAATCCACAAGACTACGGGATATGCTCTCCAACGACCTTTTTCGATTCAACAAAGAACGCTTCGGAGCGGCATAGCCGATGGCAATCCTCCAAAACCCCCGAAAGCAGAACCGATACGTCATTCCTCTTCAGCAACTATGCCGAGACCGATATCGGCCTGGCGCCTCCGGGCCGCGCAAGCGTATGCATTATCGAGGAAATGGAAATGGATGATTGGGACAGGCTGCCGGACGATGAGTATAAGAAGAAGAAGCAGCAGATGCAGGAAGTGATCCTGAACAAAGCCGAGCGTGTCACCCGCCTGCCGCTGCGCGAAAAGGCCGAAGTCATTGTGAGCGCAACGCCCAGGACCATGAAACACTACTGTTCGGCCGGCGATGGCGCGTTCATGGGATCGTCACTGAGCTGCAATCAGGTCCTTTCGAAACGCACCCAGCCGGTGACACCCATAGAGAACCTGTTTCTCACCGGATCGTATACGTCGTACGGCGGGGTGACAAGCTGCCTCGATTCGGGCATTGCCACGTCCAATATCGTTCTGAAAGCCCTGTAACAACCGAAGAGGAGGAAATTCCATGTTCAGACGCGCACTACCCGTTTCAGCTGCTGTTCTTACAGCCTTCGTGTGTTCGTCATGCCTTGTCGGCCCGTCGTACTACCTGCGCCAACTGACCCTCAAGGGATTTCTGCCTTCAAGCAGAATCCGCGTAGTATCCGAGGATGACAAGCCGCATATCGACGCCTCCATACGCATGGACGTCAATACGACCGGCGACATACATGGTCTTCAGTTTCCGTATCCTGAACGCTGGATCAGCGATTCCGGACAAGCTCCCGACCCATACCGGTATGCGGACTCAAATGTCGCGTGGATGATCCCGGCAGCCAATCCCGGCGTTTCTCTCGACTTCTACCCGCTCACATGGCTTTCGCCGTTCATCGATGTGCAGGCGACGATTTTCGACGGAGAGCCGCTCTACACGGTTGCCGGCGGACTGGGCCTGCTTCTTCGGGGAGACAGGCTCTCCGGCCGAGTCGACGGCTCTCTGAAGATCACCAAGGTGTGGTATGACGGCCTTCTGAGGGACGACTATCACGAATACCCGGACATGGCGGTCCACGGGATAGAATATGCACGAGGGTTTGCGGTCCAAACCGCCTACAACACGATGTTCGATTTTCTGTTCCTGCGCTACTATTTCGGGGCGGGATATGAGCTTCTTGCCTTTGACTCTGAGATCCAGGGCGAGTTGATTCAAGCGACATTCCGCATGACGTATTTCGCCGCCGGGCTCTACCGAAGCATCGGCCCCGTCACCGCCATGGCCGGCGCGCGCGCCGTCATGGAGCACATCTCCATGCTCGACGTTGATCCCGGGGCATACCCGGAATTTGATTTTCAGATCGTTGGGACGATTCCTCTGCCGCGGCTGCGAGACCGATAGGCAGTGCGCGGGACTGCGCTTGTGCCGGCTGCAGCGTTGATATTCCTAGGCAAGGGCCCCTCGAAGGGATGGTGTCGCTCTTTGCCGATTATCGGTTCCGGCGTTCACCGAGCCCTGTCGGCGAGCTGGGGCGCGCGGGGTTTGCAGGATGCTTTTCTGGGGAGGTATGTGCGCTACGCCGCTACCGGCTCGACATCCTTGAGCCGCACCGACGCGATCATCGAAACGCCCGACTCTTCCTGGGTGACCCCATACAGCATATCGGCCGCTTCCATTGTGCTCTTGTTGTGCGTTACGATGATGAACTGCGTGTTATCGGAAAACTCGCGCAGGATTCGCAGGAACCGCCCGATATTCGCATCATCGAGCGGCGCGTCGAGCTCGTCGAGGATACAGTACGCCGACGGACGGACCATGTAGAGAGCGAACAGAAGCGATATGGCGGTGAGTGCCCTCTCGCCTCCCGACAGCAGGGTCACGCCGCGCATTTTCTTCCCGGCCGGGCGTGCGTTGATATGGATGGGCGCGTCGAGCGCGATGTATGCCTCGCCGCCCTCGAACAGCGTCGCGAACATTTTCGAGAAGTTCTGCTTGACCTGCTCGAACGTTTCGACGAATTTCGTCCGCGCTTCACGGTTGAGTTTCCTGATGGCCCGTTCGAGGTCCTCGACGGCGAGCTGAAGGTCGTCGCGCTGGCGCACCATTTCCTGCAGTTCCTTGTTTTCCGACTCATACTCGCCCAAGGCGCTCATGTTGACCTCGCCCACCCGTTTCAGGCGTTCCTTGAGCATGCGGATATTCTCGAGCACCCCCGCGTCGTCTCCCTCGAGCTGCGGTAGATCGCTGGGCGGCGAGTCGAGATCGATCTCGTATGCTTCCCACATGCGTTCGCGGATGGCGTGGCGCTGCTCCTGGTCGCGCGTCTGGTCGACCTCCAGCGCGTGCTTCTCGTCGGACAGTCTGTTAGTAACAGCCTGGTCGTTCTTGATGGCCTTACGCGTGTCTTCTATGTGTGCCGCAGTTCTGTTGTAGTCTTCACGCACGCATGCCAGCACCTGTTCGAGCGTGCCGCGCGTTTCACGCTGCCGTTTCAACTCTTGCTGCAACCCAGTGCGTTTTTCGCCGAGCTGGTTGATCTCGGCGAGCGTCGTGTTGCGGTCGTCCATTTTCCGGTCTCTGTTGAGCGTCAGGCCATGCATTTCCTTGTTGAGGCGCTCGCAGCTCTGTTTGTCCTGTTCGATGCGGTTGATGAGGCCCGCGACGGCCAGCTCGAGGTTGTGGAGATGATCGCCCAGCTCGCCGCGCTGTTTCTCCATGTCCGAAAGCGTGCGCCGGGCTTGTTCGATCTCGGTTTCGACGCGCTCTCGCGCGGAGATCATCTGCTGCAGGCCGTCTTCGTGCTGCCGCACCTCCTCTTCGAACGTGAGGCTCTGCGCGCGCACGCGAACGCTTTCGGGGTGCAGCTGCTCGATTCGTTCTTTGATATCCTGTGTTTCGATGTCGTAGTGTTTGATGGTGGTTTCCTGCTCGCGCTGTTTCTGGCTGCCGCGGTTGAGTTTCTCGTCGACCTCGGCCAGCGCCCGCTTCGCCTCGTTGCGCGTGATAACGCAGTTGTCTTTTTCGCGTACGATGCGCTCGTATTCTTTCTGTGATCGCTGGATATCGGCGCCAAGCCGTTCGATTTCCTGTTTGCGCTGCAGTATCCCCACTTCCTCCTTGGTGTGATGGCCGGCGATAATGATGCCGTTGGAGCAGCTGATCACGCCGTCGCGCGACACGAGCACGGTGCCCGGCCGGGCGACCGACGGGAAGTTGAGGGCGGTATCGGCGGTATCGCACACCAGCACGTGGTTGAAGAGGTGATCGGCGAGCCGTTCGCATTCGTGCGCTGTTTTGACACACGCGCGAAGCGGCTGTGTGTCCGAGAGCGGGGTTGCCGGCACCTGTGCGGCGCTCGAGGCCAGGTGCTCAAGCGACACCATGCGCGCGACGCCCATGTCTTTGGAGTTGAGATAGGTGAGCGCGGCCTGAAGGTCGGCGTTGGTCTTGAGCACCACGGTCTGGACGTTGTCGCCGAGCACCTTCTCGACCACATCGACCATCCGCCCCTCTCCCACTTCGATAAGGTTGGCCACAATGCCCATGACGCCGTCTAACCCGCTTGTCAACAGTGCTTTCACACCGCTCTCGTAGCCCTCAAACGAAGCGTCGAGGCCCTCCAGGAAGCGCCGCTGCGCGGCGCACGAATCAATCTGCGCCTCGAGCCGTTTTTCGCGCTCCACCAGATCGTGATACCGCGCGTCCTCGGCCTCGATACGCTGCCACAGCGACTCGCGCGATTTGAGATGGTTTGCGTGGGCCTCTCCCTCTATGGCAAGCTGCTGCTGGCACAGCTCCACCGCCTCCCGGTACTCTTCGATACGCTGGTTGAGTGCGTTGATCTCGCGCTCGTTGCGGTCGCGAAGCTCAAACGTGTTGGCCAGGTTGCCTTTGGCGGTGCTCAGGGCTTTCTGTTTTTCGGCGATCTCGTGGGCGATAGCGAGCTGCTGCCGCACCAGATCGTCGGCCGCCCTCTTCTGCGCATCGACACCGGAGTCGAAATCGGCCAGCTGTGCCCCCGCCGATTCGAGCCGTTCGCGGTGCTCTCCGACTTCGACCTCCCGCTCAGCGAGGCTCTTTTCGATTCGCGCGAGGAGTTCCCGCTTCTCTTCTATCTGGGCGTCGATAGCCCCCGCTTCGTTCTCGAAGCGCACTACGTTTTCGTTCAGCAAGAGCGCCCGCTGCGCGTCGATGGAGATCTCGTGGTCGAGCGCTTGTATCCGCTCGCTCACCTCGCTCACGTTTCGCGACGCTTCCTGCAGATCCTCTTCTTTCTTGAGCTTGGCAATCTCCATCTCTTCCACGCGCGATTCAGCGGTTGCAGCCGACGCGCGCGCCGTGTCTATCTGCGTGCCAAGTTCGCCCAGCGCCGTCCCGCGCCGCATCATGGCTTCGCCGATCATGGCATAGTGGCGGTTCTCGAACGCGACCTCCTGCGCCATCAACTCGTCGCGATACCGACGGTACCTCTTCGCCTTCTCCACCATCCGCGACAGCATCCGCACCAACCGGTCTTTCTCAAGCACCCGATCGTTGATACGGGCCAGGTCCTGGCGCGTGTATTCGAGCTTGCGCTGGCTTTCGCGAATGCGCTGCTTGTACTTGCCGATACCCGCAGCTTCCTCGAACAGCACCCTTCGGTCCTCGGCCTTGTCGCTGAGAATCGCGTTGATCATCGCGTTCTCAATCGTCGTATACAGATTGCTGCCCACACCGGTGTCGAGAAAGAGGTTTTGGATATCGCGAAGGCGGCAGGGGGTTCTGTTGATAAGGTACTCCCCTTCGCCGCTTCGATGGAACCGGCGGGTAATCGCGACGTCGCTGTATTCAACAGGCAGAATTCCCTGCGAGTTCTCGATTGTAAGCGTGACTTCAGCCATGTTGAGCGGCTGGCGCTTCTGCGTCCCCGAGAAAATCACATCCTGCATCGAACTGCTGCGCAACATCGTGGGTTTCTGCTCGCCGAACACCCAACGGATTGCGTCGACGACATTGCTTTTGCCGCAGCCGTTGGGCCCGATGACCGCCGTGAGCCCGTCGCCAAGCTGGATTTCGGTCCTGTCGGCGAAAGATTTGAACCCAAACAGCGACAGCTTGCGTAGAATCATATACGGTGTCCCTCTGTTTTAGCCAGGTTCGACACTATACATCGGACTCTGCAACTTACGAAGATACAACATATTGAGTTTTGAGTCAAGCGAAACAAAACGTGCCTGAAGAATGAACTTGACAAAGTATGCAACCTATAGTATATGGGCCCATCAATATATGGTAGAATTCCGGAAATCGGTGTGCCAGTGTCATCTTGAATTTCGGCATTTTTGCCTTGGACACGCCGTCTTTCGTGCCCTTCGTTATATATTTTGGCTCTCCAATCGGGGCGCCGCCCGGCAGAAGATGGCGGCCGGGCGGGGGGCACACTCAAAGGATTGCACCGTGAAAAAGATATCCATCGGAATTCTGGGCGCGACCTCGTACACCGGCATCGAGCTGGTGCGGCGCCTTCGTTCGCACCCCCACGCCGACATCGCTTTCGCATCATCGCAGTCGTACGCGGGGCAGAAACTCTCGGGGGTATTCCCCGAAGTGCTTGGCATG
>Ga0307426_1001009_pt1 | contig 19096 bp, 13 predicted proteins | sample SalMarWE160340MG_FD_202165 | JGI IMG/M metagenome (GOLD analysis project Ga0307426, IMG submission 202165) | Salt marsh sediment microbial communities from the Plum Island Ecosystem LTER, Massachusetts, United States - WE1603-40 | ecosystem: Environmental > Aquatic > Marine > Intertidal zone >... | reverse complement strand
GGCGAAGAGCTTTTCCTGATGTTCCTCGAATTTCTCGCGGGCCTTGGCGAAGGTGTCCTTCTTCTTGCTCTTGAAGAACTTTTTACCCGCCGGCTTAGCCGCTTCCTCCTTTTTGGGAGGCGGAGCCTGTTTGGTCGGGGTAAATGTACCAGGTCTTCTGGGCGCGCGTGCGGGCCGTTGGGTCCCCGCCTCGCCTTCCCTGGGTTTGAATATCCGTGAAGGGGCTCTGTCTCGAGACGGTTGCCGCTCTCTGATCCCCGGGCCTGGCCTGCGTTCTCTTGTCGCGCTTTTATCCTGCAGGCGAACCCGTTCTACCGTAGGGGCTTCCCGCTTGTCCTCCACCTTGGCCTTCTTGGCCGCAGCCTTCCTGACGACGACTTTTTTCTTTTTGACGACGACGATCTTCTTCTTCTCCGCCTCGTCTTTGCCCTGAGTTTCGGGGGCCGGAGCGGGCTTTTTATGTTTAATCAGGGTTACCTTGGGCTTTTTCTGTTCTTCCGACATAGAACTCCTTTATTTCAACTGAAGAGGGCGCCAGCTTATCTGTCTTGCTCTTCGAAGCTTGCGCTACTCTTCTTCCTCTTCTTCCTCTTCGAAGCTTAAACCAACGCCACAGTTTGGACAAGCGGTCATGTCCGTGGTGATGCGCTCTCCGCACTCGGGACATTCGTAGGCCTCTTCCTCCGGCTCGGTCCCTTCCTCTTGAGCTTCTTCTCTAGTCTTCACCGGCTCGGCCGCCGCCGCTTTTTCTTCCGACGCCTCCGCTTCCGCTTCCGAAGGTGCGCTCCGCGCAGGTGCCGTCTCGGCAGGTGCGGCTTCCGCAGCCGAGGCCTTTGCAGCCTCTGCCGGTTTTTCGGCTTTAGCTTCCACCGCGACTTCTTGCACCTCTTCCACGATCTCAACCTTTTCGTCGATGATCTTGGAGATCAGCGCTGCATCCTCTTCTCCGATGCCATCCAGGGCGGCGATCTCGTCTTTGCTCATGGCAACGAGCTCTTCGATCATCTCGATGCCATTGTTCTTGAGCACTTCCACGATATTCTCGGGGATATCCGGCAGCTCGCTGATCTTTTCGATCTCTTCCTCCACCTCTCCGAACAGAGCGGACACGGCCCGTTTCGTTTCAGCGGAGAGATCCATTTCGGCGAACTGCTGCTCGGTTTTGACGTCGATATTCCAGTCTACGAGCCTGTTGGCCAGGCGCACGTTCAGACCCTGTTTGCCGATTGCCAGGGAGAACTGATTGTCCGCGACGATCGCCAGGGCGGACTTTTTCGATTCATCGACCACGATCACCTGCTTCACCTCCGCGGGAAGCAGGGCGTTCTTTATGAAACCCCGGGGGTCCGGATCGTAGCGCAATACGTCGATCTTCTCCCCTTCCAACTCCCGCACCACAGCCTGGATGCGGACTCCCTTCAACCCTACGCAGGCTCCGACCGGGTCCACGTCTTCACGGTTCGAATACACGGCCATCTTGGTACGATAGCCCGGCTCCCGTACGATCTTGTAGATCTCTATAGTCCGGTCGTACAACTCCGGAACCTCCAGCTCGAAGGTTTTTTTCACAAAATCGGCATGAGTGCGGGTAAGAACGATCTGGAGCCCCGTCGGGGATTTGCTTACTTCGTAGATCAACGCCCGAATGCGGTCACTCGGATGATAAACCTCCCTGGGGGATTGGAATTTTTTCGGGAGGATCCCTTCGGTTTTACCGAGGTCGACGAAGATATTTCCATTGCGCTCCCGCTGATAGTAGCCGATGATCATCTCCCCGACCCGTTCTTTGAACTCCGAGTACAGGGTGTTCCGTTGGATCTCCCGGAGTGTCTGTTTGGTCTTCTGCTTGGCACTCTGCACCGCGCTGCGGTCGAACTCCTTAGGGCTGACCTCGATCAGCAGTTCATCTCCGATCTCACTCTCCTCGGTGTACTCCACGGCATCGGTCAGGGAGATCTCCCTCACGGGATCTTCCACCTCTTCCACGATCTTCTTGCGGGAGAACACAGTCACTTCACTCCCGTCATCGCTGAAACGCACGACCGCATTGTCCATGGATCCGTATTTGTTCTTGTACGCGGCCAGCAGCGATTCCTCAATAGTTTTGCGGACCAGATCCTCAGAGATTCCCCGTTCCTGAATCAACTGCTTGATCGCGTCCGCCATCTTCGAAGCCATTTTTTTCTCAAACCTCCTCAAGAATCCAGTTTCGCCTTGCGGATCTCATCCATCTTCAGGCGCTGGAACTCCCCGCCCGTATGCAGGGTGATCTCCCCTTCCCCGACACTCTCTATGGTTCCACGGATCCATTCCGTTTCTCCGTGGAGCATGACCTTGACATCTCTTCCCCGGAATATGGAGTACTCCTTCTCGCTCTTGAGAACCCGGTCCAACCCCGGGGAGCTGACCTGCAGCTGCAGGTTTTCCAGTCCGTCGATCAGTTCGAGGCGGGGATACAGATTCTTCGAGATTGCCGCACACTCGTCCACGCCCACCCCCTCAGGGTGGTATACGACCAGAATTATGTGGTTCTGGTTCTTGCTGCGGCTGTGGCGAAGCTCCACCAGGGAGAATCCCATCCCGGATACTATCGGCTCCACCTCGCAGCGCAACTGATCGTCCAGCTCGGTAGCCATCCAAGCATCCTCAAAAAAAAAGAGCCGATTCATCGACCCTTACGTTCAAGCGTACGCTATAGATTGTTAAGGTAATTTTAAAATAACAAACCCCCACACAATTGTCAACGGTCGGAGTGATGTGGATGTTGTTGGGGCCAGGCGCTCAGAAGAGGCAGCAGGTGCGAATACGGCAACCGGAATGGGCCGATTCGCGGTGGTGAACGCAATGAAGCCGGCAAAGTAGACAAATGTAATCAGGATCGCCCTCCCCTGGTTGAGACTGATCATGCCTTGCAGTTACGCCGCCCGCCTACACCTCCACTGCCAGGGTGAGCACATGCACCTCCTGCACCCCGGCAAGCCGGAGCACCCGGGTGCATTCATCCGCGGTGGCCCCGGAGGTGAAGATGTCATCCAGCAGAACGACCCGTTCCGGTAGGCTACCATGACGCTTCCCGGATCCGCCCAGCCGGATCGTGCCCCGGATATTTTGCAGCCGCTCCCGGTAGTGAAGTCCCTTCTGCGGTCCCCCCTTCCGGCGTTTCAGCAGCGCAAGGGTTTCGGTACCGGCGCAGCGATGCAGTGCCCGGGCGACTTCGGCCATGGGGTCCCAGCCTCGGCGCCGTACCGAGTGTCGACTGCCCGGTACGGGAACGACCGGGAGCCCCGGGTAACGACCCTCCAGATGGGGTTGCAGGAGGCGGGCTATCAAGCATGCCAGGGATCGCCGGTTGGAAAACTTGAACTGGCTGATGATCTGCCGGACCGGCCCGCGGTACTCGTAGAGGGAGAAGTTGGAGGCGAAGGAAAAGCTACGCCCTGAGCAGCGGGTGCAGCGCTGCAGCTCCGAGACCAGGGGTACGCTGCACACCAGGCACCTTCTCCCGGCGCGGATCGGCGCCAGAGACTCTTGGCAGCTGCCGCAGACGGGGGAGCGCAGAGAAGCGCGAAACAGCAGCGGATCGCCGCAGCACAGGCAGAGGCGGGGATAGACGATCTCCAGAAGGGATCGTGCCAACTTCTCTGGCCAGCGGACAGGCGGGGAAATCACACGGGGCTCCACGACCATTATATCCCCTCAAATTGTGATTTGACAGGAATCGAATCCTGGTATACTCTCGTATACAATCATCCACGTAACTCTTCATGGGAGGGGAGCTATGAAAATCTACCCAGGTGAAAATGCCTCCGGCCAGGTCTCTAGCAATCGTCTGAACGAAAGGACGGTCGTAAGGAAGGGCACGCGAGGCCGCCCGGTCTCACAGCCGGCAGCGGAAGAACAGCCTGTTCCGGAAATCCGCAAGCAACTCCTCGTGGTTCAGCGTTCCTTGGGGCGTTACCAGAGCCTACTCGGCGGCCTGGAGGGGGTCAAGATCCTGCTGCAGACGGATGCAAGAACGGCGAACGACTACATCCCTCATGTTGTTTATCGCGGCGAGGCCGTTCTGGAACGGTACAGCGACCGGCTCAACAGGATTCTGCAGGACAAGGACCTTGACTCCCTCCAGCAGTTAATCAGGGATACCAAGACGGAAATCCACGGATTGGCCGCCCAGTTGAGCCGACTGGAAACGGCGGAACAGAACAACCGCAGTCTTGCCCTGGGCAAGGCCGCACTCTCCGACGTATTGGAGGGTATCCGTAGTCAGGGGAATCAGCTGCTGAATCTGGAAGGAAAGAACGTGTTAGACCTGCTGGGCTGAACCCCGGGCGCGGCCGGTGGCATCGGCGTCGAAGCCCTAACCCTCTTCCGCGCTGTCGCGCAGCACCTTCTGCCATTCGGCAAGGCGATTCAGCGCCTCCAGGGGCGTCATCCTGGACAGATCCAGAGAGCGCAGCTCATCGTGGATCACCTGCTCCCAGGCAAACAGCAGCGGCTGGGCGGGTTTGTCCGCAGCGTTAATCCGATTCTTCGCCGCGGGGCTGACCGCAGCGTTTTCCTTGAGCTCACCGAGCATCCGTTCGGCCCGGTGGACGACTTCCTCAGGAACGCCGGCCATCTGGGCCACGTGGATGCCGTAGGAGTTGTCGGTAGGTCCCTCCCGGACCTGCTTGAGGAAAACGATCTCCCCCCGGCTCTCCAACACGGCCATGGAGAGATTCTTCAGATGCCCGTGTTTCAAGGCGGTGAGCTCGTGATAGTGGGTGGCAAAGAGGGTGAAGGTCCCGAGCCGTTCCAGGATATACTCGGTAACCGCCCAGGCGATGGACAACCCGTCCTTGGTTCCGGTCCCCCGCCCCACCTCATCCATGATGATCAGGCTGCTCTCCGTGGCCGAGCGCAGGATGTTGGCGGTCTCGCTCATCTCTACCAGGAAGGTGGACTCACCCCGGGCCAGATTGTCCGTCGCTCCCACGCGGCAGTAGATGCTGTCCATCAAACCCACAGTTGCCTCGGAGGCTGGTACGAACGATCCGATCTGAGCCATCAGGACGATCAGGGCGTTTTGGCGCAAATACGTCGATTTCCCGGCCATGTTGGGACCGGTCAGGAGCACGAAGCTCTTGCCGCCGGCACTCAGCTCCAGATCGTTGGGCACGAAGCTTCCCCCCGGAAGGTTGGCCTCCACCACCGGGTGCCGCCCTTCCCGGATCTTCAAGGTCCTCTGTTCGCTGATCTTCGGTCGGTTGTAGGCGTAGAGGGTGGCGGCAAAGGCGAAGGACTGCAGGACATCCAGCTGGGAAACAACCTCGGACACGGTCAGCACCGCCTCCAGCTGCTCCTGAACCGCCCGCCGCACCTCGAGGAAGTGCTTTCGCTCCAGCTCGATGATCTGCTCTGAGGCGTTGTGGATCTCACTTTCCATATCCGAAAGCGCTTCGGTGGAAAACCGTTCACCCCCGACCAGGGTCTGGCGTCTTATGAAGTAGGAAGGGATGGACTTGAGGTTCGATTTGCTCACCTCGAGAAAATAACCGATGATCCGGTTGTATTTGAGTTTCAGCGAGGGGATACCCGTTTTTTTCCGCTCCTCCTCCAGATATCCCTTCAGCAGCCGGCGGGCGTTCTCCTTCAGGTCCCGCAATCGGTCCAACTTATCGTCGAATCCCGGCTTTATGAGATTGCCCTCGTTGATCTGGATCGCCGGCTCTTCCAAGATGGAGCGCTCTATAAGATCGACCAGGGTTTGGAGCTCCCGGCTCTTCTCCCAGAGCACGGAAAACTGCGTTTCTACCTCTGGATGATTGTGCAGCAATCCGGCGATCTCCCCGGCCGTGGAGAGGGAGCTCTTTACAGCCAGGAGATCTTTGGCATGGGCCTTTTCCAGAGCAACCCTTGAACACAGACGCTCCAGATCAAACATTGCACCCAGGTACTCCCGGATCTTCGACAGGAGGATCTGATTCCTATGGAAGAACTCCACCAGATCGAGGCGACGATTTATATGGTCGATGTTCCGCAGCGGCTTGAGCAGCCAGCGTTTCAGCTTCCGGGCCCCGATAGCTGTTCTGCTCTGATCCAGTACTTCCAGCAGGGTGTAGCGTTTGCTTCGGTCGTTCAAATTCTGAAAGATCTCCAGGTTCTTGAGGGTCGATTCATCCAAACCGAGGTAGCCGCCGTCGGTGTAGATCTGCAGATGGCGAATGTGGGAAAGCACCCCCTTGGCGGTATCCGCCAGGTAGGAGAGCAGCGCCCCGGCCGTCGGGATTTCCGGGGAGTCATCCTTCAGACCCAATCCGCGCAGGCTGGTCACCTGAAACTGGTCCTTTAGCAGCTGAATATTGTTCTGCTGGTCGAAGCTCCAGTCGGGCAGCCGGTTGATCACCAGCCCTTCGTGCTCACGCAGCAGGGCGTCCAGCTGAGGATCCTCGGAGAGCAGCGATTCCTGCACCAGGAGCTCACGGGGAGACAGACCGAGCAGCTCCTTTTTGAAACCCTCGTGACGCTGGTCATAGGGGAAATGGCTGGCCGCAAAATCGGCGGTAGACAGATCGACGTAGGCGATGGAAACGGTCCGCCCCGACCGGGCCAGGCAGACCAGATAGTTGTTTACCCCGGCTTCCAGCATGTTTTCGTCCACCACCGTTCCCGGGGTGATCACCTCCACCACTTCCCGGCTGGCCAGCCCGGTTTTGGGGATGTGGGTCTGTTCGCAGATCGCGATCTTCCTGCCCGCCTTGAGAAGTCTTGAGATGTAGCCCTGGGAGGCGTGGTAGGGGATCCCGCACATGGGAACCCCGTTTCTCCTGGTAAGAGTCAGGTCAAGCAGATGGGAGGCTTCGGCCGCGTCCTGCTCGAACATCTCGTAGAAATCGCCCAGTCGGAAGAACAGAATCGTATCCCGGTGCTTATTCTTGATGCTGCGATACTGTCGCATCATGGGGGTTGTCGGAGGCATACGAGAGAGATTATATTTTAAGAAGGATTGGAGTACAATATTACCATGGCAGTAGAAGGCATTGATTCCAGTTATTCTCCACCACCTCCTCCTCCGCAGCAGCCGCCGCCTGAGACGCCGCCACCCTCTGAGGCATCCTCGACTCAGAGCACGTCGCAGCCGCCTCCAGCACCTGAGGCGAGTACGCCTCAACGGCCGGAGGTAGAAAACCTGGAGCGAAGCATAGACATCTTCGTCTGAACCTGCCGTTAGGCGGGAGCTCTATCTCTTCTTTATCTCTGACAGGTAATCTTCCAGAATATAGGAGGCGGCTATACTGTCGATCTTGGCCAGCGCCCTTTTACGGTCCAGTCCGCAGCGTCTCAGGCTCTCCTCCGCATCACGGCTGGTGTAGCGTTCGTCCCAGAGCACCGTGTCGACCCCGCGGCGGTTCAGCTTGGCCGCGAAGGAGCGGGAACGGCTGCTGCCTTGGCTCTCCGTGCTGTCCTCATGCAGGGGAAGGCCGATCACCACGGTTTCCACGGCATTGGCCTGGACGATCGCCAGCACATCGGTGATGAGTTGTTTGTCCGAGCGGTAGTGAAGCGTCCTGTAGGGAGAAGCGATCATCCGCAGCGGATCGGTTATGGCCAGTCCGACCCTCTTGCTGCCCAAGTCGATCGCCAGGATCCGGCTCATCCTACTGTCCGTCGTAGCTCTGGCCGGCCCGGCGCATCAGTTCCTGAATGACCAGTTCGGTAATATCAACCTCCTTCGTGTAATAGAAGAAGAACTGGGAGTACTGGCCGCTGGAGTTGAGCACCAGGGAGAACCCCTCACTCTCGGCCACATATTCGATGGCCTGGAGCAGCTCATCCAGGAATTCGTCGGATTGGTAGAGATTCTCCGAACGTTTGCGGATCTGGTCCATCTTGATACGCCGATAGTCGTCCCTGTACTGCTTTTTTTCGAAGATCTCCCTGTCCAAGCGCAGAGCGGCCTGTCCGTCGCCCCTGTTCTCCGCATCGAGTTTCTGCGACTCCAGGAGCAGGACTTCCTCATCGATCCTGTTGATCTCCCGCAGCACGTCGGCCCGCAGCTGCTGCAGCTCCTTGACCGCCTTGGACTCCCGGAAGTAGATCGAATAGACCTTTTCGATGTCCAGAATCCCTACTTTGGTTATCTGATCGGCGAACAGGGGCATCCCCGAGATAATCAGCAAGAGCAGTACCGGTACCCCGATTTCGGCTCGTCTCATGTTTCGCTCCTAAAAGGCACTTCTAACCTTAGAAGAAGGTATCCCCGGCCAGGGAAATGACGAATCTCCAACCCTCCGGTTTCAAAGACCCATCCCCCGTGTCCACCATCACCCACTGCAACCCGTTGGAGGTGTACTCGAAGCGTCTGGCCAGGTACAGACGTATGGGAAACTGGGGAATCGTAAAGCGGATCCCCGCTCCGAAGCTGAAATAGAAATGCTCCATGAAGGTGTTCGTGTCAGCCCAATCTCTCAAATCACTGATCTCCGTCGCGCCAAGCGCTCCGTCCAGGAAAAAGACTCCCCAGAGCAGCTGTTCGGCGATCGGCATGCGCAGCTCCAGACGGTTATCCCACAGGGCTTTCAACTCCCGCGTAAGCGGCCAGGCCCGTGCGATGTTCCAGCCGTCGATGTACAGCTCATCGTTGATGATGGAGTATACAATCTTGTCATCCCAGTGCCAAATCTGGGGGAGGATGAAGGACCAGGCGCTGTGGGCCGCCAATACCAATTTGAAGTTCCAGTTCTCGAAGACCGGGACGTCCACCAGAGTCAGAAAACCCTCAAGGGTCGAGTCCGTTCGGATGTACTCTCGTGTTCTCCGGGGCAGACCGGCGGTAAAGGTGACCCCCTGGGCGATGTAGAACCCTTTGGAAGGATTGAGGAAAAAATCGCGGTCGTCCCAGTACAGTGTAACGCCCAGCTTGTTCACGTTCTTCCAGTCACCCAGTAGCGGATCCGGTTCGGTCCGCAGGTCCTTATCGAAGGGTCTGAACCGATCCTCATCGTAGGTGATCTGCTCCAGGCTGGTGCTGATCCCCGATCGAACCCCCAACCAGCCCAGGGGTGTCGAAAACCGGTACCCCGTCGTGAAACCCAATGAGAATTTCCACAGCACGTAGTCCATGAGGTACTGATCCGGGATCGATCCCACGTTCTGAAGGTAATACTCGTAATCCGTCATCCGGTACTCCCAGTCCGGATTGGTACTATCGTGAGGCAGGGAAAGCGGCAAGCCCGTCCTGGAATCCACCCAGTACCCGTAAAAGGGATCCGGCACCGCATTGGGTTCATCTCCGTTGAACAAGTTGCCGATTTCCGTATCCTGGGCCACGTTGGGTACCACCGCGTGCTCGAAGCTGAGGCTTACTCCGCCCAGCCAGCGCCGGCCCAGCAGCCAGGGTTCCTCGAAGCCCAGCGCGATCATCTGACGCAGGGTCGACAGCTCGGCGTTGATGCTGAGGGACTGACCCCTGCCCAGAAAGTTGTTCTCCTCCCACTTGAGCATGCCGGAAACCGGGTAGTCGCCCCCGGCGAACATCACGCCGAAGTTGATGTTGGCGGTGCTGCCCTCCTCCACATTGATTACCAGGTCCATCAATCCTTCAGCGCTTCCCGGGGGGGTTTCCGGTTGTATGCTTGTGAAGTATTGGAGGTTGTAAAGGTTGCGTATGCCCTCCAGCACCTTAGTCTTGCTGAATATGTCACCCGCCTCGAAGGGCAGTTCTCGGGTGATCACATAATCCTTGGTTTTTTCGTTCCCCTTGATGATGATGTTCTCGATATGCGCCCGATCCGTCTCTACGATGTGGATCGTGTAGGAGATCTCCTGCTTCTCCGGGTCCCTTCGCTCTTCCCTGTTGATTACGTTGAAGATGTATCCATTTTCATAATACAGATCCGCCACCCGTTGGGTGTCCGACTCCAGCCGCAGCTTGTCCAGAACCTTGCCGGGTTGTTGGCGAACCAGCTCGGAGAGCTGCTCATCCGTGAAGATCGTGTTGCCCTCAAAAACCATCCCTCCATAGGTCCACTGTTGGCCTTCGTCCAGGTAGATCGTTAAGATCAGGTAGTTCTTGCCCTGCTCTTCGTCCCGCTCTATCGTTCGTTCAACCTCCTCGATCTTGGCGTCTATGAAACCCCGCTCTGCGTAGTAATCCAGAATACGCTGCTGGTCTTCCTCGAACTTCAGTTCCTGGAACACGCCCGATGAAAAAAGCGACTGGGGTTTGGTCTTCATCTGCCGACGCAGGGTTCCTTCAGAGGCAAAAATGTTGCCCGAAAAGAGGATCGATTTGATGGTGGTCTGGGTACCCTCGCGGATGAGGAACTTCACAACCACCGTGTTTTCCTGTTCCCCGGGTTCCAAAACCGCCTCCACGGACGCATCGACGTATCCCTTGTCGAGGTACAGATCCATGATGGCCTGGGCATCCAGATCGGCCTGGACCTCCGTAACCATATCGCCGGGGGCGATCAGAACTTTTTCGAGGATCTCCCCTTTTCGCAAACGACGGTTGCCCTCCAGCACGATCTCCTCCACCGTCGGTTTTTCCTTTACAGTGAAGGCGATGATGACACTTTCTCGGGCATCGTCCCCCGGTTCCGCGTTGGCTTCGATCGATTCAAAATAGTCGAGGGCGTAGAGGCTCTCCTGGATCTCCCAAAACACCTCCAGCGTGAACTCCGTACCTATATAGGGTCGAACGAGGGGCATCAGCTCGTTTTCCGAAACCGTGTCCAATCCGATAAAGATAAAATCCGCAATCGGTTTGCCCATGTACCACTCATCCTGGGCCGACAGGGGCAGAACACAGAGGATTAAAAGAGCAGCTAATAGCAGGCCTCGGCACGGCCGAAGGGAACAACCATGCCCACGGCGCATTCTAGGTTCGATGTTTGATGGCATATTCGTGTCAGCTCCTGGTTCGCTTAATAGGAGTATTTCCAGCTCAACCCGATGCTGTTGTCGGACAGGAACAGATTTTCGGGATGGGTAGGCGTAAACGTCCACTCAAGCAGAAAGAAGGGTGTTACCCACTCCAGGTTCAGCTCTCCTTCCGTTCTGATGTTGCTCGAAGAGGTGAGATCCTCCACATTCTGGAATCGCACCAGAGCCTCCAGAAACAGATCAGTTCCAAGATACTTTCCAAGAGTCAGGGTGGTATTGTCAAGAGGATTGAAGGTGTTCTCGACCAAATTCTCTCCCCGTATACGTTCGATCAGGACGTTTTGCAGAAACTGGGTGCGTACGGTGAACAGATCAAGGTTCAGGATATCCCGGACGGCCCTCTCAAAGGGGGTCAATATGCCGAACTGCCCGATGATATCGCTGGTCAACATCACCGCGGCGGTACCGAAATCCGTCTGTTCGAAGCGGTTGAGAATCGTTCCCCCGATGAGATTGAGGATCTCCACATCGGGACGGGAGGGTTCGGAGTAGAAGCGCGGGGAGAACAGGCTGAGCTTGTTGTTCGCCTCCAGATAGATCTTGATCTCCTCGTTGTTGAGATCCCTCTCCCTGATTTCCGCCAGGGCGTAGATCCACGGGTCGAACTCATCGATCCTCTCTTTAAAGCTGATGCTTCCCTGCTTGAGGTAGAAACTACGGTCGAAGTAGAAGATCTCTCCGCCTCGGATCTCCACATTCCCATCCATGAAAAACTCACCCGTCTCTTCGTTGACGTATAGAGACAGCTGTTCGCCCTGCTTGGCAAAAGTGCGCACGACGGGGAAGTTCATGGCGGGCCAAAAGAACTCCACGCTTCTTCCCGTTGTTATATCCAAGTCGACGAGCATGGGAATCGCCGGGTTTGTCGATACGGTCTGTTGATCCTCCTCCCGAAGCAGGGCGATTCGGCAGGAGTTTGCCTGGATCTTGCCATCCAGCATCGTTGTTGTCTCATCGGCGCGTACGCGAACCGCGCCGGTGGCATAGCCATCCACGAAGATCGGATCGAAGGCGTAGGCGATATGAACTCCGGGATACTCCTCCGCGTAGAAAATCAACTCCACACCTTCGGGTACCCAGTGATCTATGTAGAAGAAGCCCTCCACCTCTATCTTACTGTCGCCGTTATACGAGGCGACGCGGGGCAGCGTAAAGCTCTTGCCGTCGAATATCAGCCGGCCATTTATGGGTTTGATCGGGTCGGGAGAGGGGACGAAGGTCAGCTCGGTGTCGATCACGTCGAGAAATCCGACCCAATCCGGATCATTGATCGGACCGAAAATATGCAGCGAGCCTTGGGCGCTGCCCGTGGTAAATGTGAAAACGTCCGTCCCCGGGGTCATCGTGTTGATGATGCGCATGTCCAGGGCCGTAACCGAAAAATCCGAATCCAACTGGTTATGGAGGATCCGGCCGCTGGCCTGACCCTGTACCGGCAGGGGGGCCGCCAGATCCAGTGTGAATTTTCCATCCTTGGCGACGGTCCCCCCGATCGACTCACCCGGACCCCCATCGAAAGCAAGCAGCCCGCCTTCTCCGGACAAAGCGACGGTCCATTGCGCCCGCTCGGCTCCATCCACCGTTATATCGCTGATGGTAAGAAGTCCCTCGATGCTGTTATCCAGCACCCCTGCCAAAGTGAGAGGCCAGGGAAGCCCGCCCAGCCTTCCCTGCAAGTCGATCCGGAGGTCTACCATCTGACGGAAGTACTCGGCCCGGTAGCCGGATCCGAAGCGGAACTCGCCGGTTTCCATCTCCAGGAGACCTTCCCCACCGGTTAATCTGTGGTTCAGGAATGATGCGCTGAAGGAACTGATCTGCACCGAATCCCGGGAATAAGTCGCGGCCAGCTCCAGTCGCAAGGGGTCAAGGTTCAGCCTGCCGTCGTTCAGGGACAGAAAGATAGCCAGGTCGGGTTTGGGTAGATTTCCGTCGATAGCGATGGATCCGGAGAGGTTGCCTTTCACAGCCTGTATTCCCAGGCGCCCGATCGGCGCACTGGTGAACTCCAGGCGGCCTTGGACGCTGCTTCCGTCGATACTGGCATCGCTGCTGTACCGCTCTTCCCCACCCGGGGCTTCCAGGCTGATCGATCCGCTGGCCTGCAGCGGCAGCAGATCCCGCAGATCCGCAGTTCCCCGTCCGCTCAGCTCGGAGTACTCATCCTGATAGCCGATACGGGTCAGAGACAGCCGGTTGCCGTTGAGGTCGAAACCCAGATCCAGGGTGTTCTTCGTTATCGTGGAGAAGGGAATGTTGCGCAGCCGGGCGGTCGAAGCGCTGGTATACATCGAACCGTCCGGCCCGACGAGACCCGCCAAATCGACGGATGTATACATCGTCCCCTTTTTCAGGGTGATCGGCAGGTTCTCACTGTGCAGATGGAAGGGATTTCCCCAAAACTCAGCTACCCTACCGGAATCCTCAACAGAGGTCCTGGCCCGCGCGAACAGGTAGTATCCTTCCAGTCCGTATGAGCCGCTGAAACGTACCGATCTCCAAGGCAGGAAATCGACATCCAGCTGATAAGGAATATCCTGAAACCAGACGAGCGTCGAAAGCTCCAACGTCTGTTCGACCCGCTTCACCGCCACATCACCCTGAAGAGAATAGTCCTTCCAACGTAAACGGATATCGTTCAGATCCGCGGTATCCCTTTGAACCGTGGCCCGAAGGCGAAGGAAGTTTTCAGGCTGCCCGTTCTCGATGATCTCGAAGCTGTCCGTAGAGAAACTTAAATCGGTGAAATCCGTTGCAACCCCGGCGGCCATGGATAGGGAATAGCGGCCCAGCCGTTGTACCAGTCGGGGCGACACACCGCTCTGAGGAACCAGGAGTCTGTACAGCGTATCGAGGGGTAGTTTGTTTATGCTGGCTTCGGTGCTCAAGCTGAGCCGGGATTCCCATCCGAATGATCCGGTCGCTTCTAGTCCACCGCTGTCCGCATTCTCCTCCAGCGAGGCCGCCAGGGCGAAACGGACGCTTTGTCCATTCGGTGCGAGATCGAGGGAAAAACTTTCGAAGTGGGTCTGTCCGATATCGAGGGTGCTGCTCTGGATGGCTACTACCTCTTCGCCGCGGTCGATGCGCAGCGTCCCATTCAGGTTCTGTCCTCCCCGGGGATCAAAATCATCGAGTCGCAGCAGTCCGGATGGCAGAAGGTTGCCGATCAGGACATTGCCGTTGAACTCCGCTCGTCCCCGGGAGGAGCGCAGGGAGAGAGGATTGAGATACAGGATCTCTTCATTGCCGCTGATCCTGCTGACAATCGACACGTCGAAGGGCAAAACCTCCTCGGGAGCCTCGATCCGCAGATCCGCGCTGTAACGCAGGCGAAGCTCCTCCAGATTGACGGCCAACGAACCGGAGGAACTCACGGAGCTGAGCAGATACGGATTGAAGCGCTCAAGAGCACCTGTCAGCTGAAAGAGATCGGCCGGACGGAAGCCCTCGGTAGTAAACTGGACGTTCAGGTCTTTGCTCTCAGTATCGTAGCTCACCTGCAGATCCAGGGGAGCGCGGTCCTGGATCTTTCTGATTTCGAGGTTTTGTGCGTCGTAGGTAACCTGCAGGGTCTGGCGTTTTACGTTGATCGTTTCAGTGGAGAAGCTGTAGATCTGAACGGCCAGGTCCGACCAGGTGAAGAATCTGTCCAGGGTACCGGACAACTTCAACCGGGTGGAAAGCCATGCCGGCACCGCCGATGCGTTTCTGGCGTGCCGGGCTTCGACGAAACCTCGAACCGAGATATCGTACAGATCCTGCTGGTTCGTGATCGTGAAGAACAGGTTGTCTACTTGCACCTGCCAGTCCCTGTAGGTATAGCGGAGGGTTATGTTGGACCCGCTCATAGCGATCCGGGGATATGCCTCCCCGCGGAGACTGGAACGGCCTGCCAGGGAAATCGGAAAACCACCGGAATCACCGCTGCTCGTTCGCAGTGATTCGATAAGCTCCAACAGTTCCCTGTCACGGTCGTAGTCGACTTCGAAGTAGGAATTGGCGATCTGGATTTCCGAGATGGCGAGCACCGCCGCCCGCGTGGAGAGAAATCGCAGCAGATCGTAGTGCACCTTCACTCGATTGATTCGCAGCAGAACCTCCTGCGGATCGTCCCGACCGTAGATCACCAGGTCCCGTATGCCGAGGTAGCCGAAGACCGAAGGGGACAAACTGGAATAGCTTATCTTGCGTCCGATTCGGGCCTCCAGCATGCTCAACATCTCGGTTTTGAGCTCCTCCATTCTGCGATCCAACCGGGTGCCGATCTGGTGGATAAAAACCGCTCCCAAAGAGACGATCACCAGGAGCAGAAAGATTTCGAGAAAACGCCATTTGAGCCGGATCGGGTGTGAACTCAATCGCCTCTCTCCAGTCTGAACCGGACCTGAATTTGACCGACATCCTCACTCGGATCCCCGGAGGGTTCGAACAGGTAGCTGTAAAGCGCCCGCTGCACCGCCGTATCCACCGTGGCATAGCCGGAACTGCGCACGATATCCACCTCCATCACCTGTCCGTTGGCCGCGACGGTGAAGACCGCCACCACATCCACCTCCAGGCCCTCTTCGAGTAGTATGTCCGGGAAAGAAATACCCGCTGTTTTGAGCAATTTTCTTTCCCTACCCCTCCATTCTAGCGCACCAGCCTGGCTATATCCACCGTCCTCGGTATTTCCACCTTCCTCGGCCAATCCGCCGTCCTCGGCCGGTGCCGGTGCCGGCGGACTTTCCAGCTCCCTGGCCAACAGCTGCGCCGGCAAGAGGGGGGCGGCAGCGGGGGAGCTGGGTTGCGGCAACAGCGGCTCTTGCGTCGCAGCGAAGGCCAGCCGCTCGCCCCCGCGGGACAACTGCGGCTGCGGCGAATCCACCGGCGATCTCATACCCGGCATGGCGAGGGTTCTGGGGCCTTCCATTTTTAAGCTCTCCGCCAGCTCCTGCGGGGCCAGATCGGGCAGCCCCGCCTGTTCCGGGGCCACCGCCGGCAGGGTCCGCTCGCTCCTTTGGGAAAACTCGATCACCACCCGCCGGGGAAGCACCTCCGTTACCCGCGGTCCTTTCATCAGGAACAGCAGAATGATCAGACAGAGGTGAAGTCCCAGGGAGATCAAGAAAAACGGACGGATGTTCTCGGTCATTCGGGAAGGCTCTTCTGGGCCGTCACCAAAGATATCGATTCCACACCGCTCAACCGTGATAGATCCATGATCTCCACCACGTCCCGGTAGGGCAGCAGGGCATCGGCCTGGAGGATGATATCCGTGCGCTGGAATCGAACCATCTGCTTCTTCAGCTCCGCGGCGTAGCGGTCCCGGGGAACCGACTGTTTCCCAATATAAATCTCCCCTGAGCCGGTCATCGTTACAATAATTTCCTCTTCTATCACGGCCTGGGAGGTGTAGGCCTTCGGCAGATCCACGGTAATCGCCGGATTTATCGAAAGGGTGGTATTGAGCATGAAAAAGATCACGACCAAAAAAACCATGTCGATCAGGGGCGTGAGAACCAGGCCGCTGTCCTCCTCAAGTCTTCTTTTTAGGCGCATCCGCATCCCCCCGGGTTATTTCAATCTTGATGATATGCCGGTCATCTCTGTCCAGCACCTGGAAGCGGAATCCTTGGTGTTCGAAGGTCGTACCGACCTCTGGAATCCGCCCCAGGTGTTCACAAACGAATCCCCCGACGGTATCGTAGTTGAGCTTCCGCAGAGGGATCCCGGTGTCGTGGTACAGATCTTCGATATCCGTCACACCGGCGACCAGGTAATGACCCGGGCTTACGATCTGGATATCCTCGGTCTGCTGGAAGACCTCCCCCGGTACGAACCCCACGATCTCCGAGGCGATTTCCGCGGGGGTGATCAATCCCGATACCGCGCCGTATTCATCGGACAGAAAAACGACCTCGATCTTGCGGCGGTTCATCTCGAGGAGAAGGTCGGGAATCCGCTTGACATCCGGGTAGAACACCGCCCCGGTCATCAGATCCCGGATCTTACGCCGGCTTCTGGCCTTCACTTCCAGTCGCAACAGTGTTTCGGCGTTCAGATAGCCGATGATGTTGTCCGCCCGGCCCTCGAACACGGGCAGGAAGCGGATTCCGTTCGTGTAGCTGATCCGCACGGCCTCCTCGATGGTCGCGGTGCTGGCACACACGGGGTACTCATACATGGGGATCATCACCTCCCGTGCCAGTGTGGTGCGAAAGTCGAAGATATCTTCGAATACCCTATGCTCCGTTCTTCCCAGACCCGATTCCCGGGATCCGAGACGGACCAGAAGGCGAAGATCATCCCGGGATTGGGGAAGCTTGCTGCGGGTGGCCTTGCGGCCCGAAAACAGCAGGATCGCCTTGACGATTCCGTTGAGAACCACGGCCAGAGGCAGGAACAGAAAGTGGAAGACAACCAGGATCGGCGCCAGTCGAACGGCGATTGTATCCGCGCGCCGGCGGAAGAAAGACTTGGGGATGATCTCCGTGAAGATCAACAGAAACACACTCAAAGCCAGGCTTCCCAGCCAGGCGGCGGATTCGAGTCCCCGTTCCCTCAGGGCGCTGGCAACCACGATGGCCGCGGTGACTACGGAGATGTTCGTACCGATGAGGGTCGTGCCCAACAGCCGTTCCGGCCTGAGCAGAAGAAAATCCGCCGCCCGGGCGTAGGTTATCCCCTTCTCCTTTTTGAGGTAGAGGGTCAGCTGATCCGCAGCCAACAAGCCGGTCTCCAAACCGGCGAAAAAGGCCGCAGCCACAGAGCAGAGCAGGATAACCAGGTAGTTCACTGAGTTAACCTCCTCACCTCCAATTCGAGAATCCTGGTCCTGCTGATGCGTATCACCGTGAACTCGATCCGCCCGATGACCAGCGTGGTGCCCACAGCCGGTATCTCCCCCAGGGTGTCGGTGATCAGCCCGGCGACCGTGTAGCTGTCGCTGAATATATCCTGTTCGAGCAGGGCGGAGAGCTCTTCGATTTTCAGGTGGCCGGTGATGTGGAAGCGGCCCCCGGGCAACTCGAGAATCTCATTCTCCCCGGATGGGTAGAAGTACCCCAGCAGCTGTTCGACAAGATCCTTGAACGTGACGACCCCGGCGGTGCCGCCATACTCATCGATGACCACTGCCATCTCGCTGTTCGATTCCCGCATCTCCACCAGCAACTCGGCGCAGTTCTTCGTGGAGGGCACGTTGATCGACTGTTTGAGAATCTCGGTGAGGCGCGCGTCGGTTTTGAATTTGTATTTGTACGGCAACAGATCCCGAAAGGCGATGTAACCGACCAGATGGTCGAGGTCCTGATCGTAGGCCGGCAGCAGAGCGGCTCCGGCCGACTCATCCATCAGGGTATTGTCGGTGATAAGATCGGAGATGCGCCGGCTCACGTCCACGCCGATGATCTCGGTTCTGGGGCTCATGAGCTCTTCGGCCTGCTTCTCCCTAAAGTCGCAGAAGGATTCCACCAGATCCAGCTCGGATCGGTCCAGGATGCCCTCTTTGTAGCCGATCTGAACCGCCGAACGGATGATGCTGTGCTTGGCCCGCCGCACCCCGGCGCGTCGCTCGGGCAGCAGCAGATTTACCAGTCTGTTGAACAGGTTGAAGAACCAGCGCAGCGGTGTAAACAGCAGATACAGGTAGTGGAGCGGTAACGCGCTGAAGCGGCTGAAGACCTCAGCCTTACGCACCGCCAGGTTCTTTGGTGTCATCTCTCCGAAGATCAGCAGCAGCACGGTCATCGAGATGACAGAGAACAGTTCCGTGTCGAAGCGGAAGATCCGCTCGCCGATCGCCTCGCCCAGAGAGCTGGCGAAGACATTGACGAACATGTTTCCCGTCAAGAGCGTAATCAGGATATCGTCGGGGGAGGAGAAAATCCGCGACAGGATGGCCGCCAGTCTGCTGCCGGAACGTCGTTTCAGGCTGTCCTGTTCCAAGCGGCTGAGAGAGAAAAAGGCGGCCTCGGATCCGGAAAAGTAGGCCGACAGTAGAAGGAGCGCGGCCAGGGGGATCAGCAAACGGAGCAGGTTAACGTCCATACCCTAGGCGGCTCCTCCGGAACGCCGCTGTCGGGAGAAAAAGGTGAGCAGCTCGGAGGCGGCGATTTCCATTCGGGCCAGAGTCCTGTTCACCTTCTGACGAAAGACGTGAAAGAACAGTAGAGAAGGAATGGCC
>Ga0307426_1001008_pt1 | contig 19125 bp, 26 predicted proteins | sample SalMarWE160340MG_FD_202165 | JGI IMG/M metagenome (GOLD analysis project Ga0307426, IMG submission 202165) | Salt marsh sediment microbial communities from the Plum Island Ecosystem LTER, Massachusetts, United States - WE1603-40 | ecosystem: Environmental > Aquatic > Marine > Intertidal zone >... | reverse complement strand
ATCTCATCTTCACCCTCGTGCGCGCAGACGGACTGGTTCGTATTCCCGCCGAATCGACCGGAGTGCCTGCCGGGACGAGCGTCGAGGTACGTTTATTCTGATGCCGGCAATTGCGTGCCGTGGATCGAGGATTATTTTCACGGCATTGTCCCTGCGAGGAGGCCGCAACATTGTCCATGACTCATGACCGTAGTTCCTTTTACCTGGACGACATTCCTCTCCAGGAGGCTCGCGAACGGTTCAGCCAGGCGCTGGCTGCGGCCGGCCTCGACCGTCCGCTGGGAATCGAAACGCTGCCCCTCGATCGCGCCCTCGGACGCGTGACCGCGGAAGCGGTGTGGGCAAAACGTTCCTCCCCGCACTACCACGCAGCCGCCATGGACGGCTATGCACTGCGGGCTGCGGATACGGACGGCGCCAGCGACCGCAATCCGATCGATCTGGCGCTCGAAAACCAGACAACCTACGTCGACACGGGCGATGCGATGCCGTCCTGGGCGGACGCCGTCGTGCCGATCGAACTCGTCGAGCCCATCCCGCCGTCCGCCGATGTACGCCATTGTGATACGATCCGCATTCGCGCAGCAGTCAGCCCCTGGTCGAACGTGCGTTTGATGGGCGAAGACATGGTGACGACGGAGTTGGTTCTGCCAGCCGGACACGTTCTCCAGCCCATCGATCTGGGCGCCATCGCAGCGTGCGGTCACGATTGCGTACGCGTATGGCGCCGGCCGCGCGTGGCGATCCTACCCACCGGATCGGAGCTCGTCCCGCCCGGCACGCAGGCGAAAGCAGGGCAAATCATCGAATTCAATTCTCTGGTGCTTGCCGGACAGGTGGAAGCCTGGGGAGGCGAACCAAGCCGCCAGGCGATTATCGGGGACGATCTCGCCAAACTCAAAACGGCCGTCGCCTCGGTATCCGCAGACCACGACCTCGTGCTCGTTATCGCCGGCTCGTCGGCCGGAAGCGAAGATTTTACGGCCGCCGCGATCGGCGAACTCGGCCAGGTCCTCGTCCACGGCATCGCCGTACGTCCGGGCCATCCTGTGATCCTCGGCATGCTGGACCGCGCATCGCCGGATCAAGAGGTACCTTCCCGCCGATCTGTTCCAGTGATCGGTATTCCGGGATACCCGGTGTCTGCGGCGCTAACAGGTGAGATCTTCGTCGAACCGCTGCTCGCCGAATGGACGGGGCGTCTCCCACGCGAGCTTCCCACGCTCGAAGCGACGATCACACGCAAAGTACACTCGTCGCTCGGAGACGACGAATACCTGCGCGTGACCGTGGGACGGGTGGGAAATCGAATCGTCGCCGCCCCACTGACTCGGGGCGCAGGCGTGATCACTTCCCTCGTCCGCGCAGACGGCATCGTCATCATCCCTGCCGGAGTCCAAGGCTTCCAGGCAGGCGAAAAAGTCAACGTAAAGCTCTACCGCACGCCTGCGGAGATCGAACGCACGATTCTGATCCTGGGTTCCCACGATCTGTGCATCGACCTCATGGCGCAGTTCATCGCTTTCAAGGGCGCTCGAATTTCATCCGCCAACCTCGGCAGCCTCGGCGGACTCATCGCCCTGCGGCGCAGGGAAGCCCACCTGGCTGGCAGCCACTTGCTCGATCCCGAGAGCGGAGAATACAATCTGACCTACGTCGCCAAGTACCTGCCGGAGATCGAGACGGTCGTCTTGGGCTTCGTCTACCGCCAACAGGGCTTGATCGTGGAACGGGATAATCCGCTGGGCATCCAGGGCCTCGAGGATCTCTCCAAGGAAGATGTAATTTTCATCAACCGTCAGCGAGGCAGTGGGACCCGCATTCTGCTCGATTATCACCTCACGTCACAAGGGATTCCCGCAGAAGCGATACGGGGATACGAGCAGGAAGCGTTCACCCACCTCGCCGTCGCCGCATCGGTTACATCGGGTCGTGCGAATTGTGGCCTCGGCATCCAGGCCGCCGCGGCCGCGTTGGACCTGGATTTCGTTCCCCTGTTTCAGGAGCGCTACGATTTGATCATCCCCATGGAACATTACCGGCATCCCAAGCTGCAGCCGCTGCTCCAGCTTCTCGAGGACCCGGAATTCGTGCAGGCCGTGAAGGATTTGCCGGGCTACGATACCACGCCCATGGGCAAACGCTTCGCTTGATCCGGTAAAATGTATATACACCAGGAGGTCAAATGGATACATTAAAACCGGGAGACAGTGCCCCGGATTTCGAGTTAATTAGCGATCGGGGAGAATCGGTCAAGCTGAGCGATTTTCGCGGGCAAATCGTCGTGCTCTATTTTTATCCTCGCGCGGACACGCCGGGATGTACCAAAGAAGCGTGCGCATTTCGAGACGACTACCGCATTTACAAGGAACGTGGCGTCGTCATCCTGGGCGTCAGCCCGGACAGTGTCAAGAAACAGGCAAAATTCAAGGACAAATACAATTTACCTTTTACGCTGCTCGACGACACCGAGCACGAGGTCAGCAAGGCCTACGGCGTTTGGGGCTTGAAGAAATTCCGCGGACGGGAATACATGGGCGTTCTGCGAACCACGTACCTGATCGGCGCCGATGGAAAGATCATCGACGTCTTCGAGAAGGTCAAACCGGCGGAACACAGCCAGGAAATACTGGAAGCACTCGACTATCATTAGTCGTGATGATGATCAATACGGGAAGAAACTCGAAGACTTGAGGCGATGCTGTATCACAGCCGCGAGGTGTGATTAGTACCCGCGCTTCACGTGACAAATGACCTATTGAACCGCGCTGCACAGCGCGTATAATGCAATTGTCGTCACTTGGCCTTTGGGTCAGTGTAGCGACCGCCCCCGGGCTTGCCCCCCTCAGGTCTGGGGGTGCTTCTTTTAACCCGCTGCGGTGAAGCGGAGCATCTCGACCCCAATAGACTGCCGCTGTTTGAATCAATCCAACAACTTTAGTATCTCGTCCGGTTTGAAATCGAAAACCCGCTTGCCATCGATGTCGAAGGTTGGCGTAATCAACTTGCCGTCCGCCCATTTGCGGACCTGTTCCATGGCGCCGGGGGTGGTCCACACGTCGACCTCCGTGTAGTTCAATCCACGTTCGGCCAGCCAATCTCTCGCCTTTTTACAATCGTGGCACCATTTCGAACAATACATGACGATGCCTCCCCGCGGCAACTCAACGGGTTTTTCGGTCGGGACCTTGCCTTTCACTTCCGGATCGAAGCGCTGGATCTCGGCGAAAAGGATGTCGTTGTTGGGCAGGTCGTCGATGTCATGTATATCGATGTATTGGATCACGCCCCTTTTGTCGAGGATGAAAATGGCGCGTTCGGTGTATCCTTCTTTGCGCAGGACACCGTACCTCTTCGCCACTCTTCCGTGCGGCCAAAAATCACTCAGCAGGGGATAATAGATCCCACCCAGGCTCTCTGCCCAGGCCTTCAATGTCGGAATGGTATCTACGCTGATGCCCAGGACCTGGGCTTCTAATCTCGCGAACTTGGCCTTCTGGGCCTCGTACGACGGGATCTGGCTGCTTCAGACGGGCGTGAAAGCCAACGGGAAGAAGGCAAGCACGACGTTCTTCCCACGCAGGTCGCTCAGCGTGACGGTCTTATCCAGATGACTCTCGAGGGTGAAATCCGGCGCTTTCTGGCCAATTCGTATTGACATGTGCAACCTCACTCTTTTTTTCGGTAATTCAACAAACACAAACCATACTATTATCCACCGACCTCAGGGAATTTCAAGTCCTTCGGCGGTCATCTCTGCGTGGTCGTCCGCGCTATAATACGGCATTCCCTACTTCCGCGCAGTTTAGCTGTTCCGCAATGGAAGGCAGGGAATCAATCACCTGTGTGAAGGAGAACGTCATGGTTCCCATCGACTTCCGCCCGATGGAACACAACGATTATCCAGGTGTGTACGCACTCTGGAAATCCTGCCAGGGCATCGGGCTGGGCGACTCGGATACGGAATCCGGAATCCGCCAATTCCTGGATCGCAACCCTGGCTTGAGCTGCGTTGCCAGTGAAGGCAATCGCATTGTCGGCGCCGTCCTCTGCGGAGACGACGGACGCCGCGGATACATCCATCACCTTGCTGTACGCCCCTCACATCGCCGGCGAGGCATTGGGCGAAATCTCGTGTCCCATTGTCTTGCGGCGTTGGCCCACAAGAACATACACAAGTGTCATCTCTTTATCTTCAGGAATAATCAAGACGGAACGAAGTTCTGGCAGGACGAAGGCTGGTCACGGCGAGATGACTTACACGTCATGTCCAAATTCATCACCGCAGGGTGACCGGGGACGCGTCTTTGTGGATCGAAGCCTGCTCTACCGGCAGAAGGATCGTCGTCCGATCCAGGACCTCGCCGCCGCGCGCAATCGAGATGAGCTCGATCCGGTCACGATACAATTCCAGCAAGACGAAATGTGAGCGGCGTTCGAAAACCTTCGCATTCGGATGAGCTAAGCTGAGCGGATATAAGCTCGTCGAGCCGCCTCCCGAGACGACATACGTAATCCCGTTGACTTCCAAGCGCTGGTAGTTGTGGTCGTGGCCGGAAAGTACGAGGCGAACGTTGGACGCCTCGAAGAGGGGCACCCACCTGGAACGCAGCGGACCACCGTCTTTTTCGTATTTTCCGCTGGTAAATGGGGGAATGTGCGTTACGATAATCGAGTGCCTCACACTCTGATCCTTTAGCTGTTCCTCGAGCCAGCCAGTCTGCGCATCCCGTTCACCCGAACCGTAAAAGGCCTGGGAGTTGAGCAGTATAAATTGATAGTCGCCAACCGAAAAGCGGAAATATTCGCGCAAACCATCGGAACCTCGCAAACCCCGCGTTTCATCCAGAATCGGGGGAAAGACGTGGAAGTAATAGGGCACGTCTTCTAAAAGCGTAGCAACTTCGAACTCATGATTTCCGGGGACGGCGTATACGGGCATTCGATGCAAGACGGGCGCGAATGGAAGGAAATATTTAAGGGTGAAAGCAGTCATGGGGTCGGGATCCTCGTACACCCTGTAGACGACGTCTCCCGTATGCACGACGAAATCCAGATCGAACGCTGCCATCTCGGAAAGCAGGTCATACGTCACTTGCTCTCCGAATCCCGAATCACCGATCACACCTACGCGGATTGGCTCCCACACAGGTTCAAGAGTCTCGAAGTCGATTGCTGCCCATTCTCCATGCGCAAATGCGGGCGGGAAATACAAGCCCGATTCGTCGCGCAAACCAACAATGGCGGAATATTCGACTCCCGGCTCTAACCCGAAAAGATCGAATTGTTGACGCGTTCCTTGAGCGGCAAACTCCATCTGCCCCACAAGCCCTCGGACGTCCCAAACGAATAAAACGCCTTCGTGGGGCCGATCGAGTTTGAAAAAGAACGAGGCGCTGGTCTCGTCTACGAATTGTAAAGTCAGCGGAATCTCGTAGGCTACATCGCGTACGGGCCCGTCCAATGAAAACGTGAATGGTTCGAGTCGAACCGTGGCAGTCGGAGCCGCGGTTTGGAGAGGCGCCTCTTCCGGCGTTTCCGATTCGACCGCTGCAATGTGTGTTGCCAGGGGCAACGTTTCAACGGGATCCAAGTCTGTTGTCTCTAGATCCCGAATAAGCGCGCAGGAGGCGAGCAGGACGGGCAAGAGAATAACCGATGCGAGCCGCCTCTGGCGCATTGAAATTACGGTCATCATCCCTCTTTCGACTTGGCTGCTTCCCACAGCGAGTCCATCTCCTCGAGCGACATATCGCTGAACTCACGTCCCTGTCGGGAAGCCTCCCGCTCCAAATGCCGGAAACGCCGCCGAAAGCGCAGATTCGCTTCGCGCAGTGCAGCTTCCCCATCCACGTCGAGCCAGCGGGCATAGTTTACTACAGCGAACAACAAATCACCGATCTCCCCTGCCCGCTCCGCCGGCGTTGCGGCTTGCGCGACTTCCTGCAATTCCTCGCGCACCTTTCTTTCAACCCCTGCAAGGTCGGGCCAGTCGAAACCGACGCGCACCACACGCGATTGAATTTCCGCAGCCTGGGATAACGCCGGGAAGTTCTGCGGAATACCGTCAAGCAAGCCTTTATCCTCGTTGTGTTCCTTTCGTTCCGCGGCCTTCAAGCTCTCCCAGTTATGAAGCACCTGGTCCACGCCGTCGACATCCAGGCCGGCGAAAACATGCGGATGGCGGCGGATGATCTTTTCCTGAACGTATGCCACGACGTCGGCCATCGTGAACGTCCCTGCTTCGGTGGCAATCTGGGCGTGCAGGATAATCTGCAGCAGCAGATCCCCCAATTCCTCGCGCAAGGCGCTTTCGTCTTCGTTGTCCAATGCGCTCAACGTTTCGTAGGCCTCCTCCATCAAATGAGGCCGCAGCGAGCGATGCGTCTGTTCACGGTCCCAGGGACAGCCATCGGGTGCGCGAAGATGGGCAACCGTTTCCTGGAAATTTTCGAAGGCCGACGATTTTTCTAGAGCCGGCACGAACAACGCCGTGAGGCTGCCGATCTGATCGCTGTGATCGATCCGATGCAGGGGAAGTTCTTCGACGCTTGCCCGCGGCGTGCCGGATTCATGCAGCAGGACCACGTCGTGCTCGTCCGGATATTGATTCATCAGCGTCAACTTCACATCGGCTGCCACCATGCGGTCGTACAACTGACCGACCAGGGCCGGCGAATCCGGAGGAAACATGGGATGATGCCGTGCGGCCAATTCCAGGGCGTCGGCAATGAACAGGCCGTCCAATGCGTCCACGCCCAGCAGATTCAAACACGGCTCGCAGAAACTCACGCCGTGGACGATGCGCAGCGGTATCCCCTGCGCCCTCGCACGGCTGCGCAGCGCGACCACCGTCGCCTCACCGACTGTCGGATCTCCAGGCACGCCGTACACGACCGGGTGCGAATCGACTGCCAGGTCCATCAGACGATCCACGATGGCCGCATAAACTGCCTCGAAACTATCGACTTCGTCGTACAAGGAATCGAACGTGTCCACCTTGAGGCGCGCCGGTAGCGCCGGCACAACGGGGTGAAGTCCGGTCCGCAGGAGCAGCTCGGCGGCACCCGAAAGCACATCCCACGCTTCCCGGGTCAACAAATGAGGATCTCCGGGACCTAATCCGACGACGATGATTCCTTTTTCCACGCGACACTCCCCTTCAATGCTGAAAGCCGGGGAATCGGACTTCCCCGGCCTTAATCGTGCATTTATCCACGCCATCTCTCCTGATATAGAAGCGGATCAGCGTTTGGTATACGTCGGCGCCTTGCGAGCTCGTTTCAAACCTGGCTTTTTACGCTCTTTCATGCGAGCATCGCGAGTGAGATGGCCGCCTTTTCGCATTGCGGGCCGCAGAGATTCGTCCATTACCAGCAGCGCACGTGCAATCCCATGGCGTACTGCGCCCGTTTGACCCGTGACGCCGCCACCTTTGACGTGCACGGAGACATCCAGCTTTCCTTCCATTTCCGCCTCGCGCAGCGGCGCCAGGATTCGATCCATGTCCCCGACGCGGGTGAAATACTCCTCTGCAGGCTTGTCGTTTACCAAGAACTGACCATTGCCTGGCGAGACGCGCACGCGGGCAGTGCTGGTTTTCCTGCGGCCAATTCCTTCAAAATATTCACTCATCAATTACGCCTCTCTTCATCGTCCTTCGCCGGTACGAAACGGCTCTGGCGTTTCTCGCGTTTCGTCAGCGACCCTAGTCCAAATCCAACTTCTTCGGCTTTTGCGCAGCATGTGGATGCTGCGTTCCGGCATAAATGCGAAGGTTCTTCATAATTTTTCGGCCGTGACGGTTGTGGGGCAGCATTCCCCAGACAGCGGACTTGATGACCCTGTCCGGGAATCTCGCAAGTTGGTTGCGCAGATTGATGCTCCTCATACCGCCCGGATATCCGGAATAGCGGTGGTAGAATTTATCGTCGAGTTTATTCCCGGTGACCGTGACTTTCTCCGCGTTGATAACGATCACGAAATCGCCCAAATCCACGCCGGGGGTGAACTGCGGCTTGTTTTTTCCGAGTAAAACCTGCGCGATACGAGTCGCCAAGCGGCCCAAATTTTGACCCGCGGCATCGACGATGTACCACGATTTCGTCACGTCACCCGGCTTCGGATAATACGTCTTCTGCACTGTACTAACTCCTCATCGCAATCCCATGGAATGTCCATCGGGATCCATGTTTGGTCCTGAATAAATGACCGCCTCCAGGCACAACCCTTGGGCCGGCGCCAAAGGCCCCTCCCAACGAACCGATGGATCATCGAGGAATGTATTGATTTCTTCGATCGCCATCCGTCCTGTCCCGACTTCAGTCAATGCGCCTACAAGCCGGCGAACCATGCGGTAGAGAAAAGCGTTGGCTTCAATCTCGAAGCACAACTCATCTTTGGTGCGCTTCCAATCCGCACGCTTGACGGTCCGCAGTGTGTGGCCTCCCGGGATCGGCGCCGTTCCGAAGGCGGCGAAATCATGCTCTCCGATCAGTAGCCCGGCGGCTTTCTGCATCGCCTCGACGTTCGGCCTGGGCCATATGCGCCAGCTGTATCTTGACCGCAGCGGGTCGCGAACCGGTGCCACGATCAGGGTGTAGCGGTACCTGCGGCTTCTCGCCGAAAAACGGGGGTGAAAATCCGCTTCGACGGATTCGCTGCTGACCACCGACACGTCTGCAGGCATGTTCGCGTTCAGCGCTTGGGTCAACTTGCCGGTGGAGTGCTTCCAGGACAAATCGTACGCGATCACTTGTCCCTTGGCGTGCACACCTGCGTCCGTCCGGCCAGCTGCCTGGAGCGAACTCTCTTCCCAACCGACAGCCCGCAATCCATCCTCCAAAACCGACTGCACGGTCCGGACACCCGCCTTCTGTCGCTGAAAGCCCTGAAAATCTGTGCCATCGTAGGCGATAATCGATTTGTAATTTGCCATCGGTGCGCCTCGTTGGGCGCCCGGTTTCGCCAGTCTCTGACTGGCTTATTCTTCAACCAACTCGATGATGGCCATCTCGGCCGCATCACCGAGGCGCGGTCCCAGTTTAAGGATACGCGTATAGCCGCCGGGGCGGTCCGTATAGCGAAGGGCGATATCGTCGAACAATTTCCTGACGATTTCCGGATCGTTGATTCGCGCAGCAGCCAACCGCCGGGCGTGAACCGCTTTCGCCTCGCCGGCGGCGATGCCGCGCTTGGCGGTCGTGATCAACTTCTCCGCTTCGCCACGGATGGCCAACGCCTTCGCCTTCGTAGTCTGCACACGCTCATGACGGTATAGTTCGGTTATCAGGTTCCGGCGCAATGCACTGCGGTGCCCCATCGATCGATTCAATTTGCGCCCTGCTACTTGATGCCTCATTTTCTACCTCACTCAGCCTCCACCGCTTCTTCTTCCTTCTCTTCCTCGTTGTCCAGGTAGCCTTTTTCCCTCAAGCGGTCGGTTAATTCCTGCAGGCTCTTCTCACCGAAATTGCGAATCGACAACATGGCGTCCGATCCGCGCTCGAGCATATCGAGAATTTCCCCGACGTTGGTAATTCCAGTGCGTTTGAGTGAGTTGAACACCCTCACAGATAAGTCCAGGTTCTCGATCGGTGTTTCGTAGATTTCACTCGCCAGCCGTGGTTCTTCTTCCTCGGCGACGGCCATCATCAAACTCTCTTCCGTCACGCCAGCCAAGTCGCGCAAGTGCGCGATCATGATCTGTGCGCTGCGGCTCAACGCATCTTCCGGTTTGATGGTCCCGTCGGTCCATATCTCGATGGTGAGTTTGTCGAAACTGGTGTCCTGACCGACACGCGCCCGGCCAACTTCATGCTTAACCCTGCGAATCGGGCTGAAGATGGCGTCGGTGGGAAGTTCGCCGATGGGCAAACGACCGCGCTCATCCGCCGGAGAGTAACCGCGTCCATGCTGCACCGTCATCTCGACTTCGAGATGCGCCTTATCGTCGTCTACAGTGAAGAGATACAACTCCGGGTTAACGATTTCGACTTCGGCCGGAGCGATGATATCTGCCGCCGTTACCACGCCCTCACCCTTGACTTCCAGGCGAATACGGGCGGTATCCGCATCGTGCAGAATAAAACGCAGTTTTTTCACGTTGAGCATGAATTGCAGCACGTCCTCACGAACGCCATCGATGTTCGAAAATTCGTGAGGCACATCGGTGATGCGAATCGACGTCACGGCGACTCCATCCAAGGATGAAAGCAGCACTCGACGCAGCGCATTCCCGATCGTAATGCCGTAGCCGCTTTCGAGTGGACTGATGACGAATTTGCCATAGTTCCGTGCAACGGCTACGCGTTCGATATTCGGCATGACCATGTTAGTGGATACTGGCACTTCAACCCTCCACAAAACAATACCTTGCGGTTATGTTCGGGAACGAATGGGTCGCTCGAGAGCAACGCCATTCAACGGATAAATTTCACCTCACCAGGAACAATTCGCCGTCAACATACCTGGCTGCGAACCTAGCGAGAGTAATACTCGACAATCAGAGACTCGTTCAAAGTCATATCGACGTCGCGTCGCTCGGGCATCTGAGTGACTGTTCCGTTTAGTTTCTTCAGATCGCGCTCCAACCAACGCGGAAGCGTTCGCGCTTCGGTGGTTTCGGCAACGTCCTTGAAATACGTCCGCGATTTCGATCCTTCACGAACTTCGATCTCGTCCCCCGGGCGCACCAGCATGGAAGGAACGTCGGTCCGCCGGCCATTGACGTTAAAATGGCCGTGTGTGACCAACATCCGCGCTTGCGCTCGGCTTTCAGCATATCCGAGACGATAAACCACGTTGTCCAGTCGGCGTTCCAGCGTCTGCAGCAAATTCGATCCGGTGAGACCGCGCTTCTTCAAAGCGTTGCGGTAATATCGTCGGAATTGACGCTCCGTCACGCCGTAAATTCTGCGTGTCTTCTGCTTTTCTCGCAATTGCTTGCTGTAATCCGATACTCGACGTCGTCGGAATTGAGCTTCCCGCCCATGCTCCCCGGGTGGATAGCCTCGACGCTCAAAGGCGCATTTCGGAGTAAAACAACGTTGACCTTTGAGAAAGAGTTTCTCGCCCTCTCGGCGACATAATTTACATACGGGTCCGGTATGTCTAGCCATTCAATCCTTCCGTTTTCGCTCTCCCGCTGCGCGATGCGCAGCAGGCACGTATTCGATGATTTCGACCAAGCATCGATTGCGGCGCTATACCCGCCGTTTCTTCGGCGGCCGACAGCCGTTGTGCGGGACCGGTGTGGCGTCACTGATCGATCGCACTCTGACTTCGGAACCTTGTACGGCTCGAATCGCAGCTTCGCGCCCGGGTCCGGGTCCTTTGACCATAATGTCGACTTCCTGCAGGCCGATCGCTTTCGCATCTTCGATCGCTTTATTGGCTGCGAGGCGAGCCGCATATGGCGTGCTCTTCCGCGATCCCTGGAAACCGGATGATCCGGCACTGGACCAAATCACGACGTTTCCTTCTTGATCGGTGATCGTGATGATCGTATTATTGAACGTCGCGTGAATGTGAACCTTTCCGTGCGACATCGTCCGTTTGGTTTTTCGCGAGCTTGTCCGCTGCGACTTTTGTCGTTTTCGTCCCATGCGATCCTGTCCAACCTCTCTATTTTTTCCTTCGATGAACATGATGCGCTTCTCACCACGGAGTTCGCCGCTGGGGGGAAGGACACCCGCTCCGGGATCAACGCGCAGAATTCATTTGAGCGATTACTTCTTCTTCGCGCCCCGTCTTCGTCCACGACCCGCAACGGTCTTTTTCGGTCCTTTGCGGGTGCGTGCGTTGGTTCGCGTTCGCTGACCGCGCACCGGTAAAGAGCGCCGATGGCGTAAGCCTCGATAGCAGCCGATTTCAACCAGGCGTTTGATGTTCATCTGCACTTCGCGGCGCAGATCTCCTTCAACGACGAGATTCTGGTTGATGTAATCCCGTAACGCAGTGACTTCTTCCTCCGTCAGATCGCGAATTTTTGTCCTCGGATCGATTTCGGTGGCCACGAGCGCCTTCTGCGCTGTGCTGCGTCCAATGCCATGGATGTAGGTCAAACCGATTTCCACCTGCTTTTCTCGTGGCAGGTCAACACCTTCTATACGCGCCATACACCTATCCTTGTCGCTGCTTGTGACGCGGGTTTTCACATATTACGTAAACCTTCCCACGCCTACGCACAATTTTGCATTTCGGACAACGCCTTCGCACCGAGGCGGAGACTTTCATGATCGGTCACTCCTTTGTTCACCAACCGCATTCAAGCGGCCAGCAAAGTAATGATTATACTGTGTCAAACCCAATTCGTCCAGATTCCCATCGAAAGCGGTGAGAACCCGGGGTCCGCTTGACGTCACGGCCACGCTGTGCTCGAAGTGTGCGGTAAGCTGCCCATCGAACGAGCAAACCGTCCAGCGGTCGTCCAATACGCGTGTCTGTGGGGAACCCGCCAAGACCATGGGCTCCAGGGCGATGGTCATGCCGGGTTTGAGCGCCAATCCGCTCCCCGCACGGCCATAATTGGGTACCTGGGGATCCTCGTGCATGTTCCTGCCGACGCCGTGACTCGTGTATTCGCGCACGACGTTGTACCCGTGGCTTTCGACGAACTCTTGAATCGCTGCGGAGATGTCTCCCGTGCGATTTCCTTCCACCATCTGCGCAATCCCGACGTACAATGCATCCAGGGTCGTATCGACCAATGCCTGTGCTTCCTGGGAAATCTCGCCCACGCCCACCGTGAGTGCCGAATCGGCTACGAAACCCTCCAGGATCGTTCCGCAATCGATGCTGACGATATCGCCCTCCACTAGACGGCGCTTTCCCGGAATGCCGTGAACGAGTTCGTCGTTCACCGATACCGTCGTGACGGCGGGATAGGGATCGGCTCCCTGCATCTGCACACCGACGAACGCCGGCGCTGCACCCGCCTGGCGCAGCACTTCAGCGGCAGCAGCATCGAGATCTTCCGTGCGAACGCCCGGCCCTACGCTCGAGACGGCAGCCGCCAATGCGCGCGCATTGACTTTGCCTGCCTCGCGCATCAAAGCCAGTTCCCGTTCGCTCTTGATAACGACCCCGCGCCGCCAACTCATTCTCGAGACTTCCTCAATCCAATATTCCTAGCGTACGAGCACCGCTGAATCGTAGCCGCGCAGCTTCAGCTCGGCTTCGATGTTGCGGTAGGTATCCCGTACGACTCCAACGACGATCAACAACCCCGATGAACTGACCAGCAGCAACCCCTGATTGGAGCTGCCGAATTTGTAAAACAGACCAACAATGAAAGGCATGATGGCGACGATGCCCAGGAAAAGCGCGCCGGGCAAGGTGATGCGGCGCAGCACGCGCGTGAGATATCTTTGCGTCGCCGCGCCCTTCGTTACCCCCGGCACCTGCGCCCCCGAGCGTTTCAAATTCTCGCCATAATTTTGCTGCGAGAAGACCACGTCCGAATAGAAGAACGTGAAAGCCACGACCATGATGAAATACAAGATCCAGTAGGTGTCGGTTATTCCACCGAAGGTGCCTTGCAGCCAGAGTCCGATATTACTCACCGTCTGGTTTGCGGATCCGATGATGAACTGTGCCAGCACCGCCGGAAAGGTCAGGAAGGACTGAGCGAAGATGAGCGGGATCATCCCGGCCATGTTCACCATGAGGGGCAGCGTTCCTTTTACCGGCATGGACATGCGGTTGCCCACTCTGCGGCCGGGATACATCACGGGGACGTTCCGCCGGCCTTCTTGAACGAAGACGATGGCAAAAATCGTCAGTATCATGATGAAGACCACAAACATCAGCAGCGGGAGTGCATTTTGCTGATCGGAAATGATGCGCCCCAGATTCGAGGGGATGCGCGCCACGATGCCGGCGAAAATGATCAAGGACAATCCTTGATTGCGGATACCGTATTCCGAGATCAATTCACCGATCCAGATGGCGAACATCGTACCCGCCGTCATCGTCAGAATGATGGTGATGGTCGGCAGGTTGAGACCCAGCGAAAAATCGATCATCTCCTGGCCGCCGGTCCGCGCAAATTGCTGGAAGATACGGAATTGCCCGATGGCGTTCAACGCCGCCATTGGCACAGCGAGGTAATAGGTCCATTTCTCCTGCCACTTGCGGCCCTCGCGCGGGTCCTCTTCCATACGCCGCTGAAACGACGGTACGATCGGGGTCAGTAGTTGCAGGATGATCTGCGCCGTGATGTAAGGATACACGCCCATCGCCAGCACCGAGAAATTCGACACCGTTCCACCGGACAATAAGTCAAACAGGCTTATGACCGTCCCACTCTGTCCGGTCAGCACGCTTTGGATCGCCGCCCGGTTGACCCCCGGAACAGGAACGTGCGCAACCAGCCGATAGATCACCAGAAGTGCGAGACTGATGAGCAACCGATTGCGAATGTCTTCCGAAATGAACAAGAAACGCCATGCCGAACGTCTCATCCTACCCTCCAATCAAACGCCAGGAACGGGCCTAGCGTTCGATGATCTCCACGCTGCCCCCGGCCGCTTCGATTTTCTTCCGTGCACCCTGGCTGACTCTGTGGGCGCGAACTTTGAGCGCGACCTTTAGCTCACCCTGCCCTAAAATCACGACGGGATTGCTGCGGTCGTCCAACAGCCCGACATCCGCGAGACTTTCCGGAGTCACCTCGCTGTTTGCTGTAAAGCTTTTCAGGCGCCCCAGATTAACTTCATTCCACTCGATCTTGTTGACGTTCGTGAAACCGCGCTTGAAGGGCAATTTGCGAAACAGGGGAAGATTTCCACCCTGGAAGTAAAGCTTACCGCCCCAACCAGCGCGAGCCTTCTGGCCTTTCATACCGCGGCCGGCGGTCTTACCCTGTCCTGCAGCAATACCCCGTCCCACTCGTTTACGGCTTTTCCTCGCGCCGGAGCGCGGCTTGAGATCGTGTAACTTCATCGTAACTTCACTCCTCGATCTTCACCAAATGACCTACTTTATCAAGCATGCCTCGAATTTCCGGGCCGTCCACCTGCTCCACGGTTTGATTGACACGGCGCAATCCGAGTGCACGGACGGTTCGCTTCTGGCGCTGGGAATACCCGATCGGACTGCGTACCAGCGTGATGGTTATCTTCTTACCGGACTTCTTCGAACGCTTCGCCATGTCACTTCCGCTCCCAGAAGGGTTTCAACTCGTCGGGATCCTTCCCACGGTCGGCCGCCACCTGTTCCAACCACTTGAGGCTTCGCAGTCCCTTCATCGTCGCGTAGGCAACGTTGAGGATATTCGCACTGCCCAAGGATTTGGTGAGAATGTCACGCACGCCGGCCGCCTCGATAACGGCTCGTACGGCACCTCCGGCGATGACGCCGGTACCCAGCGAAGCCGGTTTGAGCATGACTTTCGCGCCGCCGTGTGTGGCGATCACCTCATGTGGTATGGTCGTTCCAACAAGAGGCACCTCATGCATGTTCTTCCGTGCTTTTTCGCTCGCCTTACGTATGGCATCCGGCACACCGCGTGCCTTTCCGATGCCGAGGCCGACCTTGCCGTGGTTATCGCCCACGACGACGGTGACACGAAACGCAAAACGACGACCGCCCTTGACGACTTTAGCTACACGAGTGATATCGATAACGCGCTCATCGAGTTCGTCACGATCGTCTCGTCTACCTCGATAATTTGATCCCACGTAATTGCACTCCCTTCAGACTCGACCTTGAATTCGTATCCGACGCGATCCGCCGAGTCCTTAAAACTCCAATCCGGCTTCACGTGCTCCGTCTGCCAAAGCACGTACACGGCCGTGATAGCGATATCCACCACGATCGAAAACAACTTCCTTGATCCCTTGTTCCTTCGCACGTTCCGCAATGAGAGAACCGACGAGCTTCGCCTGCTCGACGCGCTTCAATCCCTTCAGCTTCTTCTTGATCTCCGCGTCCAACGTCGAAGCGGAGGTGATCGTACGCCCGGCGATGTCGTCGATCACCTGAACGTAAATCTGATTCAGGCTGCGGTAGACATTGAGCCGCGGTTTTTTCGCCGTTCCAAATATCTTCTTGCGTACGCGTATATGACGGCGCTTTCGCATTTCGTTCCGACTCTTTTTCGCCATGATCAACCTACCTTACCCGCTTTACCGGCTTTTCGACGTACATACTCGCCGAAATAGCGAATACCTTTCCCTTTGTACGGCTCCGGAGGGCGTATCTTGCGGATGTCCGCCGAAATTCGGCCGACGAGTTCCTTGTCGATGCCCTGCACTTTAACCAACCGTGCCCGCGTATCGACGTCGAAAGAAATTCCCTGCGGCGGCGGGATGTGGACCGGATGCGAAAAGCCCAGGTGCAAAACCAGCGTCTCACCTTCCAATTCGGGCCGATAACCGACACCCTCGATCTGAAGCGTCTTCTCGAATCCCTCGCTCACACCAAGCACCATGTTGTTCACCAGGGCGCGGGTCAAACCATGGAGCGCACGCATTTGCGGCTCATCCGACGGTCGTACTACCGTAAGCACACCGTCGTCGAGGCTGAGCGCCATCGCAGCGTGGAATTCCCGCTTCAGTTCGCCTTTCGGTCCCTTTATTTCAACTCGCGGCCCATCGATCTTGACCGTCACCCCTTCGGGTATCTGGATGGGCATACGACCTACTCTCGACACAACGTCCTCCTGTTTCTTCGGCTGCCGAGTATAAACCGGCTCGGGTCAATCCGAACGATCTTTCGCAGCGTCATCAGCAGCGATCCCTGCGTAGAATTCTTACCAGACCTCACAAAGTACTTCCCCACCGATGCCATTTTTACGTGCGTTGGCGTCCGTCATTACGCCCTTGGGCGTGGACAGGATGGCAACACCCATTCCCGCTTGAACCCAGGGAATCTCAGATTTACCTACGTATACCCTGCGACCAGGGCGGCTCACTCGCCGCATGCCTGAGATCACGGCCCTGCGATCACGGCGTTCGCCGACGTATTTCAATTGGATGCGCAGTGTGCCCCGTACCTCGTCCGGCTGTGCGCTTTCCTCGTAATCATCGATGAAACCCTCGGTCTTGAGGATGTCGAGGATGGCCACTTTGATCTTGGCTTTCGGGACGGAGACGGTCAAATGCCCGGCCATCACCGCATTGCGTATACGAGTCAACATATCGGAAATCGGATCAGATATCGTCATCTAGTTCTCTCCGCTTCTCGGACTACCAGGATGATTTCACGAGGCCTGGAATCTTACCTTCGAGAGCCTGCTCCCGGAGGCAGATGCGGCACAAATCGAAGCGCCGATAATATCCGCGCGGTCGACCGCATATGCGGCAGCGATTTCGGATCCGGTTCTTATATTTTCTTCGCTTCTCTCGAATCGGCATGCATGTTTTAGCCATCGTACTCTCTTCTCCCAAAGGGCATACCAAGCAGCTGCAGCAAACGACGCCCTTGCTCATCGTCCTCTGCCGAGGTGACGATCGTCACCTCGAAACCGCGAATTTTGTCGATTTTATCGTAGTCAACTTCGGGGAATATTAATTGCTCCCGTAAACCGAGGGTGTAGTTCCCCCGCCCGTCGAAGCTGTCCATCGATATGCCACGGAAGTCACGCGTGCGCGGCAAAGCCACGTTCACCAGGCGGTCGAAAAACGACCACATGCGTTCCCCGCGTAACGTAACTTTCACGCCGATCGAACGACCTTCCCGCAGCTTGAAATTCGCAATGCTCTTGCGGGATTTGGTGACGATCGGTTTCTGACCCGTGATGGTCGTGATATCTTCGACTGCCGCATCGAGTGCTTTGGCGTTGTCGATCGCCTCGCCAACGCCAACATTGACCACGATCTTTTCCAGGCGAGGAACCCGCATGCGGTTTCCAAAGTCGAAATCCTTCATCATGGTATCGACGATTTCATTCTGATAACGTTCGTTTAGATAATGTGCCATCCTTCTCGTACTCCATACATACTCAGTGATCAGTCAATGACCGCATCACATTGCTTGCAAACCCGATGTCGTTCATCACCTTCATACGAATATTTGACCCGCACTGGGCGATCACATTTCGGGCACACCAGCATGACGTTGGATGCATGCATCGAGGCTTCGAATTGAATGATGCCGGGATTCATCTGCCGGCTGCCCGCCTGAATTTGCCGCTGGTGCTTCTTGCGGATATTTGCACCCTGTACGATTAAACGGTCCTCTTTGGGCAGAACGCGGATCACTTCGCCGCGATGGCCCCGATCACGTCCGCGGATTACTTCGACGTTGTCTCCTCGTTTGATCTTCATCGTCATTCGCCTCCTACAACACTTCCGGAGCAAGCGATACGATTTTCGTGAAACCCCTATCGCGCAATTCCCTGGCCACGGGGCCGAAGATCCGGGTTCCCCTCGGATTGATTCCATCCGTATCCAGGATCACGGCGGCATTATCATCGAAGCGGATGTAGGATCCATCGTCGCGGCGATACTCTTTGGCGGTGCGCACGATGACTGCCCGTACGATATCGCTTTTACTGACGGCACCGTGCGGGGAAGCCGATTTAATCGTGCCGATGATGATGTCCCCAATCCGGCCGTATCGCTTGCGTGAACCGCCAAGTACGCGGATGACGAGCATTTCACGTCCGCCGGTGTTGTCAGCGACCTTCACACGACTCTCTTGTTGAATCATGCTTCCGTCTCCATCGCATCGGTCTCTTCCTCTTTCAGCGTTTCCGATTCGAGCAGCGATTCTTCGACCTGTGCTTCAACCTGAATTGCGGTCACGTCCGCTTCACTGGCGCGCCGCACGATTTCTTGTACGGCCCAGCGCTTTTTCTTGGAAATCGGACGGCTCTCCACGATGCGCACGATATCTCCAGGATGACAACCGATCTCGTCGTGCACCAGATAATTCTTGTTCGTTCGAATGACTTTGCCATACAACGGATGGCGATAACTTCGATCGATGCGTACGGTCACCGTTTTTTCCAGTTTCGCTTTTGTGACCACACCGTCCATTCTTCGTCTCGTGTTACTCATTCTTCCCTTCCTTCGAACTCGGCCGCCAATTCAAACTCATGCAAAATCGTCGCCAATCGCGCGATCTCACGGCGGGCAATCCGCAGCTGTGAATGATCCGTCAGCTGGCCGGTGGAAA
>Ga0307426_1001007_pt1 | contig 19132 bp, 18 predicted proteins | sample SalMarWE160340MG_FD_202165 | JGI IMG/M metagenome (GOLD analysis project Ga0307426, IMG submission 202165) | Salt marsh sediment microbial communities from the Plum Island Ecosystem LTER, Massachusetts, United States - WE1603-40 | ecosystem: Environmental > Aquatic > Marine > Intertidal zone >... | reverse complement strand
CGGCGACCTCTTTTAGTAAAGCTATCGCTTCATCTCTCTTCAATGCGTTCCCCCAATTCTTAACTTGAATAATTTTTCATATAACCTTTGTGCATTTCCCGCTCAAAGTGAGGCGCAAAAACCCATTAGAGAACTAATCCATGAACTACCTATACATGAAATTGGGGTGTTTTAGGGGAGGTTTTCGGGGTTTTTGAGGGGTGGGGGGCAAAAGCTCTATGCTTATGGCTTGTTTGCGTTAAAGCGCGTGTTCGCGCGGTTTCGGTGTGGTGTGCCAAAATAAGTGGATTACTGTAGTTTTTCTACATACATCGATGTATGTCAATGGATTATAGAAGCTTTAATGCGGTTAGTTTTGGGCTTGTTTTAGCGAGTAGAGCTTAGAACCTCTCGCGCACGCTGTCAACGCATTTTAAGCCACGCGCGAACCACGTAAAAACTCGAGTCAGAAATAGAAAAGAGGGGAGAGGGCTTATAACAATGTGATAAAAAAGGAAGTGGATTTCAACCCACTTTTCTAAGTTTCAATCGGTTCAAATGATCTAACATTTCTGGTAGTGCCCGCGTTGATTTCAGTGATAGCTCCAACTGCTTAATTTTTCCACTATCCATGTTCGGCAGTCGTTTAGCACTTTCAATAATAGCTTTTCTCATTGCTTCAGGCGGAATCGTTAACTGAATCATTCTAAGCAGTGCCTCATTTTGCATTATCAACTGTTCTTGTGCTATCTCCATCTGTTGAATCTTCTGTTCTAACTCTTCAATGCGTGTGTGGTTTTTGCTTTCGAACCCAGTTAGCCGTATGTATTCGTAAACCGTCGGGAATTTCTCTGAGACTTTACGGCTTAATCCTCTCAAGTATGTTGAATCGCTTGTCGGAATCTCTTTTCCTAAAATCCGTTTTGTCTCCCAACTTGAGAATCCAGCATCGTGCAACGCATTCATTAAGAACTTTCGCAACAAGTGAAACCTCACATTTCCAGTCGTGGTTATGTTCGCTTTCGTCACTAAGTCTTTAATGACGTCGTTAAGCGTTTGAGGGTCTAAGTGTCCATTGTTGCCATTAGCCCAAACCCATTCAGATTTTTCTAACCCTTTTTCCGTTCTGTACTGACCTACATATTCGAACCATGCCTTTAGGCTGTTGACGGCTTCAGGTGTTAAGTGACTTCGCGATTCTACGCCTGTTTTTCCTCTTTCGTAGTCAAATCCGATAAAGTCTATGTTTTCCTCTTTTGCTTTATTCACTAAGGATTGTATGAAGTCACGTTTCAACTCTGAAAAGTCTTTAACGCTAAAGCCTAAACTAACCTCAGTTGCTAAAATCGCTTTCCCACGAACATCAGCCACATAGAACATCTTTGCTAACTCTTCACGGTTAAATTCGTGTTCACCTTTTGCGCTTTTGGCTTTCGCTATTTTCCTTCGTGGTATAAGCAGTGTTGTGGCATTGTCACGGCAAAACGCTCTGACACTCGATACTTCTGCTCGAACAGTGTTTGTGGCGTAGCCTTCTGAAACTCTTTTGTTGTAGTATTCAACTGCCTTCAAGCCCATTTGTTTAGCCCATTCGTGGCGGTCTTTTGCTCTTTTGTACGCTTCTATGAACTCTCCATCTGTCACGCCTAAAAATTCCAGAAACATGTTCATGCGGTCTTTGTATTTCCATTTCGTTTGCGTTGAAGCGTTAGCGTAAGAAGTTTTAATCCAGTTCTCAGTAATCGACCCTATGAAATTCCACTGTTTAATATGTTCTCTGCTCATTGAATTTTCCACTCTCCTAATAGGTTTATTTGGATAATAACTTTACGAAAAACTGTAGAGATTCTACACACATATTTGGAGGTTGGAAACGTGAAGCTGAAAACAATCAAGTCTGAAGGCATAGCGCACAACAGCTACTTTCTATCCGACAGCGGCGAAGCGGTGGTGGTTGACCCGCGCCGTGACTGCCAAATCTACCCGCGCCTCGCCCAGAAGGAATGCGCAAAAATACGGTACATAGTGGAAACTCACCGAAACGAAGACTACGTCATCGGCTCATTTGAACTGCAAAACATCACGGACGCCGAGATCTGCCACAGCAACGCGCTCCCCTTCAAATACGGCGACCAAAACCTCACCGACGGCGACACCCTAAACGTAGGCAATCTAAAAATCAAAACGTTACACACGCCAGGACACACAAACGAGTCTTTATGCTACGCCGTACACCGAAGCGACCAAAGCGACCCGCTGATTGTTTTCACGGGCGACACGCTCTTCGCGGGTTCAGTGGGGCGCACAGACCTCTACGGCAAAGAAGCACACCCCACCCAAGCCGAGAAGCTGTACACGAGCTTACACGCGAAACTGCTGCCGCTGGGCGACCACGTCATTGTTTACCCAGCCCACGGAGCCGGCAGCGTCTGCGGACACGGCATCAGCGACCAAGACTAGAGCACCCTCGGATACGAAAAGAAAACCAACCCCTTCCTCCAGCTCGACACGGAAGCCTTCATCAACCGCGCCATGAGCGAAGAAATGCTGGTTCCACCGTACTTCCGAAAGATGGAAGACTACAACCTCAACGGTCCACCACTGCTACGCGGGCTTCCAGCTCCTGAACCTTTAGGCACAGCCGAGTTCGAACGGCAAACGCGGCAGCCCGACACCGTCATCGTGGACACGCGGAGACCCCCAGCGTTCGCAGGCTCCTTCATACCTGACTCGCTTAGCCTGTGGATGGGCGGAACCAGCGCTTACCCAGGCTGGATATTGGACTACGACCAGAAAATCCTGTTTGTGCACGAGCGGAAAAGCGACATGAATACGGTGGCAACGCACTTCTGGCGGCTGGGCTTCGACAACCTGCTGGGCTTCCTGTGCCCGGGCATAACCGATTGGCAAGAAAGGGGCAAACCCATAAGCCACTTGGGCACGCTGTCCGCTCCAGAACTCAAGACGAGACTCGAACGAAATGAGTTTTTGGTTGTGGACGTTCGCGAACCGAGCGAGTGGAAAGAGGGCTACATTGAGGGCGCGGAACGCATATTCTTCGGGCACCTAGCGGGCAAGGCGGCTTCCCTGCCGAGAGATAAACCTCTGGCGGTTGTTTGTTCGGTGGGGCAGAGGTCCAGCACAGGCGCAAGCATATTGAATAGAGAAGGCTTCAAAGAAGTCTACAACATGCTTGGCGGCATGACCGCTTGGGCAAGCCTGGGTTACCCGACGGTGAAAATAGCCTTATTTCTGTGACGCCTCTTCCACGGCTTCAACGAATGCGCTTAAGATCCGGTAGGTTACTCCCCAGACCACGGCGTCTGCAAATATGTACGCGGGAACCTTTCCGAAACTAAACTCCACCACGCCCCTGCTTCCAACGACCTCTTCGTAAGGTACCCAAATGAACGTTTCCAACTCAGCCTTGTTCAGCTTCAGCTCAGGCTCATCCTCGAGAAGCACCACAAAGGGCAGAATCTTGAAGTCAGGCTTCGGCTCCGACCTGACAGCACCTAAAACTCCTAGAAAACGGCACCTATCAAGCTTTACGCCCGTCTCCTCCAACGTTTCCCTCATGACCGTGGCTTTCAGGCTTATGTCTTTTGGCTCACGTTTTCCGCCGGGAAGCGCCATCTGCCCCGACCAAGTGTCCGAGGGGTTTTCAACTCGTTTCACCAAAAGCAGGTCAAAGTCGTTTCGCTTAGGTTTCAATAGTAGCGCTACAGCCGCGTTTGCGCCCTGCTCGTCTGAAACGGGCTCAAGCACTGCTGGCAGTTTTGCGATTGCTTCGGCGCTAACCAATTTGACTCCTCATCATACGGAAAGGTGACGCTGTTCTATTTGAACTGCTAATTCCATAATAAAATCTTCGCAACACACGCTAATTGTCTGGTGTAGGATCAACCCTTTTTGTTGCTGAAAGCTTAAGGCTTTTAAGTGCAATTCCGCCGTACTGACTTTCGCTCATCTCCTTGTCTTCCGAGATAATCTTGACGTCAAAGCCCGCCATTCTTATTTTGCGCAGGTAATCGTCTTTCAGCAGAGCGCCTGCCACGCAACCACAAAGCAGTTCGGAATCATTTCTTTGTTCGTCACTGAGTTCTTTGAGGAGAACGATGTCGGAAACGTACATTCTGCCGCCGTTTCTTAAAACCCGATGCGCCTCGTTGAATACTTTGGATTTGTCTGGGGCGAGATTTATCACGCAGTTGCTGATTACTACGTCAACTGACTCGCTTTCAACGGGCAGGTTTTCGATGTCGCCCAGCCTGAACTCAACATTGGTGACCCAGTACTTTGCGGCTAAAGACTCAGCTTTGTTAATCATCTCTTCAGTCATGTCAACTCCGATGACTCGACCTGAGGCGCCCACTTTCTTGGCGGCTAAAAAGCAGTCGAATCCTGCTCCGCTGCCTAAGTCAAGCACCACATCACCCGCTTTCAGATTTCCGAGGGCGGTGGGGTTGCCGCATCCCAAGCCCAGATTGGCTTCAGGAACCACAGTAAGGTCCGCGTCAGAATAACCTTTGCTTTTGGAAGTTTCCTGAGCCGCACGCTGGCTGCCGCAACCGCAACTGCAGCAGGAGCTGGCTTGGCTTTGTGCAGCTATTTTGGTGTAAGCCTGCTTTACCGTCTTTTTTACGTCTTTGGATTTCAAACTGTCCTTCCTTGGTTCAGGTGTATAGATAACAATATTTAAATATTTACATAAATAGTATCAACCAGCGTTGGTGGACGTTTATGGGTCTCGATTGGAAGCAGTGGAGCCGAAGCGACATAATCTACGGCGTCATCGCCCCAGTTCTTGTAGTCTTGCTCATCGTGGCAATTTCCCAGTTAGGCAGACTATTGGACAACGGCTTCGGAGTCTTCACTGGACTCACCATGGAGATTCAGGAGCTCATTGTGATCGTGGCGGTTCCCTTGACGCTGGGTTTGGTTTGGAACCGGTGGGCGGGCGGGGCTTCAGGCTTTTTGCTGGGAAGCATATACGCTTTGTACTGGGCTGACAGTTACCATTCGCCCATGGCTGGGAACATTCAGGGATCGGGCACCGTTCTTTTGGCATACATCTTGAGCGCGATGCTGATTGGGTACATCGCTGGAGCGTTGAACAAGCGTTCAGATAACTTCCGCAGAATGCTAATCGCAGGAGCAACCGCTGGAACCGTCGGCGGCGTCATGCTTTTCTTAGTCTTTCAAATTTCACCCGCGAACGTGGTAACCGGAATTAGCGGCTTGTTGCTGACGGTGCTGTCCCGCACCGCATGCGGATTAATAGTGCCCGTGATAGCTAAACTATTCATGTGGTACGGCGTCACCCAGAACAAGCCCTGAAAGAAAAGCAAAGGTTATTTGGGAAAAGCGTGGTTAAGCGCCAGTTTTCTGCAGTTTTCTAATTATCTTTCGTGTTTCCTCTTCTGAAGGGTGCATGATGGCGCCGGCAGGGCAGATGTCTTCGCAGCCTCTGCAAAGCACTACACAACTGTTAGGGTTTTTCACGACTGTTCTCTTTTTTCCTTCTTTTTCCTCGAATGCGAAAACTTCCATGTGGCAAAAGTCTACGCATTTTCTGCAGCTTGCGCATTTTTCGTAGTCGATTTTTGGACCCCAAGGTACCTTGTTTCGAGGAACACCGTGATATGTTTCTTCCGCCATTCTTTTTTTCACCGCCTTTTACGGGTAAAGTTTTCCGCGGTATGTTGTATTGTAGCAAGCAATCATAACAATATTTAAATATTTACATATATTATTCTTGATTTATGCCTTCAAAATCAACCAATCTAACCCGCTTCAGAGCCAAAATCTTCAACGCACTCTCAGACCCCATCAGACTTGAGATAATAGAGTTTTTGCGTAACGGAGAGAAATGCGTGTGCGAAATCACGCCTCACCTGAAGCTGGCTCAACCAGTTGTCTCACGCCACCTGAAAATACTCAAGGATGCGGGCTTGGTCAAAAGAAGAAAAAAAGGCACCTGGCACATGTATTCGATAGCTCACCCTGAAGTCTGCGACGTGATCGACGAGTTGACTCCCGAATTGGTTGCATCTCTTAAACAGAGAATAATCGAGCAAATAGCGTGAAAAAAAGAAAACAAAACGATAGGCGTTGTAGCGGCTGAGGCGGGCTAACTATGGAGCTGACGTGTGAAGAAATTCAGTTAGGGATTTTTGCGCGCGCTCGCTGATATCGGCTTTTCTGGCGTACTACTTTCTGGCAGGTCACGACCAGTTGATTGTGGCCTTGATGCTGCTTGGGTCCAGTCCGTGCACGGCTATGGTTTGCGTCTGGGGTGCTCTGGCTAACGGAAATCAGGAGCAGAACGTGGTCAACACAAGCCTTAACACTTTAACGATTATGGTTCTGTACGCGCCCATTGTAACGCTGTTGACGGGAGTCAGGAACATTCAGATTGACCGTTTAGCTCTTCTTGCGTCCGTGTTGGTGTTCATTGGAATTCCACTGGTTTTAGGCGTTATCTCAAAGAGGGCGCTTAAAGATAGGAAAGGAGAGGCATGGTTGCAAGAGACTTCCAGACCAGCCATAGGAAACATCGCCGTAGCTGCCCTTTTAGCAACGCTTGTTGTACTGTTTTCGCTGAACGGACAAGTGCTGATACAGAATCCTGAGGAGATGCTGCTGGTTTCAATTCCGCTACTGCTTGGCTTTTTCATAATTGTTGGTTTGAACCTGTTTGTTACAAGATTTGCGGGGCTCAGGTACAGGGAGGGCATAATCGCCGTGATAATTGGTTCTTCCAGCCACTTCGAGATTGCAATTGCCACTGCAGTCAGCATTTACGGTTTAGGCTCTCAAGCCGCGCTAGGAACCACGATGGGGCTGTTCTGGGAAGTTCCTGTAATGCTTAGTCTGGTGTATTTAGGCAAGAAACTGGGGAAAAGAGGATTTTGGAAGAGCAGTTAGGCGGTCCAGTACGAGAACACGGCTAGGTCCTCTCTTCCGAGCGCCTTCTTGAGAAAGTCAGTTATGTCTTGGTCTTCTAGAAAGCGTCCATTCTGACCTTCATGCAGGCGGATTTCGGTATCCCTCATGATATTTCCTTTTGGAAAATCCACGTAAACGTAATACGCGTCTGGCGCAGGAAGAATCAAGCGTAGGCACGTAAGCTCCTTTGTTTTCGACATGGCGTTCTGGTCGATACTGTAAACGATTGAGGCGGGCTTCAGTTTAGTAGCTAACCGTTTGAATTCTTTCCACGTTCTAACTCTAACTAGTTCGCTCAAGCCCAGTCATCTACAGAACGCTCATTTTTCTTTAGCCGCTTCTTCCGAGGCGCCCCTGATTGTTTCCGCGATTCGTGGCGTTTGGGCGCTGGTTTTCGGCTTCAGCAGTTCTTTAACCAGCTTGTTCTGCCGTTGGTATATGTGACAGTTCTTTGAATGGAAAATCAGTTTGCCAGTTTCCAGCGAGAGGTTTCCGCGGCTGTTAATCTCTTTCACGAAGGCTTCGTTGAAAAGCTGCAGTCCCGCGATGTTGGCGGGTAACCCTGCGTACGCGTCCCATGACCTGAAATAGCATGTTAGGTGCATTTTTCCCTCAAGAATCTCGGTGTCAATGAGGCTCAAGCAGGGCGGTTCATGCCTCTTAGCATGGATGTTTTTTTGTATGTCTTCGGGGAGCCTGATGACCATGGTAACTTGCCTATCCCGCTGTTCCTGCACATACCTTTCCACAGCCGCTTCTATCTGATTAACGGGATGGTTGAGCCTGCTACCGTAAGTGTATGTTTCGTCCTGCTGCTTCTCGCCACACCACAAGTACTCCAACGCGTAACCCTGAATATACTTGATGTCGCAAGGTGCCTTATCGCTTACTAACGGCCTAGTTTCCGGATGCGTAATCTCTATTGTCAGATTGAGCTTCTTGGTTTCAGTAATCTCCGAGCCATAGCCCACCTGAAAACTGTCACCCTCATTCCATATGTGATTTAACGCTTGGAACCAAGCGTCGGGGCAGTCAAACGACGTAATCTTCACATGCTTCATAACGCACTCCTCCTCAGAATCTTCCGCCAAACGGCACCTCGAAACTATTTTGCCCACTTCGCCCATATAAATCTGCAGTTTTAGGACGCGAAGCCTGCTGAGCAGGCGTTTTATGCTTGGGAAAAGATAGCGCCCGTTACATGCAGGTTGAAACTTTAACTTAACCGAGTTTCGACATAATATCTAAAAATTTATGAGTAAATTCATACGAATAAGAAAGAAGATGTGCCTGTATGAAATTCTCGTTTATCAGCGCGGGTCCTAACGAAGGCATTGACGAGCGGGAAGGCAGAAAATCTATCGCTGCATTTCCACCTTTAAGCATCTTGTACCTAGCGGGAGTCCTAAGGGACATAGGCGTTGAGGTTTCAGTTTTAGACCAGCCTGCGCTAGGCGTAACCGTGGAAGAAGCCGTGCGATGGGTGGAGAAAGAAAAGCCTGATGTCTTAGGCTTCTCAACACTCACAAGCTCAGGGCAGACCGCGGCGCTGATAAGCACCAAAGTGAAAGAGAAAAACCCAAATATCATCACGGTTTTCGGCAATCATCACGCCACATTCAACGCTGAGCGCATTCTGAGGAAATATCCTTCCGTGGACATAGTTGTTCGAGGAGAAGGCGAAAAAACCGTTGTTGAACTGACGCAGTGCCTAGAAAACGGAGGAGACCTAAAGGAAGTTCGAGGAATAAACTTCAGAAACGAAGGAAAAATGGTTTCCACACCTGACCAGACGTTAATTGAGGACTTGGATTCTATACCTTTCCCAGACCGCAAACTAATTGACGCGGAATATCACTGTGTAATTGCAGGAGCAAACATCGCACCTAAAAAATTCACAAGCATAGTCACCTCTCGCGGCTGCGTTTACAACTGCCGATTTTGCAGCTGCACTGAAATTGCAAAGAACAAGTGGCGACCCAGGTCAGCCAAAAGCACTGTGGATGAACTGCAGTTTTTAGCCGGCGAAGGCTACAAGCAAATAATTTTCGTGGATGACGCCTTCACCATGAACCCGAAAAGAGTGATAGAAATTTGCAAGGGCATAAGAAAAGAAAAACTTGACTTAGAGTGGATATGTGAAGGAAGAGTCGACATCTGCTCCCACACCATGCTGAGTGAAATGGTGCAGGCAGGCTGCAAAGTCCTTTATTTGGGCATCGAAAACGCCAACCAGCGAATCCTGAACTACTACAACAAGAGGATTACGCCTAAACAATCAGAAAACGCCGTGAGGACAGCCAAGAAAGCAGGAGTGGACGTTGTCGCCGGCTCCTTCATAATCGGCGCTCCAGATGAAACCCGAGAAGAGATGTGGAACACCGTGAAATTTGCTCAGCGGGTTCCTATAGACATTCCACAATTTAACATACTCGGCGCTCACCCAGGAAACGACATCTGGAACGAGTTTGTAGCTAAAGGCTTTATAGATCCAGAGAAATGGTGGGAGAAAGGAGTCGCCGTCTCCGAAGTGTACCCTTATGCGAAGGTGTCCCGTGACGATATCATGCAGATAATGCACGACGCCTTTTTCCAACACGTATATCGTCCAAGCTTTCTACTGAAACAGATTGTTAAAACGTTAAGAAGCCTGTATCGATTGAACGTTTTTATAAATAACCTAAGCCGAATCGGCGAGATCATAGACGCAACCAACAGCGTAGCCTGACCAGAAAAATCACAACAATATTTTATAGGAACCGTCCGTAACAACTAACTGAGGGATTTTTACGAACTTTGAAACTAACGTGAAAGAAATCATACCACGCACCCACAACGTAACCAGCTTCAGGTTCCCACGACCAGCCGCGCTGAACTACAAGGCGGGGCAATTCCTTTTCATTACCTTAAAGGCTGATGGGAAAGAGTTAAGCAAACACTTCAGCTTTTCCAGCAGCCCAACAGAGAAAACACACATAGAATTCACCAAGAAACTGTCAGACAGCGACTTCTCCACCGCCCTAAAAGGGCTCAAAAAAGGCAACTGGGCGAGAATAGACGCGCCGTACGGGAAATTCACGTTTGAGGGTGAGTATGAAAAAATAGGTTTTCTCGGAGGAGGCATAGGTATAACCCCCTTTATTGGGATGTGCCGATACTGCAGTGACATGCACCTAGACACGAAGATTACGCTGCTCTACGGCAACCGCACTGAAAGTGACATCGCGTTCAGAAAGGAACTAGAAGCGATACAGGAACAGAATGAGAATCTGAAAGTCGTGTTTACACTGAACGAGGCTGACAGCGGATGGAAGGGCGCCACAGGGTTCATCACTACAGACATGATAAAAAGGGAGATACCAGACTACAAGGAAACAGTGTTTTACACGTGCGGTCCCCCAGCCATGGTGGAGATAATGGGGAAACTCATCGAGCAACTAGGCTTACCTAAGACACAGCTGAAACGCGAGTACTTCACAGGCTACACGTAATCGGTCTAAGGATAGAATCTTCTAGTGGTTCTCGGAAACGGAATAGCGTCTATGACGTTTTCCAAGTCAAGCATCCAAACCAACAGCCTCTCCAAGCCCAAACCGAAACCCACATGCGGCACAGTACCGTACCGCCGAAGATCCAAGTACCAATCGTAATCCTCTTCCTTCAAGCCCATTTCTCTTATCCGCTTAATCAGCACTTCCTTGTCTTCTTCTCTGGCGCCGCCCGTGGATACCTCGCCTATTCTCGGAACCAACATGTCCACGGACATGGCAACTTCAGGGCGGTCACGGTGAGTCTTGCAGTAAAACGCTTTGATAGCAGTTGGATAGTCATAAACAAAGAACGGCTTCCCAAACTCTTCCGCTAAGGTCTTTTCATCCTCGTAGCCGAAGTCGTCACCCCACTTGAGTGCCGCGTCCTTTTTGCGGAGCAGCTCAACCGCTTCAGTATACGTCATTTTTGGAAAAGGAGTTTTAACCGAAGACAGCTTGGAGATGTCGGCACCTAACTCTTCGAACGCCCTTTTGGACTTGTCAACGGTTTGCTGGCAGATGTGCACCATAAGCTTCTCTTCAAAGCTCATCAGGTCATTCATGTCGGCGAAGGGCCATTCGCCTTCGATGTGCCAGTACTCCGTCAAATGCCGGATGGTTCTGCTTTTTTCAGCGCGAAACGACGGCGCGATGCAGTAGACCTTCTCCAAGGAGTAGATTAGGATTTCGAGGTAAAGCTGTGAACTCTGCGTCAAATAGAGGTTCTGGTCAAAATACTTCACGCCGAAAAGAGTTGAACCGCCCTCAACAGCGGCAGAAATGAACATGGGCGGAGAAACCTCTGTGAAATCTTGGCTCTTAAAGAAGCCGCGGGTGAATTCCAGAACGTCAGCTCGAATCTTCATTATTAATTTCATTCGGCGGCTGCGTAGCCAGAGGTGGCGTACGTCACGGATGAACTGTTCGCTTTGGTCTTTAGCTATCGGAAAAAGCTCAGCTAAACCAATAATGGAGATGGATTCAGCTGCGATTTCGTAGCCTCCTGGCGCACGCTCGTCAGGTTTAGCTGTGCCCTCAAGCATCAAAGAAGACTCGATTGTCAAGCGTTCTGCTTCATCCCACGCGGAGCTGCCTTTCTTGATGGTACATTGGATGAAGCCTGTCGAATCGCGCACTACCAGGAAAATTAGCTTCTTTCCTTCCCGTTTACGGTAAACCCATCCTCTAATGCCAACTTTCTTGTCTTCGTGGCATCCGTCAAGGACCTCGCGAATCTTCACCAAAGCCATTCTGCATCAACCGTTTCCTCTAAATATTGTGTTCACACCTAAATGACTATCTGTTTCAGGTTAAAGCTTTCTCGAACCTGAACTGAAGTGTGAAGAGATAGCTGTCAAGCTTATGTATAAAGCCTTTAAGGAAGTAAAGCAAAGAAAAGAACAGGTAACTATGCCGCAGCCAGATGAAAAGGGTACTTACGACGTTGTCATAGTTGGTGGCGGACCAGCGGGTTCCACTTCTGGCTATATTCTAAGCAAGGCAGGTTTGAAAGTAATTATTGTTGATAAAGCTCGGTTTCCTAGACAAAAATTGTGCGCGGGGCTGCTAACTCAAAAAACAATCCGTCTTATCTGTTCCTTGTTTAACGAAACTGTTGAATCTCTTCTAAAGAAGGAGATAATTAACTTTGAATCCAATTATTTTGAAGTTTTCTTTCGGAACAGATGCATAGCCAAAGTTCATCATAAGAGCATGCCTTTTTACTATGTTGACAGAAGCGTATATGACAATTTCTTTCTCCAAAAGGCAAAAGAAGGAGGTGCTGAAATTCTTGAAGGTGAAATTGCTGTTTCTACGGATTATCGCAAAAATGAAGTGGTAACGTCAGGTGGCAAAAATCTTCATTCGAAACATATCATAGGAGCCGATGGCGTGTACAGCCGAGTGAGAAAAGAAGCATTTTTCGAGAGGCAAAATTCTGATTTGTGGCAACGTGATTTAGCTACAGCTTTTGAAGTGTTTGTTGAAAAAGAGAAAGTGAGAAAAGCTGATTGCTATTCAAAAATCTTTTATGGATATGTAAAGTGGGGATACGCATGGCTGTTTCCCAACAAAGACTGCGTTAAAATTGGCTTGGGCGGCCTTAACGTAAAAAACGGGAAGACCATGTTAAGTTCATTCCGCAAATTCCTTTCATCACTGGGGCTATCTAACTATTCAGAAACACGGGTTCAAGGGCACGCTGTCCCATACGGCAATTTTCTTGAAAACCCAGTGCGAGAATCGACATTGTTTGTAGGAGACGCCGCGGGGTTTGCAGATCCTCTTTTGGGAGAAGGCATCTACTACGCACATAAATCTGCCCAGTTAGCATCACTGGCCATTATTCAAGAAACAGTTGAAGGGAAGAACGCGGGAACTACCTACCGCAAAAAGTTAGGAGAGCATGTCTACCCACAACTTATGGGGGCTAAAAACTTAAGGCGCCTGCTCTTCAGCGATTTCAATTCTTGTTCTCAATACCTTGCCCTTCAAGTGGCGTTAGGACTGTTTAACGAGAGACTAGTAAGAATGGTTCAGAATGAAGCCGCATATAGCATGTTTAAGTAATAGCCGCAGAATGCAGGAGAAACAAAGACCGTAGAACCTTGATTAGCAAAATATATGACCTTTCTCAACTACCAGAACAAACTGCAACAAGAATCAAAGAAGCAAAGGACGTGAAAGGATGGTTACCATGTTTGGGTGTCTTATACATCCCGAAGTGGTGCTGCTTATCGAGTCTGCTTCTTGCTCAGTCTTGATTAGGTTCATACTTCTTTGACTTTTGGTTCGGCAACCTTGAAAGCCACGAGCAGGACAAAGGGCACAGCTGCAGCAGCCAACAAAAGAAAAGGCAGTTGAGGCGACACGAACGCGTAGAGAAAACCAACTATAATCTGGAGGAAGCCTTGAACCAGATACATGAAGAATTGGATGCAGCCGGTGGCTGTTCCTCTTAAGTTTCTGGGAATCATGTCTCCCATCAAAACTTGATAGCTAACAAGCTGAAGCATGTTGCCTAACCCGTAAAAGAAGAAAGCCAGCAGAAGCAGGTTGAAGTCAGCAATCACGAAGAGAATCATGCCGGGGATGTACAGCAGATAACCCAGAATTAAGAAGCGTTTTCTGCCGAAAACGTCCATGCTTAGTCCCGCTAGTATCCCGGGAATGGCGACGGTCAAGTACATGAAAGCCATAACAAGCGCCCACTGTGACTCTGTGACGCCTAGAACCGAGATTGCGTAAACGACGAAGTAGGTGTAGCAGGCTACTACGATGCCGTTTATGCTCATGCTCGCCAGAAAAAGGTAGAAAGCGGATTTCGAAAGTTTGCGCCAGACGCCTATGCTTTCCTTCACGGATTTAGGGTACTCCCGTAACGCTTCCAAGATTTTAGGGCGGCTGCCCGTGTCGTTAGGCGGCAACGTCTCTTTGAGCCTCAACCGTAACGTTGCAGTTGCAAAGTAAGCCACCATAACAATGGTGTAAGCCACGCGCATGCCCAAGTCAAAGTTAAACGTCAAAACCAGATACTGCGCAATAAGCGGAGCGGGCAAAAGCACGAGGCTTGTGATAACCGACTGGAAACTGTAGCCTGCGCCTCTGTTTTCAGGCGGCAACGAATCAATAACCATTGCCATCAAAGCTGGTCCGTAAATGGCGCATACGCTCTGTATTATCATGCCTAGCATTATGAACGGCCAAGAAGGTGCGATAATGAAAAAGAAAGCGCCAACTGCCAAACCGTAGGTCATTGTGGACACGAGCCATCTTCTGCCATGTTTATCCGCTAAGTAGCCGCCGGGGAACTGGACGAGCGCGATTGCAATAGACCCGGCAAAGCCAATCACTGATAATAGGAACTCATTGGCGCCTAAGCTTAGGTAGTAGAGGCTGGCGTAAGTTTGTGGAATAGGACCTGCAGAGTACATAATTACCCAGCTCAGGGTTAAAATTAAGAAGTTGCCTCTCAGCACGGCGGATTTGCCGCGGAAAATTGAAGACAGTTTCATTGTTCAAAAGCAATCGGGTAACCCATTATTTATTATTGACAGTAAAGAAGGCGTTTTGCCAAGGTGAATGGCTGATTTCTATCCCGTAAATCTTAAATCGCCCTTGCTCCGAGCTATAGCCTGATTGTTGATGCCAGACTATCCAGAGGGCGCCCACAAGCTTAGAGTTCTGAAGTTTTCTGCTTTTGCCATAGCAAGCGTGGTGCTTGTAGAAGTCGTCCTAGGCTTAATTGTTGACAGCTTAGCCATTCTCAGCGACGGCTTGCATGCGTTGCTTGACGTTTTTTCAACGGTGATGCTTTTTGTGGCGACCCGCGCGTCGCTTAAGCCGCCAGACGAGGAGCACATGTACGGGCATGAAAAGTTTGAAGCGATAGGCGGGTTGATAGCTGGAATAATCCTTGTGGGCGTTGCCGTCTTGATTTTCTATGAAGCCGCAGTTCGGCTTATCGAGGGCATACAGGTTAAGGAAGGGTTAGAGCTGGCGGGTTTCTTCGCCATCGGCTACACCTTGTTCATAGACCTTTTCAGGGTAACCATATTCAAGGGTGCGGAGCACAGCCAGAGCACGTCGGTTAAGGCAGGATTTTACGATGCCATTTCAGACCTCGGCTCAACAATCATAGCGCTGTTAGGATTCGGCTTGGCAACTTTAGGATTTTACTATGGAGACTCAATCGCCTCGATTTTCCTCGGGTTTATGCTCATCTTCTTAAGCGTCAGGCTGGCACGCGCTAGCATAATGGAACTCAGCGACACCGCTTCAAAAGAGACGGTGCAGGACATCAGAAAACAAATCGCCGCGCACGACGGAGTCCAAGAAAACAAAAACTTGCGGGTGAGAAAAGCAGGCGCTAAAACCTTCATCGAAACCACCGTGCAGGTTTCAAACAGCATGAGCCTTGACGACGCGCATGCGTTGGCTTCGAAAATCGAGGCGGACTTGAAAGCGACGTTTGGGAACGTGGACGCGACCATCCACATAGAACCTTCTGATGAAGAGCCTAGGATGGAGCAGCTTGTGGAGAAGCTGGCGGCAGTTGAAGGCGCCAGAGAAGTGCATGACGTGGCAACCGTCTACGCAAGCGGCAAACTCTACATCACGTTACACGCGTACGTTGATCCAAAGCTGTCGGTGGAAGAGGCGCATGAAATCGCTGACAAAATCGAGAACAGAATGCACACGAAGATAAAGCAGCTTGAGAACGTGACGGTGCACGTGGAACCCTGCGGCACGGATACACGCGCAGCTGAGATAGACGAGAATGAACTGAAAAAGCTCATTGACGAGTTGGCGAAGAAAGTTAAGACCAGTTTGCGCTTGAAGAGAACGGTGACTTACGCGGCTGATGGGAAACGGTACATAAACATCGATTGCTGCTTCACGAAGCATGTGCCGTTGACGGAAGCACATGAGATTGCGTCACAGATTGAAAAGGAAATAGTCGAGTATTTCGCTGACGCCGTAGTTACGGTTCACATAGAACCAGAATGCGAATAAAAAAATAAAAAAAAGTGTTGCTAAACAAAACCAGAATAAAACATAAGAGCACGGCGACATTATTGATTAATGGGGAATGCAGTGAAAAAGCAAGTGTTGATTGCATTCTTAACAACTATAATAGTCTGTTGACTGACCGTAGTTAGCGCGCGCTAGTCTATTTATAAGGGGCACAAGTTTTGCTGCGCGCAAGAGTCTCAGCCGTGCTACTTAAACAAATTCAGAGTCCATGCTGCTCACGTTAACAAAATCGGAAACAAAAAAAGGAAAAAGGGTTGCTAACGCAGGTTTACTTCTGCTAACGCCATGGTGTCTAGATTGTTGAGTAAGACTTTGGCGTTGGACACAGTGTAAAGTGTGTTGCCAATGTATAAGGCTCTGTTTACAAAGTAGTCTTGGCTGGACCAGTAGGCTGCAGTTCCAGTTACCACGTTTCCTTCTCTTGTAAGTATTGGCATTGTCTCATCGATGTGTGTAACCTTGCCTTTGAGCCCAAAACCGCCGTCTAAAGTCAGTTCGAAAACATAAGCTCCTTGCCAAACCATCTCACCAGAAGCCCATGAGCCTTGTTGCTGGACTGATTGGTCAATTACCGCCAAGTTTACTGGAATCACCAGCAGATTTTTTGTTTTCTCGAATAGAAATGCTTTAGGCTCCGATAACGCTGGTGAGTCTGTTCCTCGGTCTCCAATGACATATTTTGCAAGTTGCCGTGGGTTGTTTACGTTGCTAACGTCAAAGAGTGAAAGTTTCAACCCCTGATACCATGCGAAGTCACCTACTTCAGCTTCAACTGTTTCTTTGCCCACCCCAATCAGATGAGTCTCATCGTAAGGATGCAGATAATCCGAGTATTCAGGAATTTTCAGCTTACCTAAGACTTGAGGGTTGGCTGGTTGGCTGAGGTCGATAACGAACAATGGATCAGTTTTCTTGAAAGTCACCAGATAACACTTGTCTCCCATGAACCTGACTGAATGAAGGTTTTCATTCTTTGCGAGGTTTTCCAGTTTGCCAACAATAGCTAAACTCATGTCCAAAACGTAAACGTTGTTCATCTGCGTTTCCCCATGCCAGTTTGTGGCTATTCTAAAGTATCCGCCTTGTTCGTCCATGGAGTACTGATTAAGAACATACCCTGGCACGCTACCTTTAGCTTCAAAAACCAATGAATCTTCACTTATGCGAACTCTGTAGATTGATGTGTACTGACCTTCGCTCCAAGTCGGATATGTCACATACATGTTGTCTGAAGAAACATACATGGTGCTAGCGCCACCCATCATTATGGTCATGTTCGTGGGCTGCTGTGCGTCATCTAAGATGTTAACGCCAACGAAAGTGGTGAAAGTATAGTAAGTGGGTTCCACCACATCAGCATAGTAAATACTCGACGGCTCAACATACGACACCTTTGTGTTTTCATAGACTTTAGGAAGAGCAACCGCCTCATCGAGGACGTCTGCCGGTTGGCTGACAACAGCGTAAACGTAGTTGCCTATCATTCTGGAGTTGAAGTAGCTTCCGCTTATGGTGAGATTCCTGGCGAGAACATGGGAAGCTTTGTCTGACACATCATAGACATTTATGTAAGTATAGACGTCGCTGTGATACGGCATAAGCATTGCAACATCTGAGCGAGGAGAATCATAGGTGTATACTTGGTATCGGCTTGCTAAAACGGCGAGTCTATTGCTGTCCTGACTGAGAAACAGTCCAGCTGGAACAGTGTTGTTGTCAAGACGTATTTTCGATGTAACCCGTGGGTCTTGGGGATCAGCCTTTATGATGTAAATTGTGTTATTCACGTCGGTGTAGTAGTATCCTGTATAGTATGCACCTGATGTAGTGCTAGAGATTGTGTAAATGTACTTACCGTCGGTTTTTACAATGTCTGCTTCGTCAACCCCAGCGACCTGAATATTCGTAGTTGAATAAGAATCGCTCTGGGAGGATCTGCAGCCTTTGAATCAACAGACATTGGTGCTGGTACCGGAGGTGGTTCACCGAAAAACTCTGTGTCCAATGGTCCTCCACGGTAATAGGAAGAGCTTTGCGAGTTCTCAACTAGGTACTGGCTGAGTTGTTCGTAAGAAGAAAAGGTTTTCATCGCCGATACAGATGGAGCTTCGGCGGGTGGAAATATCACTGGTGATGAACCAAAAACGTAGATTAATGTAACCAGTATTATGGCTGAGAGCATTGCTACCGTGCCGTAAACTCGCGTTTTTCTTCGGATTTCTTTCTGAACCACTCTGTTCACCTGCTATAAGCGTATGGCGCCGTTTGATATTATCCTAAGCCATAGAACACCTTGTTCCAGTTTTTAGAACGGGCGCATAGTCCACACACGATACGCTTCGTACCAGAAAACGGCGCAGACTATGGCACCGAAAATGATGATGAACAGGTTCTCGCGCATGAAAAAATCCTGCACCAGAAACAGCAGGTAAGCCGCGTAAAAAACGGTTGAGAAAATGGCGTAGAAAAAGTACCTTGGAAACAGCAGTTTGCCAAGTTTCACGTAGTGGCGGAGCACGCCGATTTTCACTTCACCCACCAGCACGTAGTGCCCGCCGATGTCCTGTTTCTGAACCAAACCCAACTCGCGCAGCTGCTCAAGATGATGGTGCGCCACGCTTGGACTGCTGAAGTGTAGGGCACGCTGGACTTCCCGCACGCTCACGGGATTGCCGTTCTTAAGCAGGAACCAGTAGACTTTCCACGCTTTCCCACGAAGCGCGTATTCAAGCTTTGTTTCATCGTCCACGTTCAACAGGCAAACCGCCTAGCAGATAACTAGTTTCAAACAAGAGCTTATAAGTCCAATTGTTGGAACATTTTGTTCTTATAATGTTGTGTTGTTGTTATATTGTTCGGTGCGCTTTAAGCTATCTCACTATTAACACTGGGCAAGGTGCAAGTCTTGTGACTCCGTCACTTACGCTTCCCATAAGCAGTTCCTGCATCTTGCTCAAGCCCCTAGCACCGATAACAATTAAACTGAAATTGCCCTCCCTAGCCGCCTTGAGAATCTCTTCGACCGTATGGCCATCAACTAACAACGTCTGTACATGAACGCCTTCCGCTTCAGCCTTCTTCTGACTATCAGCCAAAATGCCCTCACCGTGCTTACGCATCGCTTGAGCATACTC
>Ga0307426_1001005_pt1 | contig 19167 bp, 19 predicted proteins | sample SalMarWE160340MG_FD_202165 | JGI IMG/M metagenome (GOLD analysis project Ga0307426, IMG submission 202165) | Salt marsh sediment microbial communities from the Plum Island Ecosystem LTER, Massachusetts, United States - WE1603-40 | ecosystem: Environmental > Aquatic > Marine > Intertidal zone >... | reverse complement strand
AATAGATGCAATGAAAAATTATGGTATAATCTCGCAGCCGTTGTACTTCAAGAAATCAAAATCGTTTAAACGCGCTTTTCCATCACCAATCAACTTGTTAATTCGGGGAAGCTCCGTCTTTACCGCGTTTACAAGCTCCCTCACTGTGTTGCAAACCTCGGCGTAAGCGTCTGCGCTCCAACGTTTGGTTACGTTCGCGTATAGACAACGCCCACCACAAACGTTGAAGACGTCACATTCGGTGCACGGCGCGTCCACGAATATTTTCTTCAGTTTAAGCGGATGCGCGTTGCTTATGTGTCCTAAATAGTATTTTTTCATTCCCCACATGGTAGGGCACGGAATTATGTACCCGTCGGTTTGGATGGCGTAGTTTATCCATCCGCCGCCACAACGAAGCTTAGCTTTTTCGTTCGACAGAAGCGAGTTGGCAACGCCTAAGAGGGGATAAAGCCGCAAAACAGAGCGTTTCGCTTCCATATAGTCAACCCAGAACCGCGCCAGACGCCAGACGCCGGAAACGTAGCTCTCGGTGCTCCAGCGTTTGAAGCCTCGTCTTGCATAATCATTTGCCCAGAAACCAGCGTTAAGCTGCCAGTGCACACTAGAAAACGGGAATTCAGCGTTGTTTATGAGCCATGTGACTTGCTTGTAGATGTCCGTCTGCTCCATCACCGTCATTCTTGCAATAAACTCGCCGCGGAAACCGTTCCGCATGGTCAGTTTCAGGTTGTCCATGACTTTTCTGAACGTGCCTTTTCCCCGGTAATAATCCGTTAACTCTTCATCGCCGTCCAAGGAAACCAGAATCGTGTGGAAACGGTTAACGTATTCAGGCTCCAGCTTGTCCAGAAACAACCCGTTTGTTTGAATCATGAAGTGCCGCGGCTCCGTCATGCTCATGATTTGTTTTATCTCATTTATGCATAGCAGGGGTTCGCCTCCGTAAAAAGTCAAGACGCAGTCTGGGTCTTCACGGCAAAACTTGTCTAACAAGGCGAATTCGTAGTCTGCTTTTTTGGGCAAAGCGTAATCCACGTCGAAATCGGCGAAATCCTCGGCGAAATCCTCGAGCGACTCGCCGAAACAGTACCTGCACTGCAAATTGCATTCAGTCGTGAGTACCACGTGAAAGAACATGCTTTGCTTCTAAAGCGAAAAGCTGCTTAATAGTATTTTTCCGCTTCCTTCAAAATTTCCTCGAGGTTCTGGTTCGCCTCGATTTCTACCCCGTCGTCCCCATTTTCCCGCTGGGTTTTCTCAGCTTCCTTTTCCTGGGCTTTTTCTGCTTCTCTCTGGGCTTTCTCAACGTACTTCTTTAGTTCACGCTCTTTCATCGTTTTCTCAGGCAAGGTCTCAGGAGCATAGACCACAGGTAAAACAGCCAAAAACAAGAAAAATGCTGCGAAAGAAAAAACTGCAAACGGATCAGACACAGTTGCAGCTACGTAAGAGCCGAGGGAGACGCGTGTAAAGTTTGAGAGGAGATATGGTAAAGAGCCGAGGATATAATATTTTTCGCTGCTTTGTCCTTGTGCAAGGTCGCCCCATACGGTAATTAAAAATATTGTGGAAAAGACTCCCCAAGCTATGCCATCAACAGTTGTGTAAAACCACCATCCTAAAAAGTTCTTGGGAAAAAGTCCTAGGATAGCGTACCCTAACCCCAAAAGGGTAAAACCCGCTAAAGTCAAACGTTTTCTTCCCACAGAATCAGCGAAAAATCCGCCAATCACAGCGACTATTCCTGCCAATAGATTTTCGAGCATCGTAGAAAAACTAATGAATGTTTCTGGAAAGGAGTTCTGGTTAACTGGAAAAGTCAGGTCATTCACTAGCGAAAACATGAGCCAAGGGATGAAATACAAAAGGAACGGTTTATCTGATATAATAGAGCGATAGGACAATCCAGCCTTCTGGTCAATTGGTTTTTCCTTTGGTTTCAAGAAAACGAGGCTTATTAGACCTAGAGCTCGCCATGTTACTAGACTCAAGGAGATGAGCGTGACATCAACGCCGCCTATGCTGTGCAGCAGGAAGAACCCGATGCCAATCGAAAGAATAATCAATCCACTTAACCGTGCACGATTTCCTGTTTCTGTGGCCGCTGAATAATATCCCATACATGTGGGCATGCCTAACCCAAAGTAAACGCCTAGAGAAGTCGCCAGAACAACGAGTCCTGTAAATGATGTGTTGTCGATTAATATGGGTAATAAGGAAAAGATTATTCCTGCAGACATCCAGTAAAGTAGAAAGTTCATTCGGCGCTTATACTTGCTTATCAAAAAAGAACCAAGAAACGCGGATGCTGCTATTCCCAAGAAATTGATTCCAAAAATAACCGCAGATTCAGCGATGGAGAGTTCCATGTTAGTAACCATGTTAGTAACAGTGTCTGCTAAAAAACTGAACGCGCAAGTATACCAAACAAAAGCGTTTGCTACTAAAATTATGGCTACCGCTGCAACCTTTGGGGTGGCTCCGAGTCTTTCAGTAAATCCTTTCATACCCATTACTATCGCATGAATTGACTTACTTTCAAATTATAGTTAAGCATTAAGAATCCTGAAACAAGATTTCACGTACGCAAACAGTAAAATTTTTAAGCAGAACTGTAGTACACATATACAGGTTCGAGAAGGGAAAGGACATGGCAAAGCGAAAGAGACCTGCAGTTAGAGGCTGGGGCGGCTGGTAGTTAGCCAGTAATTTATACACACTCTAACATTACACGTAGCAGTAGCTCTGCATCAGTTTTCGCCTTACTTCGTTTTATTAAAAATCTATCTAGTTCTTTTTTGGCCAGCTGGTGGATTTCTTTCGTGAGTTCTTGAACTTTCTCAGAATCTAAAATCATTTTGGCTATCTTTTTTGCATCTTTTTTTGTCAAATTCGAATTTTTAATAAGCGTTTTGACTTTGCTTCGTATCTGTGGGTCTTGAAGAGCATAGAGCATGGGGAGGGGCGGACACTCGTTCAAAATTCTATGTTGCAATTCTAAAGTGTCACGAATATCTCCGAATTCATCTTTGATCGTGGACAAGATGCCAATGGTTCTTCCATAATTGCTTAGGGATTCAAGAATTTCTTCGTCAGTCTCTCCCAAGATGCCTCCAATCCTGCACATTGTTTCGGCAACCGCTCCCTTCAGCCTGATTACTTCAAAATATTCTCTTGGTGTTATGGCGGTTTTTGCCATTAACCGTATTTCATCCGCTTCTGCTTTGCTTATTTCAAAAAAAGCTTCAGGTATCAAAGTTGTGATTGATTGTCTCTGCCTTTCTGTGAGGGACTCGCATTCGCTATGCAAGAGTGTTAACCCCTGCACTAGAAGTGTGTCTCCCGCTAGAAGTGTGATTCCGCTGCCAAACTCTCCAAAAACCGTTTTCTTAGAATACTTGGTTTTTGACTCGTCTATGAGGTCGTCGTGAATGTCACCTGCGGCTGTTATGAGCATCATTGCTACGCTTATGGCTTCTATTTTTTCGTTTTTTCCGCCAACGGCTTCGCATGCAATGGAAATTAAAGCTGGAAAAAGCGGTAGCACACCAGGAAGAGTTACGTTAGCATAATATCTTAAGGCGGAAGAGACAACCCCACCATCGTATTGTAATGCTAAAATGGCCTGTCTAGTTTTTTCCATGACGCTTCCGCCTCTTTTATCCATAATGGATAAAGCCATCTCTGTTTGTTCCGATTTTGAGCGCATGCTCTTATGTTGTAAGCTCATTCAGTATTTCTTTTTTTGGGTTGATGTTTCCAACCGAAAGCAAAACTCTTAATAGCCTACGGCTTAATTCAAAAGTTTCATGAGCCAAACGAAGCAAATCGAGGAGAAATGGCAGAAAAAGTGGGAAAACGCCCGCATATTCGAGGCTGATCCTGACCCGAAAAGAAAGAAAGTTTTCGTTACTTTTCCTTATCCTTACATGAATGGTCCGTTACATGTGGGTCACACGTTCACGGCTACGCGAGTTGACGTGTACGCGCGGTTCAAGCGTATGCAGGGTTTTAATGTACTTTGGCCGTGGGCTTGGCACTGGACGGGACAGCCGTTGCTGGGTGCCAGCGAACGTGTGGCAAGGGGCGATGAAGCGTACATTCGCGTTTTGCGTGAGATGGATGGCGTGCCCGAGGAGGAGCTGAAACGGTTTGTAGACCCAATGTACATGGCTCAGTATTACACGAATGAAGGGCGCAAGATTGCCAAGCGCATTGGTTTTTCGGTGGATTGGCGACGCGAATTCACCACGCTCATGCCGACCTATCAGCGGTTTATTACATGGCAGTACCTGAACCTGCATGAGAAGGGCTACGTTACGCGGGGGACACACCCCGTGGTATGGTGCCCAAAAGACAAGAGTCCGACAGGAGACCATGACCGCCAAGTCGGCGAAGGCGTCACACCTGAAGAATACATCCTCATAAAATACAGGCTGGACGAGGAGACATTTTTGCCTGCGGCAACGTTCCGTCCTGAAACGATTTTCGGGGTGACAAACATGTGGATTAACCCCGACGCAGACTACGTAGAAGCCATCGTAAACGGCGAAAAATGGATAGTCAGCCAAGAAGCCGCAGATAAACTAAAGGAACAGGAGCGCAAGGTCGAGGTTAAACGTGTTTTCAAAGGGCGTGAGCTTATCGGCAAAACTTTCACGAACCCCGTCACGGGAAAACAGTTTCCGATTCTGCCAGGCTGGTTCGTTGACCCGAAGACGGCAACGGGCGTGGTTTACAGCGTGCCCGCGCATGCACCATATGACTGGTTGGCTTTGAAGGATTTACAGGAGAAACCAGAAGCCCTTCGTGAATTCGGCGTGGACGCCGAGATGGTTAAGGCGATTAAGCCCATATCGCTAATCAAGGTGGAGGGTTACGGGGAGTTTCCCGCGGTCGAAATCGTTAAGGAGATGGGCATACGTGACCAGCATGACCCACGGGCAGATGAAGCCACGAAGGCGCTGTACAAGAAGGAGTTTCACGGTGGCGTGCTCAAGGCTAATTGCGGTGCGTACGCTGGGAAAACGGTTCGGGAAGTCAAAGAAGTGTTGATTGCTGATTTCAAGCGTTTGGGCTACGCGGACAGCATGTACGATTTACCTGAACCTGTCGTGTGCCGCTGCATGACGCCGTGCATCGTGAAGGTCCTGTCGGACCAGTGGTTCCTGAACTACAGCGACGCCGAATGGAAAGCCAAAGCCAAAGAAGTTGTTGCACAGATGCAGATTTACCCTGAAGCTGCACGACAGTACTTCCTCACGGTCATCGACTGGCTAAAAGAATGGGCCTGCGCAAGGACAACGGGATTCGGGACGCCGCTGCCGTGGGGCAAAGGCTGGATTGTTGAGACACTGAGCGATTCGACTATTTACATGGCGTTCTACACGATAAACAAGCACATACGCGAATACGGAATTGAGCCTGAGGCGCTCACACGAGAAGTGTTCGACTACGTTTTCTACGGCAACGGAGAAACGACACCAATCTGCCAAGCTTCAGACATACCCGCAGACATTCTTGAATCCATGCGCAACGAGTTCCTGTACTGGTACCCCTTCGACCTCCGCGTCTCAGCAAAAGAGCTCGTGCCGAACCACCTGACCTTCTGCATATTCCACCACGCCGCCCTGTTCCCACGGAAGCAGTGGCCACGCGCCATAGGCGTGAACGGCATGCTCATGATCGAGGGCAAGCAGATGCACAAGTCAAAAGGCAACTTCATAACCATGAAAGGCGCGGTTGAAAAGTACGGTGCAGACGCCACCCGATGCGTGCTTCTGCTGGGCGCCGAGAGTATGGATGACCCTGACTGGAGAGGCGAAACCGCCGCAGACATTCAAGGCAAACTGCAGTCACTAAGTAACCTTGCTCTGGGCATAGTTGAGAAAGCCAAGAGCAACGCGGCCGGGCATTTGGAGAGGTGGTTGCTGAGCAAGATGCAGCAGCGCATCGCGGATGTTACTCAAAACCTTGAGGAGTTGAAGACGAGAACAGCCTTGGAGATTGCGCTGTTTGAGGTTTGGAATGATTTTCGCTGGTACACTCGCAGGAAAGGCAAAACGGAAGCTAAGGCGGTTCAGGAAGCTTTGGAAGTGTGGCTTAGGCTTCTGGCGCCCTTCGCGCCTTACGTGTGCGAGGAGCTGTGGAGTGCGACGGGAAAAGACACGTTTATCTCTTTAGCTGAGTGGCCAAGAGTTGATGAAGACAAGGTGGATGTGCTTGCCGAGGAACTGGAGAACCTGCTCACCGATTTGGTTGAAGACACGTTGAACGTTTTGAGAGCCACGAAGATTACGCCTTCGCGGATATGCTATTACACCGCTGCCGCTTGGAAGTGGAAAGTGTACCGCAGCTTAGTAGCGAGGGCAATAGAGGGCGAGGTCAAAGTGGGCGAAGTCATGAAGGAGCTTGCAAAAGACCACGGCTTAAGGGAAAACATGAAAGCGGTTGCCAGCTTCGTTCCTAAAGTGCTGAAAGCTTTAAACAAGTTGCCAAACGAAAGAAAAAGGCGCCTCGCAAGCGTTGAGCTTTCCAGCGAAAAAGAATTTATCGATAGCGCCTTGGACTTTTTAGAGGAAAGGTTTAGTGCCAAAGTAGCTGTTTACGGCGAAGAGGAAAAAGCGCGTTATGACCCGAAACAGCGAGCGCCGTTGGCTATTCCTGGTCAACCTGCAATCTACATCGAATAACGCATTAGAAGTGCCTGAGAGAGTTGTCATGCCGACGAAACACCGAAGATACGCTTTGAAATCAAAACAAGCCAAGCAAATCCTAAACGAGATTTCGGAAAGGCTGAAGGTTAACGTGGACTCCCTTTTTGGAGCGGAAGCAAACGTTGAAGTTGTCGAAGCGGACATCGTCAATGTTTATCTTGTAGACGGCAAACCATTGTTCTTCAAAGTCGGAGATAGCGTTCTGCCGACGCTGCTTTTCCAAGATTTCACTTCACATGCGCCGAAAATCGTAGTGGACATGGGCGCTGTCCCTTACGTGTGCAACGGCGCTGATATCATGGCACCCGGCATAGTGCGTGTTGAAGGCGAATTCGGCGAGGGTGACGTGGTTCTGGTTGTGGATGAGAAGCATGGAAAATCGCTAGCCGTGGGAGAAAGCCTTTATGACGCGGTAAGCGTCCGCAACACCAAGCAAGGCGCCGTTGTCAAGAACATTCATTTCGTGAGTGATAAAATCTGGAATTTCGCCAAAACATTGGTTGGATAACGCAAATTTTTGCAGTTTTGTAGTCTGGCGTTGTCACTGTTCGGTTTTTTTGGTTGCTTTATTGGTTCTTTTACGATGGAATAGGAAGGCGCCCCCGCCAACTGCTATCAGAGCTATTATTGTTGCTGTCCACGTGCGATGCAAAAGCGATTCCTGTCAATAACGAGAGTATTGCGGCGATTAGCATTTTTGCTCCTATTTTCATTCTTTTTCCTCGCTCTACCCTATCGTGAAAGTGCCTATTAGCTCTGGTCATAGAACACTGCTGTTCTACTAGACGAACGATATGATCAGAGTCACTTACTGGAAAAACATGAACAAAATGAAAAAACATAAGTCTAATTCAGAGTTTTTTTGGTCATGACGTAGGCGTCTTCGCCGTCCGAGTAGTAACCTTTAATCGTCCGGCTTACCTCAAAGCCCAGCTTCTTGTAAAGCGCGACGCCCGGGTCATTGGTGACTCTGACTTCCAAGTAGCACAGTTTAGCTTTGTAATGGCGCATGCCCTCCATCGCTCTAGCCATTAACGCGTGCGCCACGCCTTTGCGTCTGCCTTGTGGCAAAACAGCGATGGAAACCACGTGTCCTTTCCGTATTAAGCCGCCCAGCCCGAGACTTGCCAAGCCGACTTCAATGCGGCACATGATGTAGCCGACGATTTTTCCGTCTTGCTCCGCCACTATGAAGGTTTCGGGAAACCGCTGGTGCAGGTCCATGAAGAAGAAGTCCATGTAGTTCTCTGGTAAACAATAACGGTTAATGTGAATCACGCTCTGCAGGTCGTCTGGCGTAAACTTGCGTAGCTTGAACGTCTGTTGCATCTTTTCGCCTTCTTAGACGAAAGTTTAAGAATCAAACTTAAAGCTTACGCTTAATGCGCCATAAAACTTAGTTGACCTTGATAACCTGGCCGTTGGGTTAGGCTTGTTCTGCTGATTTAACTTCGGGCAAGGTGAAGTTTCCCTGCGGCAGAGTCCAAACCTTAGCCTGCGACCCGGAGTTCTTCAACGCTTCGCGCAACGCGTCGTTAACCGCCCGCGCCGTCTTCAACTTGAAAACGCCGTTCGCGTAGTACTCAGGCAGTGAAGAAACCAGGATAATCTGGTGGTTTTTCAGCGCTTTCAGCAGGTAAAACGCTTTGTGCCCGCCCAGCTCGAAGTGGCGCTTTACCTCCCGCTCAACCTTCTTCAGTTCTTGCAGCCGGGTCATCCAGTCGTAGAAAACTTGGTTTCCATGTCCTTCGGCGCATTCTGCTACGAGGATTATGGTGCCTCCGCGCTTAACTACTTCCAGAGCGTTGTCCAGCGCTTTGTAGGCTTGGTACAGGTTTATGTCTGCGGGGTAGCCTCCTGGGCTGACCACCACGATGTCGGCTCTGCGGTCCACTGTTACGCGGTACATGTCATCCACAAGCTTCGTCGCCTCAAGGAACGCCTGTTCTAGGTCGCCGGCGAAGGCTTTCACGATTTCTCCTTTGCTGTTGGTCACCACGTTGAGGATGAAGTCCACTTTCGCCAGCCTCGCGGCTTCGGTCATGTCTTCGTGCACGGGGTTGCCGTCTAAGACTCCGGTGCGTGCGTTGGTGTCTAGGAGCATGGCGTGGTTGTGGCTGATGGTTTCTTTCCATGAGATGGCAGGCATAACGCTTTTGCGTCCGCCCCCGTAGCCCGCGTAATAGTGCAAGTTAACATCGCCTAAGAGCACCTTCACGTCTGCTTCGGCGAAAACGCGGTTCACGCGAACGTTGGTTCCGTGCTTGGTTTTGCCCACTGGCACTAGGTCTTGGGCGTTGCAGTCGTGGCTGACGGTTTTCACGCGGTTAAGAACTTCCTCGCCGAGCAGCCGCCTGGCTTCTTCGGGTTTGACTGCGCGGTGGGTGCCGCAGCCGAAGATGACTGTGACGTTTTCGTCTTTGACGCCTGCCGCGTTCAGCTCTTCAAGCACGGGTAGGAGCATGGCTTGGCTGGGTGTGTTTCGGGTGAAGTCGTCTACGACGATGGCGATTTTGTGTTGTGGCTGGGCGATTTCGCTTAGCCGTTTTGAGCCTATGGGTTCGCTTAGGGCTCTTTCTATTTCAGCGTTCACGTCTTCGGCGCTGGGAACCTTTTTTGGTTCTATGGAGTCGAGGAAGTTTCGGGCTGGGATTCTGACGCATACGTCGCTTTTTCCGTAGGGAAGCCAAACATCTACCATGGCAGGTTCACACGGTTAATATTGGAAAAGTAGGCAGCAAGCAGCTATTAAGCCTTATCAAAAACGCTGGCTATATGCAAGAATACGTTTAATGTTTACGTTTCTTAAAGTACACTACAGCACCCATACTGACGGCGACCGCTGCCGCAGCAGTTGCAGCCAACGCCGTTGGGAAAGGCGCGCGCGCGTTAGGCTGAAGACGAGCAGCAAGGCGGTGATATGCCGCAATTATTTTTTCACCATTACGTGATTATGAAAAAAGCCGCTTTTAGTTCTTCTCAAGGAACATTTTGTTCCACTTTTGGAACAGTCGTCATGGTTGTTTTAACTTCGTGTGTTGCTGGGTTTGGCAGAATTTGTGGGCGTTTAGTTTGGTTTTTTGGTTTTGCTGTGGGCTATTATGGCTATGCCTAGGAGGATGGAGGCTATGCACCATAGGTTGGGGTTGTGGAGTGGTCCTATGACTTCGTACCATACGCTTGGGTGGGCTTGGTAGCCTCCGGTGAGGTAATAGCTGATTGTGGTGAATACGAAGTAGGCTCCAAGAGCGGTGATGACGGCGCCTATGCTTGTGAGGTTTGGTTTGTTGGGTTGTTTTTTGATGGCGGGGAGGGTGAATAGCAGTGCGAGTGTGGCTGTGAGGAGGAGTCCGATTGCGGTTACTGTGAAGCTTAGGAGGTTGGCGGGTTCGAGCAGGAAGTTTAAGCCGTATTGGACTTGCGCGTGAGGGTAGGGTACCATGGCGGCTGCCCAGAGCATGGTATAGTTGAACCAGAACACCACGAACAGGTATGCTGTTGCGGTGAGGCTGGTCCATTTGATGATTTCTTGGGTTAAAGCGTCGTGTGTGATTTTTGCTCTGAGTTTGAGTAGGAGTGGGGGGATTGTTAGGACCATGGCGAGGCAGGGTATGGCAGTGCCGTACAGTAGTAGCGGTCCTGGGGTGTGGTCGAAGTAGTACAGGTACTCGGTTGAGACGTTGTAGGCGAAGGCTGCGATTACGGATGGGATCATGGCGAGGAAGAATCCTGTTTCGAGGAGCAAGGCTGTGCCGGCTTTTTGTCTGATTTGTGGTTGGACGGTGTCTTTTTTTCTCCAGTAGAGGTAAGCCGCTTGTAGGGCGAAGATGCCTGCTGCGGCGCGGAGGATTAGTCCGACTGTGCCGGAGACGCCTTCGCTGCCGTAGTAGAGGATTGCCCACCACCACGGGTTTTGTGATACCATGTCGTAGACGTACTGATTTGTGGCTGTGGCGAGGCTGAAGTTTAAGCCGTAAACGGCAAAGTAGATGGCGTATCCAAGATAAGTGCAGACAACGATGAAAATCCAGAATTCTATGGAGCCCTCGCGTTTTTCAAGTCTGTTTCCCATCTGAGCCACCAACTCTGACTGTTATGAGAATTGGTTGGTGTGGGTGCTTTTAGTTCTATTCAAGGAACAAAATGTTCCACTACTGGAACAGCTATAGCGATAAGCTTGGCGTTTGGGGGTTATTTGTTCTTTTTTCTGAATCGTGAGCCTTCGATGAGGAAGATTGCGGCGGCGATTATGGTTATGGTGGTTAGGAGCCAGAATGAGCCTTCGACAGAAGCGCCGAGCAGCAGGTGGGGGATCAGTATTGCGACTTCGGCGATTAGGACGCCTATGAAGACGAGTCCGAAGACGAGAAATCGTGGGATAATGGTTTTTCCTATCCACACGTGTCCTTTGAGACCCACCTTTTCCTTCACAACGTAGTTGCCGTATTCGTCTTTGATAACCAAGCCTAAATCCATGAGCTTCTGCAGGTTCCTGTACGCCACACTCGGGCTAGTGAGGTTCGCCCCGCGCATAACCTCTCGTGGTCCAACAGGCTTCCCCGCCTTAACCAGATAAACATACGTGTGAAAAGCAGAAGCGTTCAGTTGACCCTCAGCATCCTCAATCTTAGCAACCGTACTCGCACACCTGCTTCATAGTCCACGCTCTTTTGTCGAATAAACCTATAATTAGGAATCAAAGACTTTTAAATCCAATGCAGAGATCAGCAGAGGTGTTCCAAAACGGAAAAGGGAAATGGTTGTCAATGTGTTGCTCATGTTTGCATCTCCAAACGTGGCTGTCTGTTACGTCCGTTCTCTCGAAAAGTAAGCTAACACACAGAGCAAGCGAGTTTGTCAAGAAAACTTATCGGAAACTGGGCGTTGCGTTAGATCACTGTTGCAGACGTTGTGGATGATGGGAAAGTTAATAGGGTAGTTTTTACTTATATAACAGTGTTATACTCGCGAGGGGGTGAACGCAATGGGGTTGTACAACAAAAGGACTTCTGGGTATGCGCGCTAATATTAACTGCAACTGTTTTTCTAGTCCTTCTGAATATTCTTGATCTGGTTAGTTTCGGTCTCTTCGTTGGTCCTTTTCGCCTAAATCATTGGTTTGTTTTGATAGGAACATTCTACATTGCATTTGCTGTACCTGTAATCGTCACCTTAAAACGACACCATCCAAACAGCGTTAGGTCCCTGATTCGCATTCACATGTTTGGCAACCTGCTCGCTTTCGCGTTGATATCAGTGCATTTTGCAAGCCAAATCAGCAGACCAGCAGCACGTTACCCGAACCTCGGGACAGGCTTAGCTTTATACGTTGCTCTAATTTTGCTGGTTGGAACAGGAATTTCCCAGAGATTCCACCTCACACAAAAAATTAAGCCTCAAACATATAGATTCCTGCACACCGGTGCAGCCGTAACATTCTACTTAATAATAGTCATCCACATACTCCACGGCTTAGGAATACTCTAGGTTTATACTTTAAGACTCATGGATAACTCCCCAATTCTTCTATTTAATCTCGTAGCTATAGGGTTAAAGTTATAGTTAATGATGAAATTGCACACCGATTGTTTATTGACTCAGTATAGCAAATGGCGCGGGTTTACTTCAAGAAATAGGCAACCCCGCATATTTGCCGTCTATTAGGATCCTAACAGTGGTTCATTGCAGAAACTGTAGAGGCTCTATCGGCAAGGTGTTCTGCCAAAAAACGAGGGGGAGCCGGTCCGTATTGGCGTTTTCCGCTGTCAATAGCATGTTGAAAACCAGCGCTTCGCCGGATTCTATGCAGTTTAGTATATATAAGAGGCTATAGTCTTTTCCGAGCACTAGCGTTCAGCGTATTGGCTGTTAACTGAAATAACGCATGCAGTGACTTCGTGAAACCTTTCATCTGTGATTTACGTGTATTCTCTGAAGGTGTGGTTACATTTCGTGCAACGGAAGAACTGAGTTGAAGATTCATCGCCTCCACGAGTTTGCACTTGCCACACGTACGCCAAATTGTTCCCGCATTTCGGACACTCCACCTTCAACGTCGGCAACGTGTTAATCTTCTGCTCCTCCTTACCAATAACCGTCACACGCTGCTTAACATCATGCTTGATAACCCTGCTCACCCTCGGCTTAACCCTCCTATCCAACGCAGGCTTCTTAAACCCACACTTGGAACACACAAGCATCAACACAACTCCCTCATCACTCTCAACTTTCTCTGGCCTAAGAATCGAACCACACTCAGGGCAAAACTCCATAACAAAACCCCTCTGTTCTTCTAAACATTGCCTCATGGAATACCCAAATTAAATATAAGTCTTTCCAACCCCACCTCCACATTAACCTGGAAACCTCAACCAACCAAAAACAAAACCAAACCCCACACACATAACAAGATTAAAAAGACATCACCATCTAAAACTAAAACCCAAACAACCCAAAACCAACCCGTAAAAAGAGGCAAAAAAATGAAAATTATCCTCGGTCCAGCATCAACCACTCTTGGCGAAAAAATCGCAGAACTAACCAACTACAAAAAAGTCCCTGTCACACACAGAACATTCCCAGACGGCGAAACCTACATCCGACTAGAAGGCAACGTACAAAACGAGCACGCAGTAATCGTGCAAACCACCAGCACCACACAGGACACACGGCTCGTGCAGCTAGCGTTCATAGCAAACGCCGCAAAACGAAACGGCGCAAAAAAAGTCACAGCCGCTGTACCATACCTCGCATATGCACGTCAAGACAAAATGTTCCTACAAGGCGAAAACATAAGCGTAGAAACCGTCACAGCCATGTTGAAAGCAGCAGGAGTTGACGCACTAATCACAGTAAACATCCACGCCGAAAACGCCTTGAACAAGTTCCCGTTTCCAGCCAAAACCCTCAGCGCCATACCACTACTAGCCGAATACTTCGTTCAGAAAGGCTGCAAGAAAGCATTTGCACTTTCACCAGACACAGGCGCAATGTACATCGCACAACAGGCGCAAGAAGTTTTAGGCGGTGAAGCTGGACACCTCGACAAGCAACGCGACAGGCACACGGGACAAACAACCCAAACCGCCAAAGGCTTAAACGTGAAAGGGAAAACTGTGATAATCTTCGACGACATCATCAGCACAGGCGGAACAATCGCAGGCGCAGCAAAAATCCTCAAGGAACAAGGCGCAAAAAAAATTTTCGCCGCTTGCGTACACCCGCTTCTCGTAGGTGACGCTGAAAAACGCATTCTGGATGCTGGTGTCGAAGAAATCGTGGGCACCGACAGCGTTCCCAGCCACGTCACCAAAGTCACGCTCGCACCGTTAATCGCCAAGGCTTTGAAGGCGCAGGAAAGTGGCTAAACTCTTTTTTCTGCTGTCTGGCGAAAACGAGACTTTGCCTGCTGCCGAGTTAACCGCCATCCTAGAAGCTGAAGGATTTGCCTACTCCATCACGGAGAAACTTGATCAGCTTGTGAGGCTTGAAGCAGACTCACGTAGCGTGGAAGCTGTGCATCACAGGTCAGCGTACACCATGGCAAGCGCTCTTGAACTGTTCACGTGCCAAGCACAGGACAGTGCGGTAAACCAAGCTGCCAACGCCACGGACTTTAGAAGCGTTTTAAATGAAGATGAAAGCTTTGCGGTTCGCATTAAACGCGTTAAAGAGTACTCCGCGAAGAGCGGCACCATGAGCCTCGAAAGAAAACTCGGCAAACACATACTTCAAAACTCCACAGCCACAAAAGTCAACCTGGAACAGCCTGACAAAACTTTCTTCGGAGTCTTAACCAGCGGCAAACTGGTTTTCGGCATAAAACTCGCAGAAATCACACCTAAAACATTCTCCGAAAGAAGACCGCGAAAGAAACCGTTTTTTCACCCGTCAGCCATGCCTTCGAAGCTTGCGCGGTGCATGGTTAACTTGGCGCGTGCAAAAGCTGGCGAGTTGGTGTTGGATCCTTTCTGCGGCACTGGAAGCGTGATGGTTGAAGCCGCGTTCGTGGGTTGCCGTGTTCTGGGCCTGGATGTTCAACGGCGTATGATTGTGGGGTGTCGAAAAAACCTTGGGCATTTCAGCGTGGAATCTGAGGGCTTGGTTATGGCTGATTCCAGACGGTTGCCGTTGACGAGAATGGACCATGTGGTCACTGATCCTCCTTATGGCAGGTCAGCAACAACCATGAAATCAACTACCAAGCAGATTGTTAAAGGCGTTCTGAGTTCCGCGTTTCCTCTGCTTGGGGCAGGGCAACTGATTTGTATAGCTTCACCTAAAACATTAAACATCTCGCGAATAGGCGTGGAATTGGGGTACAGGCATTTGGAGTCTCATTTCGCTTATGTTCACAGGACTCTGACACGAGAGATAGCGGTGTTCGAAAAACCATGAAGGGTGAAAAATTGAGATGAGTATGCGCGTGATTTTCTTGGGAACCGCAGGTAGCGTTCCAACTCCAGACAGGAGTTTGCCAGCCGTGCTCGTGAAACGTGGGAACGAGCAGTTAATGTTTGACTGCGGTGAAGGCGTTCAAAGGCAGATGGTGAAAGCTAAAGTTGGGTTCCACAAGAAAATGAAGATTTTCGTTTCGCACATGCACGGGGACCATGTGCTTGGGTTGCCTGGATTGTTGCAGACTATGGCTTTGATGGATAGGCAGAAAAAACTTGAGGTTTACGGTCCAGAAGGCATAAAACAGTTTTTAGAGTGCCTTAGAGAAAGCTTGCAGTTTGGCTTGACGTTTCCGGTTGAAATTCACGAGGTTTACGGCGCTGGCACCGTATGCCGCGAAAAAGACTATGTTGTTGAAGCTGCAGAATCAAACCATGTGATTCCAGGTTTGGCATACGCTTTTATGGAAAAGCTTCGACCGGGAAAATTCTATCCTGAAAAAGCCAGAGCTCTAGGCATTCCTGAAGGCGAATTTTGGTCAAAACTTCAACACGGCGACACCGTCAAGTTGTCAAACGGGCAAGTTATTAGTCCTGACGAAGTGCTGGGTTCGCCGAGGAAAGGGCGAAAAATCGTTTACACTGGCGACACGAGACCTTTTGCGGGTTTTGCAAGTTTCGCTGCAGGTGCAGACTTGGTGATTCACGATTCCACTTTTGACGATGCCCTTTGCGAAAAAGCTGAGGTTGATGGGCACTCAACGCCTAGTCAAGCTGGGCTGCAGGCTAAGAAGTCGAAAGCGAAGAAGCTAATCTTAACGCATATCAGTGCTAGGTACTCTAATGGACAGCTGCTTTTGGAGCAAGCGCGAAGGGTTTACGAAAATGTGCTGTTAGCTGAAGATTTCATGGAATTGGAGTTGCCGCTTCTGGACAGTTAGGTTATCAGCTGTCGCAGTTTTTGTAGGCTTTCGTTCACGTGGTGCACGGACTCGACTATTATAGTTTTGTCGTAGGCTATTTCGCGTAGGGTTTCTGCGAATTGTTGCCAGTTGATTTTGCCGTAGCCGATTCCGAGGTGCTGATCGTGTTCTCCTGTGTTGTCGCTGACGTGAATGTGCACGATTTTGTCGGGCATCTTTTTCAAGAATTGTTCTGTTTGCCCTTCGAGGTTTGCGTGTCCAACGTCTAAAACGACGCCTATGTCGTTTAAGCCGGTTTCCCTGTAGAAATTTATGAAGTCTTGTGGCTGTTTCATGAGGAAGCCGTATCTTTCAGGCAGGTTTTCTAGGGCTATGTTCAATCCATATTCTTCCGCGGTTTTGTGCAGTTGGCCTAGGCTTTTGATGTTTTGTTTCCAATCTTCTCCAGGGTAGAACATGCTGATGCCTGTCTTGTTTCCTGGATGAAAAACCCAGAGCTTGGCGTTTAATGCGTTGGCGTACGCCATTGACTCTTTCAGCCGCTTAAGCGAAACGGTTAGGATGGGGTTTGACGGTGAAGCTATGTTTATGTCTGCGAAAGGCGCATGAACTGTGTACTGGAAGTCACGGGATTTGGCGACCTGATTGAGCATGGTAACTCTTTTCTTGTTAAGCGCGTGCAAACCATCATCCATAACTTCAACGTAGCGCGTTTCAACCTTGTTTAATCGTTTGACCATTTTGGCGAATGGCTGACTTAGGCAGTAAAGCATGGAGAGACCAATCTTCGGTTTAGTCATGCGCGTTTTTCCTTTTCAGGTTTGAGAGTTTACCTTGTGTGTTCGCACTTAATAACTCTAGTCTGTGACTGATATGCTCACGGAGACTTATACCCCCTCTATAAATAGGTTGAACTTTTAGTTGACTGTGCTGGCGTTGGGCTAGCTACTCGGAAAAGACTATAGCCCGCTTATATAAAGAAACAATACCCAAACCCAAAGCGCGCGCGCTCTGAACCGACAAGAGGATATCAACGATAGCAGTAACGCCCCACGTGAACGCCAACAGAAGCGCCAACAGCACGCTCTTCACGATTGTTTCGCCCAGCACCTTCTCAATCTCACCGCGAACGGCGACACGTGCCTGTGTTGCTCCCGCTCAACCCGCTGAAAAAGCGCCACTCCAGCCTGACCCACCTCCGAAAGCCGGTACTTGCCTCTCTCAAATTGCTCAACAAGAGGCGAAAGCTTATTCAAATGGTAACTCATCAAACCCGTGTCCTCAATGCCCACAGCGCTCTGAACCTGCGTGAAATATGTTTCACCCAGTTCTTCAAGAAAAAGCAAAATCTGGCGGCGCATCGGATGCTTCAACGCGGCGAATATCTCTTCATACGCGTCTGCTTCAGCCAAACAGGGCACCTGACACCTCTTTGCAGCGAGATAGCGCATAAATGTTTTCCTGAAGAAAAACTGGAAAAAACCCGAACTCAGCCCAGTGCCTTAAAGTACATGCACAACAATATTACCTGTATGACGAAACTGTACTTCCTGGGCGGAGAAAACGTAGCAAAAAAAGATTCCAGAGAAATCAACGAAGCTGCCTTCCGCGACGCAGGCGAAACACCAGCCGTAGTGGTCTTTCCCTGGGCGAGAGCATCTTTCGAACAAGCGTACAAACGCAGGAAAAGGCTGTTTGACTACTTCAGAAGCCTCGGCGCATGCAACGTTGACTTTGTAGATTACAGTGATACATACGAGGAGATTAACAGGAAAGTCGAGTGCTCCGACCTGATATACCTGCCAGGCGGGCTTGCAAGCGTTCTGGTTGAGCGGCTGAAAAACAAGAACGTAGACACGTTGCTGCGCGGTTACGACGGCGTGGTGGTTGGCAGAAGCGCAGGCGCCTTAGCGCTGGGCAAGAAATGCGTGGTCACAAAAAACAGGCGCAACCCAACATCTAAGATGATCCGAGGCATCGGGCTTGTGGGCTTCAGCGTAAAAGCACACTACAAGCATTCAAAAGACGCCGCGCTGAAAAAGCTGTCGAAACAAGAAACGATATACGCCATACCTGAACGCTCCGCGCTCCTCTACGACGATGGCTGCCTCTCATTCATGGGCGACGTGTACCTATTCCAGAACGGAGAAAAGACCCTCGCGGAATAGGAAGCACGTGAGCCTCCGCGTAAGGTTTGTTTATAAATTATCGTTGCGTTATATACCGTTGAGGTTGATTCTTTGCTTTCCGCATGTGTTTTAATAAGGACCACGCATGGCAGATACGAAGACGTTGTCGAGTTTCTGGGTCAACTAGAAGGCGTTAAACGAATCTTTCCGACTCTGGGAAGGTACGATGTTGTGGTAGACCTTGAATCTTCTGACCTTAAGGCTTTAGACGCCGAAGTGTTGAAAATGGGAAAATTTGCTGGTGTGGTGTTCACCGAAACCCTCGTGGAGATAAAAAGCAGAGGTGAAGAATGATTTTGAACGCTTGCATACTGTTGAAAGTTGTGCCAACCAAAGCCCAAGTCATCCTATCCGCGGTCAAGAAGATTAGTGGCGTAAGAAAGGCGTATTTCACGTATGGCAGATTCGACATAGCCGTCTTCGTTGAGGTGGCGGATTACAGGGAGTTGAGAGCGGTCACCACCAAAATAAACGGTGTTGAAGGAATAAGAAGTACAGAAACGCTGCCTGAAGCCTAACCCGCAGTAGCAATAGGCTTACACATAAACAGTGGCGCGTTTTCAGGTTGAAACTACTTTTTTCACATCAGACGCGCAAGACGAGGATACGTAGTTGCGCGCGCGCGCTATATTCTTACGGATTTCTTGGAAGCTTAAATGTGAGTAGAACTGCTTCTACGGTCCTGACGATTTCCTTTCTCAAGCCTTCCGCGGATTGCTCTTCTCTTAGCCTGCTTATTCTTTCAGCTAGTGCAGCGTCTTTCAATGTGTGCTTTATCCAATTTTGGGAGTCTTTGCGTTTAAAATGGAATTTGATTGATTCTATTGGGATGGTTTGTAGCTTCGTGGCAAATTCGCTGAGGTTGGTTGCGGTTATTCCCGTATTTTTCCCAATGGCTGTGTAGAAGTGAAAACCGCTTTCGAAGGGAACTGTTCTGAGA